>Ga0180438_10007589_pt1 | contig 14081 bp, 13 predicted proteins | sample SS_ome_12_FD_132455 | JGI IMG/M metagenome (GOLD analysis project Ga0180438, IMG submission 132455) | Hypersaline lake sediment archaeal communities from the Salton Sea, California, USA - SS_3_D_2 metaG | ecosystem: Environmental > Aquatic > Non-marine Saline and Alkaline > Hypersaline >... | reverse complement strand
GAGAAACTAAGAAATGTCTAATAAGGTTAAGGATCTCAAGAAGATAGGAGATAAATACGAGTATCAAGGGAAGCTTTGGAAGCTCAATACTCCCTTGAAATCTAACGCCAAGGGGAAGAAAATGATGGTCCTCGCCACAAAAAATGTGGATGGGGCTAGACGATTCAAGCTAATCCATTTTGGTGCAACGGGTTATGGTCACAATTATAGCCCTGAAGCTAAGTTCAATTATCTAAGGAGAAGCGCGGGCATCAGGAATAAAGAGGGAAAACTGACCAAAAATGATCGATGGAGCGCCAACTACTGGGCAAGAAAGATCCTCTGGCCTGCAAGAAAGCCTGCTACAGGCCCCAAAACCTAAAATGAAATATATTTATTCTACTTATAATAAATATTGTATAATACTTATAATAGAATGGTGTATTTATGATTAATACAGCAACAAACTCAGTCATAGACTATACTAACTGTGAAGTATTCAAAATTACAGATCCAAAGGCGGCTGCTGCTTACAGCCCTGCAAAACCGATAGCCGAAAAGATTCTAAAGCCAATTGGAGAGAACCCATTTCTTCGCATGGTCATCATTGGTGCTGTCAGGACAATCATTACTTCTGCCATGAATATCTCACCAGTAGGCAGACATTTTCAAAACAGAGGTCTCAACATTGAAAACATAAATTCAGCAGGAATGCAGCTTGCGATTCATGGAATAGAATCTGGGATGGCTATATTCGCAACTCATCAAATTGCAAAACAGTTTGGATCACAATTTAAGTTTCACGACGCGTTGGCGCTTGAGGCCTTGCGTTCGCTGGAATTAGGTGTGATTTCTTTTGGTTATCAATACGTGATGGGAACTAGTGAGCCAGCTGAAACGTTCGAGCACCTTTCCGAATTGGGTACCTGCCCAGCCTATTTAAATCAGACCCTATAGCGGACGCTTCTGTACTTTGGTAAGTAGATCTGAAATTGCCTGAGGCTCGGTCATTTTTAGCGCCTGCTCAGCAATCTCTGTCGCCTCTTCAACTGACCACTTCCGAACTGTCTCCTTGATGAAAGGAAGATAGCGCGTGCAGATCGAAAACTCCTTGAGACCAAGGCCGATGAGAAGTGGCGTGAATAGGGTATTCGAGGCAATTTCACCGCAGATCGTGAGAGGTATCCCCCGCTTTTCCGCTTCGATGGCAATCATCTTGATCATTCGAATCACACTCGGGTGAGCGGGATAGTAGAGCTCGCTCATCGCTGGATTCCCTCGATCAACTCCGAGTGTGTACTGAACTAAATCGTTCGTTCCTAGTGAGAGAAAGTCACATTCTTCAGCAATCGCATCGCAAATCATCACCGCAGAGGGAACCTCGATCATGCACCCGATGGGCAAGTCAGGCACCTCAAACCCTTCTTCTCGGAGTTCTTTCTGTACGCCTGCGATGATTCTTTTAGATTCTCGGAGCTCTCCAATGTCAGAAATCAGTGGAAGAAGAAGGGAGACTTTTCCGTGCATCGCTGCCTTGAAAATCGCACGGAGTTGAAGTGTGAATAGTTTTTGATTCTTGAGGAGGAAGCGGATTCCTCGAAAACCGAGGATCGGATTTGGTTCACGTCTTGTATGGAGAAACAGATCGGGGTTTTTGTCTCCTCCGAGATCAAAAACGCGGATGACCATGTTCCGCCCATCCATTTTTTCTATGGCTTCGCGGTAGGTCTTTTCCTGAAAATCTTCCGAAGGATAGAACTCTTTCGTTTCGAGGAAGAGATATTCGGTGCGGAAAAGCCCCACTCCGTCGTGTGCATAGGGGAAGGTCTCTAGGTCGCGAAGGGTTCCGACATTGGCGCAAAGCGCTATTTTCTCCCCATCTTTTGTTTTTGACTCCAGATGATCATTGTCGAGAAACTTCTGATACCTGGTCATCAGCTGGCTTTGCTTTTCCTGATACTCTCTGATCGTCTCCTCTAAAGGGTTGAGGATGACAAGCCCTCCATACCCATCGATGATCACTTGATCTACGTCTATCTCTTTTAATCTCGAAAGATCGACATCTGCGATGTAGGGGATCCCTTTTGATCTGGCAATGAGCGCTGCATGAGAGTTCCCTCCCCCGTGATTGGTCACGATAGCTCCAATCTGGGCAGGTTGCGCTGCGGCTGTATAAGAAGGGGAAATTTCTTCCGCAAAAACGATGGAGCCTGTTGGGATTGGAGGAAGCATGACATCTTCTTTCTTCCCTAAATGACCGAGGATCCTCTTGGAAATATCCATCACATCGACAAGGCGCTCCTGGAAAAATGCATCTGTCCTCTCAGAAAAACGGTGCTCATATTCATGAATCACCGACTGGAAGACCGATTCGGTGTTGCGGAGTCGTTCTCGGATTTTGCCTTCCATGTGGACGGTCATCATCGGGTCATCAAGCATCTGGATATGAGTCTCGATGAAGTTCATCGCCTCATCTGACCCTTCCATCTCGAGGTCTTTTTGAAGCCGGTGGAGATCTTCTTTGCTCGAGAAGACAGCTTCCCGGTAGCGAGCTATCTCCGCATCGACCTCACCATGCGAAATGGCAAAATCGGGAGTCTCTTCATCTACAGACGAGAGAAGAAACGGGGCTCCAATCGCAATCCCTTCACTGACAGAGATGCCAAGCAGCCTTACTTCTTTTTCCACATCAGAACTCATACTTCAATTTCCCTCTCATCGAATATCTTTTCTAGACCCTCCAAGATCTCTTTTGCATCGTCTCCCTCTACGGAGACGGCGATTTGGGCATTTTTTCCAGCAGCAAGCATCAGAATGCTCATGATGCTCTTCGCATTCACCGTTTCTTCCTTATATGTAAAGGATACATGGGAATGGCAATTTTGCAAAAGGCGTACAATCATTGTCGCCGGTCTTGCATGGAGACCGAGTGGGTTTTTCACTTTAATTGTTCGAGTAAGTTTCACGTTTCTGTTGCTGCTGTTGTTTCCGAGAGATGGTCTCCAAGAGCTTTACATTAAACTCTCTTGCAGAATGGTACCCCATCAATTTAAGGCGGTAGTTAAGGATGATTGTCTCAAGCAAAAGCACCACATCCCGTCCTGGCTTTACAGGAAGAATATGGTAAGGAATATTGACCCCGAGCATTTCGGTAAATCGCTCATCCAACCCGACCCGGTCGTAAAAGGCTTCATCATCCCAATCTTCAAGTTTGACGATGAGGTCGAGGCTTTTCGACCCCCGAACACAGACGGCTCCGTAGAGATGGGCGACATTGAGAATCCCGATCCCTCGGATCTCGAGCATATGTTTGTTGAGCTCGGTCCCAGATCCTTCAATCAGCGAATCTTCCCTTAGGGAGAGCTTCACCACATCATCTGAGATCAGTCTGTGCCCCCTATCTATGAGTCCAAGAGCTGCTTCACTTTTCCCGACAGAGGAATCTCCCTGAATAAGCACTCCCACTCCAAAGGCTTCAATGAAAGTCCCATGACAGGTTGTGGCTGGAGCCATTGCATGCCCAAGACAGAATGTGGCCTTGCTAAGCAAATCAATCGTACGAAGAGAAGTCTTAAACAGAGGCAAAGCTTCCTTGTCACAAAGATCGTGCAAGAAGCTTGGGATTTCCTCTCCGCCAGAGACGATCACGGCAGGAGTTTCTTTTGCCAAAATGGCACTGAGTCGACTTTTGGCCTCGCCAGATTTAAGGTCTTGAAGATAGAGAATCTCGCTGCTGCCAAAGACAAGCACGCGATTAGGCTCGAACTTTTTCAAAAAGCCCGCAAGCGAAAGTCCGGGCCTTTGTACCTCGGGAAGAAATATCTCTCTATCGAGAGTTTCGCTTCCTAAGACTAGCTCGAGTTTGAGAGGCTCTTTATAATCTCTATAGAGGTCTTCAACCGTAAACATCTTTTCCAATGACAAAAAATTCTGAATTGGTGCAATTTTAAGGTAACACGATCGTTTTTTAAAAGGGAAATCGTAACCATTATGCCATATACCAAAGTTGTGATCATCGGGGGAGGCTTCGGCGGACTGAATGTTGCCAAGTTGCTAAAAAAAGCCCACATGGATGTTCTTGTCATCGACAAAACAAACCACCATCTGTTTCAACCACTCCTATACCAAGTGGCTTCTGCCGCTCTTTCTCCAGGAGAAATTGCGATCCCTATTCGTGAAATTCTCCTCGACTATGCGAACACCCACGTCATCATGGGAGATGTAGTTGGCATCAATAAGAAAGAGAAAACGGTCACTCTTGGCAATGGAGATGTCAAATCCTATGACTATCTTGTGGTAGCAACAGGAGCGCGCCATTCCTACTTTGGGAATGATCAATGGGAAGAGTTTGCCCCTGGACTCAAAACGATCCAAGACGCACTAAAAATCCGCGAGCAGGTGCTTATCTCTTTTGAAAAAGCCGAGCGGCTCGATAAAATTTCTGAAGCGGAGAAATATCTCAACTTCGTCGTGATCGGTGGGGGCCCCACCGGTGTGGAAATGGCTGGCGCGATTGCCGAAATCGCCCACAAGACGATGTTCCGCAACTTCAGTCGGATCCGCCCTGAAAAATCGAAGATCTACCTGATCGAGGGACTCCCATTTATCTTACCCTCCTACCCTGAAAAACTCTCCATTCGGGCGAAAAAAGATCTCGAAAAAATGGGTGTCAAGGTCCTCACCGATACGAAAGTGACTGACATCTCCTATGAAGGAGTCACTTTTGGTGATCAATTTATCCCCTGCCGCAATGTAGTTTGGGCTGCGGGTAACCAAGCGTCTCCTCTCCTCAAAACTCTGGATGTCCCTCTTGACCGCGCCGGACGAGTCATCGTCGGGCCCGACCTGACCATTCCCGATCATCCAGAGGTGTTTGTGATTGGCGATGCAGCCCACGCCCTAGACAAAAACGAAAAGCCTCTCCCAGGAATCGCACCAACGGCGATCCAAATGGCTCAATATGTGGGCAAAGTGATCAAAAAGGAGATTCCTAAAGAGGGCCGTAAGCCCTTCAAGTATTTCGACAAGGGGAGCATGGCAACGATTGGAAAGTCAAAGGCTGTGGCCGTGATGGGCAAGCTCAAATTGACCGGATTCCTCGCATGGGCTGCTTGGTGTTTCATCCACATTGTCTACCTGATCGGATTCCGCAACCGGTTTGGAGTGATGGTTGAGTGGTTCTACTGCTTCACCACCGGACAAAGGGGGGTTCGCCTCATCTATCGATCGATTGAAAAGGCTCTCTCGAAGAAAAATGAGTAGGCGCCCCCTTCTACTTTGGGGACTTTATTTTCTGATCGGCTGCTCTTGGCCGATCGCTTTCCACTTTGCCACTCTCATTCCTCTCGCTATGCTCCTCTATTTTTTCCCCAGAAAAAAAAGTGGAATAGCTTTTCTCCTCGCAGGGTGCTTGCTCATCTACTTCCGCATCAGTGGGCCCCTTCCTGAGGAAGAACTAAAGGGAACCTTCCTTTTCAACCTCCAGTCAATCGACAAGTCCCAAACTCCCTTCCACTCTTCCTATGCCCTGAAAGGAACTTGCTTGGGCCGTGGCATCCCCTGTACGCTCTTTGTGAACAAGGTCCCCAAAACCGGATCCCGCTGGAAAATCGAAGGGAGACTTTCTCCCTCTGGCATCCTGAAGCCCAACTCGAAAACCGTTTGGGAAGAGGTTGACGCTCCATTTTCTCTCGCCCGGTTTCGCCACACTCAAAAAAAGCGAGTCGCCCGATTTTTTCGCGCGCAGATCAAAGACAAAAACGTCTCTCAGTTTTTAACCGCGATGACCACTGGAGAAAAGCCGAGCTGGCTCATGATGATGGAGTTTCGAAAAATTGGCCTCAGTCACATTCTTGCAATCTCGGGATTCCACTTTGCCTTGATCGCCCTTCTCATCTCGACCCTCCTCCGGTGTTTCCTTCCCATCAAACTCGCATCGATCGGCCTCCTTCTCCTCCTTACCCTCTATCTCCTTTTCCTCGGCGCCTCCCCTTCGATCCTTAGAGCCTACATCATGATCTCTCTCTTCGTCCTTGGACGACTCCTTCGGCGGCGAAGTGATCCACTCAACCTCCTAGGAGCGGCTCTTCTCATCGAGCTCCTTCTCGATCCCACTCACCTAACCCACCTCGGCTTCCAGCTCAGCTTTCTCGCCACCTTTGGCATACTCGCCTTCTATCCCATTTTTGAAAAAAAAGTTCGCTGGCTCCTTCCCAAGCGCTCATTGAAGGTAGCCAAGGAAATGCCTCTTCTCGATCAGCATGGCTATCTCCTCACGAGTGGAATCCGTTCCGGCCTGGCCCTCAATCTCGCTGTCCAAGTCGCTACCCTCCCTCTCATCTTCACCTATTTTGGGAGCTTTCCACTCCTTAGCCTCCCCTATAATCTCCTTCTCCCTCCGCTCCTAGCCCTTTCTCTGCTCCTTCTGCCCTTTGCTCTCCTCCTCCCGCCACTGAAATTGCTCCACATCCCCTACACCTCCTGGCTCCTCAATCTGATTGGCAATCCCCCCGAAGCGCTCCACTTCAAAATTTTTCTCCCCCCCTTCCCTCCGACCCTACTTCTCCTCTTCCTTACCCTCATTGTGTTTTTTGGATTGAAAAAAAGGACTCCTTCAAGCGAAAATAGGCTCTTCTCTTAGAGGGTGCTTGCATATTGCTTTCATCACAGGGAGATGAGATTTTTCTCTAGGAGACTTCTTTGGAGAACGGAGCAAGCTCAGATCGAGCTTGTGTAGTTTGAAAAGAGTCTCATAGAGGAAAAGCTCTCTTCCATAGGTGATGGAATGAATTTGCAAGCACCCTCTTATGGCGGTCGTAGCTCAGTTGGTTAGAGCGTCGGATTGTGATTCCGAAGGTCGCGGGTTCGAGACCCGTCGATCGCCCCATTTTCCACTGTACTTCTAGGCATTTTTTTGGTATCAGAAAGGCAAAACCCTACGTGATTCAATGTCTTTTTTCCATGCCCTCATCCTCGGCCTCGTCCAAGGGATCACAGAATTTTTCCCGGTGAGCTCCTCCGCCCACCTGACTCTAACCAAACTCGCATTTGGCCTATCCGACATCCCTCTCATTTTCGACCTTTCATGCCATTTGGGATCGCTCCTTGCCCTCGTTTGGTTTTTCCGGAAGGATATTGAGCAGATTTTTTGCCGTGACCGAATCAAGATCGCCTACCTGTCGATTGCCTTGCTGCCCCTCTTTCCCTGCATGTTTCTTCTTGCTCCTTTGAGAAAATTTGCTGCCAACCCTCAGTACCTCGGCCTCTTTCTCATGGGAACAGGAGCTATCCTCTTGCTCGGCCAAAAAATACGCATCAAGGGAAAAAGCCGGATTTTCCGAGACGTCCTCCTCATCGGCGCCTTCCAATCCGCCGCCCTCTTTCCCGGCATCTCCCGCAGCGCATCGACCATCTCATGTGCCCAGGTGCTCGGCTGGAAAACCAAAGAAGCCGTCCGCTTCTCCTTCCTCCTCGCCATCCCCACGATCGCTGGAGCCAATTTTCTTGAGGCCCATCATCTCTGGAAAAGTGGTGCCCTCCCCTCCCTCCTTTCTCCCTCTTGTCTCACCGGATTTTTCGTCTCGTTTTTCGCTTCTATCTTCGTGATCCAGTTTGCAATACGATGGCTTGAGAAAGGAAAATTCCGACCCTTCGCCTGGTACTGCCTCGTGCTAGGTTTTTGCGCTAACCTCTACCTATGGATCCAATGAAGAAGAAAAAAAAGCCCGCCTTTATCCTCCACCACCCTGAAGCCAAAGGACTCCTCCTCCTCGCCCTCTCTCTTGCCCTCCTCCTTTCCCTGGTGAGCTTCAATCCGGCAAGTGCTAAGGGGAACTGGCTCGGCCTCATCGGCTACGGACTAGGCTATGGTCTCACCTATCTTTTTGGCCTCGGCAGTTTTCTTGCGACATTTTATGCTGGCTACATCGGCCTCAAATTTGTAAGCCGTGGAAAAGTAGATAACCTAAAGGCAAAAAACTTCTACTTCGCCACTTTCCTCCTCTCTACTTGCCTCCTTCTCAACCTGATCGCAGAGACAGGCGCCTTTTTCCCATCCATGCTGAGTGCAAAAGTCCCCACCGAAACCATCGTGCTCGAGCTTCCCTATCCAAAAATCATCGCAAGGCACAACCTAGGCGGCGTCCCCCTCTATTTCCTCTACGCCGATCTCCCCACCATCAACCTCAAACACCTCTTAAGCAACGTGGGGATTGGAATCACCTTTTCAATCATCGCCCTTGTCTCTGGACTCCTCTTTTCCGAAGTGCGCGCCCTCACAGTTTGGATACTCATTAAACACAGCGCCCTTTGGGTCAAGGAGCAGTTTGGGAGCAAGAAGGTTAAACCCCGTTTTCCCACCATCGACCCGAAGCAAACCCCGGAAGAGATCGAGGAGACCCTCACTGAACATTTTCCCCCTCCGATTTTCCCTCCACAAAAAACCCAAGCAGCGCCCCGACTTCCAAGTCCAAAAAAAGAAGCCGCTCCCCCTCCACAACCTGCCAGAAGCAAGCGAGCTGAAGCCCTGCGAGCTGCGCGTGTGGCAAACGGCGAGTTCTCCCACTTCCGAATCCCTCCAGCCAATCTCCTTCGCCCTCCGAAAAAAATTGATACCTCCTCCCTGAAAAAAGACCTCCGCCGCCAAGCCGAAATTCTAGAGGAAACCCTTCTTAGCTTTGGGATCGAAGCCAAGGTGGGAGAGATCCATTCCGGACCTACGATTACCTCCTTTGAAGTCCACCCATCCGTCGGTGTAAAAGTCCAAAAAATCAAAGCCCTCTCCAACGATATCGCTCTCAACCTCCAAGCCAAATCGATCCGGATCATCGCCCCCATCCCAGGGAAAGCCGCCGTTGGAGTCGAAGTCCCCTCTCTCTTTCCACAAGAGGTTAGCTTCCGAGAACTCCTTGCCAACTACCAAAAAGGAAAGAACAAGGCGGATATCCCGATCCTCCTCGGCAAAACTGTCAGCGGCGAGATGGTCATGAGCGATCTAGCCAAAATGCCTCACTGTATCATCGCCGGAGCGACGGGCTCAGGGAAGTCTGTTTGTATCAATACAATTGTCATGTCGATTGTGATGAACGCCCGTCCTGACCAGATTAAACTCCTCATGGTCGACCCGAAAAAAGTGGAGCTCACTAGCTACACCAAACTGCCTCATATGATCGCCCCAGTGATCACAGAGGCCCATGGTGCCTATGCAGCACTCAACTGGCTCGTTAAAGAGATGCAGCTCCGCTACGAGATCCTCAAACAGCTCAAACTCCGCAACATTGCCGCCTTCAACGGACGCCGCCCCAATCGAGAGCTTGAAGAGTCGCTCGATCTGGAGATCCCCGACCAAATGCCCAAACTCGTCGCCATCATTGACGAGTTTGCTGACTTGATGATGGCCTCCAGCTCCGATCTCGAGACTCCGATCGCTCGCATCGCCCAGATGGCAAGGGCCGTGGGGATCCACCTCATCCTCGCCACCCAAAGACCTTCCAGGGAAGTGATCACCGGCCTCATCAAAGCTAACTTCCCCACGCGGATCTCCTTCAAAGTGGCTTCTCGGATCAACTCCCAAATCATCCTCGACGAGACGGGCGCGGAAAACCTCCTTGGCAACGGAGACATGCTCTTCCTCCCTCCCGGCTCATCCCACTTAATCCGCGCACAAGGGACCTACATCAGTGATGAAGAGATCAACCAAATCATCGACTATCTCTGCAGCCAAGCCTCCCCTCAATATTTAATTCCCTCATTTGATACGATGCAAAATGAGGAGCTGAGCGAGCTAGCAGGCATCCCCGACGAATCAAAAGATAGCCTCTACGAAGAAGCCCTTTCGATCGTGACTGAAACAGGGAACGCCTCCACTACCTTCCTCCAGAGAAAGCTTAAAATTGGCTATGCCAGAGCCGCTTCGCTAATGGATGAGCTCGAGACAAATCAAGTGATTGGCCCTCAGGAAGGGGCCAAGCCAAGAAGGGTATTGCTTACCCCTTTGAGGGAAAAGAAACCTGAGTCCTAGGGGGACGCTGCGTTGAAAAAGATCCTACTAGCCGATGCCGACAAGGCCCTAATCGAACGGCTTCTCGCAGCGCCTCAGCACGCTGAGTATGAGATCGAGACTGCTGCGACGGGAGAAGAGGCCCTTCGCAAAGTGGAGGACTTTGCTCCCGACCTCGTCTACATCGACCTCCTCATTCCCAAGATGCATGGGATTGAAGTGATCCACAAAATACGAGCACATTCCAAGGGAAAAGAACTCGGAATTATTCTCTCTTCAACCAGCTCGATGATTCAAAACTTCCACTTGGCTCTCCGAGAAGGGATCAACTTTTATCTCCGTAAACCCTTTGAACCAACTTTCCTCTTTGAACTCTTTTCCCGCTATTTTGCTGGAGAGCTTTCCCCCGATCCGTTCAAACCCGAAGAAATGATCCCTGAAGAAATCGAAGCCCCTTACGAACCTGACAAAGAAAACCCCTTTTCGTATATCCACTTTTGGGGAACGCGCGGCTCCAACCCCGTTTCAGGTCCTGAATATATTCGCTTTGGTGGAAACACAGCCTGTCTCGAAATTCGTGATGGTGATGACCTCGTGATTATTGATGGAGGAACTGGGATCCGCCCCTTCGGAGACACTCTCCTCACAGGCGAGAAGAAAACCATCCATATCTTCCTCAGCCATACCCACTGGGACCATGTGATTGGCCTCCCCTTCTTCGCCCCCCTCTACGACCCCGACATGCACCTCGTGATTTGGTCACCCGTCGGCTTTGAGAAGTCAACAAAAGAACTCTTCACCGAGATGCTCGCCTATTCCTATTTTCCAGTTCGCCTTGAAGACATGAAGGCAAAGCTCACCTTCAAAGACCTGCGTGACGGCCACCCCGTCTCGATCGGCGGAATCACCATCGACTCCACCTATGCATTCCACCCTGGAGCTACCCTCTGCTTCAAGTTTGGCGTGCAAGGGAAAACGTATGGCTATGCGACCGACAACGAGATGTTTCTCGGCCACCACGGGAACCCTAATGACGTAGATCCAGAGAGTCTGATGATTAAAGCCCATGAGAGGATCATCGATTTTTATAGAGGGTGTGATGTCCTGGTCCATGAAGCGCAGTATACTCCCCTGGAGTACCAGAGGCGAGTTGGTTGGGGCCACACCTCGATCACCAACGCAGTACTCCTCTGCAAGCTAGCGGAGATCAAGCATTGGATCGTCACCCATCACGACCCAAAGCATACCGATGAAGATCTTCTAGAGCAGCATCAGCTGCAAGAACGAGTCCTCAAAGAATGTGGTCTTGACTGCCGGGTCGAGATGGCCTTTGATGGACTCAATCTACCCCTTTAGTATTTACTTTAAACATCATCTAGTCTACCGTTGGGACGCCAAATAAATTTTTCAAGGAGACAACATATGTTTTACCCCAAAAAAATCAAACAGGCTTTTCCGCTTTTTCTTATTTTCCTAGTTTCAGCTATTTCCCCCATCTATGCAGATGCATGCAAGGTGAGATTTAAGGGAACCGGCGAATGTTCAATCCCTAGGAAAGAAATACGCGCCGAAATCCAGACCTGCCTTTCTTCAACCAGCTTACTCCCTTATTATCGTGGAGAGAAGCTGAGATATGTGATCGACCAAGTCATGGAAGATCTCGATTCAAGCATCCTCTATACCCTCGGCAACTTTGCTGAAGGAAAAAAGATAACGAAAGCCATGTTTGCGATTGAACGAGGATGGTTTTGGAACACAACAAAGCTCCTGTATATTGCTAAGGATACTCCACCCGATCCTCTTTTGTTTGCCGATGTCTGTGATGTGGCGACCAATTTCCTCCCTCGATCTCCTTCCAGCTATCACGTTTTCATCGAGAAAGCGCAAGTTGAAAACGAAGAAAATTCCCAAAAATGGACCTTCTTCCAAGGAGAAGAACATACGGAAGTTTTTGTCAAAACAATGGACGACGGCCAAGGGGGAACCACATTTATCGTTTTTCAAAAAGATCAATAAACTGAGCCAAAAACCCCTCATGTAAAATTGAGGGGTTTTAGTCAGTATCCTCTTTTTTGGGCGATGCTGCCTGATCTGCTCGCTCGAAAAAAGACTTTGCTAATTCGCCCATGTTTAGCTCTTGAAAACACTCTCCCATGTTCTTCAAACACTCTTGCTCAGCCTTCCTCGTAGGATCCATTGACGACTCGCGACATTCGCTAAGAGCTTCGGCAAAAAAGGGAATAGCGAGAATTGGATCTCCTTGGGCTATATGTAATTTTCCCTCTGCAATCCTTTCGCGAACAAATTTATCGGTCTTACGGGAACATGAAGCCTCGTTAGCTCTTCCTGTTGTAGAAAATAACCTAGCTCCTGGTTTTCCACGTGCGCTTGCGGCTTTTGGAGGAAATACTACGGGCCGGTTTTTAGCTTGGCTAGCCAATTCGGAAAAACTGTTAGCTATCTCCTCACTCCCAAGCGCCCGGTGACACTCTCCAATATTTTCCAAGCACCTGGCGACTGTCTGTCTGGAGACCCCCGTCTGATTTCGGCTTATCCTTAAGGCCTTGGTAAAACAAGGAAGGGCTTTGGCAGGGTCACAGTAGTGTTGATGGCCCCAGCCTAAGTTCATCAATCTATCCACAGAATGTTCGGGCCTTTCCGTGCTAAATGATGAGAATGAAGGAGGAGAAATTCGACTAGAAAATGCAGTGCGAGGTGCAAAAGCAATAGAGCGGATCATAGAATATTCCTGGGGTTGGGATAAAACTTGCAGAGGGTATCGAAAAAATTGTTTCTGAACAAGGGGCCTAGGGACTCTAGTTAATAGAGTGATTCAGGGTCGATCTCTTTTTTCCATGGTGGGATCCAAGAATTCGCAGGCATCTCTCTCACGATGTGACAACCCTTTTTGCTGAGATACTCGTTGAGATCAAGTTTCTCTGGCCTATTGCCCATGGTTTCTAGGATTTTGCGAATCCGAAGAGAGTGACTCGGATGAGTGAATCCAAACCGGGAATCTCCTTCTTCAGTGATCCGAATTTTATCCCACCATCTTGTAGATGCTTCTCGAAATTCTTTTGCCTGTTCTTGGTGGGCTTTTAACCAATAGATAAAGTCGAGTTTTTCTTCATCACCGACATGCTTGCAAGCTTCTAAGTCAGCTTGGAGTTCTCGGTGCTGAGAGTGGAAAAAGAAACAAGTAATGGCTATTCCATCCAAACAAAGGATAGGCAATACTCCAGAGAGTAAAAAGAAAGAGGCAACGGAAACAACCACGGCTGCAATAAAATACCAGAGGATATCATCATTTTTAATATGGGCAAGTTCATGAGCAATGATGAACTTATGAGATTTATCAAGAACCGCATGAATAGTATATTCACGAAAAATCCCTGGTTCTACAGTCATTCCTGCTCTTCCAGGTAGAAAAGAGCTCCCATGAGCGGCCCAGGAATGCCCCTTTGTATCCACAAGCTCGATCTTCTTGTGAATCCCCATTTTTTGGGCTAGCTTATTTGCATACCGCTCTAGCTGAGGAACCTTTCCCTTTTCTCCCTCTCTTAAAGGGACGGTTAAAATGCTCCGATAAAAATTTTGAATTCCCAGTGCAACTGGGACACCAACAGCTGTCATGCAAAAGATTTTACGTGACAAGGACCTTTTTTTCAATGTCAAACGCGGCAAAGTGACTCACCTGATCCTGATGAGCAATTGACACTTCTGCTGAAGATCCCTCCCGCTCAATCATCCCTCTCACAATCTTCTCGGCAAGATCTGGAGCATTGCACTCGCTTGATAGGTGAGCAAGATGAACATGCTTTAGGTGGGGATGGAGCACCTCTCTGAGGAGCTCAGCACACTGGTCATTCGACAGATGGCCAAGGCGCCCTAAAACTCGCTGCTTGTAGACCGCAGGGCGAGGACATGCATGGACCATCTCTGGTTGGTGATTGGCTTCTAAGTAGAGATAATCACACCCTTGAAGCTTGTTTTTTACGAGTGAGGTGGCAAAACCAAGGTCGGCAGCAAACCCTACTTTGATTGATCCCATCTGCAAGGTGAAGCCAACAGGATCGATCGCATCGTGCTGAATGCTGAACGGATG
>Ga0180438_10007588_pt1 | contig 14081 bp, 24 predicted proteins | sample SS_ome_12_FD_132455 | JGI IMG/M metagenome (GOLD analysis project Ga0180438, IMG submission 132455) | Hypersaline lake sediment archaeal communities from the Salton Sea, California, USA - SS_3_D_2 metaG | ecosystem: Environmental > Aquatic > Non-marine Saline and Alkaline > Hypersaline >... | reverse complement strand
ATTGCTGGAGATGTAAGGTTTTAAGGAGGGTAGTTTAATGTCAATCGCAGTGAAGTTGGTAGGGGGTTTAGGGAATCAGATGTGGCAGTACGCTCTAGGGCGTAGACTAGCTGATGAGAGAAGTGAAAAGTTATTTTTAGATGGTAGTTATTATCAAACAGTAAAGAATCTTAGGTTTTCCTTGGATGTATTTAATATTCGTTTTGATATTCCAGATCAAGAAGACTTCAATACCCAACTAAAGGTCATTCAAGAGAAGAGTATGGCTTACGATCCTAGTATTTTTGAGATCGAAGGAGACTTAATATTAACTGGATATTGGCAGAATCCAAAATACCTCCCTTCTATAGAATCGCTTAGAAGTGACTTTAGTCTTAGACAGGATATTAATACCAATCTATTTTCTTTAAGGCAGCTTATAAAGGATAATAACGCAGTCTCCGTTCATGTTCGTGGAGGAGATTACAAAGGTTGGCGCAAATTTGATGTAGTAACTCCTGAATACTATAATAAAGCTTTTGAGAAGATAGTCCAGGAGATAGAAAAACCATTGTTTTTTGTATTTACAAATGATAGAGAGTATGCGGAGTGGATTTTATATGATGTTCAGAAGAAGTATCAGATTATATTAGTAGGTGGAGAAGACTGGGAAGAGCTTTCCTTAATGCAAATATGTAAGTACCATATTATTGTGAATAGCACACTCTCTTGGTGGGGAAGTCATCTTAGTTGTTATTCAAATAAGAAAATTATAGCTCCGAGCATATGGTTTCATCCAGATGGACAGACTAACGAACATATAGAGATATCTCCTTGGACTGAAAAAATGATGTTAGTTAAGCCTTGAAATCTTAGAGGTGTCATATAAACGTATTAAAGAGATTATAGATTTTCCAGAGAAGGTAATAGTCTAGATCAAGGTAATCTGTCTAAACTAATTACAGGAAAAGAAAATAGTGTAAAAAGATGGATCTTAACAGAAATTTAAAGTCAGGAGGGTATCATAACAGTATGATATTAAATTATATTGATTGTTATAAAATAGATCATAGAAGACAATATCCTATAGGAACGAGTTTAGTCTTCTCTAACTGGACTCCTAGAAAAGCACTGTTTAAAGATACAGATAAAGTGTGCTTTATCGGATTACAGTACTTTATTAAAAAATACCTTGTTGAGGAATTTAATAAGTTCTTTAAATCAAATATAGATGTTATTTGTGCTGAGTATGAGCAGAAGGTATGTAGAGTTTTAGGTATTAAGTCTTTTAATACGCAGCATATTAGAGATCTACATTCTTTACAATACGTCCCTATCGCTATCAGAGCTATCCCAGAAGGAACTAATGGGAGGGTAGGAGTTCCAAGTCTTGTAATGTGGAATACGCATAAGGACTTTTATTGGCTAGTTAATTATCTAGAAACCTTAATGAGTTCTGTCCTATGGATGCCATCCACAAGTGCAACAACTGCTAGAAAGTATAAGGAAGTATTTGATAGATACCAGAAACAAACTAATGATCATACATGGTTAGTTCCTCTTCAAGGACATGATTTCAGCTTTAGAGGTCATTCTAGTCCAGAATCTGCCTGTACTTCTGGCATAGGACATTTAGTATTCTTTGAAGGTACAGATACATATCCTGCTATGGATCTTATAGAGAGTTATTATAACGGAAGAGTTGGATGTAGTGTTCCTGCAACAGAGCATAGTGTTATGTGCGCTCATGGAGATGTAAATGAAATAAATACATTTAAGTATCTACTAAATCTATATCCTACAGGAATAGTATCAGTCGTATCTGATACTTGGGATTTGTGGAGAGTTCTTGATGAGTTTTTACCAATATTAAAAGAGGATATACTACTTAGAGAGGGTAAGTTAGTAATACGTCCTGATAGTGGAGATCCTGTAGATATATCATTAAAAGCGATTGAAAAACTTTGGAATGTTTTTGGAGGTTTAGTTAATAACAAAGGATTTAAAGAACTAGATCCTCATGTTGGATTAATTTACGGCGATTCTATTACCTTAGAAAGACAAAGAGCTATTTTAGAAGGATTAAAAGAAAAAGGCTTTGCTAGCTCTAATATAGTTTTAGGAATAGGTAGTTTTACATACCAGTACTCAACTAGAGATGTCTACGGACATGCTATGAAAGCAACTTATTGTGAGATTAATGGAGAGTCTAGAAGCCTGTTTAAAGATCCCATAACAGATAATGGAACTAAAAAGTCAGCTAAAGGATTATTAGCTATTTACAATGGTGGGTTACTACAGGAGTGTAATTGGGATCAAGTAGAGTCCGATAAAAATGAGATGATTGAAGTATTTAGAGACTCAAAAATAGTTAAGCAGTATACATGGGAAGAGGTAAGAAACAATGCTAAATCTTAAAGACGTTAAAAGTATTATCTTCTCAGGAGGAGAGCTTCATGTTCAACTTACAGAGTACCAGCTAAAAGAAAGGGATCTAGATGTAGGTATTCTTAAATCAGCAAATGACTTAATGAAGCTTATACTAACTATAGACGCTATAAAACAACAAACAGATGATCGACTAACAATTAGGTGTCCTTATCTTCCTTATGCTAGACAAGATAGGGTCTGTTCTAGAGGACAGGCATTTTCTTTAGACATTGTATGTCGTATGCTAGATTACTCAGAAGTTTGTTATATTTTTACAGATATACATAATCCTAAAGCAGTCCACTTTGATTATGCCGATTACCAGAATGACCTACCTTTATTTGTAGATAAAGAGACGCTCTTATCATATGACTTAGTCATAGCCCCTGATAAAGGAGCTATAGAAAGAGCAGAATATCAAGCTCAGGGTATTTTGCCTGTAATCCAGGCTGAGAAAGTAAGAGATGTCAATACTGGATGGATTACTGACTATAACATCGATGTATCAAAGTATACAGGGAAAAAAGCTTTAGTAATAGATGATTTATGTGATGGAGGTAAGACATTTGAGTTATTAGGTAATAAGCTAAAAGAAGAGAGTATTTTTGCGGATTTATATGTGACTCATGGATTGTTTAGTAAGGGAAAAAGTGAGTTATTAAAATACTACAACTCAGTAAGTGCAGCATACGACTGGACTACTGATTAAAGCAGGTTAGTTTTATGTGGTTAGTTAATGGATGATTATACTAGGAAACAGTATCTGAATGGAGATCTTAGATATACATTAGACCTCCCAGGAGGGAGTAGTCTCGCAAATTACTGCAAACTGAAAGGAAAAAAATGACTGAGAAAATTTTACTCTTAACATGTGATCCTCAAAACTTAGATCAGATTCCCGAAGAGTGGAAAGATGAGTTAGATATAGACTTAACCCCTCAACAAGAAAAGGAGTATGATGCTTGTTTTGTGTTTGAAAAGGTAGACAGTCCTATTACCTTCAAGGTAAGGGAAGGACATACTTACTTTATTCCTGGAGAACCTTCAACTATAAAGGGTTTTGGGACTCCTTTTCTAAGACAATTTGATACTTTAGTATCTTTTAGAAAGGATTTAAAAGGAAACTGCTTAAAGGGGTTAGTACCTTGTCTTACTCCATGGAGAGTTGGTTTAGATGAGTCCTTAGAGAGAGAGGGTAGAGAACGACATATTCGTACCCCCAAAGAAATGAAGGAAAAGCCTATTCAAAAGACTAAATTTATGTCAATGGTAGTATCTAATAAGCCCGGAACTCCTTTACAAAGAGCGAGGTTGAAGTTAGCTAAGACAGTAAGTGAAAGATACCCTGGATTAGTAGATATTTATGGTAGAGGCATCAGAGAGATTAAAGATAAGGCAGATGCTTTAGATCCTTACTTATTTTCTATTGCTATTGAGAATTCCTATATACCTAACTACATTACAGAAAAACTTACAGATTGTTTTGTTACTCTTACAGTACCATTATATTCAGGATGTCCGAATGTGGAGAATTATTATCCAGGAGGATCTATAGAAATTGATCCATGGGATATTGAAGGAACTATCCAGGAAATTTTAGCCTTAAGAGATAAGGCAGAAGATGTCTATAAAGGTATGTTAAATACTCTAATATCTTCTAGAAATGCAATGATCTACAGACATAGTATTATTGCTTGGATTAGACATTTAGTACAGAAGGGTATTTCTGGAAAATGCGTAGAAAAGAACATAATCCCAGATACAGTAGGTTATTACTGGTAAATTATGAAGAAATGTAAAAGGACTACAACTAAAGTGCAAGGGGAGGGTTATTACTAGTAATGGATAGACTTAGCGAGTTAGCAGAGTTATATGGGACTGACAAAGGTCATTCTCTACATAATTACACTCCAATATATAATAAGTACTTTGAGTCTAGACGATTAAAGCCATTAAATATACTAGAGATAGGAGTCGGAGGTTACAAAAATCCTACAGCTGGGGGAGAGAGTCTTAGGATGTGGTCTGACTATTTCCCCTTTTCTTGGATTACTGGAATTGATATTGAGCAGAAAGATATTACTATTAATCATAGGACAAAGATCTACCAAGGGAGTCAAGTAGATGAGGAGTTCTTACAAAAGGTAATTGATGAAAGAGGTTCTTTTGACATTATTATAGATGATGGCTCACATTTACCTAATCATCATATTCAGACCTTTAACTTTCTATTCAGGAATGGATTGAATAAGTCTGGTATTTATGTGATAGAAGACTTAAATACTGTCTATGAGCCTTCTATGAGAGGAGAGTTAGGCTCTTCCATAGACTATTTTAAAGTCTTCTTAGATGTTCTACACTTTCCTCAAATAAGTAGGAAAGGTTTATCTATTCCAGAGGAATTCCGAGACTTATATCAACTACTAGAGTCGATACACTGTTATGAAGAGTTAATATTTTTTATTAGAAAGTAATTTATGATCAAGTAATGTACTAAGTATAAGGAAGTAAAACTATGACAATAAATCCTTGTGTGATTGTTCCTATGTATAAAACCACTCCTACTAGAGAGGAGTCTAGATCTATAGAAAATCTATACAATAAACTAAGTACTACACAAATAATCTACATAGTGCCAAAAAGATTAGAGGATAAACTTACTAACACTAATAAGACTTTTATTTCTTTTAACGATTATTACTTTCAAAGCATTATCACATACTCACAGCTATTAGAAAGCTCTCTTTTCTGGGGAAGTTTTCTAGAATTTTCCCATGGACTTATTCATCAAGAAGATTGTTACTTACTTGGGGATGCTAGAGAGCTGGAGTTTTGGTGTAAGTTAAATTACTTTTTTGTAGGACCTGGGCATTTCAAAGAATATAACTATGAAAAATACCCTTATGAACTCCAGAATACTTTAAATGGTGGATTTTCTTTAAGAAATATAAAACAACATTATGACATCTGCAAAGAGTTAGAGTCTAAAGGCTTCGATCATAAGAAATGTCAGGCTCATGAAGACACTTTCTGGATACAGATGGCTCAGAAGTTTGAAATGAGATTGCCAGACCCTCTTACAGCAATCCGTTTTGGTTTTGAGCAAGGAGCTAGTACGCTTTATAATCTAATAGGACAACAAAAGCCTTTTGGATTACATGCTCCTTTTAAGTATAGACATCAGTATGGAGATGTTTTATGGAATAAGCTACTCTTCTCTTAACCTAGTATTAGTTTTAAAGGATTCTCCTGATAGAATTCAAAGGTTATGGAATTATCTTAGTAAGCTTACATATCTTCCAGATTTCTTAATCTAAGTTTTATCTTAAGAGAGTATAATAAATACATGAGGATATATGTAAGTGGTTCAACCGGATTAGTAGGGTCTGCAGTAGTTAAGAGACTAAAGGAAGTAGGTCATGAAATAATAATGTCTGATTACAGATACGACCTATTAGATTCAAACGATTTAAGTAATTTATCTCAAGGCTTTGAGGACTTTACACCTGACATGGTAATACATTGTGCTGGAAAAGTAGGCGGAATTAAGGCTAATAGTCTCGATAATAAGGGTTTCTTAGAACAGAATCAGCAAATGGGTTTTAATATAATCAATACAGCTAAGATAGCTGAGGTACCTTACTTTATTAATTTAGCTAGTAGTTGTGTTTATCCGATAAACACCGACCATCCACTAAAAGAAGAAGACTTTTTCAAGCCAGATCCTGTATTTGAACAGACAAATATAGGGTATGCTATAGCAAAGAGAGCGGTAGCATGTTATCTTCAAGCTAGTTATGGAGTTAAAGGAATAACGGCTATTCCATGTAATATGTACGGTATTGGAGATAGGTATTTTGAAGGCTCTCATATAATTCCAGATTTGATTCAAAAGTTTCATACCGCAAAGTTATTTAAAGAGAAAGAAATAACTCTTTATGGTACAGGACAGCAATACCGAGAATTTATGAACTCTAAAGACTTCGCTTATATTATCTCTGAGTTAGTTAGAGGTGTAGAGAGAGGCGGTTTTTTTCCAGCATATCTTATGAATGTAAGGACTCATAATGAGATAAGTACAATGGAGCTGGCTACTAAAGTGGCTGCTACTGTAGGATGGTCTGGTACTATTAAATGGAGTGGGGGGTTTAGCGGCGTTAAGCGAAAGCCTATGAGTACGGAGCTAGCTTACTCAAATCATATAATTAATTCGAGTCCTGTAGATCTTATGGAGGGTTTAATGGAACAGTATTTGGATTATCTAAAAAGGTTTACCCATGTCCAAATGTATTATGAGACAGAAGGAGAGAGACTTCTTAATAGAGAGTTATAGTGAAGATATCTTTTCGACAGACCTTACGTGGAGTGACGGAGTTGTAGAGGTATTAAAAAGAGGAGGTTATAATTAATGTATTATTTTGTATTGATAGATCCTGAAAAAGCCAAGTCAAGCTTAAGCCTGTATTTCACAACCTTTCGAGAGTCTGTGGAGTACGCAAAGTCTGTAGAAAAGTATAATCCTAAGATAATAAAGTACGATCCTTCAGAAGATTATACAATGAGGTATGATAATATACTACATATAATTAAGTAAGGATCTTCTGTTTAGCCTTCAGATTATCCCTGGACTGCATACGCAAAATATAATATACTACGATAATACTACGTCCCTCGAAATATAATTTGAGGGACTTTATTAATTCTTAACAAATTTAAAGTATAATGTATCTAGGAGGAATAAAAATGAAAGTTTCATTTCCTATATACCATAGTATTCAAAGAGCTGTTTATGAAGGAGAGTATCAACCTGAATTGATACCTGTATACCACGAGTATGCCGATTTTTGTGAAACCAATTTTGAAAATCCAGAATATATAAAATTGCTTGAGGGTTTAATTAAGATAGAGATAGAGTGATAACAATAATTCTATATACAATTATTACATTCCTTGGCTTTCTATATCTTTTTATAAGTATAGTAAGTTCATTGAATGAGTTCTATAGGAGTAAAAGCGGGAGATTTTATGAAAAAGCAGAAAAAAAAGAAGAGAGAGTATCAAAACACATATCACAAGTTTGAAATAGATTTCCTAAAAGCCGAAGTCTTAGTTGCTATAGGAAGTACTGTATTAGAAGCAGTAAGAGTAGTAGATCCTAACTATAAAAGCTTAACAGGATTATCACAAGGTCAAATTGATGAGTGCGATGGTTTAACAATCAAAGGAGTTGACCACTATACCCTAGCAATATGCTTTCCTGCAGATGCTGATATAAATGTTATTGTGCACGAATGCGTCCACGCTACTAACTATATAATAGATTGGTATGAGTTGCCTTTAGACTCCCAAGAAGATGAACTACAAGCTTATTTAACAAGCTTCTTTGTAGATCGTGTTATTGAGGCTTTAGAGCAACATAAAAATGAAAATAATACCAAGGAAGGACAGTCAGGTAAGAAAAAATGAAAATTGAGTATATACTACTAATAAAGTCTATCATATGGGAGTTTCTTTCAGCAATTTTAGGGTTTATTATAGTATATTTATTTACAAGGGAATTAGATACAAGTATAAGTATAACAATAGTCTTACTGATATTAAAGAGTCTCTTACTTGCCTTGTACGATTTTTATACTTATAAAATAATTAAGAGGTTAAAAAAATGAAAGACTTCCCGTATATATCAATGTGTATGGTAGTAGTTATTATTATGATTATGTCATATATCTTTTCTTGTGAGGGGGTTTTATAGATGGATCAGGAAAGACAATCATTCTACTGTAGTTGTGGTCACTTAGAACATCAGTTCCATATATGGTATGATGGAGAGACTAATGGTGTTTATGTAGAGCCTTTATTAAGTACTGGAGGGTTTTGGTACCGTGTTATACAGGGAATTAAATATATACTTGGATATAAGTCAAAATATGGGCTATTCTCTGAGATATGGTTGTCTCAGACAGACTGTAAACGCTTTATAAATGAATTAAAAAAGGTTAAAAGGAGAAAAGAATGAGTAGAGTTAAAGAACTACTAAGAAGTATTTGGGATTTATTGTACTGCTGGTACATTTCAAATCCTATACTTAATCCATCTGTATTAAAAATCCAACCAATCACAAAAAAGTCGAGATTAGGTAATAAATCAACTAAGTTTAGAGTAATGAAACGAAACCATTTTTTTGATAGTTGGAGATTAATTGGAGATTTTAAAACATTTAAAAGGGCAATGAACGCTGCTATGGAGGGTAAATAGATGCCTTATATAACTCAAAATCTAAGAAAGTATTTTGATGAGTGTGGTATTAAAGAACTTAAAATCGATAATCCAGGAGAGCTTAACTACTGTATCACAAAATTAGTAACTATGTACTTACAGGGTAAAGACCTAAAATATCAGGTTATTAACGATATTGTAGGAGCTTTAGAAGGAGCCAAGCAGGAGTTCTATAGGAGAATTGCAGTACCATATGAAATGCAAAAGGAGGCTGAAAATGGAGACGTATTTTGACAGTTTAATGGAATTGGAGGAAGTAAATGTTTGAGGATTTAGAACAATTAGCAAGGACTATGGGTATAGATCCTAATGATTTACAAAGTCCTGGGACAGTATCAAAGAAAACTAACCATAATCAAAAGAGTATAGATCAGATTTCAGATATCTTAAGGAAATATGGAGGGTAGGAGATGAGTAAGAAGTATCCGCAAGCATATATACATATAGAAAGACTTGATAAGGAAGAGGTAGAAGGAATTACTTGTGGAGAATGCCACATCTTTCCTAAGATAGATGGTACTAATGGAGTGGTTTGGTATGAGGATGGAGAGGTTAGGGCAGGCTCTAGAAATAAAGTGTTAGAAGAAAGCAGCGATAATCAAGGCTTTTTAAATGTTTTTGTATCAGAGAATTATGATAGATTAAGACAGTACTTCTTAGCCAGACCAAATGATATACTATATGGCGAATGGCTATGTTTGTCTGGAGATACTGAGATAAGATTAGTCTCTGGTGGAAAAAGAGGTCATTATATGACTCTTCGAGATATGTACAAGTATCTTAATGAAGATACTACTGAAGTCCAATCATATACTACTAAGAGTGGTCTTAAAAACTCTAGTAGTAAAAGAACTTCCTGGTGGAAAAGATATGGACTTCCTCAAACATTCTCCCTATTTATTGATGAAGATAAGATAAAACCTCAGAGGATAGCTAATATCATATATACTGGAGATAAAGAAGTATATGAAATCACTACAAGAAAAGGAAAGAGTATAAAATCAACACTAGATCATAAGTTCTGGACTAATAAGGGATGGTTATCTCTAAAAGACTTAGCAGTAGGAGATGTTGTAGCTATATCTGACCTCACTAACTACAGACCTCATAGAAGGCATGGTAAAGGCTCAAGGAAAATTACTGAACTACATAAAGATCTTAAAGTTAATAATTCATGTAGCTTGTGCGGTATAGGTAAGTGTCTAGAAGTACATCATGTAGACGGTAACTGGAAAAATAATGAATTAAGTAACTTGCAAGTTGTATGTCAAGATTGTCACGGAACTTTACATAGAAATATCTCAAGTAAGAATCAAAAGTATGATTATGAGTTTGACTCTATAATATCTATAAAGTACATTGGTGTAGAGGACTGTTATGATATATCTATGGGTACAGAAGAGAACTCGTCCTCTTTTATAGCAAATAACTTTGTAGTACACAACTGCCCCCATACAGTGAAATCTTATAGAGAGGAAGCGTGGAGAAGATTTTATATCTTTGATGTTAAGGTTGATGATGCATTTCTTCCGTACAAAGAGTATTCTGAAGAACTAATCTCTAGAGGTTTTGATGTTATTCCTCCTCTGGTTATTATTCAAGATCCAACAGAAGACCAACTTAGAGAGTATGTTCATGATAATACATACTTAATGATGTCTGGAAAGTATGTAGGAGAAGGCATAGTTATTAAAAACTATGACTACAAGAATAAGTATGGTAGGACAACGTGGGCGAAGTTAATACGTCCCGAGTTCAGGGATACTCGTCATACTCTCAGTAATTCAAGTAAAATAGATAGTAAGGACGGGGTAGAAGCTGCTTTTATTAAAGAATATCTTACAGAGACGGATATTCTTAAGGAAAAGGCAAAGATTACTAATGAAAAAAGATCCTTTGAGAATAAGGATATACCTCGATTCCTGAACACAGTGTATTATGAGTTATTAAAAGACAACTTAGTTGATTTTTGTAATAGGAAAAACCCTACTATTAACTTTAAGGAGCTTAGAACAAGGGCTTTTTCCGAGATTAGGAAGTATATTTAACAAGGGCGTCTGAGCCGAAGGATAACTTTAATGAGAAAACAAGACAGAGAACTCATATATAAGAAATATCAAGGTCGTTGTGCTTACTGTGGATGCGAATTACCTGATAGGTGGCATGTTGATCATATTAAACCAGTAGTACGGAATCCAAGGTCTGGAATACCTGAGCTTCCTGAACGAGATAACTATGATAACTATAACCCGTCTTGCCCGTCTTGTAATATAGTGAAAGGTTCGATAACTCTTGAGCAGTTTAGAGAACATATCTCCTATTTTATAACATCCTTAAATCTTTATAGCACTCAGTATAAATTTGCTAAGAAGTATGGTCTGGTACAGGAAACAGGAAATCCCGTGGTATTTTACTTTGAGACTATAAATCAGAAGACTGATACTATATTAACTGGTAAAGAAGCGAAAAAAGCCTATGAGAAAGCTACAAAATATAATAATAGGGATCTTTTAAAAGGTATTGTGGAGTACTGTGATTTAGGAGGAGGTGTGTATGTGGCTTTCAGCACCTTAAACGGTAATTTAATCACTCAAGTTTGTGATACTTTTGAACAAGCTATGGAATATTTAAGTGAATAAAACAAAACCTTAATAGAATAAGGATATACTATACTTAGAGGTTAAAACTATGATAGAGTATCTCGCAATTCCGTACTCAGATCCAGATCCAGAGGTAATGGCTTATCGAGCAGAAGTTTCTGATTTGATATATGCAGAGTTAACAAAAGAAGAACGGATTATATACCCTCCTATAAGCTGTAATCATATTGTAGGGATTAAGTATGGTCTTCCTAAAGATTGGAGTTTCTGGGAAAAGTTTGACTTGGAGTTTGTAGGAGCATCTGGAAGACTCATAGTTATTACATTACCCGGCTGGGGTAGTAGTGTAGGAGTTGCTGCTGAAATTAAAAAAGCTAAGGAGATGGGAATTGAGGTAGAATACTTAGATCCTACCCCTTATTTAGCCAGGTTAGATGCTCATTATATGAAAAGAGCTTATTTAGATGGAACTATTAAGAAACCTCCAGAGTCTTTGCCTTTAAGGAAAGAACGAGGGAAATCTAAGAAAAGTAAAAGGAGACAAAAATGATTAAATTACTAGAAGGGATTATGGTAGGAAACAAGAAGGAAAGTCCTTTATTAGATTATTCTATAGGGAATAGACAGATTATCTTTCTTAAAGAAGGATCTTATCTTATAAAGTATAAAATATTCAATAAAATTATAGAATACGAAGGTTATATGCTTGAAGGAGACGTACTTCCTTTTGAGTGGAAAGATTACGATATGATACAGTTACATGCAATTAGGAGGTTAGATGATTAGAAGGCTAAGATATTATTTAGCAGTTATACCAGCAGTAATAGGAGTATTACTAGTGAGAATAGCAATTCTATTTGCAGAGCCTATAGATCGACATATATTTAGAGAGGTACTAAGATAATGGATTTAGCTAGATTCAAGGAAGTATTTACCGGAAACTTTTCTAAGTTCTCTGTAGAAGAATTACAAGACTGTTTAATCGAATATATGATTCAGACAGGCCTTCTAAAAAGAGAGGACTTAGAAGAGGATAAGGAGTAGAAAGAGTGTTTAATGGTTTAAAAATTATTAAATTCAACTATAATTAAGTAGAAGAGATACAAAGAAAACTTAGATATTCTAGAGTTCATAAGCCTTAAAGGAAGATAGGGTTCACATCCTAACCCCACGCTCTGGACACAGACTGGTAATACTACAAAAGGCACGTCTAGAAAAGGAGATCTTCGCTCCAAACTGCTCTGAATAAGGTGGCTTCTAGTCAATAAGACAGTGTATCTAAGAATAATGAAAAAACACAGTATTGTCGGTAGGAGAAGTATGTCAAAAAAGACAACTCCAAAGTTAACAGTACCCATGAGAAAGAGATACAGAAATCTCTAATGATTTATTCAGATAGGATCTATGAGAAAAGGACATTGTCCAGCACACTGTTCTATGAGTCTATACCTCATACAACCACTGAGACCTTTTTATAATGGATCTGCGCCGCATAAAGGGTTAATGTTATTACATTTTTTTTAATTTTTACTTCTTTTGTATAAAAGGTTGGTAGACCAACCCCCCACGTAGGGGAAACCCTAGGGGGAAACCCGGGGAGTAGTAACAAATTTTGTGGATTCTTAGGTAATTCCCTACTGAAATTAGTGATTACCCTGTATAGTTTATTAAGTAAGGTTAATTTATGAGAAAAGATTAATGGTTCATAGGGTATATATTAAATTTTGTACGGTATAAGACTCTTATGTAATACTTTAAGTATGTTTGACTCTTATGTTTGACTCTTATGTTTGACAGGTTGCTACACAATCTATGAACTAAATTAATCTATTGTCACAACCTTTGTATTATAATTAATGTTCTTTAGTATGAACAAACCTTTGTATGAACTATGACCTTGTATGAGTACAGATAACCCTTGTATGAGTAGATGTCTATGGCATTTGGGATCTATTTATTGGATTTATATCCAAAGTGTTTACATAGTAGAGATAACAAGACTTAGAGATGACTTTACCTATTTAACATAAACCTTGTGTTTTTACATATTATTTATACTGATTGTAATTATAGTACTTGATAGTACACACTTCTAATTACACTCATGAGTTTTTATGTCTTGTTAATCTGGTCCTTGTAATTCTACTCCCATTTTCTTACAAATTGCGTTTACACAGTGCAGAGCATGTAATTTGCTTGGAATTTCTGCTATCTTAGCTACGGTAAATGAGGCTATTAGCTGATCAAAGCTAAGATGTTGATAGTCATGTTCTAGGTCATGATAATTTATTTGATTTATTAATTTCTTAGCAACTTTTTTTACTTCTTCTTTCTTGTTGAAAACTTTTCCCTTTACATAACAATCTTCGTATTGACTAATTAACTGGATTAGATCATATATCTCTTGTATTAACTCCCTAACTTTCATTGTTTTTACCTCTCCTTGAAACTACTATACTCTTGCTGATTAAGTATCATTCCCAAGGCAATTTGGGTATTTACTAATTCTTGTATGTTCTTGACTTCTTCATGGTCAAAAAACTTATTTATGTTATCATCAAATGCTTTCTGTAGTCGATCTCTGACCTTAGATTTAGGATGTTTCTTTACATCTAATAGTATTTGTTTTAGCATTTTACTCATATATACTTCTATATACCTTATCTTATTTAAGATTTGATTATTAAAAACAAAAAAAAATCTCTGGGAGAGGGTAAATATAGAAAAACCCAGAGATTTATGGTAACGCTAATGACACTTTCAAAAACCCTATTTATTACTGAAGTAATTTATCCT
>Ga0180438_10007585_pt1 | contig 14083 bp, 17 predicted proteins | sample SS_ome_12_FD_132455 | JGI IMG/M metagenome (GOLD analysis project Ga0180438, IMG submission 132455) | Hypersaline lake sediment archaeal communities from the Salton Sea, California, USA - SS_3_D_2 metaG | ecosystem: Environmental > Aquatic > Non-marine Saline and Alkaline > Hypersaline >... | reverse complement strand
GATCCAATGGAAATAATTGAACAGGTTGCGGAGGGGGCAATCAACGCCGGCAAAATTATCGATAAAAATCTTTTTAAAATTCTTGACCGCCGCGAGGCAATTGAAAAAGCGATCAGTCTGGCCGATGAAAATGACTTTATTCTCATCACGGGTAAGGGTGCGGAACAGGCCATGGTGGTTAGTGGAGGTAAGAAAGTGGCGTGGGATGACCGCGAGGTGGTAAAAGAAATTTTAAATAAATCATATGAGTCTTGAAAAAGCATTAAATTTAAAAGATGATGAGCAGGTGCTTTACGTGGCGCACCAGTTCCCGTTTACGTACTGGCCGAGTATGCTCATCACATTTGTTTTGATTGTTTTGCCATTCTTTTTCCTGTTTCCGTTATTTGATTTGGGTTGGTGGGGTTTGTTGATTTTTATTGCCATGATTTTGATTGGTCTGATTTACGGACTGCGGCAGGCTCTCAAATGGTATTATAATGTTTTTGTGGTAACCGATAAAAGAGTTATTGACATTGACCAGCGGGGCTTGTTTGACCGGACCGTGTCGGCGGTGCCGTATCAAAATATTGAAGACGTTTCTTACCGCATCAAAGGCGTTGGGCAGACGATTTTTCGCTACGGTAATGTGATGGTTGACACTTCTAGTTCAAGCGCTAACCTGGTTGTGCAAAAGATCAGGCATCCGCACGTTTTACAGGAGCTGATCAGTGAGCTCAGGGTGGAAGCCCGGGAAGCTGGCGATGAGCGTATTCAAGCACTTAAGGAGTTTACGGAAAAGTTAAGTATTCAGGAGGTAAAAGGTCTTATTAAGAAGCTGAAAAAAGAAGAAAGACAGGAGGCGGTTAAGGAATTTTTTGAAGAGGGGGATAAGGATTGAAAATTTGTCTATTTTTTGGTAAAATAATTTTATGCCACAGCCAAGACAAGGCAAAATCAGGAGGATTTTGGGGCTAAGGACATTTTTAATAATAAATCTGATCGTATTGTTCTTGGTGGTGCTTAGTTTTGGTCGTGAATTTGTCCGTAACTATGAAATTGATAAGGAGATCAAGGGCCTTGAGGAAAGGGCCGCTATGCTTGAATCAGAAAATCAGCAGATTCTACAGCTGGCTGAGCGCTTGAAAACCGATGATTATCTTGAAGAGGAGGGTCGGATGAGGCTGGGCCTGAAAAAACCAGGCGAGAATGTAGTGGTCGTTTCCGAACCCGAAGATTTGACCGTGCCGATCCAGGCGCCGAGCGAACCAAGTAAAGAAGACAGAAAGATTAGCAATCCTCGATTGTGGCTGGAATATTTTTTTGGAATATAATATGTCAAAAAAGAGAAAAAACAGCGGCTTGCCAGTAATAATATTGATATTGGTGATTCTTGTCGGTTTGGTATTGTTCGGGATGCTCGGTGTTTATGTTTTTAAAAGCACGAATTTTGTTTTTCGCGGTCTGAGTCGTATTATTCCTTATCCGGCGGTGGTGGTGAATTGGGATTTTGTCGGTTATGATGATTATAGCGACAATATTGTGACAATGAGACGCTTTTTATCAAATGAAGAAGAGGTGGTGGTAACTGAAGAAGAAATTCGTGACCGGGTTTTGAATCGTTTGATTGCCAATGCCGTGCTGGAACAGATGGCGGACGAGCGCGATATTAAGGTATTTGATTATGAAATTGAAAAAGTATTTCAGGCGGCCATCGAAGGTCTGAATCCGGAAGAAGAGATTGAGAAAGATTTAAAAAAATTATTTGGCTGGAATACAGATGAGTATAAAAAAAACGTGGTGCGGCCGTTTGTTTTGCAGAATAAACTGACCAAGGCGATTTATGATGATCAGGCAGACGCGGCCGAGCAGTTTGCGATTTTTTTGCAGGAAGAAATTGCCACGGCAAAAATAATATATTTTGTCCCTCACTAAATGTTTTGGATAAAATAAAAAATAGCCGACGGTGAGATTCGAACTCACGACCTATCCCTTACGAGGGGATTGCTCTGGCCAACTGAGCTACGTCGGCATGGATTAAAGGCTTTTGGCCTTTTTTTATTCTTTTTCTGCCTAATTATACTATAAAATAGCGTTTTTGGCAAGACTGTATGGTTTATATCTTATTTTGGATAATCGGTATTACTGCGATAACCTTGTTTGGTTCGTGGTATGCCAGAAAATTTAATCGGCCAGATGCCCTGATCGGGCTGTACGTGGCATTTGTTTTGTTTGCCAATATTGCGGCGTCAAAGATTGCTGAATTTGATTTCGGGTTTAAGACTTTTTATGCGCCAGCCGCGGTGATTATTTTTTCGGTGACATTTTTAATGACCGATATTGTGAATGAAAAGTTTGGCCGCAAAGAAACTCATAAAATGATTATGATTGCTTTTACTACGCAAGTTGCGTTGGCGTTTTTTTCCTGGCTGGTGGTTTCACTCAATCCGGCGCCTTTTTGGAGCGGTCAGGAATCATACGCACTCATTCTGGGACAGGTGCCCAGGCTTATTCTGGCTTCATGGATCGCCTTTTTAATAAGTGAGAATCTAGACGCTGTAATTTTTGCTTGGTTTAAAAAGCTGACTAAAGGCAATCATTTATGGATGCGCAATGCCTTTAGCTCATTGCCGGCCATGGCCCTGGATTCAATAATATTTGTGGCAATTGCCTTTTACGGGCAGCAGCCGATCTGGCCGGTTATTCTGGGTTTGATCGTGGTAAAATGGGTAATCGGAGTGATTGATATTCCGTTTATGTATTTGAACCGCTGGGTAATGTATTGGCGGAAAGGCTGAGCATAAAGGGCTGGATTTTTTTAAATATTTAAGTTAAAATAGCTATAAGCTAATATTCAAAAATAGCCCAATTATTTGAGCTATTTTTGGAGCCTGCCTGCCGGCAGGCAGGCGGGATTTACTTGAATCAAAAAAAGCGGGTGAGCGGAATCGAACCGCCATGTCAAGCTTGGGAAGCTTGCATAATAACCATTATATGACACCCGCAAAATCTTACTAATTATAACCGAACGTTTATACATATGGCAAGATATTTATTTATCGCATTATTGGTAGTTTTTCCTTTGAACAGTGCATTAGGGGCAAGTATGCTTTCATCTGCCCGGGTTGATAATTATGAAATCGTGGAGAGCGTGTATTTGGACGAGCCAACCGTGATTAAGGGCTATACCCTGACAAGCCCGGATGAAAAACTTAAACTCGGCATTTTGCCTGAGGCAGTCAAAGGACCGACCCGGATTGATATTAAGATTCTGGATCCGGACATTATGATTGATAGTCTGCCTGAGGGCAAGACATTGCTAACACCAATTTATCTTTTTGATGTTTTGAACAAGTTTGTTTACGATGACAGCAAATATTACTGGTTTGAAATGGAATATGATCCACGTCTGGCTTATCTTTATGATAAGGGCCTGTATTTTTATAACGGTGTGAGCGGCAAGTGGGAGCCCTTACCGAGCAAAGATATTCAGTGGCGCCACACTGTGCGGGCGCTCATTCATCTGCCGTACGCGCGTTTGGCCGTATTTGGTCATCACGAAATTATGAATGAGGGCATTGCCAGTTGGTACCAGTTTAAAGAATGCGACTGTGCGGCCAGCCCGGATTATCCAAAAGGCACCCAGCTTTTGGTAACTAGCCAGGCTGAGCCTGAGCGTTCAGTTGTGGTGACAATTAATGATTGGGGTCCGGACCGTTCGGTTTTTCCTGAACGGGTAATTGATCTTGATGTGACCGCGTTTGACAAGATTGGTGACTGGCGGCGCGGCACCATGGCGGTGACGGTTGAGCCCTATGTGTCAACTACTGATGAGTTTATAATGGTTACTTCAAATGATTAGGTTTAAAAACGTTTCAAAAATCTATAAGCCGAACACGGTCGGTGTTCAAAACGTCTCCCTGCACATTAGGCCGGGTGAGTTTGTTTCAATTGTCGGTCAGAGCGGCACGGGCAAGACAACCCTGGTAAAGCTTTTAATTGCCGAGGAGCGGCCGAGCAAAGGTCAGATTGTTATTGGTGGTTGGGATATCTCGCACATCCGGGGCAGTGAGGTGCCGATTTTGCGCCGTCAGATCGGAGTGGTGTTTCAGGATTTTAAACTTTTACCCAAGAAGACTGTTTTTGAAAATGTGGCGTTCGCGCTTGAGGTTTGCGGCGCACCACGTCGAAAAATGAAAAAGATTGTGCCCCAGGTTTTAAAAATTGTCGGATTGGAGGACAAGGCGCGGCGTTATCCGCGCCAGCTTTCGGGCGGTGAGCAGCAGCGAGTGGTAATCGCCCGGTCCCTGGTGCATCGTCCGAAGATATTGGTAGCAGATGAGCCGACCGGCAACCTTGACGCAATCAACACGCAGGAAATTATTGATTTATTAAAAAAAATTAATGAATTCGGCACCACCGTCGTGTTGGTTTCGCATGACCGTGAAGTGGTTAACGCCTTGAAAAAGAGAGTGATTACCCTGGAGGGCGGCCAGATTGTCCAAGACCAGGAAGAAGGTAAATACGTATTGTAAATTGGTCGTATGTTTATACCATTGTTAAGAATAATTAAATTTGCTTTTCAGAATTTCTTCAGGAATTTCTGGCTTTCGATTATTACGATTACGATTTTGGTTTTGACGTTGTTTTCAATTAATATTCTGGTACTTTTGAATTTTCTGACGTCCACGGCAATCAGCAGTGTGCAAGAGAAGATTGACGTGAGCGTGTATTTTTATCCGGAAGCTGCGGAAGAGTCAGTGCAGAACGTCCGTTCTTATCTGATCGGCCTTTCCCAGGTCCGGGATGTTAAATATATCAGCCGAGAAGAGGCTTTGGAAAAGTTTAGGGAAAACCACGGTGAGAATGAATCAATCATTTCCTCCTTGGAAGAGCTTGAGGAAAATCCTTTGGGTGCCACTCTGGTGATTAAAACCCATAACCCGAATGATTATCCCTTTGTTTTGGAGACCCTTGATAATCCTGAGTTTACCCAGTTTGTACAGGATAAGAATTATGATGACCACAAGGAGATTATTGAACGGATTGATAGGATTACTGACCGGGTGCGCAACTTTGGCATTATCCTGAGCGGTATTTTTGTGATGATTGCGGTTCTGATTGTGATCAACACGATCCGGGTGGCGATATATACCCACCGTGAAGAAATCGGCATTATGAAACTGGTTGGTGCTTCGAACTGGTTTGTCAGGATGCCGTTTTTGGCCGAGGGCGTGCTTTATGCCTTTTTGGCAACCCTGGTGATAATCGGTATAATTTATCCGTTATCGTTTTTTGCCGAACCTTATATCAGCGGTTTCTTTGAAACCGAGAGTGTGGGTATGATTGATTATCTGAATCATAATTTTCTTTGGATTTTTGTGACACAATTTGTGGCAATGTCAGTTCTTAATATTATCAGCACTGGCTTTGCCTTGGGGAGGTATTTAAAAGTTTAAAATTAAATATTTTTTATGCGAAAATTTGGATGGTACTTTTTCGGAATTGTGCTGGCGCTTTTGGTGGGATTGGTTTTCGGTTGGTGGGTGACCCGCGACAGCGGAAGTACGAAAACTGTTTCCAGTCAATTGATTTTAACCGCGCTCCATGATCGTGGTTTTTTAGTAACCCAAACTTACATGTTTAATGAGCCGGTTACGATTGAAGATACGGACCAGAGTTTTTGGGAGGGTCTGCTGTGGGGTCAGGTGGTTAAGGCGCATGGCGTGATTGAGGTAAATATGGGGGTTGATTTAGCTGACATTGGCGAGGATGATGTTGAGGTTACAAAAGATAAGGTGATAGTAAGGGTTACCGGGGCTGAGCTTTTTAATTCAAGGCTGGTCGGCGCAATTAATGTTGAAAATAAGCAGGGGATTTTAAAAAGATTGTTTGACAATGACGATGGCTATAACCAGGCTTTGGCCGAGCTGACCAGGCAGGCCGAAGAGGCAGCCAAAGACCCCGAGCTGGTTAGCCGGGCCAATGAACGGGCGGCTGAGGAAATATCACGACTTCTGGGATATGTGGTTACGGACCGAGAGGTAGAAATCTTGATTAAGGATTGACATAATCGTGAAATTGTATTAAAATTGTTTGAACTTTCGGGGGTCGTCTAATGGTAGGACTCCAGGTTTTGGTCCTGGCTATCTAGGTTCGAATCCTAGCCCCCGAGCCATTAATTTAAAATATGGAAGAAGCTCGATATACCGAAACAAAGATTGTCACCGTAATTGTCGCGATAATTACTTTGGTGATTTCTTTTACTGGCACCTATGCGATTTTGCGCGTCGGTGAGGGAGATTTGGGTGACGCCATTTATGATTTGGGTAAAAGAATTTTTGCGGTTGAAGAATCATTTACTGGTTATCATAACGGCGGTAATCTTTACAAAAATGAAAAGTACGGTTTTTCATTTGAATTTCCTTATTCCTGGGGCGAAGTTGAACTAATTAGAGAAGATTTTGATATGAACGGACAGCCGGGTGTTTTCCAGACGTATTACTGGGAGGCGGAAGAAGATGAAGACCGTTTTTTTTATTTAATGGTGGGTGACGCTCGCGTTTTGAGAGAAGATAAAGCAGCGGTAGATGGATATATTTATTTAGGTGAATCACCGAGCTATATCTATTACTACATTGCTACTGACGTGATACCGGATTGTCTGGAAGGGCCCTTGGCCTCACTTAGCAAGGAAGAGAAAAAAAGGTGTGCTGAATTGAGTTTGATTCACCAGGAGGAGGTTGAGCGCACAATTTTACTTACGTTCCAGATGTTTAAATAATATTATGCAATTTATTGAGCAAATAAAAAATTATTATTTTTATCACAACACGGGCTATGATTATTTTTTGGCCGTAGTGGTTTTTATCGGCTTGATAATTTTACTTAAGATTTTTCAGGCATTTATTTTGTCACGGTTAAAGAATCTGGCCAAAAAGACCAAGACTGACTTTGACGATATTTTGATTGAGATATTCAGAAAAGTGCGGCCGCCTTTTTATTTTTTCGTGTCTTTATACTTTGGTATTAAGATGCTGACTTTGCCCGAGCTTTTGGTGACGACCATTAATATTTTGTTTATTATCGCGATCGTTTATGAAGTGATCCGGGCAATGGAGCGGTTGGTTGATTATTTTCTTGATAAATATTTGGAACGTATTGAAAAGACCGAGGAGAGCCGGGAGACCAGTATCTCAATGATCAAGTCGTTAAAGCTGATTATCAGAATTGGACTTTGGGTGCTGGGTATTATAATGATTTTGGGCAATCTGGGCGTAAACATTACTTCTTTGATTGCCAGCCTGGGTATTGGCGGTATTGCGATTGCCCTGGCTTTGCAAAACGTTTTGTCAGATATTTTCAGTTCATTTTCGATTTATCTTGATAAGCCGTTTGTGGTGGGTGATTTTATTCAGGTGGGTACGGACCGCGGTCATGTTGAAAAAATCGGTCTTAAAACCACCCGGATTCGCACCCCGCTCGGCGAAGAGCTTATAATTTCTAACCAGGAGCTGACCACGGTACGAGTGCAGAACTTTCGCCGAATGGAGAAGCGCCGGGTGAGTGTAAACCTGGGTGTGGTTTACGCTACGTCGTCGGAAAAACTTGAAAATATTCCAAAGATTATTAAACAGATTATTGATAAGACTGACCAGGCTGAGTATGACCGCTGTAATTTTGCCAGCTTTGGCGATTCTTCATTAAATTTTGAACTGGTCTATTACGTTAATTCGCGGGATTACAAAGAATACATGAACACTAATGAAAAAGTAAATCTTGAGATATATAAACGTTTTGAAAAAGAAGGGATTGAGTTTGCTTACCCAACACAAACAATTATATTGGAAAAATAATAATTCATAGGCGCCCCGCAGGCAGGGTGCATAAATAAACAATATGAAGAAAATATTCGTTTTTTCAATGCTGGCGTTTCTGTTACTTGCTTTGCCGGTTCAGGCAGCTGAGGTCAAAGCTGGTGAGGAATACTTTTTAATGGAGAACCAGACAATTGAAGGAAATCTTTATACCGCGGCCGGGTATGTTGATATTTCCGGTACCATAACCGGTGATCTTTTAACGGCCGGCGGCAGCGTGATAATTACCGGCGACGTTGGCGAAGATTTAATAGTCGGCGGTGGTGACATTGATATCTGGGGTAATGTTGGCGGAGATTTGCGCGCGGTCGGCGGCAATGTGCTGGTTGGCGGTGACGTAGGTGGTGACGTGCTGGTGGCCGGCGGCATGGTCCAGATCCGTCCCAACGTGACGGTCGGCGGTGACGTGATCGTGGCCGGTGGTGCGGTAATGATCAGCGGTTCAATCAAAGGCAAGGTGAAAGTAGCCGGCGGCGACATTGTGATGGGCGGCGCCATAGAAGGTGATGTGACAGTTTATTATGACGAGTCATTTGAAGTGATTGAAGCCAGTACTTTTGCCGCTAATTTAAAATATCGCGGTCACGAAATGATTGAAATTCCGGAGAGTGTGGCAGTGAGCGGTGAGGTTATTTTTGAAAAGCCCGAGATCACTGCTCCAAAAGTCAAACCAATGGTGCCCAAGCCGGAAAAACCCTGGCCGGCAGTATTAACCGCGATTGCTCTATTTCTGATTATTAAAGTAATTATCGCGATGGCAGTGGCGCTCTTTGGTGTGTTGGCTTACCCCAAGCGGTCGCAAGAACTGGTTGACCATAGTATCAAGCATTTTGGCTGGGAGCTTTTGCGTGGCTTTCTTGTGTTTATTTTTGCTCCGGTGGTGATATTGGTTTTACTGCTCAGTATGGTTGGTGTGTTGTTCGGAGCTTTGGCCGCGCTTGTCTACGGCATTATGTATATTGTGGCAATGGTTTACAGCGGTGTGATACTGGGCGCGCTTATCTTTAAGCTTTTCAGCAAGTCAAAGACATATCCGGTGACCTGGCAAAGCGCGTTGGTAGGTATTATTGTAATGCATCTGATTAAACTGATTCCGATTGTCGGCTGGCTGTTCTGCGCCGTGTTTGTGCTGGTGGCATTGGGTGCGGTGGCAAATATTGGTTACCATTATTTCTGGCTGAAGCGGGCAAAATAAGCAATTAAAAAAATCCGTCCTTAATCTGGCGGATTTTTTTATTATCGTGTCTTGTAGGAACAGGGCATTGCCCTGTTCCTACGGACATTTATAAAGCCAATGTATATTTTGTGTGATATAATACTAATAATATGCTAGAGCTTATATTACTTATTCTTGGTATTGCCGGGTTGGTGCTGGGGGCGCATCTGATTATCCGCGGTTCGCTTGAGATTGCACAGCACTACAAGATATCCCAGGTATTTATTGGTTTAACTATTTTGGCAATTGGTACGGATTTGCCTGAGCTCGTGGTGAATATCACGGGCGCGGTTCATCGTTTGGGCGGCACCGAGACCTCGGGATTGATTTTGGGCCAAGCGGTTGGTTCATGCATGGGCCAGATTGCCCTGACTTTGGGGGCGATCGGGCTTTTTTGTTATCTGACTTTGTCACGACGGCGGGCGATCCGAGACTGTTCAATGATGATTGTGTCAGTGATTATGCTGATATTGGTTGGTCTGGACGGGGTGATCACCCGGTTTGATGCGGCGCTTTTTCTGGTTATTTATATTGTTTATTTTGCGTTTTTGCAAAGAGAAGAAAAAGTTTTTGAAAAATTTAAGCGGGCGCCGAGCATGGATTTGATCTGGTCAATGATTTCAATTGTGGCGGGATTCGGGGTGCTGATTTATTGTTCAAACCTGGTGGTGGAAAGCGGCGTCAGCCTGGCCGAAGCCTGGGGCGTGCAACAGTCATTGATTGGTGCGGTATTAATCGGCCTGGGCACGAGCTTGCCGGAAATTATTGTCAGTCTGAGTGCGATAATAAAAAAAGCTCCCATGCTTTCGGTGGGCAACCTGATTGGCAGTAATATTTTTGATGTTTTGTTTACCCTGGGAATTGGTGCGGCAATATCCGAATTTGTGGTGGATTCAAATTTACTACGTTTTGATTTGCCATATTTGTTAATTACGTCATTTGTTGTGATGATGTTCTTTTTGCGCAAGCGGGGGATACAAAAGCGCGAGGCAATTGCCCTGATCGGGATTTACGCGCTTTTTATTGTTTTAAAATTTATTGGTTTATAAAATTTTTTCAAAGAAAAATCCGCCCAAGTGGGCGGTTTTTTGATAGCAGAGCGGAGCAGGCGCGTTAGCCGCGGTAGCCCCAGTTGTCGCCACCGCCGGTGTTTACACCGCCGAGGCCGCCGCTGTCGTCATAGTCGCCTTCGAGTCCGGTAGTGGGCTCACAGGTGCAGTCTTCCGGCCATCGATTGCAGCCATCGCACTTGTGCTCCCAGGTGTAACCGTGGCCGTTGCATTCACGGCATTTGTCAAAGGGATTCTCTTTGCCGCTGCCGCCGCAGGCAGTGCAGGTTTTTTTTCTGACGTCGTCGCTCATTATTCCTCCTGTCAGTCGCACCCGCCGCCGCCGCAGATGCAGTTGTAGTTGCCAGTGCAGTTGTGCCCGCCGCCGGAGTAGCTGTTGTCTCCGAGCAGGATGGCGATGATCATGATAACCCAGATAACGCCGCAGATGATTATTCCCGTGAGCCAGTAATCCCAGCCCTGGATCAGGCAGCAGATCGGGATTGTGATGGCGGTGATGATTACCATTAAAATTGTCGCAAAGCCAATTTCTTTAAGTTTACTGGGCATGACAGCCTCCGTTTATTGTTAAGGTTCCTCTAATTTCAGCTTAGCATTTATTTACCTATCTTGTATAGCCCCGGGTATTATACCCGGGGAATATAAAAAAGAATAACCCTGTACAGAAGTGTACAGGGTCTTTTTGTAGGTAGGGTAGGTGGTCTAGGAGGCCTGGCGTTCGATGTGGTCAGAGCTCTCCTCGATCTCGCCGGCTTCGACGAGCCGGGTCCAGTCGCGGTGCAAGCGCTCCACGAACTTGGTCACGGTGCGCCAGAGCGCCATCTTGTGGATGTGGGCGTTGGTGTACCGCTTCTTGCCGTCCACCACCACGACCTCGGGGTGCTTGGCGCGGAACTTGGCCTTGTACTCGAGGAGCTTCTTGCCCCACTCGGAGTTGGGTCTCCGGTTGAACTGGTCGGCCAAGAGGAAGAGCGCCTTGCGGCCCTCATCGCTCCAGTTGGCGGTCATGCCGCGCCTCCGGCGGGGGAACTGGTGCTCCTTGGGAACATCCGTGTACTTGCCGCCCTGGAGCACGTGGCAGCCGAGCTTGGCCTTGAGCTTGGCCGGGGTGGCGTAGGCGCGGATGTCCATGACCTCGATGATGATACGGCCGGCGATCATGGGTCCGACGCCGGTGATCGGAGCGAACAGCTCCTGAAAGACGTCGAGGTTCTTGAGCGTCTTGACGAGCTCGCGCTCGCGCCGCTTCTCCTCGTCCATCACGGCCTGGAGAATCGGGTCCGAGGCCTTGATGTCCTTGTATCTCTGCTCGACGCTGCGCTCGGGGTTGATGCCCGAGCTGTTGCAGAAGATCTGGCCGATCGATGCCTGCCTCAGCCGCTGCTCAGTGGCGATGCGGGCCTTCATGGCCTCGATCCGGGCAATGAACTTCATCCGCAGATCCACGATTTCCAGGTCTCTCGGCTCGATCTCGTAGAACTCCTCGGGCCGGTTGATTGCCATCTCGGCGAGGTGAACGCTGTCGTTCTCCTTGTCCTCACCGCGGTATTCCTTGACCCGGTAGCCGGGCACGCGCAGGACGCGGCAGTGCTCGAGCACGCGGGAGCGGTTGATCATGGCGTAGGCCAGGTAGTCACCTGACCCGCCGAGCATCATGGCGACGGTGTCGCCGCTCTTGAGCCCGTCGAACTTGCAGGCCACCTTGGTGACCTTGCCGGTCTTCTTGCGCTTGAGGTGGGTCTCGGGAACGTTGTCGAACTCCTCACCGGCCTTGGGCTTGCGCCACTTTGTCGGGAAGATGCCGAACACGAAGTTCAGCTCGCTGTCCTCGTCCTCGAGCTTGATCATCTTCGGCTTCTTGCCGGGCTCGATGATGGCCACCTCGGTTGGGCGGGCCTCGCCTTCCTTGGTCTTCTTGGTGCGGTGCCGGATTCCGATGAACCGGGTCAGCACATGCATCATGGAATCGTTCTTCTGGGATTTCTCGGCCTTTTTTGCCACTTAGCACCTCCACGCTAGTTCGTCCCTAAGGACATGAGTTGTGAGTGTCTGGCTAACAACGACTCAATCGTCTATATGACAGACTTCTTCCCGTAAGCCAGGACCGCCCATATTATCATATTTTGGCTAATTTGTCAAGTATTTTGGGCATTTTGTATTAAAAAAGCGAGAAAACAGCTACCAATTCGCCAGGCGGCAAAAGATGATTCGTCTTCTCGCTTAGGGGGCAGGTGGGACAACTGGGTCATCGTCTAGGCTGACACCTCGTATGTCGTCTCACCCAGAAGAGAAGCGGACAAGGTTATATTCGTCGTATAGACAGCATGGACTTCGTCCGCCAAGAAGGAGAGGGTACAGACTACATCACGTCTGGTAGACAGAAAGCCGCGCGTACCCTCTTCACGGACGTACAACTCATGTACAGCCGTGAAGAGAGGGCGAGACAAACCAAGGCACGTCCTTGCGGACACAATGTGGTTCGTCTCACCCAGGGAAGTAGCGGACACGCGAACTTTCGTCCATAAAGACAGTGTTCGTCTCGTCCGCCAAGAAGGGGAGGGTACACCTTCATTGACGTCTAATTAGACACGACCTTGATCGTACCCTCTTCACGGACGTACAATCTATGTACAGCCGTGAAAAGGGGGTGAGACAAAACGTAGATCGTTTTTTTGAGACAGCAAGGGATTCGTCTCACCCAGAAGAGAAGCGGACACCCGGCGAGCCGTCTTATAAGACATTCGCAGGTTCGTCCACCAAGGTGGGAAGGGTACATGGTTCGATACGTCTTATTAGACACAGTTTTATTCGTACCCTCTTCACGGACGTACAATCCATGTACAGCCGTGAAAAGGGGGTGAGACAAGACATATATCGTCTTTTTAGACATCAATTTGATCGTCTCACCCAGAATAGATGCGGACAGACTCCTCATCGTCCAAAGGACATTTCTCCCATCGTCCGCTAAGGAGGGGAGGGTACAGCTTTCCGATCGTCTCGTAAGACACCCTCAAATTCGTACCCTCTTCACAATAATAGAGATTAGACCTGCCTACCGGCAGGCAGGGATTGGAGATTAGAGATTAATCTATTATTGTGAAAAGGGGGTGAGACACAGAGAGGGACGTCTTTTTAGACAAACCGGGGGTTCGTCTCACCCAAAAAGTACTGCTGAACATAGCCTGACTCGCTTAAATCAGCATCAAGACCTTCGTTCAGCAGACATTGGAATTTACCATATTTAAGCCAAAATGTCAAGCGCGGGCATGCCTGCGCGTATAATAATAAAAAATCCGCTAAAATTAATTTAGCGGTTTTTTGCTCCTTGCGTGTAAAAATGAGCTTATTATTCCTCTTCTTCAGAGGATACTGTTTTCATGCTGGCCGGCGCAGTTGCATCATGGCGGATGCGGGCCGGGCATTCTTGTTCCCATTCCCAGCTGGCCAGGATCTGGTTGCAGTGGATGCAGAGGTCGGTTTTCTTATAGCGTTCGTGAAGGAGCTTTTTTCGTCCGGGTCGTTCAGGAGCTTTTTTCATTTTCCCTCCATGTAGTATAAAAAACGATGTTAGCTTAATTTAGCATAATTAAGCAAAATTTGTCAAGTGGAGATATGCTCTTAAATTTCAGAGCTATTTATGGTATAATTTTACAAAGAAATTATGTTAAAATTTCGCTAAAATAAGCCAATATGAGTCGACAAACAATATTAGTTATAATTTGCATCATTGTGGTGATTGCCGGTGCTAGCTTCATTTATTGGAAAAAATTTATGGTTGAGGAGGAGCCGTCAGTCGGTTTGGCCAATCCAGCCTCAGTGCTTTGTGTTGAAGAAATGGGCGGAGAAATCATGATCTATGAAAACGAGGCAGGTCAGGCCGGTTACTGCCTTTTGCCGGATGACAGGATTTGCGAGGAGTGGGATTTATTCAATTCAAATGG
>Ga0180438_10007584_pt1 | contig 14084 bp, 12 predicted proteins | sample SS_ome_12_FD_132455 | JGI IMG/M metagenome (GOLD analysis project Ga0180438, IMG submission 132455) | Hypersaline lake sediment archaeal communities from the Salton Sea, California, USA - SS_3_D_2 metaG | ecosystem: Environmental > Aquatic > Non-marine Saline and Alkaline > Hypersaline >... | reverse complement strand
GGTGGCCGCTTCGGAGTTGTAGATGGTCAGCTTGGGGGCTTCCCGGCGAGGAACCGGCACCAGGTCAACGGCGGCCCACGACTGTGCAGCAAGCACCGAGAGCATCAACAGGGCGAGGGAAGGTTTTCGTATCATCATTTGCTTGTTCCTTGATTTTGGTGCGTTGCACGCATCCTACGGACAATCATCCCCCTGGAATCGGCTCACGTCGTTTGTAGCCGTTCAGTTCCGGCCCCACCTTGCGGCGCTTGTAGGTGACCGAATAGGTCACGAAGCGTTTTTCGCCCGGCTTCAGATCGAGGAAGTACTTGACGTGGTTCTGGTCGACGCGTTCGACCCGGCCTTCGACCTGGTGCAGATCGACGTAGGCCCCCGGCTCGTCGGAATCCCAGTCTTCCGGCTTGCCTTCGCTGCCCCAGAGGACCACATTGGCGTCGAAGCGGCGTTCCAGCTCGGTCTTCACGTCGACCGGCTTGCCGGAGACGATCTCTTCCTCGTAGACGAACGTCTCGTCGTAGTCGATCAGGTCGTAGTACCAGACGAATTCGTCGTCGAGCCGGCGCTTGTACTGCCGGGCCACGACGTTGGCGACGTTCTGGTCCTTGAGCCGGCGGATGATGGTAATGTCGGCGTCGCGGCCCACGTTCACCTCGACGCGGTCGCCGATGGGCACGTACTTGGTGGTGGTGCCGCCTACGTAGGCCAGGTCCTTGTTCTTGTACTCCGAGAACAGCCGGACCATGCCGTCGGGCAGCGGCGAGAGGCCCAGGTTCTCCATGGCCGGCAGCTTCTTCTCCTGGCCGTCGTCGTCGGTGAGCTTGAGGTTCTTGAAGCGGTAGTACTTGGTGAACTGCTTCCCGCCGTCGCGGTCGGTCAGCTTGTAGATACATTCCAGCGGCACGTCGGCCACTTTCATGGACACCAGCCGCTTGGGCTCTTTGTCCTGGATGTCTTCGCGACCTTCGATGGTGAAGAGGAAATACTCGGAAAGCCCCTCCTTGGTGACTTCTTTGCGCTGGTCGACGACGAGGCCCCGAGCGAGGCCTCCGTCCTTGGCCTTCGCGAAATACTCGTCGGCCTTCTCCGCCAGGGATTCCCGCATTGGGCCCCGGGCCGCGGCGGCCACCTTGGGGTAGGGCGTGCCCGGCGGCGGCCGCTTGGCCAGATCGGCGATCTTCTCCACCAGGTTGATGGTGCCCACGACCAGCCGCGTCTGGGCGTTGTCGTACAGTTCGCCCGAGTTGTTGAACACGCGGACGTAGCCGGTCAGGTCCAGGCGGGTCTCGTCCTGATTGGCGATGCCCACGTAGTCGGCTTTCCAGGTGATGCCGCTGGTGAAGTAGCGGATCTCGACGGGGATTTTGCCGCGGAAGTCGCTGCGGATGTTCCACTGCAAGGCGTCGTTGCGGCCGCTGGGGAACGTGGTGTCGATCAAGTCGACCTGATCGGCTTGGTCGAGGATGCGGAAGTCGATGCTGGTCGGGTCGATCAACGTATTGGCCCAGGAGAACTGGATGCGGTTGACGCCCTTTTTCACGGTTAGCAGCCGGTGCTCGCGGACCATGGTGATGTCTTCGGAGTTGTAGATGGTCAGCTGCGTGCCTTCCCGGCGCGGGACGGTTACCAGGTCGACCGCCGCCACCGACTCGGCAGCGAGTGCCGAGAGCATCAACAAGGCCAGGGTAGATCTTCGTATCATCATCTGCTTGTTCCTTGGTTTCTGGTGCGTTGCCCGCACCCGAGGGCAAATCATCCCCGGGGAATCGGTTCGCGCCTCTTCTCCTGATTCAGTTCCGGCCCCACCTTGCGCCGCTTGTAGGTGACCGAGTAAGTTACCAGCCGCTTCTCGCCCGGGGTCAGGTCGAGAAAGTACTTCACGTGGTTCTGGTCCACGCGCTGCTTGCGGCCGGCCACCCGGTGCAGATCGACGTACGCGCCCGGCTCGTTGGAATCCCAATCGTCGGGCGCCGCGTCGTCGGCCCAGAGGACCACGTTGGCGTCGAAGCGGCGTTCCAGTTCGGTCTTCACGTCGACCGGCTTGCCCGAGACGATCTCCTCCTCGTAGACGAACGTCTCGTCGTAGTCGATCAGGTCGTAGTAGAGGACGAAGGTGTCGTCGAGGCGGCGTTTGTATTGCCGGGCCACGATGTTGCTGATCCGCTGGTCCTTCAGGCGGCGGACGATGGTGATGTCGCTGTCGCGGCCGACGTTCACCTCGACCCGGTCGCCGATCGGCACGTACTTGGTGGTCGTGCCGCCCACGTAAGCCAGATCTTTGTTTGCATATTCCGAGAACAGCCGCACGTTGCCGTCGGGCAGCGGCGAGAGGCCCAGGTTCTCCATGGCCGGAAGGTCCTTGTCGTTGCCTTGCTCGTCGGTCAGCTTGAGGTTTTTGAAGCGGTAGTACTTGGTGAACTGCTTGCCGCCGTCGCGGTCGGTGAGCTTGTAGATGCACTCCAGCGGCACCTCAACGACTTCCATCGAGATCAGCCGCTTGGGCTCTTTGTCTTTGATGTCCTCGCGGCCCTCGATCGCAAAGAGGAAGTACTCGGAGAGGCCTTCCTTGACGACCGTCTTGGCCGCCTCCAATCCCATTCCGCCTCGCTCGCCGTCGAAGTCGGCGCCCCCCAAAGCCCGGCCAAACGCTTCCGTCATGGCTCGGCGCTCGTTCTCCGGACGCGCTCGGAAAGACATACTGGACCCCGGCCCGCCAGGCGGCGGTGCCTGGGCCAGTTTGGCGATCTTCTCCACCAGGTTGATCGTGCCCACGACCAATCGCGTCTGGGCGTTGTCGTACAACTCGCCCGAGTTGTTGAACACGCGGACGTACCCGGTCAGGTTCAATTGCGTCTCGTCCTGGTTGGCGATGCCCACGTAGTCGGCCTTCCAGGTGATGCCGCTGGTGAAGTAGCGGATTTCGACGGGGATCTTGCCGGCCATGCGGCTGTTGATGTTCCACTGCAGCGCGTCGTTGCGGCCGGCGGGAAACGTGGTGTCGATCAGGTCGACCTGGTCGACCCGGTCGAGGATGCGAAAGTCGATGCTGGTCGGATCGATCAGCGTGTCGGCCCAGGAAAACTGGATGCGATTGACGCCCTTTTTCACGGTCAGCAGCCGATGCTCGCGGACCATGGTGATGTCTTCGGAGTTGTAGATCGTAAGCTGCGTGCCTTCGCGGCGGGGGACGGTGACCAGATCGACGGCCGCCCGGGCGGTCTCCCAGGAACCGATCATCAGGACAAAGAGGGGAAGATATTTCAGCGTTTGCATGGCCGATTTCCCGTGGCCTTTCTTGCTCCCGAACCACCCGGATTGGGCTCGGCCCCGCGGCGCCCGGGGATAGATTTTAGTGTGTCGATACCCTATCATAGAACATTCCGCCCTTAAGGGGGGGTGCTGCGGTTCGTTCCGGCGCGGAACATAACACCTGATGGACATTCAGACGATGCGAGGGCCCCAAAAGTTTCGTCCGGCTGCGTTTCAGGCCCCGAGCTGCCGCTTGTAGCCCTCATGGTGTCCACGGGCAACCATTTGGGGTATAGGCGACAAGATCATGGTCGGCCGGACGAAATACTCGACAGGGAGCTGACCGTCCGTCGATCGAGGTGAAACATGTCCTACGACCACAAACAGACCGGTGGCCTGCATCTGCTTGTCTTTGCCACGGTCGGCATCATGCTGGCCGGCGCGTGGTGGGCCCGCGGCGAGCCCTTCGCAGCCGTCATCTTGGCGGCCACCGGCCTGTGTATCCTGCCGCTGGCGTTCACGTTTCAGCACCTGAGGGTTCGCGACGAGGGCGACTGGCTGGCCGTCCGCTACGGGCCGCTGCCGCTGTTTCGCAAGCGGATTCCCTACGCCCAGATCACCGCCGCCGAGCCCGACCGGTCCTCGTTTCTGGACGGCTGGGGAATTCACTATGTACCGGGCCGTGGTTGGACTTATAATCTGTGGGGATACGATTGTGTGAAGTTGACGCTGGGGCGCAAGGTCATCCGCGTGGGAACCGACGACCGGGACAACCTGGTCGTCTTTCTCCGCACGAAAATCAGCCAGGACAACGTATGAGACCTCATCGCGATCTGAGGCGAATGAATCATCACGCCATGCAATCCGCGCAGTCGGCCGGCCGGTTTGTCGGCGGCGTGTTCGGGTTCGTGTTCTTCGGCATCGGGCTCACCGTGCTCATTTCCCTCTGGGGTGCGCCCTTTGGCGCGTTCGGCTCGCCGCCCCTGTTCTTTCGCGTGTTTGGCAGCTTCATCGCCTTGGCATTCGTGGCCATGGGGGGAACGGCTCTGCTGGGCGCCATTCGCGGCGCCGGGCCGTTCAGCACCGATCACGTCGCCGGGGTCCATGCGATGATGGACCGGGCGACCGACCACGAGCCGGGCTCGCCGACGGCCTCCCAAGCCGGCTATCACTGCCCACACTGCGGCGCCCCGCTCTCCGAAGGCGTCGACATCTCCCCGCACGGCGACGCGAAGTGCGGCTACTGCAACTGCTGGTTCAATATCCACGGCAAGTGACGCCGCACGAAGCCGTGCTCATCCATCGCGCAGATCGCAAGAAGGGACCAGCCACCCAGTTTGACAATTCTAGGTGGATTCGGTAAAAAAGTGGCTTGCAGTCCCGCAGGTGAACCATGAATCGTGTCTTCCCGTTTATTGACTGGTTCAAGGGCTACCGGCGGGCGGATTTGCGGGCGGACCTCGTCTCCGGGGTCACGGTGGCGCTGGTCCTGATTCCGCAATCGATGGCTTATGCTCAACTTGCGGGGCTGCCCCCCTACTACGGCCTGTACGCGTCCTTCCTGCCACCCATGGTGGCGTCCTTGTTCGGCTGCAGCCGGCAACTGGCTACCGGGCCGGTGGCGGTGGTCTCCCTGATGACCTCGGCCTCATTGTAACCGTTGGCCACGGCCGGCAGTTCCGGCTACATCGCCTACGCGATACTGCTGGCCTTGACGGTGGGCGTTTTCCAGCTTGCCCTGGGCTTGTTGAGGTTGGGGGTGGTCGTCAACTTCCTCTCCCATCCCGTGGTCAGTGGATTCACGAACGCCGCCGCGATCATCATCGCCACCTCTCAACTGTCCAAGCTGTTCGGCGTCCACGTGGACAAGGCGGAACACCACTACGAGACGATCTGGCGGGTCCTCGTGGCAGCATGGCACTACACGCACTGGCCGACCTTGGGGATGGGCGTTCTGGCGTTGGGGATCATGTACGGCCTGAAATGGACCTACCCCAGAATCCCCTACGTGCTGGTGGCGGTGGTTGCGACTTCCCTGATTTCGTGGGGAACCGGGTTCGAGCAAACGCATCAGGCACCGCTTTCGTCCATCCGTTCCCCCGAGGTTCGGAAGTTGATCCAAGACTTCAATGATGCCACGACCGCCACGGAGAGGTTGGCGGCGGAGCGCACGACAATCAATCGCAAGCTGGCGGCATTGAAGACGGGTGAGGGCGATGAGGCGCTCGAGTACCTGCACGTCCAGCACGAGTTGGACGAGGTGAACATCCGCATCCACCGGCAGAAGACGATTGCGTGCGCTTACCGGGAAGAGCTGCGATCACTGCTGTTCCGAGGCGTCGCGGAGCCTGACGGTTCCCTGCAGTTTCATCCCGCCGCCGAGCGACCCGTGGAGGAGCGCGGCGACGGCCGTACGTGGCGTCTGGTCGTGGGCAACGGGGTCGTCGAGGACAGCTCGGTGACCATGACCTCCGGCGGCGCCGTGGTGGGAGTGATTCCCCGAGGGCTTCCGACGCTCAGCATACCCAAATTCAGCGTGCAAGAGTTTTTCGCTTTGCTGCCGTCGGCGGTGATTATCTCGTTGCTCGGTTTCATGGAAGCCATCTCGATCGCCAAGGCCATGGCGGCGAAGACGGGGCAAGTGCTGGACCCCAACCAGGAGCTGATCGGGCAGGGGCTGGCGAATATCGTGGGCTCGGTCGGTCAGAGCTATCCCACCTCCGGCTCCTTCTCCCGTTCTGCCGTCAACTTGCAGTCCGGCGCCGTGTCGGGATTATCGAGCGTCTTTACGAGCATCGCCGTTGCCATCACCCTTTTCCTGTTCACGCCCCTGCTGTACCACCTTCCCCAGGCGACGCTGGCCGCGATCATCATGATGGCCGTGATCGGACTGATCAGCGTCTCCAGCTTCGTGCACACCTGGCGGACGCACCGCATCGACGGCGCCATCCAACTCATCTCGTTTGTCGCCACCTTGGCCTTCGCGCCGCATCTTGACCGGGGTATCATGATCGGGGTAGGGCTATCCGTGGCAGTCTATCTCTACACGGGTATGAAGCCCAACGTGGCGCATCTCTCGTATTATCCGGACGGCTCGTTTCGCGACGCCGAATACTGGAAGCTGCAGGAATGCAAGCACATTTCGATGATTCGGTTCGACGCGCCTCTGTTTTTCGCCAACGCGAGTTACTTCGAAGACCTGGTGAACGAGAGAATCACGTCGCTTCCGGAATTGCGGCACATCCTGCTGGTCGCCAACGGGATCAACGACATGGATGCCTCCGGCGAGGACGTGTTGGCCCTGGCCGTCGACAACGTGAGGGCGGCCGGGATCGAATTCTCCATGAGCGGCGTCAAGGAGAAAGTGCTGACGATCATGAAGCGAGCGCATCTCTACGAGAAGATCGGGGAGGACCATATCTTCCCCAGCCAGCTGGTGGCCATCAGGACGATTTGGGAGGCGGCGCACCAAGGAGTCTACGAAGAGAAATGCCCCCTGCAGATTGTCTGCCTCCTTTCGGAATTCAGCCAGGAGCAAGGAGAGAGGGATGTCGATAGTCAGGGTGTTTAGCGGCACCTATTGTCACGGTGAAGAAATCACCGTCGAAGTCGTCAAGGCCCTCGGTTGCGAATGCCTTGACGACGCCTACATCGTCAGCCAGGCGTCTGAGCGTTTTGGCATCGCAGAGCACAAGCTGACGCGAACCCTTGCGGGCGGAGTCTCCGTCTTCGACGGCTTCACGTACGAAAGGGAACGGAACAAGAGCTGTCTGAAACTGGCGGTCGCCGAAACGCTGAAGCAAGAGCGTCTTGTTCTTTCAGGCTTCTGTAGTCAACTCGTGCCGGCCGAGATATCTCACGTACTGAGCGTTTGCATCATCGCAGAAATCGAGCATCGCTATGAACTGGCCATGCAGACGTGCGGCGTATCCAAGCGCGAAGCGCAGAAGATCATCCACAAGGAGGATGAGAAATGTACGCGGTGGACGGACTTTGTGCTGGGAAAATCTCCCTGGGATTCGGAGATCTACGACGTGTTCATCCCCACCAACCGGGTGGGGCCGGGTGACGCGGTCAAGTTGATCTGCGACCATGCCCAAGGTGGCGCATTGGCGCCCACGGAAGAGTCCCTGCAAGCAGTAGAAGATTTCTTGCTGGCAGCGCAAGTGGAAGTCACGCTGGGAAAACGGGGGCATAGCGTCGCGGTTTCCGCCAGAAACGGCAAGGTAACCCTGACCGTCAACAAGCACACCATCATGCTGTCCCATCTGGAAAGGGAACTGCAGCGGATTGCCGGCGGCGTGGAAGGAGTGCGGGAGGTGCAGACGAAGGTCGGGCCCGGGTTCTACCAGCCGGGGGTCTACCGACAGTTCAACCCCGAGTTGCCCAGTAAGGTACTCTTGGTAGACGACGAAAAGGAGTTCGTGGAGACGTTGTCGGAACGACTCGAAATGCGAGAGATGGGTTCGACCGTCGTGTACAGCGGCGAGGAGGCTCTGTCTCTGCTGCGGGAAGAAGAGCCGGAAGTGATCGTGCTGGACCTTCGCATGCCCGGCATCGACGGGATCGAAGTCCTCCGGGAAATCAAGCGCAAGCACCGTCACGTCGAGGTGATCGTGCTCACCGGCCACGGCTCCAAGCAGGACCAGGAAGTGTGTATGAGGCTGGGTGCCTTTGCCTATCTGCAGAAGCCGGTCGATATCGAGAAGCTCTCCGAGACGATGCGGGAAGCCTATCGCAAAGTGAAGGCGAAAGCAGAAGAATCCCAAACCAATCGGACAAAGGAAGACGAATCATGTCCATAATCACGATTTCCAGGGGATCGTACAGCAGGGGAAAGGAAGTGGCGGAAAAGGTCGCGCAGAAGCTGGGCTACCCGTGCCTTTCCCGCGACGTGATTATTGAAGCCTGCGACGAGTATAACGTACCGGAAGTCAAGTTGATCCGGGCCATTCACGACGCTCCCTCCATTCTGGAGCGTTTCACCGGGGGGAAGATGAGGTTCCTCGCCTATTTCCAGGCCGCGCTCCTGGAGCATTTCCAGCAGGACAACCTCGTCTACCACGGCCTGGCCGGACACTTCTTCGTCAACAACGTGTCGCACGTGCTCAAGGTCCGCATCATTGCGGAGATGGAGGATCGCGTGAAGCTGGAGATGCAGCGGGAAGGGATCTCCGAGAACGAGGCGCTGCGGATTCTTACCAACGATGACGAGGAGCGAAGGAAATGGAGCCTCTACGCTTTCGGAATCGACACCTGGGATTCCTCGCTGTATGATCTCGTCATCCATATCAAGAAGATTACCACCGACGAGGCCGCGGAGTTGATCTGCCATACGGCCGCCCTGGAACACTTTCACACCACCCCCGAATCGCAGCAGGTGATGGACGACTTGACGGCGGCGGCGGGGGTGAAGGCCGCTTTGATCGATCTGAAGTCGGACGTCGAAGTCTCGGCCGAGAACGGCGTGGTCCGCGTGATGATCAGGAGTTCGCAACTCCGGGAGGAATGGCGGATCAAGAACCTGGCCAAAGCGGTTCCAGGCGTGCGGGACGTCCGGATCGAGGCACAAGAAATCAGTCTCACGTCATAACCGCCCTAGTCACAGGTAGTGCCGATGGATTCCGACGCGCTGAACACTCCGGTTCCCACCGCGCCCCCTGATCGCGACGCGGGGAGGAGGCGTCGCGCCGGCTATCGGCGGCTCTGGCTGTATTCCGTCTGCGTGACCACGTTCGTGTCGTTGACGCCCCTGGTGATTCTGACGTCGGTGAACTTCTACTACTACCGGAAAGCGCTCCGGGAGGAGATGATGGAACCGATCTTTCGGCTGGTCTCCATTTCCAGACGATTTATGGATGATTTTCTGGAAGAGCGTCGGGCGGCGCTGACCTATGTGGCCCGAAGTGAATCGTATGAAGATCTTTGCGATCACGAGAAGCTCGGCCGGGTGCTCCTGGACACGAAAGAGTCGTTCGGAGGCTTCATCGACCTGGGAGTGATCGACTCGGACGGGAATCAGCGCTCCTACGCGGGACCCTACGCGTTGGAGGGGAAGAACTACCGGGAACAAAGTTGGTTTCAGGAAGTCTGTATTCGGGGAATCCACGTAAGCGACGTCTTCAGAGGCTACCGCGACTTGCCTCATTTCGTGGTCGCCGTGCGGCAATCGGACCCCAAGACCGGCGACTACTACATCGTCCGGGCGACCATCGACGCGGACGTGCTCAACTCGTACATCTCTTCGCTGGACCTGAAACCCTCCAGCGACGTCTTCCTCATCGACCGCCGGGGCGTGCTGCAGACCGCCTCCCGGCACCATGGGACCGTCTTGGATCCGAGTCCCATTCCCGTGCCCCCCTTCTCATCCAAGACGGAAGTGCTGGAAACACCCGATGACAAAGGAGAGCCTCGCATTCTAGGGTATTCCTATATCGAGAAGTCGCCGTTCATCTTCGTGGTCCTGAAGCGCTCGGAGGACGTGATGGCCAGCTGGTTGCTCTTTCGAAGCAATATCCTTTGGCTGCTGGGCACGAGCATGGTGCTGATCATGGCCGTCACACTCTGGAGTTCCACCATCCTGGTGAGCCGCATCCGCGACGCGGACCGCAGGCATACCAAGACGCTGCACGCGATCGCCTACAACAACAAAATGGCTTCCGTAGGCCGGATGGCGGCCGGCGTGGCCCATGAAATCAACAACCCGTTGGCCATTATCAACGAAAACGCCGGTCTGCTGAAGGATCTGGTTTCCCTCAACCGGGAACCACCCGAAAAGGACCGGCTGCTGAACATCGCGGAGAAGATCGCCCGCTCCGTGCAGCGGTGCAGCGGCATCACGCACCGCCTGCTGGGGTTTGCCAAGCGAATGGCTCCGGCGATCGAACGTTTCGCCGTCGGCCCGGTCTTAGAGGAGGTTCTGAGTTTTCACGGCAAAGAGACGGAGTACCGCAGGATAGCCGTCAACCTCGATATCCCCGAAGATTTGCCACCGATCGAAAGCGATCTGGGGCAACTTCAACAGGTGTTCTTGAATATTCTGACCAACGCGTTTGCTGCCGTTCCCGACGGAGGGCAAGTCGATGTCTCCGCGGAGGTCGTAGACCACGATGCGGTCGCTATCCGGATTCGTGACAACGGCGTCGGGATTCCGGAAGAGCATCTCGACCATGTCTTCGAGCCCTTCTTCAGCACCAAGGGCGAATACGGCACCGGTTTGGGGCTCTCTATCACCTACGGCATTGTCCAAAACCTGGGAGGCCGGATCGACGTGCAAAGCAAGGTCGGCGAGGGCACCACCTTCACGGTGCGGCTGCCCATGACGATGCGGAGATGATCCATGCCACGTGGGAAAATACTGATCGTTGACGATGAAGAGGACTTGACGTCCGCCATGGTGGAACGCCTGAGGCTGCGCGGCTTCCAGGCGGAAGCAACCGCCAGCGGCCTCGACGCACTGAAGCGCCTCAGCGAGACCGACTTCGCGGCGCTGGTCCTCGACATCAAGATGCCGGGAATCGACGGTCTGCAACTGATGGCGGAAACCAAGCGCCAGTATCCGGATCTCCCCGTCATCCTGATTACCGGACACGGCTCCGCCACCGATGCGGAAAGAAGTATGATCAGGGGAGCTTCCGACTACCTCATGAAGCCCGTCGACATCGGCACCCTGATCGAGACGATTGACAAGGCCCTCGGCAGCCGGGAGACCGGGAATCATGGATAAACCGCCGAACCATCGTCTCCCGGAAGACCGCCTGGCGTTCTTCGGCCGGGTCGGAGCCGATGTGAGTCACGACATGCGGAATACCCTCTCCATCATCGGCGAGTATGCCGGCCTGCTGGACGATCTCATGACGATGGCCGAGCAAGGCAAGTTTCCGGATTACGCGAAGCTCAAGGGACTTTCCGCGAAGATCACCCAGCAGGTCAAAAACGGGACCCAATCCATGGAGCGGTTCAGTCGCTTCGCCCATGCCACGGATGAGCCGGCGACGTCCTGTGATCTGACCGCGCTGGTAGAGAATACCGCCGCTTTGGCCCAACGCCGGGTCGCGCTGGCGGGTTGCCGGCTGCAAGTGCAACTTCCGGATCGAAGCCTCCCGGTGAAAGCCGATCCTTCTATCCTGCAACAAGCCGTGTTCTCCGCCATCGAGTTGATGCTCCAGTTGCAGGAGGCGGACGCGTCGCTCACCGTCAAGATTGTTGCCGAAACGCCGGCGGCCGTGATCACCATCTCAGGTCCCGACGCCGTTGCCGGCAGCCAATGGTCCGAGCAACTGTCGGGACTCCAGGCGATGATGAAGGACTTACAGGGCAGCATCGAGGCGGAGCGGACCAGCGGTACGTGTTTGTTGACGCTGAAGGTTCCCACCCAGTGAGGGCAAGAGCGAGGCGGTTCGACGGCTGCGGATTTCGGTAACCACGGTCTTGTGACCGTAACGGAGGATTGATCATGGCGAATGAAAAGGTCTTACTGGTCGACGATGAACGGGAGTTCGTGGAAGTTCTCTCGGAACGAATGGGGGCCCGCGGCGTCGACGTCGATACGGCGGCCAGCGGAGTCGAAGCCGTCGACAAGGCCAGGCAGGGACCCTACGATGCGATTATCCTCGATCTCGCCATGCCGGGAATGGACGGGCTGGAAACGCTCAAGCATCTGCTCGACATCAGCCCCGACCTGCAAGTGATTCTGTTGACCGGTTATGCCACGGTTCAGAAGGGCATCGAGGCCATCAAGCTGGGCGCCATGGACTTTCTGGAGAAGCCCGCCGAAATCCAGAGACTCATCGAGAAGATTCAACAGGCCAAAGCCAATCGACTGATGCTGGTGGAGAAGCAGTCCGAGGAGAGAATCAAGAACATCCTAGAGAGCAAGGGATGGTAAGCAGAACGGGGGTCAGACCGACTTCAGTCGTTAGTGGGCGCCCTCACGACTAAAGTCGGCTTGACCCCGCGTTCCACACTTCACTCGCGCCACGTCCAGCGGCACTCGTAGCGGTAATTCGCCTCCGGCGTGACCAATTGGAAGGTCACCAGCGAGCCGAGCGGCAGCTCCACCTTGTCGGTGGGCACGACCGTTCGGGCCGATTCCGGCTTGCCCAGCTCGTACTTGCTGATCTCGAAGGACGTGTAGGACCGCGAGGTGGGCATCAGCACCCAAACCTTGGCCAGGCCCGTCTCGGCGTGAATCACGAAATCGAACCGACCTTCGTTGGCGGTCTGGCTGACGGCTTCCGAAGACATGAACGATTCGACGACGAAGTCTATGTCCTGCCCGATGGGAACGTGGCTGAAGTCCAGCGCGAGTTGCCAGAGGTAGTTGCCGTCCGGCTGCTTCGATCGGGTCAGGGTCGGTTGCAGACGCGTATTGCGACAGGACAGCGTCACCTCCTTGGTTCGCAGCAGGCGTTGCACGCGCAGCTGCGTGTTGTCGCTTCCCTCCTGCGTGCGGCGGACCCGCACGCGGGTCAGTTGATAGAGACGCCTGTCGCCGGAAGAACGTTTGGAAAGTTCACGCAGATCGAAGATGCGCGCATCGGTGATGACCGCGAAACCTCGAAAGTCGGGCGGCGGCGGCGTGGGGACGTCGGTGAAGGGCAAACCGACCAGAGATTTCACCGGCCCATGCTGCAGACGCTCCAGAATCGTTTCGTACAACGGGCTGGTCTTCGAGATGGCCTCCAGCACCATCTGCGATTGGGCGGCCCGGCGGTTGACTTGATAAAACTGATACGGCACGCTCACAAACAGCACCACCAACAGCGCCAGCCAGACGTAGGTCGGCCAGTCGCGCAGGTTCAGCACCGTGCCGATGGTTCGACGCCCTGCCGCATCCCGAAGGGTCCGGGCGGCCTTCACGATCCGCCCGTCGGGCCGCTCGGCCTTGGCGCCCGGGCCGCGAGACGGCGGAGCCTTCGCCGGAAACGGATCCCAGGGCGGGTCGTCCGGCAGCTCCTTGCCGAAGTAGCCCGGCCGCGAACGACAAGCCTTCCGCGCCACGCAGTAGCCGTGTTGCACCAGCGAGCGGACCTCCAGCGGCGAAAAATAGTCCAGATCGGTGCGAATCCGCGCCGCCTGGCGTTGCACTTCCGGGTTCGGCGCCGACGGGTCCTGCGAAGGCGGAACGACCTGGCCGATCGAGGCGAACACGAACCCGGGCGAGTCCTGGAAGTTTTCCATTTCCAGTTGCCAGACGCGGTCCATCAGAATATTCGAGGAACGCAGCGCGGTGCGAATCAGCCCGCCGGAACGCCCGCCGGAGGTCACCTGGAATTCGCTCCCCGCGTCGCTGACCAGGATCATCTCGAAGCCGCGCTGCGCCGGCCGGAGGCAATCGCGACCGACGACTTGCCGCAACGCGGCTGCGACCAGTAGCCGGTTCAGCCAGACGTGATCGGACCATTCCGCGTCGCGCCGCGCCGTGCGCTGGTATTGCAGCAACGTCTGCGCTTCCGGATTCTCCAGCACGAGATTCTGGAAGCTCGGATCACGGTAGAGATTCCGCGTGGTGATCACTTCCCACATGGCGTCGATGAATTGCTCCGCTCGGGCCTCCCAGTCCGGGTCCTCGGGCGCCGGCGGCTTCTGGCCCATCTCGGCGGCCAGCATCTCGGCCAGGCGGCGGATCGGGTTTTCTTCCGGAAGTTGATCCGCGCCGCGAATCGCTTCGGCGGCCGCCTCCAGATCGAGAAACTCCTCGCGACACAACTGGGACGTGTCGCGCATCCACGACTGTTCCATGCAGCGGAACATCCGCACGCCCAGGTTGTCGAACACGCCCCCGTCGGTAAAGGCCTGCCGGTCGAACTCGCCGGGCTTGGCCCCCACCTCCCAGC
>Ga0180438_10007580_pt1 | contig 14090 bp, 15 predicted proteins | sample SS_ome_12_FD_132455 | JGI IMG/M metagenome (GOLD analysis project Ga0180438, IMG submission 132455) | Hypersaline lake sediment archaeal communities from the Salton Sea, California, USA - SS_3_D_2 metaG | ecosystem: Environmental > Aquatic > Non-marine Saline and Alkaline > Hypersaline >... | reverse complement strand
GGATGCTGCCGCGATGAACAGGGCGATCGAAAAAACCATACTCGAATGCCCCGAGCAGTACCTGTGGACCTTCAGGTACTTTCAGACCCGGCCGGAGGGCGAAGCGCCGGTTTATGAATGATCGTTTGCGGGCACTGTGAAAACATTCGTAGGAGCGGCTTTAGCCGCGAATTGCGTTTCAAGCCCAAAGAAAGGATATTGTCCGCGAAAAACGCAAAGGACGCGAAGGAAACCAACTAATCTTTTGCGTTCTTTGCGTTTTTCGCGGCTAAAGCCACTCCTGCAGAAATCTGCCGTGTCATTACAGGATAAATGGGCGGTAGAAAAATTGTGAGTGGGCAATAAAAAACCCCCGGTTGCCCGGGGGTCATGATCATCCTTGCTAGGTGATTGAGCCTCGCGCTCAAGCAGCTCCAACACAGCCTGTTTTTTCCATCCGGGAGCGTATCGTCCATGAGATCCTTTTCCCGTTTCCGTGCGATACTGCCTGTTATATCCTTATGTCCCTGTGCGGCTCATTCCTTGTGTCCTGGATATAGTATGGCCCCGGCCGTGAAAACAATCTATCAGCGGTAAGGGACATTGTTTGTAGGAAAATTCCTACAATATTTATAAATAAGTATAAATATCAACTGGTTATAAATATGATAGTTTTGTTGCAGCGCGTGTCTACAGCATCGGTCCGGGTCGGGGATGAGCTGATCGGGGAAATCGGACATGGTCTGCTGGCGCTGATAGGCGTGGAGAAGAATGACGATATCGCCAGGGCTGAGCGGCTGGTCGAGCGCATCCTGGGTTATCGCGTGTTCGCGGACCAGGAAGGCAGGATGAACCTGAGCGTACGCGATGTAGACGGCGGCGTTCTGCTGGTGCCGCAGTTCACACTCGCAGCGGATACTCGCAAGGGCATGCGCCCGAGTTTTTCCAGTGCCGCCGACCCCGAAACAGGCAGTGCCTTGTTCGATGCGGTTGTTGATATAATGTCCCGTAAAGGCGGCCAGGTCGAAAAAGGCCGCTTTGGTGCAGACATGTCCGTGCAGCTGGTCAACGAGGGCCCGGTAACTTTTTGGCTTCAGTCCTAGATGAGAATATAATTATCAATATTCCTGGTCAGCGCGAATTATTCGAATAGTCCAGCTGCACTGCTATCATCATTATCAACAGCTTCATTCATTACATATGCCCACCGGAGACAAACAATGAGCCAGCGCAAGGCCGAGGTTGAGCGCAATACCAACGAGACCCGGATTCAGGTCAGCGTCGATCTGGACGGCAGCGGCAACTGCAAGCTGGAAACGGGCGTGCCTTTTCTGGAGCATATGCTGGACCAGGTCGGTCGTCACGGCCTTATCGACATCGAGATTATCGCCAGGGGCGATCTGCACATCGATGCGCACCATACTGTTGAAGACATCGGCATTACGCTGGGGCAGGCCGTGGCAAGGGCTGTCGGCGACAAATCGGGTCTGGTTCGTTACGGGCATGCTTATGTGCCCCTGGATGAAGCCCTGTCGCGGGTCGTGATCGATTTTTCGGGGCGTCCCGGCCTCGAATACCACGTTGACTACCCGCGGGCATTGATCGGCGAGTTCGATGTCGACCTGCTGCACGAATTTTTCCAGGGGTTCGTCAACCATGCCGGTGTGACGCTGCACATCGATAATATTCGCGGTGATAACGCGCACCATATTGCCGAGACCATCTTCAAGGCATTTGGTCGCGCATTGCGCATGGCGCTGTCATTCGACGAACGCATGGAAGGTGTCGTTCCAAGCACCAAAGGAGCGTTGTAAGACATATGTCCCTGATTGCTGTTGTTGATTACGGCATGGGCAACCTGCGCTCCGTCGACAAGGCGCTGGAGCATGTTGCCGCGTCGGGGCAGGTGGTCCGCGTTACCTCCAGTCCCGACGATATTGCTTCGGCGGACCGGGTGGTTTTTCCGGGCCAGGGCGCCGCGCGCGACTGCATGCGCGAACTGGAACAGAGAAACCTGGTCGAGCCGGTGTTGCAGGCGGCGAAGGAGAAACCCTTTCTGGGTATTTGCATGGGTCTGCAGGTATTGATGTCGCACAGTGAAGAAAACGACGGTGTCGATTGCATGGGTTTGTATCCTGGCGAGGTGCGTTTTTTCGGAAACGAGCTGAACCGGGGGACGTCGCCGGAGCTGTTGAAGATTCCGCATATGGGCTGGAACAACGTTACGCAGACCATTTCACATCCCTTGTGGCACGGCATAAAACAGGGCAGTCGCTTCTATTTTGTACACAGTTATTTCGTCGATCCCGAGGACGAGTCGATTGTTGCCGGCGAAACCACGTACGACATCGTATTCACATCGGCCGTTGCCCGCGGTAATGTATTTGCAGTACAGTTTCACCCGGAGAAGAGTGCGGCTGACGGCCTGCAGCTGCTGAGAAATTTTACCCAGTGGGATGGTCGGTAGATCGTTATGGAGCCTGATATTTCATGTTACTGATACCTGCGATAGACCTGAAAGACGGTCAATGTGTACGCCTGCGTCAGGGCGATATGAATGACGACACCGTTTTCTCCGATGATCCGGTCGCCATGGCGGGCCGCTGGGTTGAGGCGGGTACGCAAAGGCTGCATATCGTCGATCTCAACGGCGCTTTTGCCGGCGAGCCGCGGAATGCCGAAGTGATCAAGGAAATCGCCTCATCCTATCCGGATGTGCAAATACAGATCGGCGGCGGCATTCGCGACGAAGACACCATCGTGGCCTATCTCGATGCCGGAGTGCACTATGTGATTATTGGCACCAAGGCCGTGACCGATCCTCATTTCATCAATGAAGTTTGTGTCGAGTTTCCAAACAGGATTATCGTCGGCCTGGACGCCAAAGACGGCAAGGTTGCTGTGGATGGCTGGTCGAAAGTATCGCGTCACGATGTAATCGACATGGCGCAGCGGTTTGAGGACGACGGTGTGGAAGCCATAATCTATACCGATATTTCCCGCGATGGCATGATGCAGGGCGTCAATATCGACGCCACAGTCAAACTGGCGCGATCGATCCGTATCCCGGTGATCGCATCGGGCGGCATTACTTCGATGGATGATATCAAGGCGCTGAACGAGGTTGCCGATGAGGGTATTATCGGCGCCATCACCGGACGTGCGATCTATGAAGGCACGATCGACCTGGCCGAGGCGCAGCGCTGGCTCGCGGAACACCACAGCGAATACGACGGCGCCTACTGATCGTGTCGCTCGCAAAACGCATTATTCCCTGTCTTGACGTCGACAATGGCCGCGTCGTCAAGGGCGTGAAGTTTGTCGATATCCGTGACGCCGGAGATCCGGTCGAAGTCGCGCGCCGATATGACAAGGAAGGCGCGGATGAAATCACCTTTCTGGATATTACCGCCAGCTCGGACGACCGCGAAACCATGGTGCACGTAGTCGAGCACGTGGCGGAGGAGGTCTTCATTCCCCTGACGGTGGGAGGCGGCATCCGCAAGGTCGAGGATGTGCGTACCATGCTGAATGCCGGTGCCGACAAGGTTGCGATCAACACCGCCGCGGTCTTCAACCCCGACTTCGTCAAGGAGGCCAGCGACAGGGTTGGTTCACAGTGCATCGTGGTCGCAATCGACGCCAAGCAGGTCAGCGCGCCGGGTGAACCCCTGCGCTGGGAGATTTTTACCCACGGCGGGCGCAAGCCGACCGGCATCGATGCCATTGAGTGGGCGCAGAAAATGGTCGAGAATGGCGCCGGTGAGATACTGCTTACCAGTATGGACCGTGACGGTACAAAGATGGGTTTCGACCTCGCTCTCACCAGTGCGATTGTGAAGGCGGTATCGGTGCCGGTGATTGCATCCGGTGGCGTGGGTAATCTCGAGCATCTTGCAGAAGGCGTGCTGCGGGGCGGGGCGGATGCTGTGCTTGCAGCCAGTATTTTCCATTTCGCCGAGTACAGCGTGCACGAGGCCAAGGAATATATGGCCGAGAGCGGGATCGAAGTGCGCCTCTGAATCTTCGCCTGGAAACGGCCTCTTCATACAGAAAACATCATGTCGGAAAACTGGTTGGATGAAATTCGCTTCAATGCCGATGGCCTGATCCCCGCTATCGCCCAGGATGCCGCGAGCGGCAGGGTTCTGATGCTCGCCTGGATGAACCGCGAGGCGCTGAAGCTTACCGCCGAGAAAAAACAGGCTGTATACTGGTCGCGTTCGCGCGGGAAACTGTGGCACAAGGGGGAAGAATCGGGGCATACGCAGCAGGTGATGGAAATCCGCTTTGATTGTGATGAGGACGTGATTCTGCTAAAAGTGGAACAGAAGGGCGGTATAGCCTGTCACACAGGACGTGAGAGCTGCTTCTACCGCAGGCTGGATGGTGACCGCTGGACCGAGGTCGACGAAGTGATCAGGGACCCGAAGGACATTTATCGATAATCGCCCTGAGGGGCTGGCGCCGCAGATTCCATGAATTCAATACTCGAACAACTGGCGGAGGTGCTGGAGCAGCGCAAGCAGGCTGAGCCGGATTCTTCGTATGTTGCCAGCCTGTACGCAAAGGGATTGGATGCTATCCTTAAGAAGATAGGAGAAGAGGCCACAGAAACCGTGATGGCCGCCAAAGACGGCGATGACGACAAGTTGATTTACGAAACGGCAGACCTGTGGTTTCACAGTCTGGTGTTGCTGGCCCACAAGGGACTTGGGCCGGATGATGTTTTACAGGAACTCGGCCGGCGTTTCGGCGTTTCCGGCCATGATGAAAAAGCTTCGCGCTAGTCGCATGTCGACCGGCAACTGAAGCTGGAGATTAAAGAATGGGCATAAGTATCTGGCAATTATTGATTGTACTCGGCATCGTGATTTTGCTGTTTGGTACGAAGAAATTACGCAATCTGGGCGGTGACCTCGGTTCCGCGGTGAAAAGTTTCAAGGGCGCCATGAAAGAGGGCGCTGAAGATACCGCGATGAAGAAGGAAATCGAAAGCGATGAAGGCAGGACGATTGACGCCGAAGTCACCTCCAAGAAAGAAGACAAGGTTTGATGCCTGCCTGAAAACCGGCCTTCAGTACCCGGTTTCAACTGCAGGCCGATCGCGCAGGCCGGCCGCATGATCACATCTGTTTGCTGTTCACTGACCACTGACCACTGATCCATCGTGTTTGATATCGGTTTCTGGGAGATCTTTCTGATCCTGATACTGGCGCTGCTGGTTGTCGGGCCTGAGCGCCTGCCAAAAGCCGCCCGCACTGCAGGTTACTGGCTGGGCAAGGCGCGCCGCTACGTCGAGGGCGTGAAAGAGGAAGTGGCCAGCGAGTTCGACGTCAGCGAGCTAAAGCGCATGGTTCACAACCAGGAAGTCCAGATCAATGAGCTCCAGAGCCAGCTGAACGAGACCGTTACATTGGACGAAAAAACTCCTGAGAAACCCGAGCCCGAACGGGATTACGAAATCATCGAAGAAGACGCTTCCGAGGTCGACAAGGAAAGCAAAAAGGCCGGGGACTAGCGCATGTCAGCTGGACAACAGGACGGCGATCAGGCGATCGACAACAAGGAGCAGAGCCTGCTCGACCACCTGATCGAGTTGCGCGACCGCCTGCTGCGCATGGTGCTCGCGGTGCTGGTCCTTTTCCTGGCGCTGTTTCCGTTCTCCGAGCAGATTTTCACCGCGGTCGCACAACCGCTGCTGGCGTTGATGCCCGAAGGCACGTCAATGATCGCAACCAGCGTGACGTCCCCGTTCCTGGTGCCGTTCAAGCTGGTGCTGATGGTCGCGGTGCTGCTGGCAGTGCCCTATTTGCTGCACCAGCTGTGGGCCTTTGTCGCGCCCGGCCTGTACAGTCATGAAAAACGGCTGGCCGTACCCCTGCTGGTATCCAGCGTAATGCTGTTCTACTGCGGCATCGCGTTTGCCTATTTTGTGGTGTTCCCGCTGCTGTTCGCGTTTTTCATCGCGGTCGCTCCAGAAGGCGTGGCGGTAATGACCGACATCGGGCAGTACCTGGACTTTATCATCGCGATTTTCTTTGCTTTCGGCATCGCTTTCGAGGTGCCGGTCGCCACCTTCCTGCTGATCCTGGCCGGTGCCACCACCGCGGACAAAATGGCCAGGAAGCGGCCGTACATCATCGTCGGCGCCTTCGTGATCGGCATGATGCTGACGCCCCCGGACGTGATTTCCCAGTCCCTGCTCGCGGTTCCGATGTGGGCGCTTTTCGAAATCGGCCTGATCATGTCGCGCATTTTCATCAAGCCGAAAGAAGTCGACGAGAGCCATCCCGATTTCAAGTTCCATGACGATAATGACCCGGACAGTCCCGAAGATGACGAAATGGAGGCGATGCTGGACGAGATGGAGCGGGAAGAGCACGAAAACCTGCAAAGACCCGACTGAACAGCCCAGGCGGCCGGTCTGCCGATGAATATTTCATGACACTCGCCAGTTGACCACGCGTAAGCTCCGGAATTAGTGTAAAATTTTCGGCCGCAATTGAAAGCCACGAACACAGATCGTCAGGAAACAAGAGAATTTAGATGGGCGAAGCCAGAAAAGTCCCCCGCAGACCAACCTTATTGATCATTCTGGACGGGTTCGGGGTCAACCCGAGCCGCATAAACAACGCGGTGCAGGAAGCCAGTACACCCCGGCTCGACGAATATTTCTCCCGTCATTCGCACACCACGCTGGATGCATGCGGCAGTTCCGTTGGATTGCCCGACGGGCAGATGGGTAATTCTGAAGTCGGCCACATGACGCTTGGATGCGGCGCCGTGATGCGCCAGGACCTGGTTCGCATCAACGACGAAATCGAAAACGGTGATTTTTTCAAAAACGCCGCCCTGGTGTCCGCTGTCGAGGACGCAGCCGCCGATGAGCGTCCGCTGCACCTGGTTGGGCTGGTATCGGACGGCGGGGTGCACAGTCACATCGATCACCTGTTTGCACTGATTGAGCTGTGCGACCAGTACAGGGTGAAGCCCGTGGTCCATATGATCACCGACGGCCGGGACACCGCGCAGATGTCGGCGCTGGTATATCTCAACAAACTGGAGCACAGGCTTGAAGACGTCGGCGGCTGTATCGCAACGGTATGCGGCCGTTACTATGCGATGGACCGGGACAATCGCTGGCACCGGACCGAGAGGGCCTGGAAGGCCATGGTCATGGGCGAAGGGAGGAGCGCAGAGAACGCGCGCTATGCGATCGAGGAGGCCTACGCCCGCGAAGAGACCGATGAGTTCATCAAGCCGACCTTGCTGGATGAGTGCGAGCTGATCCAGTCCGGAGACAGCGTGATTTTCTTCAATTTCCGCAACGACCGTCCGCGCCAGCTCGCGGCGGCGTTGAGCCAGGCTGATTTCGATGAATTCGACACCGGGGACTACACCGGCGCCACGGTGACCTGCCTGACCGAGTACGACCCGGAATTCCTGCTGCCGATCGGTTATGCGCCGGAGCGGCCTCAATACACGGTGGCGTCTGTCGTGAGCCGTGCCGGCTACAAACAGTTTCACTGCGCCGAAACCGAGAAATACGCCCACGTGACCTATTTCTTCAACGGTGGGAAGAAGAAGCCGTTCGCGGGTGAGGAGCACGTGATGGTGAATTCACCCGACGTGGCGACCTATGACCTGAAGCCGGAGATGAGTGCTGCGGAAGTGGCCGACAAGGTGATCGAAGCGCTCGAGTCGGGCGAATACGGATTCGTTCTGGTTAATTTCGCCAACGGTGACATGGTCGGCCATACAGCGGTGCGCGAAGCCGTGATTGCTGCAGTCGAGGCGCTGGATACCCACGTCGGCCGCGTGCTCGATGCTGCCGTCGAAGCCGGCTACTCGGTCGTGCTGACCGCCGATCACGGCAACTGCGATGAAATGGTCGACCCGGTTACGCAGGAACCGCACACACAGCATACGCTCTATCCGGTGCCGTGCATGGTCATGGACGAGGCGAACTGGCACCTGCTGCCCGGCGGCGACCTGAGTTCGGTGGCGCCGACGGTTCTGCAGCTGATGGGCCTGCAGCAGCCCACGGAAATGACCGGCAAGAGCCTGTTAATGAAAGAGTATTAAGCTGGCAGGTTATTCGCGGCTAAAGCCGCTCCTACAGGGCATGCCGCGTCGTAGGAGCGGCTTTAGCCGCGAATTATCGTTCCAGCCTGCGAATGTCCCCGAACGGGGCTATGTCTTTAATGCGTTCTGTGCCGGTTCCCGTGCAGACCCGCGCCCACGGTCGGCGCCGCATACGGCTCCTGCATCAGCAGCTGCGTAATGATATCCGCCGTCAGGGGTTTTCCGAACAGGAACCCCTGCGCCTCGCTGCACCCGATCTCAACCAGGTAATCCAGCTGCTGCTGGGTCTCGACGCCTTCCGCGATCACGTTCAGGTTGAGGCCCCGGGCCATTGCCACGATAGTGTTGATGATCGAGTTTCCGGTGTGCTTCATGTTGGCCTCCTTGATGAAGGCCCTGTCGATCTTGAGCGTCTGTATCGGCAGCTTGTGCAGGTAGCTCAATGAGGAATAGCCGGTGCCAAAGTCATCGATGGCGATGTAGACACCTTTCTTGCTGAGCGCTTTGAGCTTGTGTACCACGCTGTCCATGTCGCCCATGATCGTGTTTTCGGTAATTTCAATTTCCAGGCAGTGGCCGGGCAGGGCGTAGTCTCTCAGCAGGCCCGAAATATGCTTGACGATTCTCTTCTCTGCCAGCTGGCGGGCCGACATGTTGATGGACATCCGAATCTCCGGCAGGCCGATATCACGCCAGTGCTTCAGCTGCGCGCAGGCATTGCGCAGCACCCAGTGGCCTATTTCGACGATCATCCCGGTTTCTTCTGCGAACGGAATGAACTCTGCGGGCGTAATCGGGCCGTGCTCGGGATGGTCCCAGCGCAGCAGCGCTTCCACCCCTACGATTTCACCGGTCTTGATGTTGATCTGCGGCTGGTACATCAGGTGGAATTCGTCGTTCTCGAGCGCCTTGTGGATGCCGGTTTCCAGTGAGAGGTTCTGGAAATACGGTGTCGTCATGTCGGTGCTGTAGAAGCGGTAATTGTTCTTGCCGGTGTCCTTGACGTTGTACATTGCAATATCGGCGTGCTTGATCAGGGTGTCCATGTCGGTGCCGTCGCGGGGATAGATCGCTATGCCGATGCTGGCGCTGACATACAGCTCGTTGTTGTCGACTGTAAACGGATCCTTGAGCACCTCGTTGATCTTTTCTGCGATCTTGCTCACGTCCTCGTCGCCCTTGGCGATTTTCGGCAGCAGCAGGGTGAATTCATCGCCACCGAAGCGGGCCAGGGTGTCGCCTTCCCGGACGCAGCTTTTCAGCCGCGTACTGACCTGCTGCAGCAGTTCATCGCCGACCACGTGGCCAAGCGAGTCGTTAATATTCTTGAAGCGATCCAGGTCAAGGAACATCACTGCAAGCATTTCGTCTTCACGTTTCGCCTGCGAGATGGCCAGGCTGAGGCGGTCGCGCAACAGTGCGCGGTTCGGAAGGTTGGTCAGCAGGTCATGGTAAGCCTGGAAATTGATCGTGTCTTCCGCGATCTTGCGTTCGGTGATGTCACGGGCAACGCCGTAGGTGCCCAGGTAGGTCTTTTGCTTGGGGTTGTCCTCGTTCTGGTATATGCCCATCGAACTCAGTTCGATCGGAAGCGTGCGTGTATCAAAGTAACGCTGGGAGTCGTCGTCCTTGCGTTTCAGGCGCAGCTCGACATTGCGAGAAGCGCGGTCGCCCACGCGGCGCTCGTTGAATACGTAGCGTGCGATCTCCAGGTCGTTCTGGTGCACCAGGATGGAATAATGCTTGCCGATGAGTTCCCGGGTCTCGTAACCGAGCAGCGACTCGATGCGTTCGTTGATGAAGGTGAAATGCCCTTCCTTGTCGAGTATGTAAATGATGTCGGGCGAGGTGTTGACGAGGTACCTGTGCAGGCGCTCCGATTCGCGCAGCTGGCGCTGAATGAGCCTGTTGTTCTTTTCCAGCCGCTTTTCGTTCAGCGCATTGTTTACCGTGATCATCAGTTCGTCGGTCGCGTAGGGCTTGCGCAGGAAATCATAAGCGCCCTGCGAGCAGGCGTCTCTGGCTGCTTCGAACGAGGTTTCGCCGCTGACAATGATCACGGAGGTGTCCATTTGCTGCTGCCGGATGTGGCGCATCACGTCATGGCCGTTAACGTAGGGCATCTGCAGGTCAAGCAGAACCAGGTCATAGTCGTTCTGGTCGAGGCAGGCGATTGCCTCGCGTCCGCCAATGGCCGTGTCGGCCTTGATGCCGCGCGTTGCCAGCAGGTCTCTAAGGCTTTTCAGTACAACGGGATCGTCATCGACGATCAGGATTTTCTGTTCATTGCTGCTCATTTTGTTACTCTTTGGTGCAAAGGCTGCCCGGCCTTTGTTATTTAATAGTTATGCACAGATACCAGAGTAAGTGCTCTATTTATTTTGTAGCCCGCGGCAGGAGTATATGGAAACTCGTGCCGTTTTCGCTGCTCCTGCAGCTGATAGAGCCGTGCAGTTCGTTGACAAGATTTTTTACTATCGTTAGCCCCAGGCCTGCATGCCCTTCACCTTTTGTAGTTTGAACAGGTGAGAACAGGTCAGGCAAAATCTCGGCGGGAATGCCCGGCCCGTCGTCAGCGACGCAGATTTCAAAATGCGCCTGTCCGTCGACGTTTACCTGATCCTGAGTGTAGACCATAACCTGGCCTTCTGCAGGCAGGGCTTCGACAGCATTTTTCACCAGGTTGGTGTAGATCTGCTTGATTGCGTCCTCGCTGGTCAGCATCGGCGGCATGCTCTCGTCCAGGTTCAGGCTGATTTCGATGTCATGGGCCGCAAACAGCGATGTCTGGAACATGTGGGACAGGTCCGCGATCAGGGCGTTGACGTCAATCAGGGCGGCCTCGCTGGTCTCGGCAGGGCCGGGTTGCGAGAGTTTCTCCAGTATCGAGCTGATTCGGTGGATTTCGCCCCTGATTGTCTCCAGGTCCTGCTGCGCGGGATCATCGCCTTCCAGTTTGACGCCGAGAATTTCCAGGTAATTATTGATAATGCTCAGCGGGTTGCGCACCTCGTGGATGACTTCCCTGGCGCGCGCTTTCAGTATCTGGTCCGGGTCGACTTCCTCGGCCTCGTCGCCGTCGCGAAACTCGGCAAGGGAGGAGCCGATGGTGCTGGCGATTTCATTGGAAAAATGTTTCAGCAGGCTCTGTTGTTTTTGCAGCGCGGGCAGCTGCGCTTCATCGACACCGAGAACCAGCGAGCCGATGGCTGCGTTATGGACGATCAATGGCGCGCACAAGAGGCCCTGCCTGTTATTGAGGCCGATCAGCTGGCGGTCAAGGATGGACAGGTTTTCCGGTGCCTGCGAAAACGAGTCGAGCGTTTCCATCTGCAGCAGCGCGTCGGTCACGATACTGCGCCCGGGCTCGAGCGGGATCTTGATATCGAGCAGGTGCGAGTTGCCGCTGGTTGTTGACACGGCCTGCAGTACATCGTCACCCGCATCGTACAGAAACAGTATGCACTCGTTGACGCCGAACAATATGGCGATGTTCTGTTTCAGCGCCTGCAACAGAGCGGCTTTTCCCTCGATGCGTGAAAGATGCTGGTGCACCCCGTCAAGCATGGCGATGTTTCTGATCTGCTCGGCGAGACTGACCTGTTTCAGCTCGTCAGTGGCGACAATGACCTGCCCGTTATCGCTGTCACTTGCATCGCTGACAAGTTCGACTTCAAATTCTTTTGCCAACTGGGCGACTTTCTCGGTGCAGCGTGCCAGCAAGCTGTCGACAATATCATCGGTTATTCCAAACAGTTCCTCTGCGGCTTGCTGCGCCTCAACGGGGTTCTGTTTGAACTGATCGCGGCTCAGCAGGTTTGACAGGTTGGCAATCTTTACCAGCGGGTGGGCGTCGCGCAGTTTCGCAACCGGCTCATGGTGGTACATGATCGCATCGGCCAGGAAAGTGTTGCCGTTGTGTTTCTTGAACAGGTTCGCGCCGACCTGGTAATGGGTCGTGTCGAACTCGTCCGATTCCATATCATGGAAGTATTCGTCTTCGCTGAGCTGGGCGAACGCCGCCGTGTACCTGTCGGGATAGGCTGCCTCGATGATCAGCTGGCCGGTGTCGTGGAGCAGGCCCGCGAACCATGCCTCTTCCGGGTTCTTGTAGCCGGTTTGTTCTGCAAGCTGCTTGGCGACACAGGCAGAAAAGACCGAGTGGTACCAGTGTTGCTTCAGAAAGGCCGTGCGCCCGCTGTTGTTGCGTGAGAAAAACTGCCGTACTGCCGAGGTGATCGCGATGCTCTTTACGGTGTTGATCCCCAGGCGCGACAGCGCCTGCTCCAGGTTGTCCCCGGGCGTGCAATCGGCACCGCAGGCGGAAATCACTTTTACACTCAGCGACGGGTCCTTGCTGATCACGTAGGCAAGCCGCTCGAAAGAAATATTCTCGTCCTGGCATGCGTCCAGCAGGTGCAGCAGCACGTGAGGCAGCGTCGGAAGCTTGTCAGCGTCCGACCTCTGGAGGAGTTGTAATGCTTCCTGTTGCATTGACCGGCGATTAGATCCTGTTCAGATTGACCTGGAAAAATCCGGGGCTGGCGTCGAGCCAGGCCAGACTGTTAAAAGTGTAAAAAATGACGACAATTCCTGGCTGTATGTGTTATGAGCATGCAAAATTCATGCTTATTTATAAATAATTTTACTTAACAACGAGTTATAAAATACGCCGGATCATCAGCGTCGAATTGTGTAAAGCGATTCGACATGAAATGGCTACGCTGGGGGCGCGGGAGCCCTGGGTTGGGACAGATATTATATGTTCAGGCATTGAAATTAAATGCCTGTCGGAACAGAATGAACTCATCAGTCGATGCAGGTAAAGGGATTGCTCCCGCTGATGTTCATATCAATAGTGGTTCCACCTTGTTCGTCGTTCGGCGATTATCCAGGACATAAAAGCTATGACTAATGATGTACTAATGTCAGAAACTCTTTCGAAAATGGTCGCGTCACTGAACGACCTGGCCGCGGAGCAGGGCGACCGGTCGACTGACAGTGACGATATCGGCTTTGAGGAACTGGCGGCAATGATCCGCAACAGGGTGCTGGACGGGAACCTGGGCGCCGATGACATCCGGCCCTTGCTGCGCAACATGGTCGAGACCTATGTTGAGCGTTTCCAGGCCTTTCCGTTCGATGTCGTCGAATTACTGTTCGCTTACCTGGCGCTGCGCGATTACCCGGAAGAGATCATGCGCGACCTGGTGAAGCAGTTGGAGCAACGCTACAAAAAACAGTACGGCGTTTCGTTGCGAAAGTCCGGGAATCCGCCGGTTGGCAGTACCGCGGGTCAGCAGACCCTGGACGAGGAAATCAGCCAGCTGCGCGAAACGCTCAAATATGCGGCAATTGCCGGCGAGCGTCTGGATGATTAAGCAATTACTGTGTCTTTTGCTGGTCCTGTCTGCACCAGCCATCATCTCGGCGAAAACCTTTACCAGTCAGGAGTTCGGCTATTCGGTCGAGATCGATGACAGTTTTCAGTTGAGCCGCAATAACGGTGCGACCTGGTTCAGCTCAGAACCGGATGGCGGCCTTGCCGTGATCCGGAACTGGCCGGGCCTGGACCTGGAAACGGCGAAGAATTACCTGCAACAGGGTTACCAGGACGCGCGTCTCGCGGTCGTCCCGGAAGGCGAGGCCAGGGAAGTGGTCGTTGGTGACGGCAAGGGGTACCTGGTCAACATCAAGGGTGTTTCAGAGCGCAAGGCGATCAGGGGCGTGGCCGGAGGGTTCGTCGGCAACAAGGGCCAGGGCATGATTGTGGTTGTATTCGGCCCGGAGGCGAACTGGGAAAAACTGGCCCCCGTTGCGGACCGGATGACCGCGAGCGCCAGGTTCGTCGAGGTTGAAAGCGCGGCGCTTTCGCGTGACTGGTACCGCATGCTGGCGGGTTCGCGTTTGTCCTTCCGTGGGGCGGTCAGTGACGACAGGCGTGTGAGGGAGGACCTGGATCTGTGTGGTGATGGCTATTTTACGCACCGTATATCCTCGTCCGCTGTCAGGGACTCCGGGTC
>Ga0180438_10007579_pt1 | contig 14090 bp, 9 predicted proteins | sample SS_ome_12_FD_132455 | JGI IMG/M metagenome (GOLD analysis project Ga0180438, IMG submission 132455) | Hypersaline lake sediment archaeal communities from the Salton Sea, California, USA - SS_3_D_2 metaG | ecosystem: Environmental > Aquatic > Non-marine Saline and Alkaline > Hypersaline >... | reverse complement strand
CGCCGTTGGAGTGAATCGTCAGATCATTGAAGAACCGGCTGGTTGTGTCATTGAACGCATACTTCTTTATCAATTCGGCAGACTCAAGATCATACTTATAGACGGAAGTACGCAAGTCCGTTGTTCGTTCCATATCCAGGAATTTGGCTCGCCCATCCCAGCCACTGCACACCCACAAATGTCTATTCACCGGATCAACTTCCATCCCGATGACGCCTAATATCCCGTCTTGTTTCTCTCTGATGAAATCTTGTATTCGACTGTCCGGGGTTATCATCACGATTTTACGCCTGAATATACTGCTGATGAACAATCTATCCGTTTTCGGATCATAGGCGACACCCTCGGGAATCAGATCCCTTTCTTTGATTTTATAAGCGACTTCACTATTATTGACAGTGTGTATTTTATCCCTTGCCGATTCTACAAGATTTTTAAAATCTTGATTTTCAAAAAGAGACTTGAAATCATCATCCGTTTCCACAGACAGAATCGTAATACCACCGAGATCGACGATTCTTCTTAACAAATTCAGGGATCGCTCTTCTTTCTCTACTAAGGCGAAAGATTTGGCATATTGATACAGGAAACCCAGATTTAAGGGAGAAAACTCCATGACTTGCTGGCTGATTTCGTTGTACCGAACAAAATCTTTTTGATTATAGGATTCGCCGGCTTCCTCGTATATCCGTTCAAATTTCTGCACCAAGCTCTCTTTTGTAGGTTCCGATTGATTATTCTCAAGACTACGGCAGCCCTTGGTCAACAGGAGCGAAAATGACAGAATGATCAAAATGCTCTTTCTCATGAAAATTTCCTTTCGAGATTTGGTGTTAATAAGCAGATGATACTATCGAATAGGCCATTCGATGTGATGTGTTTCATGTTACAAAATACGAAGAGATATTTATCTCCTCGTTTTTCTATTTTTCTTGTTGACTCGAAGATGGCAATAATGATTGCCAGGTTTATTTCAAAGCCTTACATATAGATTATTAGATCCTTTTATAGCTGCATCCTGAGGCATGGTTATATCAAAACAGTGAATCATCTATCGCATGTATGCAAAGCCGTTTAAATTTCCCCATCAATCCCAAATGCCCGAAAGGGCGTATCTGTGTCATTAAAATCCCGAACATATCCTCAACAGGATCCATAAAATAATAGGTATTGCACGATCCAGCCCACCAGATCATCCCTTTGGACCCTGTATCGCCGGCCGCACCGACATCCTTAAGAACCGCCGAAATAAGGTTAAAGCCAACACCCGGTCCTAGCCAATTGTTTGGAATCTCATTCAAATGATCTTGTAGCATCAGCTCGACAGTCTTTCGACCGAGTATTCGCTTTCCGTCCAATTGTCCTTCGTTCAGCAGCAGTTGGAGGATTTTGGCAAAATCCATGGCCGAGGAAATCAAGCCCCCGTAGCCAGAACTCGTCCATCCTCCCCCGCCGGAGAACGCCGAAGGATTTTGTATGAATTCACTGGATTCAGCCGAATCCAAAAGCAGAAGGTCGTTATCTTCAAATCGATATAAATTTGGAAATCGGGCGAGATCGTTCGTGGAAATAACGAATCCCGTATCTTTTAAGCCGAGAGGTCGAAATATTCTCTCTCTTAAGAACATATCCAGTGGCATTGACGTGACAACTTCAACAAGATACCCCAGAATATCCGTTGCATAGCTGTAGATCCATATCGTTCCAGGATCGTATGCCAGCGGAAGCTTGGCTATTTCTTTGATGAATTCATGTAACGTTCCCTCCCATGGAATCGGACTTCTTGGATTGATACCCGCCTCCTCGTACATTTTATCCAATCCATAATAATCATGACCGTAGGTAAATCCGGCCGTATGCCTCAACAAATCCCGTATCGTCATTGGGCGTTCTGAGGGAAGCGTCGTTATCGATCCATCCTGCGGTCTTTTATTCGGCCAGTCGACGACTTTCATGTCGGCTAATTCCGGAATGAAGGATGATACCGGATCGTTTAGAGAAAAGTACCCTTCCTCATAGAGAATCATAACGGCTACAGTCGTAAAAATCTTGGCCATCGATGCAATGCGAAAAATTCCATCACGCGGTATACGTTGTTTCGTTTCGACATCCGCATAGCCGTATGCTTCGAAATGGGCAATTTTTCCGTGTCTGGCAATCAATGTCACCGCACCTGGGAGTTCTCCATGATCAACATGTTTCCGAATCAACGTATTTATTCTTTCAAGCCTTGTCGACGATAATCCGACATCTTCAGGATTTGTCCGGGAAAAAATCTGTGCGTTCGTTGCGATCGGACAGATCAAAAAAATAACGAAGCATATCAGAGAGCTATATTTTTTTATCCTTCTCATACTAAATTTCATCATCCGGCTCCTGTGTATTACCTCAAATCCTGTCTTCTCCACCGATGGTCATCTCATTCCAAATGTACATAGAAACCATCTCCGGCATACCGCCCCCCTTGTACCAGTACGAGTATTTGATTCTGACCGGCATTCAATCGAATCTTTAGCTCATCACCCGCATGCTCGGGATTGGCCATAAAATCATACCAGCAGTAATCCATTTGTTTGATTTGACCGGCCAGCACACCATTCACCCATACCGTTAAATCATTGCGCGTGCTGAACATTAATTTTCCATCTCTCGGTTGACTGGAATGAACTTCACCATGAAAATAGGCAACTCTCCGCCAGTTATTGAAACCGCAAACGCGACCGGCAACAACACATCCCCGGCCATCAGCCTGGAAGGACTCCCAAGTGCGTGTATATCTGGTTTCTTTATACGATCCATCGGGCAGGTAGCCATCCTGTTCAATCTCGGTAACCCTGTCATGAAATGGACCGATCACATCCCAATGCGTGATCAAGGTTTCGGGAGAGTATTGGATACTCTTGGGAAGTATCGGGCCTTGATATTCGAATGATGAGATCGATGTCACCTCGATATTGTCGATCCAGCATTCCGATCCGTAGACACGGGGCTTAAAGCCCACTCGGCCCGAATCAAACTCAAGGAAATTATACGTCACTTTGGGCCTTTCCATATCACCAACATAGAAGTGACAGACAGAACCCATCACTTCTGCCCTAAAGTGCTGCCACTCTCCAATCCGAATGGCAGACTCCTCTGTTAGCGGCGTCTTGTACTCCTCGTACAAGGTGCGGGAGGCATTCCCGTCCCAATGCGGATTCACCCGAATATAGCTGTTGTTTCCTTTTATGTAGATACTTCCAAAATCCGTGCGGGCCCCTTTCACATTGTAATGATAGATCAATCCCATGTAATTGTGAAAATCCTCGGGGAATAAAACATCTCCCTCGATTCTGTAATTCGCCCAGCCCTCTGAATTCTTGATAAGCGCATAGACCGTTTGTCCACCCGGATAGAGAGCCATCACGTTCTGGTGGCTTGAATCCCCTGAGTCGATAATCTTGATTTTATCTGCGTTGACCAGGTCCCATTTTAATGCACCCGATTCGAAATCATCGGAGAAGAGAACCCATTCGTCTGCCATTATCGAGCTTCTATTGAAAATAACCATAACGATAATTAGATAGATGATTCGTGTCATCACCCACATTTCAATCTTCCTTTCTAAAAACGACGGTATGATTCAGGTCAGTACGAATCCATAAAATTCATTACTCTTGACCTAACCTGATAAGTTCATGCTTCTCGATTTTTTAATCTTTCAACCCGCCAGCTATCCTTGCCTTCATCATTGCCACGGCTAAAGCCATTATATGATTTCGTGTCCTTCAAATATCTCCTTTCTTAAAATCGGGAGTCCTCCATGGATTATTGTGAGTTCTGCTATCATTCGTATTTCAGCACTTCGGCTGGATTCGTTCTCGTCACTTTAATCACATGCAGGCTGATGGTAGCCAGTGTGATAAAAACGATGAAGATGCCTGAAACGATGAAGAGCCATGGATTAAGCTGGGTACGGTATACGAACCCATCCAACCAGCGGTTCATGCTCCAGTAAGCGATGGGAACGGCCATAATATAAGCGATGCCCACGAGCCGTAAAAAACCGGTTATAAGGATTGAGGACGTATCGAAAAATTGGGCTCCCAGGACTTTTCGGATGCCGATCTCCTTGGTTCTGCGTTGAATGGTTAACAGCGATAGACCGAAGAGACCCAGACAGGCAATAAACACGGCCAAGTATGTAAAGTAAATGACAAGTGTTTTCGTGTTTAAATCATTTTTATACAGGTTGGCAAAATCATCCTCATAAAAATAATAGTCAAACGGCAATCCGGGATTCACCTCCTGCCATTTCGACTCGAGAAACTGAAGTACATTCTGGATCTGAGAGGGATTCACCCTGACCGATGCATAACGGAACATCCTCGGCAACACATTGATGGCCAAGGGTTGGGTCTCACGCCTGAACGATCGAAAATAGAAATCCTTGACAACGCCAATCACGCGGCTGTTTTCGGACCCGAAACGCTTACCAACGGCCTCTTCATAGCTCCAACCGATGGATCGAACCGCCGATTCGTTGAGAATATAAGCCTTTCTAAGGTCATTCGGATTATCCCTCCTAAACGATCGGCCGGCCACCATTTGCATTTTGAACAGATCGATGAGATTATAATCCCCGGATATCCTGAAGAATGACAGGTCGTCGTCGGGCAGGCGGCCCTCGAAATAAGAGCCCTCCCGCCACCGCTCAATTCTGGGCGTGAAGGAGGTGGCGGTGACGTCCACAACATCCGAATGGGTGATAATCTGATTTCGATAGAGGTTGTATTTTTCGATGGTTCCTGTCTTGTACATGGGGATATTGATGATATGAGAGGCATCGTATCCCAGATCTTTATTCATAATAAAATGCATCTGATCCATGATGACCAGGATCCCTACAATCAATACTACAGATACCGTGAATTGAAAGACGATCAGAATATTTCGAAACGTTAAACCGTTCTCCGTGGTACCGAGCTTGCTCCTGAATAAGCGAATGGGTTTGAAAGACGAGATGAAAAATGCTGGATACAGGCCCGATAGGAATCCGACGATGATGACCAGAAGCAAGAGCCTCCACAACTTATAGATGAAGTCCTGCAAGTGGAAGGAAAGGGCTGTATTGAACATGTGATTAAACGATGGAAGGATGATGCGAACCAGCAGGATGGCCAACGGTAAGGCCAGGACAGATAAAATAATAGGTTCTCCCAGAAATTGCCACATAATCTGATTCTTCTTGGCACCCACCACTTTACGCATGCCCACTTCTTTCGCTCTGATTTCAGAATTAGCCGTATACAAGCTCATAAAATTAATACAGGCGATCAATAAAATCATGATGGCAATCGTGGAATAAAGATAGAGCCTGGAGATGCTGCCTATGGCCAGGGGATCCCTGGCCACAGGAGATCGTAGGTGTATATCAGCGATCGGCTGAAGAATGACACTGGCATGCTCTCTCTGCCTCAATTCCCGCAGTAAGGAACCGGCCTTGGCTTCCAGGGCCCGAGCGTCGGCACCCTCTGAGAGCAGGAAATAGGTATAAAAGTTGTTCATGCCCCACGTCTGATTAATGTCGAAACGAGAGTAACCATGGTAGGGTCCGATATGCTCGAAAGAACCGACAAAATCGAATTGAAGATGGGAGTGCCTGGGAATATCATCGACAACGCCGCTGACGGTCATCTCGATCCTGTCGTCGAAGAGCAGGACTTTTCCGATGGGATCCTCCTGGCCGAAATATTTTTCAGCCATAGACCGAGTCAACACCACATTGGTCGGACTCGCCAGAACGCCTCGAGGATCGCCCTTGAGAAGGGTGAAGCTGAAAACCTCAAAAAAACTCGGGTCCGCCAGGATGAATCGTTCCTCATAGAATCTCTTATCACCGTAAGCGATGAGAAGTTTGGGATTGAATCCAAACGGATCGATACGCACGTATCTCTCGATTTCGGAAAATCTATCTTGTAATGTGGGTGCCAGGGGGATCGGCGTGCCCGGCCAATCGGGCGGTGTTGGATCAAAGGTTTTAAGCACCCGAAAAATCCGATCGGCCTTGGCATGGAATCGGTCGTAAGCAACCTCCTCTTCCACATACAGACTGATTAAAAGAACACACGCCATACCCACAGCAAGACCCGAAATGTTGATGAGGGAATAGATTTTCTGTTTCCGCAAATTGCGCAGAGCTATCTTGAAATAATGGAACAACATGATGAACCTCCTTAAAAAATGTGCAACGAGAGTGATGTTCATCAGAAAATTAAGATAATATTATCGGCCTAATAATCGTCCAAATTTCTGCAAAGACGTGAATTGGGACACAATCATCCTTTTTAACTAAAAATATTGAACATATTGTATAAAAACCTTATATATTGATTAGACCTTTCTTTAAATCATTTCGTTAGTAAGGTTCCATCAGAAGGAACGGGTGCGTGATGAGTAGGTATTCGAAGATCATTCTTTTAAAGTAGATAACTCAATAGAGGTAACATATCACTATTTCTCCGCGACCGCCCAATCGATACACGGGCGGCATCTCAAGTACCGAATGGATTTGGATACCCAATCGGTCTCTTCCGATAAAATGATGCTGAATGCTGCATACAGTCGGAATAGTTCAAAACGATCTTTTCAAACTTGGAGAGATCGAGGCTGCTCGAAAATATATCAATGCAAATAATGGACGACAACCAATTGATTGTTAAGGATCAGACTCTAATCCCTGCAATAAGTTAAATAATTCAGCATAACCTTTAACCAAGGCATGGCAGACTGGATTCCGACTCATTTAGCCTATCTACATGGATTCCAATATTCCTTGTTACCTACGGGGTTTTAAAATCGGGGAGGTAGCTGTCGCCCTTTGTTCCCGCTCTCGGTTTGTGGAAAACAATCTCGATATGGAAGGGTAAGAACAACACAACTATCAATCATGATAGAAATTGCATGTTTGGATAGCTCATAACCCAAAAGAATACATCGCAGACCGCTGTCATCCAGTATCACGAGGCCATTTTCCCGTCCAGAAAAGGAATTGAAATCGGCATACGGAAATGAAGATCCTATTATAATTCGTTCTCTGTCACAATCATCGAGGATGATAATGCCTTTTGTGCGCAAAATGGTTCCATGATTCCCAGATCTTAGCATTAGCGTAACGGTGCTTCCAATAACAAGACTGAGACAAATGACGACAATACCCAAGATTGCGTTCAATCGTTTTTCAAGATGAAGAATGTGATTCTTCAAAGCATATATTCTGAAATCTTCCATTGGCCAAACTCTATCCCACGTACTTATGTGCCGAAGCATCTCATTGGCATCAATTTGAAAAATAAGTGTACGATAGGATAAAATCGTCCTAATCTCATCACCAACACAAATTCGGACATCATCCGTTATTCTAAAATAAACTCACAGTATAATTTATATTAGGATTGTTTAAATAAAAAGGTTCTGACGATGTTATTCGGTGTGATTAAATTAGTAGGAAGTTTATCGCTTGGCGTAACATTTAGAGGGAATATTTTTAAATAGGACTAACACTTGATCCGAAGGCTAATAATTTATGAAATTCACGACCTCGGTTGACAATGTTCTGAATCGCTGCGACATAAAGAATCCATGTATTTTTTTATCTGAAAACTTGTTTCTTTTCATATTACTTATTGTTTACTAAGCGTGATAAAGAGAAGGGCTGTGTACCTACAATCGTGCCATCGCTTCCGTGTATTTCAGCCCGGATATATTGTTCCAAACCCGCTGATTCATCTAAAATTAAACGGTCTCCCTTGTGAATGATATTTCCTTGAGATATCCATTCAATAAATTCATAATTGGAAGCACGGATCTGAATGATTCCTAAACGTTCATCCACGGTAATTGCCTCAACAACAGGAACCGGTGAACCGTTATGTCCCAAAGAAGCATGAGCATAAAAAAAACAGCCCTGCTCCATCGCTTTTCGTACATGATTATGATTCAATTTAGGTAAAACCAGGATATTCCAACTAAATCCAAGCTCTTCTTCTGGCTCGTGCATGTCGTCATTGGCAAAACCCCAGATCGAACGCTCGGGAATAAGTTTGGTCAATACAGCATCCCATGTGGCTCTGTCGTCCGGATAGCGATCCCGTCTATTATATACTTCAAGTCCGATAAGATGATCATACAGGCTAAACATGTCCACATACCATTCCACGGCCTTATCATACCGTCCGGGATGATTGAATACCGCCAAACCGCCCCGGCGACCGATTTCTTCAATCGCTTCATTCTCTGATGTTACATCCGGATTTCCATAACTGTTAAAATAACTCCCGATATGATGTAACCCGGATATTTCATTACCCTGTACGGCTACCATATCTAAACTTGCCGGATCTCTTTGAAATGTCAGCCATGGCCATGTCGGTTCCGCTGTTATATTATCATCATGATCGGTAATGGCAAGAATCGAATATCCGAGCTTCTTATATCGATCAATTACTTCCGGAGGATCGGCCTCCGCTTCTCCTACGCTTGTGTGCGTGTGAAAGTTGGCCTTGTATTGACCGTTTTTCTGCCAGTCCACATTGGTGTACGGATTTCCTATTTTATAAGCGGTTCTCTTATGAGCACAACCTACTATAAATATAACGACAAGGAAGACAGGGATAAGAATACAGTAAAAGACAGGTGTCCACCGGATCGATATTTTATTTTTCATTTATCACTCCTCTTGTATGTCATCGCAAGAATGTAGACTTCTGATACAACAAATTAATAGAGAGATTCCTCATAGTCAAGAGTATTTTGCCTCTTTGTTATTAACTTTTTGGAAACGTCTTTTTTTCTATATCAAATTCTTTTGGTGATGGATTTGAAGAGTCGTTTTTACTGTGTACAAAATTCTTGTAAGTCTTTAATAAACAAAGTAAAATGCTTGACTGACTGTCAAGTGTTTATTAAACTACTATATGATAATTAAACGTGATATCTTTTAATAAAACTGTAGCCCCCGTCGTAATACTATTGTCGATCTTGATGTAAGTATTTAATAATTTTAAAATTAATTCTGGCCGAATTGTTATGAACCGCTGCATCTTTTCCTGACCTCTCAGCGATTTTATCATGAAAAAAATGCCCCGGATCTGAAAGGAGCCGGGGCAATTAAAAATTATTGTCGTGTTTCTTCGTGTTCAATTCAGCTTATGATTTCAGAACCGATTCTTACTTTCTCTGGTCGTGCAGGACAATGCAAAGCGCCGTTGCGGTGACAGTTGCGCCGCCACCGTTCGTCGCCGTCACCGTAAATGTATACGGCCTGCCATCAAGATCATAACCGTTTCGCGATGCGCGAAGCGACAACGGAATGGAGTATGTACCACCAGTTATCGATCCTGTGTAACTGAATTCTCCGTATTCATCCGTTAACACATAAGAAGCAGAACCGGCCTGGATGGTAAATGAAGCCGAGCCGGGATCGCTATTCGAATATTCCGTGCTTCCTGCCTCCGCCAGGGCTACCACCTGGACTGTATAACTGCCGGGTGCAAGACCCGAGGTCGACCAGGAAGTCGAGGTCGTCGTCACCATCGAAGCGCCGAAAGTCACCTGATATCCGACGGCATGCTCTATGGCGCCCCACGATACGCTCACGGTGCCCGTTCCTGTTGCCACAGTTCCGCTGAATGTGACCGTCACCAGCTTGTTGTTGGGCGGCCATATGAATTGCGGCGAGGCGGAAGCGTTGGCGGACGCGTAAGTATAGGTCACTACCGCCGTCACTACTGGTGTGGCAAGCTTGACCGGCTGGTCGGGAGGGGGAGCCAGTATGATAAACGGAATGTCGTCGGAATACGGGCTGCTGTTATAGTCACCCCCCGGAGCTGCGAGCGCTCTGATCTTGACTGTGTAATTTCCGGGCAGGACTCCATTCCTTGTCACGGACAAAGCCGTCGTGTTTGGCTCCCCAGGCGGGGCGTTAGTGCCGGTAAACGTCACCTGGTATCCGACCGCATTCGTTACCGCATTCCACGAAACTGTGACCGAAGTGCCGGTGACGACCACCGTGATTCCCGTCGGGACAGCAAGATTCGGCTTTGCCAGCAAGCCTTCTATAGGCGATTCGACAACCGCCTCGCTGGAGATCGGATTCTGCTTCCCGCATCCCCAGAATACGAACACTATGATGAATAGTGCGGCGAGTATTCGCCATGACATATAGTGTTTCATAAAGACCTCCATTTAATGCGTGAATGAATTCGTGATACATTCCACATTTTTTTAAGGACAAACATTTATAATGCCTACTCCTCTTCTTCTTGTTGTTGTGACTGTTCATGATTCGTGATGCTTTTTTATATTTGTCTTTTGTTTCCTCCTCTTAGGCTACGTGATCATATCTTCCCGTGATCGACGAGATCGGCGGTTATTATCATTGGATAATAATTTAATAAAGATATGAATCTAAGCAAGTTAGAAACCTTTAATTATTGTTAGAATTTTTTAATAAATGCGTGCCGGGAATTCTATTAAAATTCAGGCGGGCGTGCCTTGAGAAACACTGTGATATGGACTAGAAGGTCAATGATCTCTACGGATAGCATATTCATGGTCGCGCGTACTTCCCTGCGAATCCGTTGAGCTGTTGATGAGAAAGTATACGGGAGAATGAGTTGATACCATACAACCGGGAGCTGTGGAACACGTTGGAGCAGAATATCGGTGTAAGATCATATGGTGGGATGGGGTGATGCCGGTAGCCTGAGAGTGAAGGTCGTACCCGAATCTACCTCGCTGAAAACGTCGATGGAGCCGCCGTGCTGGTGTAGAATCCATCGTACCAGGCTAAGTCCGAGACCGCTGCTCCCTGAGGTATAAACATTTCCCCTATAAAACAGGTCAAATATGCGGGGCAGGATATCCTCGGGGATACCGGTGCCAGTATCGGCAAAGGTAAGAATAACATCACTGCCGTCGATATGACATCGGATAAGAATCCGTCCCTGCTTTGGTGTATGCTTTAAAGCATTATCCAAAAGATTAAACAGAGCTTGACGAATCAAGCCCACGTCAATTTCTATGTGTACATCTTTCCCGCATGCAACATCGACATTTATGTTCTTTTCCCGCGCAAGCGCGACAGCCTCCTCGTGGAATTCCCGAAGGACTTCACAGAAATCGACGCGAGTTAGTTTAAGTTTGAAGGTTCCCGCCTGCATCATACTTAGGTCTAAAAGTATATCGACAACCCGAATCAAACGCAGGATTTCATCGTATATGGAAGCTGCCATTTTTTTGCATTGGTTACCGGATAATTTTACGCTAAGCATATTTTCGAATTCATTCCGCACAACCGCAAGAGGGGTTCGCAACTCGTGGGAAGCGAGGGTGGAAAAACTCAGCACCTGCTGAACATTGGATCGCATTTTTTCGACAATATCATTGATTATACTCACCAGTTGCCCGATCTCATCTGCAGAATTCCCGGCTTTTATTTTCAGTTCTTCATCGAGAGGTTGACGTACCAATTCATCTGCATATATTTTCAGTTCTCTGATTGGCCGCATAAAACGCGCCGTCATAATGAGTCCACCTGAGATCAGCAATACCAATGTCAGCGGGATGAGGACAAAAAAGGATGAAATCAAATTTTTAATGACCGCATTGATTTGTTCGAGGGGATAACCGACATATATTTCATAAGTGGGATCTTGAACACTGAATACCCGTAGCGATTCATCTCTGAAGTGGTCGACGGTTGTCGCTCCAAGCGGTTGGTTTCGACTGATATATCGGAGATAATCCTTGTCCAGATTCGGTGAACGAAAGTATTCGTTACCCTCGATATCGTATATTTCGATGTATTCCTTTCTGGGACTGAGCCTGCTCCTTTCTGCGATTACACTTTGGATTTCCTGATCGGAAACAACGCGGAGGGTGTCGCCCTTGAGTACCGTCCGTATCCATTCAATCTCTGCTTCCAGGGAATCATCAAGATCATTGTAAAGCATCTGTCTAATAAGCTGCGTACTGATAAGCCTGAATATGACCAACGTGCAGAGTACTGCGATTGAATACATCAGAAGAATTTTGTGTCGAAGGGACAAAGAGAACAATCGTTTATTCATCCTTCAAGGTAAATCCCTTACCGTGGATTGTATCAATCAATTTCTTGGAAAACCCCGTATTGATGGATTTTCGCAAATAGTTAACATAAACGTTTACGATGTTCGTTCCCGTGTCGAATCTGTACCCCCACACTTGCTCGGCAATTCGTTTTCGTGTAAGTATTTGATTTTTATTCCGCATGAAAAATTCCAGCAAAGCAAATTCCTTGGGCGAGAGGATGATTTCCCTGTCCTCTCGCGTCACCTTCCTCTTGACAACATCCAGAATCAAGTCCCCCGTTCTCAGGATGTTTCCGTGAGAATAGCCGACACGGCGCAGCAGGGCTTCAATCCGCGCTATAAGTTCCGCCGGATCGAATGGTTTGCTCAAATAGTCGTCCGCCCCCGACTTCAACCCTCGAACGCGGTCTTCGGTTTTTCCCCGCGCCGAAAGGATAAGAACCGGTATGTCGGAAGACTGCTCACGCATCTCATGCAGCACTTCGAAACCCGATTTTTTAGGCAGATTGAGATCCAGAACGACCAAGTCGAACGTCTGCGAATCGAGCATATTTTGGGCACTCTGCCCGTCGAAGGCCAACTCGACCGAATACCCCGCGCGGCTCAACTGCCGCTTCAGCGAAAGGGCGAGTTTCGTTTCGTCCTCGACCAGGAGTATGTGAATATCATCCAACGCCATACACGATTTTCTAGGCACACGCCTAACGAATTTTTCGGAGAAGTATCGAAGAAAAAAGTATACAGCCGCTCATTCGTGGATATTAGAACAGTAAATACTTCTCACTTCAGCTGCAGTATATATACAAAATTATAATAAATTTCGTATCGATTTTCAAGTGGAAAATCGCACATCGTTTTAGCAACGTGGACTTTTGATACAAGAAATTAAGAGAGACATTCCTTGGAGTCAAGGATTTAAAAGATTCAAAGCAATTAAGAGTCTATGATTTAAATTATACAATAAAAATTGGATATATTCTTTAAATGTCTTACTGTCAACAATACTGTCAACAAAATTTTTGCTAACTATTGAAAAATAAGGTTTGATCTCTTGCCTTTCTAGCAAGAGGTCACTGGTTCTCCACCTGAAGCGGACAGATCCTCCTATGGCGGGGAATCCAGCAAGCACCGCAGAACATGGATCTCGGTCGACTATCCGAACACCTTTATTTCTGGAGTATCAGTTTCTTTGTACCTATGTAATTACCTGCTTCTAATCGACAGAAATATATACCGCTGGGTATGTGGGTTGGCGACCATTCAACTTTATATAGACCAGCCTTTCTATTGCCACTTATGAGTGTCTCCACCTCTTTTCCCATAAGATTATAAATTTTTAACTTCACATAACTATTATAGGGCAATTCGAACGTGATTATGGAGGATGCATTGAATGGATTTGGATAATTATGATGTAGAACGAATTCTTTGGGGAGCCGCTCGGATGTGAATGTTTCTATATTTGTTTTGACCGGTGGACTGAATTCGGACGTATTTCCCGAACTATTAAGGGTCGTAGCTGTTATATTTGTCAATAACGGTGATGAACTCACCGCGAAGGAAAAATTCCCCGCAGCGTCCGCGACGACCGAACCAAGATAAAATTGACCTTGATTACCATCATCACTAAAAATTTCAACGGTTTGCCCCCCACCTGTTGTACCTGTGACCTGGGTGACAGTCGCAGATAAAATAGTCGGTGGGGAAATACCCTCGTTCCCGCCAAATGTGAGTTCAATTCCTTTCATTTCATTTTTGGATATGGCATTTTGGGAAATTATATTTCCCGTAGCCTCAGGTCCGGTAATTTCAATGCCAGAGGACTTATTAAATCCGATAGTATTGTTTACGAATCGATTTGATGCTGAATTCTCGACAAGAATTCCATCGTTCTGATTCCCCATGTTAAGCTGCCAGGTTCCATCGGTGCCGATTTCATTTCTCTCAATATGACAATAATCCGACTTGTTGATATATATT
>Ga0180438_10007578_pt1 | contig 14090 bp, 15 predicted proteins | sample SS_ome_12_FD_132455 | JGI IMG/M metagenome (GOLD analysis project Ga0180438, IMG submission 132455) | Hypersaline lake sediment archaeal communities from the Salton Sea, California, USA - SS_3_D_2 metaG | ecosystem: Environmental > Aquatic > Non-marine Saline and Alkaline > Hypersaline >... | reverse complement strand
CTTGAGAGGCCACACAAAGGTGGCCTCTTCCTCTTTATCAGCCAGTCCGCTTTCAGAAAGTTAGCTCCCACGAGTCTAGAACTGCCATCAAGTTCAGCGGCTCGGCAACTAGCGGGCTTTGACGCTTCTCATCGTTGCCGTCTCTTGCCACAGAACGCTTCCTGAGACGCTGTTGTGACGCATCCTCCTCATACTGATGTTCAGGAATGAGACACTGCGGGAGAGTTGCAGCAGCGCGGTCAGAACCTGATCGACGAGCAGCGGGAACATTACTAGACGCTCGACCTTTGCCAGGCCCTGGCAAGAGTCCCGCCAATGACACCTGCTTAGGCTCAAATCGGAAAGAGAAGCTAATGAGAATTCTGTTTGTTTACCCCGAGTTCCCGGACACTTTTTGGAGTTTCAAGCACGCGCTCAAGTTTATCCGCAAAAAGGCTGTTGCACCGCCGCTAGGCCTGTTGACCGTGGCGGCCATGCTGCCTTCCGAGTGGGAGAAACGGCTGGTCGATCTCAATGTGACCAGCTTGAGTCACGAAGACCTTACATGGCCTGACTATGTCTTTATCAGCGCAATGGCTATACAGCGTGATTCGGTTCGAGCTGTCATTGCTGAGTGCAAAGAAGCCGGGGTGAAGGTCGTAGCCGGAGGCCCTTTATTCACGATGGAATACGAGCAGTTCCCTGACGTTGATCACCTCGTGCTTGATGAGGCTGAATTGACTCTGCCGCCCTTTCTAGCAGACCTGGCTGATGGGTGCGCTCAACCGGTCTACACCACAACCGAATACCCGGACATCAGCCTGACCCCTGTACCTCTCTGGGAGTTGGTTAATTTCAAACATTACGATTCGGTCAGCATCCAGTTTTCGCGAGGCTGTCCCTACAACTGTGAATTCTGCAATGTGACGACCCTATTAGGGCACCGTCCGCGACTGAAGACCGCCGCACAGATCCTTGCTGAGTTGGATGGCTTGTATGCCCTGGGCTGGCGAAAAGGCGTCTTCTTTGTAGACGACAACTTTATCGGCAATAAGAAGCAGCTCAAGTCTGAGGTGCTGCCCGCATTGATCGAATGGCGCAAAGGCAAGGTTGGTATGCCATTTAACACGGAGGCCTCCATCAACTTGTCCGACGATGCTCATCTAATGCGGCTTATGACAGAAGCCGGATTTACCACGGTTTTTGTTGGCATTGAAACACCCAACGAAGACAGTTTGATCGAATGCAGCAAGACCCAGAACAAGGGGCGCGACCTGGTTGAGAGTGTGAAGAGGCTCCAGCGGGCGGGGCTCCAGGTGCAGGGCGGTTTCATTGTTGGCTTTGACAACGACACGCCATCGATCTTTCAGCAGCAGATCGATTTCATCCAGAAGAGTGGTGTTGTGACGGCCATGGTTGGGCTGTTGCAAGCTCCTCTGGGGACACGTTTACACGAACGGTTGCAGCGAGAAGGCAGGATCACAGATGAGTTTTCGGGGGATAACGTGAATGGCTCGACCAATATCATTCCTGCGATGAACCTGGACAAGCTGCGAGAAGGCTATCATGAGATACTCGCCCATATTTATGCTCCCCAGTTCTATTATGACCGTGTTATCACCTTTCTGCGTGAGTACAAGCGACCTCAGATCAGAAGTCCGCTCGACTTTCAATACGTTCTGGCTTTTGGCCGATCGATTTATCAACTGGGTATTCGTGGGTCAGAACGTGTGCACTATTGGAGACTCTTCTTCTGGACTCTGTTCCGGCGTCCCCGGCTGTTCCCGCTGGCCATCACGCTGGCTATCTACGGCTTCCATTTCCGAATGGTCGCTGAGTTGCATGTGGGCTGAACGTGACTCGGGCTCAGTCTGGCAGCCTGGCCCAAGACCGCGTTCGGCATGTATTCTAATGCCGCCATCTTGGTCGGGCTCCTGATCACGGGGCGGATGGGGCAACTTCATGAGAGCAAGATGCCACGAATAGGCTGGACTTGAGTGACGTGTAGCAGGCATGACCCCGCCGGGAGAACTGACGATGCAAACTCTGACGCTGCCCGCGCCGCGTCTTTTCAATTGCGAGATCCCAGTCTGAGGAGATGATGATGTGGACGCCAGCACTATACTCCTGATCACGGGTGCGCTCATTGCCTTCGCGGGATTTGTGTACGCCGCCTACCACATACGGTCAGATCTCCAAAGCGGGCGTTTCGGCATCATGGCCGGTAATGCTCGCTTTGGAATACGAGCAATAGCATTCGGCGGCTTGCTATGCATCGCTGGTCTAGTTCTCGGCGGTTAGCCACGCTTCCGCTTCAGAAGGCGGACTCTGGTGCACGCCGCACTCCTTGTGCGTGCACATTGTTCCAGCAGCCCGCCTGCCATCATAATACACGTTCCCTCCCAAATCGGACAGCGTGTCCGACTTGACTATTAGCGCTACGGAACTTCAGCCCGCATCCTTGAGAAGATATTCCTGCAGTTCAGCATGCGTCGGAACACTGCCTTCAGCCAGCTTGTCAGAAAGCCACGTCACATCCCTTCTGCAGCGCTGAACAGCTTTAGATTGCGACATTGCTGGCTCCATCCCCCAATATGTCGCTAACTCCAAAAGCCGCCTGCTCACGCCTAACAAAAGGCTGCGACGCTCTGCGTCATCCATGATACCCCCCTACTCCAGGAACTCATCCTATATGTCCGGTTGCGGATCAATCAGATATCGTGTCCAATGCCCTCGTCAAGACAGTCCCGGTCAAGCCAGGTCCACACTCGGCGCATCATGGCTTGGGGCGCTTGAATATCCACCTAATCTCGTCCCCGTTGTCAGCGGCAGTATTGGCGAAACACTCCTTGAATATAGGCCGTGATTGTATCGCTGCAGCCTGCTCTCGCCCTCAGCAGAACGTATGTGCATATTCGGCTATGACAAGGTAGTGCAAAGGGCAGACCCAGGCGCGGATCTGCCCTTTGTGCTTCCGCAAGAATCGGCGACTTCAGTCGCCGCCTGTCGCCGGGCGCCCGCTGGCAGATTCCAGCACACTCGTCAGCGCCGCGAAGATGTCAATCGGCACCGGGAACATGATGGTCGAGTTCTTTTCGAGCGCGATTTCAGTCAGCGTTTGCAGGTAGCGCAGTTGCAGCGCGGCGGGTTCCCCCGCCATTGTATCTGCCGCGGCACGTAGCTGCACCGCCGCCTGGGCCTCGCCGGCCGCGTGGATGACCTTGGCGCGGCGTTCGCGCTCGGCTTCTGCCTCCTTGGCCATCGAGCGCTGCATGCTCTGCGGCAGGCCCACGTCCTTCAGCTCGATGGTGCCCACCTTGACGCCAAACGGCTCGGTGGCCTGATCTACCAATTCCTGAACCTGGCGGTTGATGCTGTCCCGGTCTTTGAGTAGTTGGTCCAGCTCCGACTGGCCAATCACGCTTCGCAGCGTGGTCTGCACCAACTGAAAGGTCTGTTGGCGAAAGTCGCGCACATCCACGATGGCCTTGTCCGGCTCAAACACCCGGTAGAACGCCACCGCGTTCACGCTGACCGTCACGTTGTCCGAGGTAATCGCGTCCTGCGGTGGCACGTCGATCACGTCTCGCTGCAAACTGACTTTCTGCATGCGGTCGATGATCGGCACGATGAAGCGCAAACCGGGTCCTTTAGTCCCCGACAGGCGGCCCAACCGGAAGATCACGCCGCGCTCCCACTCCTTCACGATGCGCACAGCCGAGGCGATCACCACAAGGACGCTGACCAATACGACACCTGATGAGACTATCGTACCGATATTATCCATGGCTCTATCCCTTCAGCCATCTATGTCACAATTAACATAGCCTGCTATGTGAGCAAGCCAGTGGGTTGAGCACAGTTCAATGCCCGAACAAGGCTTCAGTATCGCCTGGAGTTTCGTTCATTCTCGCTCACTTTGCAAGCCAGCGTAATGGGGGAGGGGGGCCAGTTTGGCTGTGAGATCCCCAATCCTCAGCAATAATCCGTCATAGGCTAAAGACCAATGGTGTTCAGTCTTCCGACGTTCCTTGCCGTGGCTTATCTTCGGGCCGGGGGCCGGTATCGCGCAGCAATTCGTCCGCCACGTCGTGAGTGAGGACGTGTGACAGGTAGCGGTCGTTGGAGCGGCGCAGGCGCTCGCCCAGCGCCCCGGCGAGTCGCTGCCACATCTTGGAGCCGAGATCTGGATTCTGGGCCATCAAATCGAAAAGGGCATCACCATCCAGGGTGATGACCTCGGTCGGCTCGAGAGCGGTCACAGTCGCAGAGTGAGGCTCGCCGACGACCATTGAAACCTCGCCCAACACCCCGCCTTGACCCACGTCTACCAGCGTTGCCTCCTCATCTGACCCATCGCCAGAAAGCGTGATGCGCGCCGAGCCCTCTGTGACGATGCAGAGGCTGGTCTCGGGTGATCCCCTCTTCAGAATGACATCGCCTTTGGCGAAGAACTCGCGGCGGCTGATCGACTGGAGCAGCTTGACCTGGGCAGGGTCCAGACCCTCAAAGAGAGGGATACCGTCCAGGGATGGCGTCAGGGCCTCTTCGCCAGAGCGCTCGAATTCGGCGCGCCTGGCTTGCTTGAGCATTTCCTCCTCTTCGTAATAAAGGTCGCCGCGCTGGATGATTGAACGGAAGGCTGCCTGCAAATCGCTGCGTGTCAGCTTGCGGAGCGCGCGCCACCGGCGCCGGAAGGCCAGATAAGTCTCAAAGGGGTTGTCATCAGGAAGCGCCCTGGTGTTCGCCAGCCAGATGTTGCGGATAGTCTCCCTCGCGTCGTCCACCCGGTCATTGGCGAGGTAATCCAGGGCCAGGATGAGGTTGGTCTTGAGGATTTTGTCCTGAAGCGTGTCCTTCAGGAACTCGCCAGGATAAGGGTCTAAGTCTTCCGCCGTGACGATATCCATGTTGATTTGCGGGGTCTGGCCGTCGAGCTTGGCTTTGGTGTACAGCAGGCGGTAGATATCTTCGCGGAAGCGCTGCCATGTGGCGTGTGTCTCAGGTGGGGGTCGATGCTGGATGGAAAGCTGGTTGTCGAGGAAGAAGTCGAAGCCGAACATGCGCGCGTTCAGCACATAGTCCGTGTCTTCACCGCGGGTGATGCCCGGGTCGAAGGGCACATTGTGCATCAAGGAGCGGTGGATGACCATGCAGCCGCCAAAGGCGAAGGGGGTGCGCTTGAGACGGGGTTCGCCGGGGATGATCAGATCAAAGGCCTCCCGCTTGCTGCCGAAACGGTCCCAGTAGGTCATCCAGTGGATTTCTTCGGGCACGTCATCGTAGTAGCTGCCCCTGGCGTTAACGTAATAGCCCGCAACGCCGTCGATGGTCTGGCCAATGAAGCGGCTGCCAACGTACTCGCGTGCTTTGGCCATGAATTTGGGGTCGTCGAAGAACTCGTCGTCGTCGATGAGCACGGCAGCATCCGCGCCCAAAACATAGGGTACGAAGAGGCACATGTTGCGGATATTGGAGTACCCGGTGAGCGAGAGCACGCTCACCAGATCGTCCCGCCCAGCCTCCTCCAGAACGCGGTGCAGTTCATGCAGGTGGGAGTGTGAGATGACGTAGGCTTCAACAGGGGGGTGGGCGGCGCGTACCAGCGCGGTCACGCGCTCCTGGACGGCAAACTCGATGTCAGGGGCCGTGGCGCAGGCGAGAATGACGAGCTGGAAGTCCGTGTCGTCCAGCACGCTGAGTGAGTCAAGGATCCTGGGCAGCGTCCCTTCCCCGTCGAGAGGTGTTGGGTGGTCATAGATCGCATCGCCGGGTTGCCAGCCAGTCGCTGAATCGCGGCTCCAATAGGTGGGGATGACCATGACAGCATTCATAGGACCCTCGCGGCGTGGATTGCCGCGCCTCCCTGATCTACGGGTGCAGCGACTGCGCCTCTGCACATCTTGCAGGCCGTCTTGGCGGTCACACTAGGCGACCAAAGGCACCTTGTCGTCCTGTTCCGCCGCTGGGGCCTGTTGTACCTCATCGGGTACCAGGTGGCCAATGAGGACGCTCCAACTTTCCATCAGACGCTGGTAGCGAGCGATCATATCCGGGAGCGCTGCCAGTGAGTCTGCCAGCGCGTCTGAGAGACGGGCGAAGCGGGGGTCGTCCAAGAATTGGGCGGCCCTGGCGCCGCCGACCACGAGACTCTCTCGCTGTTGCGAGATGACCGTGTCGAAGTCAGCGTCAAGCAGCCCTGCTTGCGCTTGGTACCAGGTCAGGAAGGGATTGCGGCCAATCCAGCCCAGGCATGCCCGGTGGAAGCGGTCGCGGACCTCCCGGCGCCGGACGTCAGGCAAGTGTGGGAAGTCGTTGAACGTATCGTGGAAGACCCGCAGGTCTATATCGAGCGCCAGGCCCTCGGATTGGCGGACGGCCTGACCGAGCAGGGTGTCCTCGCCGCGCCCCAGGATGCATTGCTGGCCTGTCTCATAGGTGGTGGAGAAGAAGGGGGCCAGCCGCCGGGGCGCGTCAAGGCTGAGGCCGAGGTTGCCACCCAGCACTTTGTCTGTTGGAGCCGGCAGGCCGGGTTGCTGGGGCCCGAGGTTGAGGCAACCATGTTCGTCAGACTTGGCGAGGTATTCGAGAGCCAGGTCTTTGCCGACCCCGACCAGCAAGTCTTCCAGCCCATCGAAGTTCATGGGCGGGATGATGTAGTAGCCTGAATAGTCGCTGGAGGTGGCTGCCACGTTGGGGCGCGTGAGGTGGGTGAGATGCCGGCCCACGAAATCCACCTCGTGCCAGGATGGCTCTCCAGCGTCATGGGCGGTCAGCACACGCGGCTGGATGTCAGTATCGAAAAAGAGCAGGTAGTCCATGCCCGTCAGCAGGGCGTGTATGAGCACCGCGTTGCGATAGGCACCGTAAGGCACTTCGCGGTGGCGCGACCAACTGGGCACGTCCAGCAAGCCTTCGACCTCGTCGCGGCTCAAGCCGAACGCCAGCAGGTGCCCATTGAGCCCGGCGTCGCCATGTGGCAGGACAACATCCACCTGTACTTCGCGGCGCAACCTTGCCAATACTTGCTGGTCGATGCCGTGCGAGCAAGCGACGATGAAACGATCTATCGCCTGCCCGTGCTGGCGCGCGTTGTTGAGGAAGCGGAGTATGGGCGACGGGTCGTTCAACCAACGTGTGATAAGCCCTAGGGCAACCTTGCTCGTTGTCAAGTGCTTCATGTTCCTCTTCTTGCCTTTCTTAGATAGACTGCTCCCTACCCAAATGAATGCTCTCCTCACGTTGAGGGACCTGCGTGACTGGCCCCCTTTATAGTTGCTTGATCTTTGTCGTCACTTGGAGGTAGCGAGCGCTTCTTCGGTATATGTCGATCATCTTTTCCACCTGGCCTGACCATCAGAAGTCCTTGAGGGCGTAGTCAGATCCGAAGGGACCTTTGGTAGCCGCCTTAATCTCATTCGCGATGGCCTTGGCAAGCCCCGGTGTATCGCCTACGTCCACCAACGTGCCCAAGCGCTCGTCCACGAAATCGGGCAGGCCACCCTCATTGGTGGGGACGACAGGCGTGCCACAGGCCAACGCTTCGACGGCAACCAGGCCAAACGGTTCAACGCGGGAGGGGCCGGTGGACACGTCAGAGACGTTGAAGAGTTCGGCCACGTCCGTTTGGGCCTGGTGGCCGAGGAAATGGACGCCCTTGAGATCGAGTTGCTCGGCCTGGGCCCGCAACCGGCGCGGAGTTTGCCATCAACGACGATGAGCGTGAGCACGTCGCCCAAATGGGAGTGCTGTCCCTTTGTCGCAATGTGGTGCGATGCGCTTTGGAATGGGGGTTAGCTACTCGTGCGCATGTGAGAGGCTATGAAGACCTTGAGCAGTTTTCCGTTCATGAAAAGCTCTATCATGTCGTTCTCCCAGGTGAGGCCCAACTTAAGCTCCCGACCGGGAGGCTGTGGCAATCGCATCGTGAAGGTCTTACCCAGCAGCCCACTGATGTTCAGTTCGAGCGTGCGGTCGGCATGTTTGGTCGCTTTGAGTGATATATCTCCTCTCAGGTATTCGCCCAGCAGGTAGGTGTGGATATCAGTCGACCAGTCCTTTTTATTCGGTGCGAAAGTGATGTCGAAAGTGCCTTGCTGTGGGGTGATCATTGTCTGTCCTTTCGACCCGATTGCTCAGGTCTGGTTGATTGTGGCGCCGTTTTCTAGAACGGATGTCCATTGTCGGCCAGCACAAGCCTTCTCGTCGTATGCGCTCGTACAGGCGCAGTCCGAGATAAGCTTGCAGCATCCCAACAAGATGGCCTGTTATCGCGCGGTCCCGGCTCAGCGCAGCAGGACCAACATGGCCAGCATAGCCAGCGCCGAACCCGCGATGGTCAGCGGCACGAGCCAGCGATGATAGGTGCGCCTGCTCTTCAGGTTAATAGGACGCATGATGGGCCTTCCTTTCCGTATGCATCACCGGTCACGTTGGTTTCCGGGTAATGCACGCCATGTTCGAGCTCTACCTCGAGCCCACGCCGAAACTGTTCCAGGTCATTTGCGGCCAGTCGAGACCGAGCAGCATTCCGACTGAACGAGCTTCCTCAGTTGAGATTTGCCGGTTGCTGCCCATGTAATCCTCATCTTTGAGAGCTTCGCATAACTTGACTTCCAAGGCGTAGAACTCCACCCCTCTTCCCTCCCCTGGGTCAGGGCTGGAATTATGCGAAGCCCTCGGGTTGTCATGCGGGAACTTTGATGTCCTTGTCCCCAACGTCTACGAATGTGGACAATCGTTCCCGTTGCTCATCGAGCGTATCCTGACCGCGCTGCTGGAGTTCTTCAGCCTTCTCGCGTACATCGCCTGCAACCTGCCGGGCTGTGTGGCGAACCTGCGCCATCGCGTCTTCCACGGTCTCAGTTGCCTGATCGCGCAGTTCGATGCCTTTGTGCTGGATCTTGGCGCGTGTCTTCTTGCCCGATTGTGGCGCCAGCAACAGCATCACCACCACGCCAGCCAGTCCACCCAGCAACATTCCGGCAAATAAGAGTATTGCATTGTTACCGTTATGCTGTTGTTCCTGGCTTTGATCTTCCATTGTGTCTTCTCCTATGTTTACTCAGTCTGTGAACTATCGGAGGCACTGACTGCATCTATCGCACAATGGCCTTGAAGGCAGTTGGCAGCACAATCGTAAATGTACTACCAACATCTTCCTCACTTGTGACCTCGATGTGCCCTCCATGCCGGTCCACAATCTCTTTAGCGGTTGCTAACCCCAGCCCGGCACCTGGCGTACCGGTTTGGAGGACCACTCGCCCACGGGAGAACCGCTCGAACAGTTGTGGCTGTTCGTTGGAGGGGATGCCTGGGCCATTGTCGCTGACTCTGAGGCTGATCCAGAGTTTGCCTTGCGCCTCACGGGACTGCGTGCTGACCTTGATTTGGCTGCCCTTAGGAGTATAGTTGAATGCGTTGGTCAGCAGTATGCTCATGGCGTGGCCTAGCAGCCTCTCGTCGGCCTGAACTGATGGTAAGTCTGCCTCTCCGGTGAAGGTGAGCATCAAACCCCGCTCTTCAGCTAGCGGTACGCGATCGGAGACATACTGGGCGCTCAGCGCGTTGAGGTCAATAACGGCCAGCTTCAACGCCGCTTGCTCCTGGTACAGATGTGACAGGAACAGCACATCTTCAATGATGCGATGCAGCCGTTGTGTCTCGCGCTCCAGCACGGCAAGATGCCCTCTTGCCTTATCAGACTCTGCGTGGGTCGCCAGCAAGTGGTGGTGTAACATGATACTGGAGATGGGCGTGCGCAATTCGTGAGAAATGCTGCTGATGAACTGGTCCTTCGCACGACTGAGGGTTCTCAGATGTTCGTTGGCGGCTTCGAGCTCTCTGGTGCGCTCTGCTAACAGCTCTTCGAGGTGATGGCGGTATTCTGCGAGTTCGTCTTCAGTCCGTTTGCGCTTGGTGATGTCGCGCAGTAGCCAACGCAGGCCTTCCGCACTGCCTTCGCGGTCGCGCACCACAGCTACAGTCACCGCTGCAGAAAACGACGCCCCTTTGCGCGGTTTCAACTGCACTTCCCGGTCCTGCAGCCGCTCCAGCTGCCGTGGTTGGGTCAGTTGTGCGTGAAAGATCTCACGGTCTCCCTCGGCCACATAGACGATCAGCGGCTTGCCCGCCAGCCTGTCTGGGCGGACAGCGAGCAAGGCCCCCGCGGCACGGTTGGCCTCCCGGATGGTCCCCCGGGCATCAGTCACCAGGTAGCCATCCGGTGCAAACTCAAACAACTCCTGGAAACGTTGCCGCTCCGCCTCCACAACCTGGAGGGTGGCGAGCAGCTCTTCGTTCTGCTGGCGCAGTTCCTCATCGGCGACCTGCAGCTCTTCCAGCGCAGCTAGCAATTCCTCAAGAGCCACGGGCAATGCCTCGGTCACTTGCACCGTGCCTGTCTCGAAACCTCGTTGCAGTTCGTCCGCGCGCTGCTTCACGGTCTCGAACTTGGGATTACGGATACCCCCCGTCATGGTCTCTACCGGCCAATAAGGTATTGTATTCTTACCGTTATGCTGTTGTTCCTGTTTTTGAATTTCCATAGCGTCTTCTTCTATGTTTGCTTAGTCTGTGGACTTATCGGAGGCACTGCCTGCGTCTACCGCACAATAGCCTTGAAGGCCAGCCCCCCTGCGGCGCCCGCCAGAAAGCCGACCACCAGCGCGCCAATCAGATCGGTTGGCGTGCCACCCGGGGTGGGGAGATTCAGCACCGGCACAAAACTGATCAGCAGCAGCACAATGGCGGCCACCACACCCGCCAGCGCGCCGCCCAGGCCGCTGATCAAAATGCCACCGCTTGATTTGGCGGCGTAGTGGACTCCCGCCATCGTGAAGGCGAAAGTCGCCAGCGTGAGGCCAGCCACCACCGGCAGGAGCGGCGCGAGCACGTTGCCGATAATAGTCAGCAAGATCGCCACAATTCCCCAGATAATCCCGGCTCTAATAGTCATTAAGCCTGACATTGCTTACCTCCTCTTTTCGATGTAAGGGCTCGCGTATACATTCAGTGCAATTCCCCGAAGGGGCGCAGAGCACACGATGCTGCATGCTGCGCCCCTTCCAACCTTCAGATACCAATGTGGCCTGTGTTTACATTACGATACGATACATGTGTAGTCTCTTTCCGACTACCAACCACAGTCTTATTGTTACAGCGATTGAGAATAGGCGAGCGTCATTCACCAACACTGGAAGGTAACGCCCACTCAAACAGCAGCTCCTGATTCTCTGGCGGCGCCTGCTGCGAGAAAACCTCATATCCGGCCAGGTTGACGCCATGTAGCTCCTGCATCTGCTCCCGATACCAGCGGTCAAACGGAAGATCGGAAGCAATGATCTGGCCCAGCGCCAGACCCACGTCGTCGGCTTCCAGAGTAGTCACCGCAGCCGACCCAAAAACGGTCCCCACGAGAGCCAATCGTTCTCGGGTGATGCCCAGTTGCCGGCGGGAGGCTTCGTACATCTGCCGTCGAGAGCCGGACATCTCCTGGCAAAACCGCCGCCAGGCTTCTACCTTACCGGGCACGATGGGAAATGTCAGAGTAATGCCAGGCATCTGGGACGCTCTCCAGTCCACTGCGCGAGTATCCACCCGCCCAAGTGATTCACAAGATCTGTGCGTGTGACCGCCTCACATGCTTGTCTCAGTTCACTGCCATTAACTATAATGATGGTGCGTCTCAAGAGCGTCTCAAGGAGGTCGCTCATGACAGATACTGACGCACAATTGCATGTGAACTTGATGGGGCCACCCGAAGTGCGCCTTGGTGATAGGTCTCTGGCGTTCCCTACGCGCAAGACACTGGCGCTGCTGATCTATCTGGCGCTGGCGGATGGACAACAACCCCGTGAACTCCTGGCCGCCCTCCTGTGGCCGGAGTCAAACCAGGATCGCAGCTACGCGTCACTCCGCAACACCCTCGGCCACCTGAAATCTGTTCTGCGTGATGTCCGCGGCCTGACTCAATCCTCCTACCTTTCGGTCACACATACTGCGCTGGCCCTGAACCCAGACGCGGACATTCAAGTCGATTTGCGTATGGTGGAGCGCGCCTACGCCCAGGCTCTCGCCGACCGGTCGAGCCGGGCAACCCCTGAGAATACAGACAGCCTGCCGTTGCTGCAGGAAGCCGCCGCTTGCCATCGTGGTGATTTTCTCGCGGGGTTTTCGCTGGGCGATGCACCCTCCTTCGACGATTGGGCGGACATTCAGCGCGAAGTGTGGCGCAGGCGCCTGGGCTTGATCCTCGACCGGCTGTCAGAACTCCAGTTTTCGAGAGGCGAATTCGCCGCTACAGCGGAGACCGCCTCAATGTGGATCGCCCTGGACGCGCTGAACGAAGTCGCCTATCGCCGTAGGATGCGCGCCCACTTTTCCGCTGGCGAGCGAGGACAGGCTCTGGATACCTATGAGGCCTGTCGTGCCATTCTGGCGGCTGAACTGGGTGTAGCGCCAGCCCCAGACACAGAGGCGCTGGCTGAACGTATCCGCACTCAGCGCCCGATCCAACGCTCTGCGCCCCGGCCGCAGCGGCCCTACACGCCTGTTACTTTTCTGGAAAACCTGTTTGCCGGACGTACCGTTGAGCATCAGGCATTGGTCGAACGCTACAGAAGCGCAGCCGCAGGTCAGCCGCAAGTCGTCGTGCTGCGTGGCGAGGCGGGAATCGGCAAGACTCGCCTGGCCAGAGAATTCCTGGCCGGGGCCGTCGCTCAGGAAGCCGAGGTGCTGCAGGGGCGTGCATTTGAGAGCAGCACTCGTGTGCCATACCAACCGCTGATTGAAGCCTTCCGCCCATTCGTGGAGCGAGACAACGTGCTACAGGAGGGGCTGGGGGAGACATGGGTGGCTCCCCTGAGTCACCTGCTGCCGGAATTGCGCGATCGTTATCCGGAATTGAGTGACGCTCATTTTGAGGCCGAAGCAGGCCAGAGGCAGCTCGTCGATTCACTTGTGCGTTTAACGCTGTTTATAGCGGCTCGTTCGCCATTAGTGTTGTTCGTAGACGATCTACAGTGGGCGGATAGCGCGACGCTGGATTGGTTGGTATATGCCATCCGGCGATGGCGAGAGAGCAATCCGCCAATACTATTATTGGTCAGCCTGCGGTCAGAAGCCTTACAGCCACCGGCCCAAGCCCAGCTCCCAAGCTTGATCGACTGGCTGGCTCACGTGGAGCGTGAGGTAGAGCCATTTCACCTCGAGCTTGGACCGTTAGATGAGCGGGATACGGTGGGGATGATGCTTTCCATATTAGAAGCTCCCGCCGAGGACTTTGCTCAATGGATATTCAACGAAACCCGGGGGCAGCCGTTCTACTTGATAGAGACTTTGAAGGATTTGCTGGAACGTCGAGCACTCTATCCGAAGCGGCGGGCCGAGAGTCAGTGGGTATTTGAGGTGGACGCCGAGCATGATCTTGGGAGAGCGGTTCGCGTCCCGTCAACGGTACGGGTAGTGATCCTCGCTCGCCTGAATCGGCTCAGTCGGAATGCTTTCACCTTATTAGCGGCAGCAGCCGTCCTCGAGCTGCAGATCACCTTTGAGCACCTGTGCGCGGTCTCTAACCTGGCGCAGGATGTTGGATTGCCCGCCCTGGATGAGTTGGTCAGTGGGCGGCTTTTGCTGGAAGTAACGCAGGCAAGTGGCGCCAGTACTTACGCATTCGCGAACAGCATGATCCGCGATGTGGTTTATACCGAAGCCGGGGACGCGCGGCGGCGGCTTTTCCACCAGCGCGCGTTGGACATCCTCGAAGCGACGGAGGACTCTTCGGCTGTGCTGGCTCACCACGCCCTGGCTGGCGGACTGGCAGAGGAGGCCTTCCGTTACAGCCTGACCGCCGGGCAACAAGCGCTGCGTTTATCAGCGGTGAGCGAGGCGATAGCTCATTTCGAGAAGTCACGTCAACTGGCTCAAGAGAGATTGTTTGACAGTGTGGAAATCGAGTCTGACATACGGAACCTGTATGCACAGTTGGCCCAGGCTTACGCGTTGTACGGCCAGCCAGAGCAAGCGCAGGCCGTACAGGATGAGTTACAGAGGCTGCCGCCGCAACAACCCTGAGATGACACACACAATCCCTGCGTTCAATTGACGCTTCG
>Ga0180438_10007575_pt1 | contig 14098 bp, 9 predicted proteins | sample SS_ome_12_FD_132455 | JGI IMG/M metagenome (GOLD analysis project Ga0180438, IMG submission 132455) | Hypersaline lake sediment archaeal communities from the Salton Sea, California, USA - SS_3_D_2 metaG | ecosystem: Environmental > Aquatic > Non-marine Saline and Alkaline > Hypersaline >... | reverse complement strand
GCGTTGTTCGGAAGCGTGATCTCGTCGTTGTCCCCCGCCTCCACCGTCGGCGCCGTGTTGTCATGGGCCACCTCGAACCAGTTGAAGCTGACCGTCCAGTCGCTCTTGTCGAAGTACACCTTCAACACGTGGTCCCCCGACGTGAGCTGCACGTCCTCCACGGTCACGTCCTGCCAGTTCGTGACGCCGCCCGTGTTAAATGTGATCATGCCGGTGACGTCCACGTCATCCAACATCGCGTACACCTTCCGGTTGTTCTTGTCCGCCGCCAGCCGGAAGGTGATGTCGTAATAATCGGTCAAGGGAACCGATACCTCGTAGGCCAGCCACTCGCCGGAGGCGATGTCCGACACCCGATACCCGCCGCCCGTGTCGGAGCACGTATAGATGTCCACGTCCTCGCTCGTCCGATATTCCCCGCCGGTGTTGCCGCTGGTCGTGTCGTGGTAGCCGACCCCCTCGCCGCCGTTGCGGAAGTCCTCGGCCTGAATCTTCGCCGGAAGCGTTACGCGATTGGTGACGCCGACCGTGACCTCGTCGTAGGCGGTCAGGTCGCCGTCGTCGGCCGTCAGGCGCAGCACGTACGTGCCGACCGCGCTGAACTGGGCCGTGGTGTCCACGGCGCTCGCATCGCCGAAGGTCACCGTGCCCGGCCCGCTCTGCTTCGTCCATGTCGTGGTGACCGAGGGCGGGGTGGGATACCCGTCGTCGTCAACCGTCCCATCGAGGTTGGCCGTGGCCGAGAGGGGGGAGATGGCCTGGTCGTCGCCCGCGTTGACGTCAGGCGCCTGGTTCTGGACGACCTCGATAGTCACCTCGTCGTAGGGCTGGTATTCGCTGTCGTCGGCTGTCAACCGCAATACGTACGTGCCTGTCGTGTCGAATGCAACCGTCGTGTCAATCGCACTGTCGTCGCCGAAGGTGACCGTCCCGGGACCGCTGGTCTTCGTCCACGTCGTGGTGAGTGTGCCGGGGGGATCGGGATAGCCGTCGTCGGTGACTGTCGCGTCCAGGCTCACTTGATTCGTCGGCCAGGTGATCTCATCGTCAAGCCCGGCGTTGACCGCGGGCTTGACGTTGTCCGGGTTGACCGTAATCTGGACGTCGTCGTAGGCGGTCTGGTCGCTGTCGTCGGCGGTGAGGCGCAGGACGTAGGTGCCGATGACGGTGAACGTCGCCGTGGTGTCCACGGCGCTCGGGTCGGTGAACGTCACTGTGCCGGGGCCGCTAGTTTTCGTCCACGTCGTTGTAACCGCATTCGGCGGGTCGGGATTGCCGTCGTCGGTGACTGTGGCGTCAAGCGTCGCGCTGCCGACGACCTCGATACTCTGGTCGATCCCCGCGTTCACCGTCGGTGCGGCATTACTATACGCGATCTCAATATAGTTCAGCTTGCCTTCCCAGTTCCAACTGTCTTCGGCGCAGAATTTCATCACGTGATTGCCAGCTGTAAGATTCACGTCTTCTTTGGTTATGTCGGTCCACGTGGGCCCTGGAGATATGCCAATCGAGCCGGTCACGTCCACATCGTCTATCTCCACGTGAACGTATCCTCCGTAACCCCACGCGCGAAATGTGACGTTGTAACTGTCGGTAGATGGGACTGATATATCGTAAGCGGTCCATTCGTTCGCGGTTATGTACTGGAGGCAGTATCCGCCGCCGGTGTCGGTGCATGCGGAAATGTCCATGTCGTCGGTGCGATACTCGCCGCCTTGATTCTCCGGTGTCGTATCGTAGTAACCGAGCCCCTCACCGCCGTAACGATAATCCTCCGCCTGAATTTTCGTGGGCAGCGTGAAGCGATCCGAGACGCCGACCGCGGTCGTGTCGTATGCCTGCGCGTCGCCGTCGTCCGCGGTGAGTTTCAGCACATACGTTCCCGCCGCGTTGAATATGGCGGTGGTGTCCACGGCGCTGGCGTTGTCGAACGTGACCGTGCCGGGTCCGCTCTCCTTGGTCCAGGTCGTCGTCGCCGCGCCCGGGGGGTTGGGCAGGCTGTCGTCATTGACGGTCCCGTCAAGTGTCGCGGTACCCGACACGGGCGCGACGCACTGCCCCGCTCCGGCATCCACCGTCGGCGTAGCATTAACGGTGATCGTGACCTCGTCGTAGGCGGTGGTATCGTTGTCGTCGGCCGTGAGGCGCAGGACATAGCCGCCCGATGCGCCGAACGTGGCCGTTGTGTCCTCGGCGTTCGCGTTGTTGAAGGTGACGGTTCCCGGCCCGCTCTGCTTGGTCCACGTCACGGTGTACGTCCCCGGAGAACTCGGCAGCCCGTCGTCGCTGACCGTGCTGTCCAGGTTGGTTTGGTCGGTCGGCCACGTGATGGTCTGGTTGCTGCCCGCCTCAACGCTCGGCGCTGCGTTCACCTCGATCGTCACGTCGTCGTACGTCTGCAACGCGTCATCGTCGGCCGTCAGGCGGAGCACATATGAGCCCGAGGCGCTGAACGTGGCGGTCGTGTCCTCCGCGCTCGCATTGGTGAACGTAACCGTCCCCGGTCCGCTCTGCTTGGTCCACGTCACGGTGTACGTCCCCGGAGAAGCGGGATATCCGTCATCGCTGACGGTTCCGTCCAGATTGACCTGGTCGGTCGGCCACGTGATCGTGTCATTGCTTCCCGCCTCGACGGTTGGCGCGGAATTGACGTTAACCGTCAACTCGTCGTAGTCGGTCAGGGCGCTGTCGTCGGCGGTGAGGCGCAGGACGTAAACGCCCGAGACGCTGAAGGCGGCCGTCGTGTCCACGGCGCTGGAATCGCCGAAGGTCACCGTGCCCGGGCCGCTCTGCTTCGTCCACGTTACGGTGTACGTCCCCGGGGGATTCGGGTTTCCGTCGTCGCTGACCGTCGCGTCGAGCGTCACGTTATTCGGGAGGTTCACGTCCTGGTCGAACCCCGCGTTCACGTCCGGCGCGCTGTTCTCGGCCTCGACTTCAATCCAGTTTATGCGGGAGTTCCAATTCCAGCCTTTGTCGTGATAATATTTGAGTTCGTGGCTGCCGGAGGTGAGGTACACGCCGGTCTTGACCACGTCCATGTAAACGTTCAAAGTGTCCGGCCCCATCAGGCCGGTCACGTCCTCATCGTCAATCTCGATGTGGAATACGTCTTCCGTGTCGTCGTATAACGCCTTTGCGCGAACCGTGATCGTGTAGTACCCCGTATAGGGCACTGAGACGTCGTAGGAAGCCCACTCATCGGCCCACAGACAGTAGAGGTCATCACCGCCGTCCACGTCGTCGGTCGTGTAGTAGGAGGTGCCGCTTTCGCTGTCGTAGTCCTCGGCCTGGATTCTGGCCGGAAGGGAGACCTCCGCCGGGGCAAGACCGGGGATCAGAAGGACGACAAGCCCCACAACAAGCGTCCACACGTACGGCACTCCACGGCGTCGGCTGGAGGAATTCATGGCACCTCTCCTGAAACGGGACGAACGTCATGGGCAATGGCGGCCACGGATGGCCGCTTGGGCACGTCGACGTCAGGACGACAACGACGACCCGGCGACGCTCATTCGCTCAAAACGGCGCGAGGGGGGAGTTCGTCGAGTCTCCGGCATGCTCCGTTGGGGGCGGAGCGGTGGTTTCGCGGATCATCAGATGCGTGTCAAGGATGTGCATTCGAGAAGAAACGCGCGGCGTTCTGGCCGCTTCCAGGAGCAACTCGACAGCGTGGACAGCCAGTTCGCGGCGCGGAATAGAAACGGTCGTCAAGGGAGGGTCGGTTTCGCGCGAAGCGGGCAGATTATCGAAACCGACAATGCTCAAATCCTCGGGGACGCGAAGATCCAGCGCGTGGGCGGCTTGAAGCAGCGACATGGCGTATTCGTCGCACATCGCGAAGACCGCGGTAGGTCGCCGACGGCGTTGGAGAAAAGCCTTCGCCATTACGAACATCTTCCGCGTCTCTCCCGCCTGGCAGTCGCAGTGGAGTATGTTGTCCTTCGCAAAACCCAGCCCGGCGCACGCCAAGGCCGCCCGGTATCCTTCAAACGTCATCAGCATCGCGGGCGCGGGATCGGCGGAATTGGCGTGGCCCATGAAGCCGACGCGGCGATGCCCGAGATCGAGCAGATGGCTGACCGCCTGAAATGCCCCCTTGGTCTTGTTGACATAGACGCCGAAGTGGGCGGGCAGGTCCTCGGCGCCATACTGCTGGAAGTACTGCACCACGAATGGCACGTTGCGTTGTCGAAGCCATTCGATAAGTTCAGGTGCGCACCAGTTGATGAGCACCACCCCTTGGGCCTGGATCGGCACACTGTCCAGGAACCAACTGTCGTACTGCCGTTCCATCGTGCCGCCGGCGACAAACCGCGCTCGTATGCCGAGATGATCCAGCGCCTCCGTGTATCCAACGAGATAATCGGTCTTCACACTGGAAGGCAAGATGGGGGCAAATGTGACGAAGTTAATGCACTGGAGCGGGAGCGACTTCGCGGACGTCGCCACACGCGGTCGTTTAAGTGGGAAGACTCCCCGTCCTTTCTCGCGCCGGACGAGACCCTCACGCTCGAGTTCACCCATGGCTCGCCAAACGCTCGCCATGGTAACGTTCAACTCACGGGCGAGTTGGCGGTAGGAAGGCAGCATGCGGCCCTCGTAGTGCCCCTCGGCAAGTGCATGCTTGACGGTCTTGATGACCACTTCATGGCCCGAGCGCTTCGCCGGACGGGCTGGCAACAGAGCGCACCTCGTCGTCGTGGCGTATTTCGGATTCAAAGTCCTTCGCCTGAGTCCAAACACTGTTTGTACTCTAACAGCGTTTGCCGCCATTATACCCTTGAGACCACATTTGTCAAGAAAAACTCCCGCAATATGGAGAAAATTTTCCCGGTGGTTACAAAGGCAGGTGAGGAACGGAGAAGGCGTTGACCGTCCCGCATCCTCGCAGGGGTTCGTGCGATCACGGCCCGCCGAACCGCTGCCGAAACTCGGCGGCCGGTCCGCTGGGCGCTGATGGCGGAAGACTAGCGGAAGCCGACCAAGGCGCGGAAGAACGCAAAACGCATCTATGGGATGGACCGGCCGGACCGTGCGAGGCTCCATCGGGGTGCCTTGAGAACGGGTTCGCGCTGGTCCGAGTCGCGGAGTCTAACGCGGGAAGACTTCGATCTTGACGGTGCTCGGCCAACCGTGACGGTCCGCGCGGCACACTCAAAGCATCGGCGGGATGATGCTCTGCCCTTGCGTCCTGAGCTTGTGGAAGCCCTCAGGAACTACTTCGGCACACGGTTGTCAGTCAGACAGACTCGCCTGAAGCCCTGTCGAACATGGACGCACCACAACAGAAAGCGATGGTGAAGAAGCGCGAAACACGTTGCCCACGTTTGCAATTACAGAAGAAAACGGTATGATTCCAAGGCAACGGGCGAGTGGCGGAACCGGCAGACGCATGGGACTTAAAATCCCTTGGGCCGCAAGGCCTGTGTGGGTTCGAATCCCACCTCGCCCACCAGTTTCAAGTATGAAGTAAGAAGGATGAAAGAAGAAGGGGAGCCCACAGCACGAACTTCGAACATCGAATGGGATCCTTGAGCGATGTTCTTGACGGTTTTGGGCCGAGGGCGTCATTGCACGAGTTCTTACGATTACGCGTAAGGCGTAGGGAGGGCGGGCAGATGCAGTTCAGTCTGGCAGCAGCTCCCCGGGGAAAAAAGAAAATCGCCAACCATCATTGTGCGGAAGACGCGATACTCGACACAGGTCCGGGCTCTCAGTGGCTATAATGCCTGGTCCGTGTTTGGCCTGTCGAGTTTGTCGTTTTCCAACACGACAGAAGGCGATTTCATTTTTCACGAATGCAATATGCATGCCATAGCGGCCAGGCGGGCACGCGCATTTCGCTGATTGCCTGTAACGCATTGAGCGAAAAAGAGTTGCGCGAGAGATTGCCGCAGCGCGTTCCGAAGGCGGCTCCTGAACGACGTGTCAGATGTCCTGAACTTGAACGCACGTCCCGCAATTGCACAACGAGACTTCATCTTCCCGTTCCTGCAACAGGGCCGACGCGTCACCAACCGTACGTTGAGAGAAACGAATCTCCATGCGGTTGAAATCGCTGATGCCCTCTGTTACTATCCCTAAGTGCTTATCCTATAAGGGGCGGTGGACTCGCCCTCCCCGCCAGTGCGCTTTCGTCCCCACGCATGTGGGTACCAGGCTCGAGGAGCATCGTTCGATGCGCAAATTCGAGATCAGAACGCGCCGCCGGACGGACATGATTGACATCACCGCCAAGGTGCGCGAAGCGGTGCGCGCCGAGGGTAACGCCTCGGGAATCTGCACGGTCTTCGTACCTCATACAACGGCCGGCGTGACGATAAACGAAAACGCGGACCCCGACGTCCAGCGCGATATTCTGGCCGAGTTGAAGAAGGTCATTCCGTTCGACGACCATTACGCCCACAGGGAAGGCAACAGCGCGGCCCATATCAAAACGGCCCTCACGGGGAGTTCGGTCCAGGTGATCGTCGAGAGCGGAAGCCTTTGCCTGGGCACGTGGCAGAGCATCTTTCTCTGCGAGTTCGACGGCGGTCGCACACGCGAGGTCTGGGTGAAGATCACATGAACGAGTTCCCCACCCACCCGGAAGAGAACCCGGTCCGCCCCGATGCCGAAGAGCGTCCCCCCGCCGTTGACGTTCCCCCCTGTTGCGACCCAGCCATGCCGGCGTTCCAGGAAACACCGGGCGAAGAGTCGGCTTTGGTCCGGGATTTCCTGAAGCGGGAATTCTTCTACATCGTCGTTGTCTTTCTCGTAATGCTGACGGGGCTCTTCCAGACGTGGCGTGCTTACAAGACGCGCGAACCGGCTTCGAGCGTGGAGCCCATTTTGGTCGGCGAACTGGACACGCGTGTCGCCGAGAAGATCGAAGTCTTGAAGGAGGCGAATCATCCCGTAGCCCTGGTTGCGACCGGCGTCGGTTTGCTCAGAAGCACGCTTTTCTGGGCCGGAATCGCGATCGCTGTCCTCGTATTGGCACTGTGGATCGCGCGCGGATGCATCCTCGCGCCCATACCTTCCAACGCCTCGCCATGGGGGCTGTGGGACGTGTTGAAAGTGGCTGCGCTCTTCGCCGGTGGCGGCGCTCTATTGATGGCCATACTCAGAGCCAACGACATCCAGGCATTCGCTTCGTCGCGTACACCCACTGCCTCAATTCTGGCCAGCCTTCTGCTGATCGGCGCCGCGATCGTCGTTATCCGCGAGGAACACAGAGCAAGCCTCGCGGACATCGGAATAAGGCGCGACGGCTTCGTGCGCGGTGTGATCCTGGGGCTGATCGCCTTCGTCTTGCTTCAGCCCATCCTGCACGGGCTCGCGACTCTCCATGCGAAAGCCGCCGACTCCTTTCCCCCGACACTCCAACGGTCCGCGCACGAGCTTCTGGTAACGCCGTCGGGCCCCGCTTTCCTTCTTGGCATTTTCGCCGCCGTCGTGATCGCGCCCGTCACGGAGGAAATCCTGTTTCGAGGACTGCTGCTTCCCGCCCTGCGACGCTGGATGAGGCCGCTTGCGGCGGTGTGGCTGAGCGCGGCGTTCTTCGGAGCAGCCCACGCATCGGAAGCGGACGTGTTCGTGCTCGTGCCCATGTTTGTCATGGGCGTCGTTCTCGGGTATCTTTACGATCGCACGCGCACGCTGGCGGCGTCGCTCACCGCTCACATAACCTACAACGCGCTGGTGGTGCTCAACCTGATGACCTGTCGTTTCGTTCTTATGGCTGAGGTCTCGTAGGAAAGGAAGACCGCGAAGGTGTTCGCAGACGTCACGACCCAAATGAAACGTATCGAGCGCGGTGCGATGGAGGTGTTTACGCGCGAAGAGATGATCCGGAAACTGGAGCGTTCTCGGGCGGAGGGCCGCCCGCTACGCATCAAGTACGGCATCGATCCGACCGCACCGGACATTCACCTCGGTCACGCGGTGCCCATCAACAAGCTGAAGCAGTTCCAAGACCTGGGACATCAAATCGTGTTCATCATCGGCGACTACACCGGCATGGTGGGCGACCCGAGCGGCCTCGACGCCACCCGTCCACAGCTCTCGCACGAAGAAGTCCGGGCAAACGCCCAAACCTATCTCGATCAGGCTGGGAAGATCATAGACCTGGACCGCGCGGAGGTGGTGAACAACGGGGATTGGTTCGGCAAGATGAGTTTCATGGACGTCATCCGCCTGGCAGGCCAAATGACCGTGGCGCGACTTCTGGAACGCGACGATTTCTCAAAGCGGTACAAGGCGCAGCAGCCGATCTCCGTCCACGAGTTTCTGTATCCTTTGATGCAGGGATACGATTCGGTGGTCGTGCGCGCGGACGTGGAAATCGGCGGGAACGACCAGACCTTCAACCTGCTTGTCGGCCGGAATCTTCAGAAGGATGCCGGTCAAGAACCGCAGGTGGCGCTCACACTGCCGTTACTCGTCGGCCTGGACGGCCGGGCCAAGATGAGCAAGAGCTACGGAAACCACATCGGCGTCAGCGAACCGCCGGCCGAGATGTACGGCAAGACCATGTCCATCCCCGACGCGCTCATTCCCGCTTACTTCGACTTGGCGACGGACGTGCCGTCCGAGTCCATGGCGGAACTTATCGCTAACGATCCTATGGCGGCCAAGATGCGCCTCGCCTCCGAACTTGTCGGGCGTTATCATGGCGAGGCCGCAGCCAGAAAAGCGGCCGAACGTTTCGACCGTGAAGTGCGCCAGGGGGCGCAGCCGGATGCCATGCCCGAAGTGCCCCTGTCTCTCGATGACCTGAACGGCGGTCGAATCTGGGCACCCCGCCTGATGCGTCTCTGCGGACTGGTCCAAAGCACAAGCGAAGCGCGCCGTCTTATCGCGCAAGGCGGAGTCTCTTTGAACGGGGAAACGATTGCGGACGCTCAGGCGGAAATTGAGCTGCTCGACGGCATGGTGCTGAAAGTCGGCAAGAGACGTTACAGGAAGATCGTCCTTCGAAAAGGGGGAATCCATCAATGAAGCATCTTCTCGCGACGTTGGCTCTGGCCGCGCTGGCCGGGCTCTCCGGGTGTTTCTGGCAGCTAGGCAATGGACCGCTGGAACAGCAACTCGCGCGCGCGTCGCAACTGAACAAGGACGGCGATCTTGACGGTGCGCTTGTCTGTTTGAATCAGGCCGCCGATCTTGCCCCGGAATCTCCCACGGTCCTGGTTCGCAGAGCCGGCGTGCGAGGCAAGCTCGGAGACATGAAAGGGGCGCTGGCCGACCTGGACAAGGCCATTGAGCTCGAACCGGAGTATCCGACGGCTTACCTGGTACGGGGCGTCCTTCGTCACAAGATGGAAGACATGGACGGCTCCCTGGAAGACCTGAACCGTGCCGTTTCCTTAGCGCCCGGTTTCGGCGAGATGTACATGTTCCGAGGCCAGACCAAGGCCGATACGGGCGACCTTCCCGGCGCGATCGAGGATTTCACGCTGGCCGCCGACCGCGACCCCAAGTTATATCGCGCCTATCTCTGGCGCGCGTACGCCTACGTGGCTACGAATCGGGAAAACCTCGCCTTGCGCGACGTCATTCACATCTGCGAGCATACCGAAGAAGGTCCGGTAAGGGAACGCGCGGAGTCGCTCAGGCGGGAACTGCTCATGAATCGTTCTTCGGCGCCCGAGTAACGTTCCTCGCGAATGCTTTCGGCAAACAGCCATGCTTCGCCAAAGAACACGTACGCTTCAGGCCACGGCCGCGCTTGTGGACGCTATTGCCGTCGCGACGGCGTTCTTCGCCGCCTACTTCGGCGCAGGCGTTCTTCCTCAACGTCTGTTCGGCCCCGGCAAGGTGTTCGAGACGGCGTGGAACCCTCTCCACATACTGCCCTTGTCGGAATATCTGTGGGTACTCTGGGCCGGCATTCCGATGTGGTGGGCGCTGTTCGCGATTTTCGACTGCTACGACTTCTCGCCCATCGAGAGCCGCCGCGAAAGTCTCCGGCGCATGGCCGGCCCGTTGGGCGCCGGGGCCATGGCCATAGCGGCGGCAGTCTTCTTCGCCAAGGAACTCGAATTCGCCCGGCGAGTCGTCGGGAGTTTCCTGTTGGGGACCGTGGCGCTGCTCGCCGCTGGACGGTTTCTGTTTCTGAGCGTCGCGGGAAGGGCCCACCGTCGAGCAGGCCCTCTGAGGCGAATCCTGGTCGTGGGCGCCGGCGAGGGGGCGCGGGAGTTCGCGGACCGAATCAAACGCCAGGGATGGGGGCTTCACATGGCCGGGTTCGTCTCGCCGGAAGCGGAACAACCCGCGGACCCGGCGCTTCTCGGGAACGTGGGCGCCTTGGCCGGAATCCTGGACAGCGGGAACATTGACGACGTCGTGCTCGTGGACGCCGCCAATGACCTTGAACTCGCCCAAAGGGTCATCCGCCTCTGCGAGGAGGTGGGCGTGGCGATTCATATCCCCTCGCCCTTCTTCCGCGCGCGCCTCAGCAAACCGCACGTGGAGACCTTCAGCGGCGTGCCGATGCTGACCTTCGCGACACGGCCCTACAACCCGATCGCGTTGGGGATCAAGCGCGCCGCGGACCTTGTCGGCAGCGCGCTCCTGTTGGCGGTCTCTGCGATTCCCATGGCGTTTATCGCAGTTGCCATCAAGATCACATCCTCCGGCCCGGCCGTTTTCAGGCAACGCCGGAGCGGGCTTTACGGACGCCCGTTCACCATGTACAAGTTCCGCTCCATGGTTGCGGACGCCGAATCCATGCGTTCGGACCTGGAAACCGCGAACCTCATGGACGGCCCCGTATTCAAGATGGCCGACGATCCACGCATCACGCCCCTCGGCCGCTTCCTGCGAAAGTACAGCCTCGATGAACTCCCGCAGTTGTGGAATGTTTTCAAGGGCGAGATGAGCCTCATCGGCCCTCGTCCGCCGATTCCCGCCGAGGTGGAGAAATACGAACGCTGGCAGCGCAGACGGCTCTCGATGCGTCCCGGTCTCACGTGCATCTGGCAAGTGTCGGACCGTAACAAGGCGACGTTCGAGCGGTGGATGGAATACGATCTGCGATACATTGACAACTGGTCGCTCTGGCTGGACCTGAAGATCGCTCTCATGACGCTTCCGGCCGTCATCAGGGGCACGGGCATTTAGCAGGCTTCCAAGAGACTCTCCTTGATCGGCTGTCCGTCGGCCGGGCGGCCGACCTGCACGGTTGGCCTTGGGCTATAAGACAGGTATGCAGGTCAGGACTCGTGACTGACACGTTTCTCGATGCCGCCATCGCTCTTGACAGACAAGGCGACGAGCCGAATAATTCAATGAAGAAACGGGAGGTTGGTCCACGACATGAAGAAGCTTTCCAGGCATGACCGCGTCGAGATGGTGTTACGCCGCATCGAGCAATACCCGACGCTTTCTTCCTATTGCCGTATCCTTTACCGCGCCATCTTCGAGTGGCTCGAAACGGAGGAAGTCGAAAGCGAAAAACTCGATCAGGCATTTCAACTTCTCCTGCGCTGCGAATGCAGAATACACGATCAAGTCGGGCGAATCGTGCGCAGCGGCAATCTGGACTTGCTGGCGGTGGTCCGTGTGGGGCGGCATGCGCGCAGGAATCTATGGCGTCTCCTCCGGGCCGTCGAGAAGCTTCAAGCTTCTACCTCACGCGAGGGTGTCATCCGGGAATTGATCGTCGCCGAATGCCACAGCCACCTTGGAAGCACGCGAGAGGTCGTCGCGGCCCTGCGTCGCGCAATCCGTTTGGGTTGCGAGCATGCCCTGGCCCACTTCGCGCTCGGCTACAATCTCTATCAGGAGGCGTTGCGGAACTTCGTGGGAAAAGCCCCGGGATCGGGGAAATCGGTCATTGCACGGCCGGCCGAATTCGCCGACGCGTGCCGCGCTTCCGTTCGCGCTTTCGAGCGGGGACTCGGTCTGGACGAAGGGCGTTTCGATGCGCGAATCTGTTGGTGGATCGGTCTGATCAACGAAGCGATCGGCGAGCGTCGAGCCGCGCGCGATGCTTTTGCGAAAGCCATGGCCATGAATCCAAGGGGGTTTGCCGACATCGGACGGGCGAAAATGAAACTGCTCTCATCCTGCAAGCCAGGCATGCGCCGCACCCCGGCCGAGAGGGCGTGGCTCGCCCGCCTCGGACCGATCACCGAAGAGGAAGTAAACCGAGCGCAAGCGTTCCTGGCCAGCCTCGAGGACTTCCCCTTTGAATTCGCCCAAGATGACGAAGAATAAACCGGCGCCATTGGCTTGCCAAGGCCCGAGCCCGGCGAAACCATGGGGATGTCCGCATAAACGATCGGATTCTCGGCTATGGACCTCCCAACCCGAAACACTCGCATTCGCGTGGGAACCTCCGGCTGGTCTTACGCCGACTGGAACGGCATCGTCTATCCCACCAAACGTCGCCGTGGTTTCGTACCATTATCTTACCTCTCCGAGATATTCGACGCTGTCGAGATCAACTCGAGCTTCTACCGACCGCCGTCGCCTCGCTCAGCGGAGTCGTGGCTGGAAAAGGTATCGCGCAACCCGCGCTTCCTCTTTACGGCGAAACTCTGGCGCCGATTCACCCATGAACGCGAAAAATCGTGGTCCCCGAGCGAGCAGAACCGAGTCATGGAGGGCTTTCGCCCTCTTCACGAAGCGGGAAAGCTGGGAGCGGTCTTGGTCCAGTTCCCGTGGTCCTTCGACGCGAATGCCTCGAACCTGGAATGGCTGGAGGCGGTTAGGAACGCCTTCCAGGATTACCCGCTGGTTGTCGAGGTTCGCCATGCTTCATGGCTGGCTGAGGAGAGGCTCGATTGCCTTGCGAAGCTCGGGCTTGGGTTCTGTAATATCGACCAACCTCATTCTGCCAAGAGCATAGGACACACCAATTTGGCGACAGGTCCGATCGCCTATTACCGATTTCATGGCCGCAATCGAAAAGCTTGGTTCGATCGTAACGCCGGCCGAGACGAACGGTACAATTACTTGTACGGCGAAGACGAGCTCGAACCCTGGGCCAGGGACATCGAGGCGATGACGAACGAGGTGAACCGTGTTTTCGTCATGAGCAATAACCATTACCGAGGCCAGGCCGCCGTCAATGCGCTTCAACTGAAGGCGCGCCTGGCGGGAACGCGCGTGCCGGCGCCCGAGTCGCTGGTCTCGGCTTATCCCGTACTTCAAAGCATTGCGGCGTCAACGCCAGGCCAACTGCATCTCGATTTCGACCCGTAGCGAACGAGAAGAGCGGCGCATTCGGGAAAATGATGTTGACAGCGTTCGCCCTTCTCGGCTATATAGTGTGCGTATGGTTCCATTTTCGGCATTTGCGCGTGAGATCGAGACTCTCGGAAACCACGCGTGCGTGGCCCCGTGCAATGTGCCAAGGATCGGGAGGTTAAAATGTCGCGTTTGAATTTCCTCACGGCCGCGGTCCTGCTCGCCGCGTGTATTTCGGCCGGCTTTCCCGCCTTTTCCCAGGATCAGGAAAACCCCGCTGAGGACAAAGATGCCCAGCCCGAGGAGAAGCAGTACCTCACGGTATTCGACCCGACCGCCATCGAGCTCAACCCGGAGGAATACAAACGGAAGAACATCCAGCTCGCTGACCGATTCGGGGAGCAGTTGTCCGCGCGGGATTACAGCGACATGCTTCGCGAAAACGACCGGAGAGCCCTTCGCGGCGAAGGGTTCTCGCCGCGGACGCATTACATCTTTCGCACCAATGCGATCACGGGATCCAACATGCTCTGCTTCGCTTCCCAAGAGAATGAGGAGGCCAAGGCCTTTTTCGAACAGGCTCTCGTTTCGGGAACGCCGATTTACCTGATGGGGCAGGTCGGAAACAGAATCTTCACCGAAAAAGGCGTGATGACCTTGTTCATGGCAGATCGTCTGGGTATCGGTACGGCTCCGCCCAAGACTTCGACTGTCGAGAAAAAGAAGCCGATCTTCTTCACGATCGAGTATGATGTGGAGACCGCCACCGGCACGGTTCGCCGCAAGATGGAGTATAAGTTCAAAATCCCCGAGCCTGGCAAGGCGTACGAAATCCCCGATCCGTACGACCGAAACCGCAAGCTTTACATGACCTTCGAATTTTAGCCCGGCGGGCGTTTCGCGCGCCGATTTCGTC
>Ga0180438_10007574_pt1 | contig 14099 bp, 14 predicted proteins | sample SS_ome_12_FD_132455 | JGI IMG/M metagenome (GOLD analysis project Ga0180438, IMG submission 132455) | Hypersaline lake sediment archaeal communities from the Salton Sea, California, USA - SS_3_D_2 metaG | ecosystem: Environmental > Aquatic > Non-marine Saline and Alkaline > Hypersaline >... | reverse complement strand
GACTATCACAATTGTCCAGATACCCTTCTTGCTCACTACAGACCTCCAGCTGAATGGTTAACTCAAGCCTCGCGACAAGGCCATTATAGTAGGCCCTCCGCGCCGCGTCAACACAAAGAGCTTCAGCAGCCGGGAACTGGGTCAAACCCTTCTGCAGGCATGTCCCGAGGGAAGTCGAAGGGCTCAGGATGAACATCGACTCTTGAGCTCCTGAAGCTGTCAGCTGCCCAGCTGTGCGGGAAACAAAGAGCACGAGGACCCCTGATACGTGCGCCCGGTGACCCCTTCCACACCCGGATGCTCTCGCTCAAGGCTATGGATTCCCGTCGGAGTCTATCCGTTGAGGCACCGTCGACAAAGGACGGGAATGACCGATCCCAGCGGATTTCGGCGGACGTGTGGCTCCCGCTGGCAGATGACCCGCGGAAAGATCTGTCATTTCCCTGATAAGGAGAATGCGGAGGACAAAGTGGAGCTACCCGGCCCTTCCTATTCGAGAGTAGCGGGTCCGGGGTGACTTTGAAAAGCAAGTCGCAAGAGCTTCCTCTCAAGAGCACCCAGACTGCAAACCCGGAATACGCAGATCAACCTGTTTCCATTCGCGGATCCTCGACTTTCTCTGGCCTCAACTGGAGACCTCGAGCTGTCCGGTGCCTCAAGCCCCCTGGAAGAATGTACTGTTATTATGGGTTATTTGTGGTTATTTTTTTCTTGACACACCGGTTTCGCCTGTGATAATAGTATTCTTGGAACCTGCGAAAGAAGGTGTATTGTCAGATAAGTTCTTGAACACCATGGAGGTAGCCAGATACCTCGACGTCAACGAGAAGAAGATCTACGCTCTGGTAAGGGATTCGGGACTCCCTGCGACAAAGGTGACCGGCAAATGGCTCTTCCCCAGGGAGCTCGTAGATGAGTGGCTCGTGTCGGGGACCGTCAATCTGCCCGGCTCCCGGGCTGCGGCAGGCTCGGTGCTCCTCCTGGCCGGCAGCAACGACCCGGTCTTGGAGAGCGAGATGAGCGCCCTTTGGGCCAACCGCGAAGGCCCGCTGGTGTATTTCGCAAGCGTAGGCAGTACCGCGGGACTGGAAGCTCTGAGGACCGGAAGCGCTCACGCGGCGACGGCCCACATGCTGGACCCGGTGAGCGGGGAGTACAATCTGCCGTTTCTTGACCGCGACACCCGGAAGAAGGTCCTCGCATTCCCCCTTGCAACCAGGGAACAGGGGATCATCGTGAGGGAGGGGAACCCGTTCGGCATAAGCACGGTGAGGGACATCGCCATCCCGGGGATCCGGTTCATCAACAGAAAGAAAGGCACCGGAACGAGGGCCCTCTTCGATCTTCTTCTTGAGGAAGCCGGCCTCCTGGCTTCCCAGATAGTCGGCTATACGAGAGAAGCCAGGACTCACGCTGAGGTGGCGCTTGCGGTGGCAAGGGGCACTGCTGATGCAGGCATGGGTATACGTTCCGCTGCGAAGATGTTCGGCCTCGACTTTAATCCCATGAAGAAGGAGAGGTTCGACATACTGGCAACCGAGCAAGCCTCCCGGACGCCGGCATTTCAGTCTTTCCTGGAAGATCTGAAATCACAAAGGTTCAAGAAGCTCCTCAGAGATGCAGGAGGCTACGAGGAGCTGGCACTTGTACCCTTCCACGGATAGAAAGGAGAACTGGGCAATGAGATCCTCAAGCCCAGCCTCAATATGTGTGTTGCTTCCGGCCCTGGTGATCGCGACTGCCGCTATGGGCGACAACGGCGCGAAGATCAGCGCGGACTTCCGCTATAGGCATGAGACCATAAGTGTTGAAGACCAGGATGCGCGCAATCAGCACAGGATCAGGGCCCGCGCAGCGGTGCAGGCCAGTGCCACCGACTGGGCGAAATTCACGATTCGGGTAGTTACTGGGTCGACGAACCCCACAACCCTTATGCAGACCCTGGATGGCGGGTTCTCGGACAAACCGCTGAGTCTCGATCTTGCCTATCTCGATATGACTCTTCCGACGTACAAGGCGCTTCACATGCAGGCGGGCAAGCTTCCATATCCGTTCAAGACAACACCTCTCGTCTGGGACGGGGACGTCACGCCGGAAGGGCTCGCGCTCAAGTTCTCGGAGTCTCTCGGTACAATAGAACCTATGCTCAACGCCGGTTTCTTCTGGGTCGAGGAGAGAGCCTCGGATGATGACTCGTATCTCTTTGGCGCTCAGGCAGGTGCGAAGATTCAACCTTCAGACCCGTTCCATGTCCTGATCTGTGGAGGTCTATCGCAGTACACGGAAACGAAGGACAGAGCCCCATTCTTCGATGCGAGCAACAGCAAGGGGAACTCTGTCGATACCCTCGGCAACTATATATATGATTACAGCCAGATCGAAGCATACGGTGAGGTGGGCGCTAAAGCCGGAGTGATACCTGTCCGGGTATTTGCCAACTACGTGACAAACACCGGCGCTGACAGCCTGAACGGCGGACTGCTGTTCGGAGTTGGCCTGGGCAAGGCGGGCAAACCCAATACCTGGCAGATCACGTACGACTATCGAACGCTCGAAAGAGACGCTGTCATTGGCGCTTTCACCGATTCCGATCCATGGACCGGCGGCACGGACGGCGAGAACCACAAGGTCCATGCTGTCTATCAGGTGGCGGCAAACACACAGCTGGGTCTGATCTATTTCATGGGGAAAGATGGATTGGAGGATGACGCCGTTGACGTAACCAAACTGAGGGTCGAGGTTAACCTGAAGATATAGCATTCTGTCCTGGTTGCATGCATGATCAAGGAGGATTGACATGAAGAAGCTAGCGATACTGCTCACGGCCATCGCTTTGCTCGCGGTAGCCTCGGTTTCCCTCGGCGAAGTCCGTGTCAGAATGGCTACCACTACAAGCACTGAGAACTCCGGTCTCCTGTACGAAATACTGCCCCCGTTCGAGAAGATGTTCAACGTAAAGGTCGACGTCATTGCGGTGGGAACTGGAAAAGCGCTGAAACTCGGCGAGAACGGCGATGTGGACGTGGTCCTTGTCCATGCGAGGGCGGCTGAAGACGCATTCGTGGCTGCCGGGTTTGGAGTGAACAGAAGAGACCTAATGTACAACGATTTCGTATTGGTGGGCCCCGAGACTGACCCCGCGAAGATAAAGAACACTAAGGACGTGGTCGAGGTCTTCAAGAAGATTGCCGCGGCAGAAGCGACCTTTGTCTCCAGAGGTGATGATTCGGGGACACACAAGAAGGAGTTGTCCATCTGGGAGGGAGTCGGCATTTCGCCTTCAGGCACATGGTACATGGAGTCAGGTCAGGGGATGGGACCAACACTTCAGGTCGCAAATGAGAAGCAGGGATACTGCCTCACAGACCGTGGGACTTACCTTGCCTTCAAGGACAAGATCGAGCTTCCTGTTCTGTGCGAAGGGGACAAACGTCTTTTCAACCCCTACGGCGTGATCGCTGTCAGCCCAGCAATCCATCCTGACGCTAACTACGTGTACGCCATGGCTCTCATCGGCTGGCTCACCTCACCGGAGTGCCAGAAGATGATCGGGGGGTTCAAGAAGTTCGGGGAGGTTCTCTTTACCCCCAGCGCATATTAGTTGTTGACCTGTCGGCCGCGTCCGGAACCACCATGGACTACATACTCAGAGGACTCGCACAAGCCTTTCTCATGATATTCACCGGGGACGGCGAGGTTTACCGTATTGCTGCGGTATCCATGAAGATCTCCGCCATCTCGACTTCGCTCGCCTCGCTCGCGGGGGTTCCGGTCGGATTCTACCTGGCATTCCACAGGTTCCGGGGTCGCAGGGGGGTTGTCACGATACTGCGGACGCTGCTGGCGATGCCCACGGTCGTTGTGGGACTTGTACTCTATTCACTGCTTTCCAGGTCAGGCCCTTTCGGAGCTTTGAGGCTCATGTACACGCAGACAGCCATGGTGATAGGGCAGTTCGTTCTCGCATCCCCTATCGTGACGATGCTGACTCTCTCGGCGCTTGCCGGGGTCGACAAGCGGGTCAGGCCTACTGCCCTTACCTTGGGCGCCTCGCCCTTCCAGTCTGACTTCGCAGTGCTCAGAGAAGGAAGCTTCGCGCTGGCTGCGGCAATTGCCGCCGGTTTTGGCAGAGTCTTCGGTGAGGTTGGAGTGTCGATGATGCTGGGTGGGAACATACGTCACTATACCAGGAACCTCACCACGGGGATCGCATTCCAAACGAGCAGGGGCGAGTTCTCTCTGGGACTCGCGCTCGGGGTCATCCTTCTCACTGTCGCCCTGACGGCGAACCTGCTCGTCAGGTTTCTGGAGATGAAATCATCGAAATCTACGGACTAGAAAACGTCACCCAATGTTATGAAGGAAAGATGGTCCTGCAGGTGGACAGCCTCTCTCTGGAATCCGGCGAGATACACACCATCGTCGGCCCCAATGGTTCAGGCAAGACCACTCTGATGAGAGTCCTGTCTTTTCTCGAGAAGCCCGCAGGCGGAACTGTCACATTCAAGGGGAACCGGATAAGCACAGGGCGGGGCGTGCCGCAGGAACTGAGGAGATCCGTCACCCTCGTAATGCAGGATCACTACCTGTTCGAAGGGTCTGTCTTCTCGAATATTGCCTATGGTCTGCGCATAAGAGGCGTCAAGGATCCCGGACTGCGGCGGTCGATCGATACGGCTCTCGAGATCACCGCACTCCAGGGATTCGGTCCGAGGAGAGCCGGTACGCTCTCCGGAGGTGAGAGCAAGAGGGTCGCCATCGCCAGAGCGCTTGTTCTCAAACCCGAGGTCCTTCTCCTGGACGAGCCCACAGCCAACATAGACAGAAGAAACACTGAGTTGATAGAGGACACGGTCCAACAGCTGAAGTCCGAGGGTCTGACAGTCGTCATGACCACCCACGACTTCAGCCAGGCCTACAAGCTGGGCGACAGCATGGTCTCGCTGGTCAGCGGTAAGGTCGTCGATGTTTCGCCCGAAAACATATTCCCCTGTATGATCTCGGGGAATGAGGCAACTATAGCTCCCGGGGTGGCACTTGCCGTGCAATGCGAGAGGTCAGGCCCGGCGCACGTGGCCATAGACCCAAGGGGCGTGATATTGTCCCTTTCTGAACTGAATTCAAGCGCGAGGAACTGCCTCGCCGGGAAAGTTGTTCGTATATCTGTGGAAGACTCGCTCGTGAAGGTCTACGTCGACGTGGGGACTGAGATTGTATCTATCATAACCGAGGACTCCCTCGAGAGTCTCAAGCTCAGACCCGGCACGAGCGTGTATGCGGTATTCAAGACCGTATCTGTTCGTGTGCTGTGAAGACACGGACATTCTCCTCCATCACGAGGTGCTTCACTCGCCGATGCCGGTGGCTGAGGCACCTCGCCGCCATTCTTCCGGGGCCCAGAAGCAGTCGGCTCTTTAGCTCTTGAACCCTGTAACACCGGGGAATATAATACTCAACATGAGAAAAACTCTGCTTTCGATATTCGCCCATCCCGATGACGAACTGGCGGCCATAGGCACAATAGCGAACCACTGCCAGAGGGGTGACAGAGTCGTGATGTCGTGGATGACCCCCGGAACAAGGACTTCGTATCTCAAGGGCTCTGACGAAGACAAGATAGCCGCCCGCACGAAGCAGGCAGAGGAGGTAGCCCAGCTGGTCGGCGCGGAAACGAGGATCCTCGACTTCGAGGATGCCGCGATATACCCCTCCAGAGAAGCGTCTCTCAAAGTTGCCGGGCTCATAAGGGAGGTCAAGCCCAACATCATCATAACCTGGAATAGGCTCTGGCTGACAGGTCCCGGACACCCGGACCACAGGTACACATCTGTCATCGTCCTCGATGCTGTCTCATACGCCAGGTTCCAGATCCCGGAGCTGCCGGGCACTCCCTACCGTGAGCTGACGAGCATCTATCTGTCGCCAGGCGTGCCGACGTCGCCCCTCCCGCTCTGTCACATCGACATCTCGAATCATGAGGAACTGATACGCCGGTTCGCCAGGATATACGAGAACATGTACGGTCTCTGGGACGCGCTGAACCTCAAGCTTGCAGCCTCTGCGACCAACGGGATGATGATCAACTGCAAACTTGCGGAATCCTTCAACATAGTCCAGCGCGGCTCATGTGAAGCCAAGTATCTGGATTGAGCGAGGCGAAGCGGGTTCAGCCCGGCTCGAGCCCGCCCTCCCCGCAGAACTCAACAGAAACGCGGACAGGTGATGATTGTGAACGAAATGGCAAAGGGATGGCAGGAGTTCTGGGCTGAGTTCTTCAGGATCAAGCACCGACACTCAATTGAAGGAATAGCGGAGTGGGACAGGAAGGTTGTCGCGCACGTGACCGACGTTCTCGGGCTGAAGCAGGAGGATAGACTTCTGGATCTGGGCTGTGGTTCAGGAGACCACGCTCTCGAATTCGCCCGCAGGGGTATGAGTGTGGTCGGGATCGAGATAGCCCGGTCTCTTGTGAGTTTGGGAAATCGTATGGCGTCAGAGGCGGGGCTGGCTGCGGAGTTGATGCAGTCAGACATGCGAGAGACGAACTTCCGTGAGGAGTTCGATGCCTGCATCATCATAAACGCCTTCGGTGTATTCGAAGATAGCGGCAATATCCGGGTGCTCGAGAATGTCGAGCAGGCACTCAAGACAGGCGCTCACTTCTACATTCTCGAGTCAAACCCCGTCAGGCGGATGACCAGGAAGTGGGAACGGTGGGACGAGGTCGAAGGTGGGCATCTCCTTATGAGATCAGACTATGACCCGCGAAGCGGCATGGAGACATTTGACTTCTTCTATCTGACAGAAGAGGGGGACAAGATAATCTACGCGCCGAAACCGGAAGATGACGGCGTTTCTGTTCGGGGGAAGGTATACACCCTTCCTCAGATTGTCGGACTCATCGACACCGCGGGGCTCACGTTTGAGAATGCTTACGGCTCGGTAGAGGTTCCTCCTGAACAGTACGCTGTCGAATCGGAGACTCTTGTCGTAGTCGGCACCAAGCGGTGAAAAGAGAAAGGTGTAAGGGGGCCAAGAGAATGAATCGTTATGCTTGCTGGGTGGCAACCGTTCTTTTCACAGTCGGTCTGGTCTCTCCTCTCTCGGGAGCATCAGTCGACTGGTCGAATCCGGAGACGATCGATCCCTATGAGAAGGGGATCGGTGACTTCCTGGACGCAGACTTGAATGAGTTGGGAAGAAAAGCCTATGAAGCGTATCAGTCAGGAGATTATGAGGAATCGGCGAAGTACCACCTCGCACTTCTCAGGCTGGACATCACGAATGGGGGGACCATCTACAACCTCGCGTGCTGCTACGGGCTCCTCGGCAGAGACACGCTTGCCGCCAGGTATCTCCTGAGGGCTTTCAAGGCGGGCTTCGACAACGTAGAACACGCCAAGAAAGACCGGGACTTCGACAAGGTTCGCGGAAAGGCTGTCTTCGCCTCTGCAATAGACAGCCTGGCTCGGATTGTCGACGAAAAGCAGAAGAATCTTGGAAAGATCATGCAGATCGACGCTCCGGCGCTGTTCAAGTGCCACGTCCAGGTGCCGGCAGGCTACGATTCATCGAGGGCATACCCGCTTCTGGTGGGATTGCACGGTCTCGGTTCCAGTCCTGAAAGCTTCACGGGGCTCTGGCAGCGCTTCGAGAGCCCCCAGTTCATATACGCCGCACCGCAAGCCCCGTACCCCTACCCGACAGGGGGGGAGCTGGGGTACACGTGGCAGCTCTGGGAAGCCGGCAATAGGGCAACAAGAATTTCCGCGGACTACATTGTACGCGTCGTCGAGAGTCTGAAGGAAAGCTACAGGATAGGCGACGTCTATCTCTTTGGATTCTCGCAGGGCTGCGGCCAGGCCTACATCACCGGCATCAAATACCATGATATCTTCAAGGGCCTCATCTGCTTTGGCGGGTAGCTGGATGATGATTACCTTCTGGAAGACATGATACGAACCGCCAGGAACCTGAGGGTCTTCATAGCCCATTCACCTGAGGATCGCGTGGTCGAGTATGAGTCGGGGACCAAGGCTCGGGAGATCCTCGAGAAACACGGGTATGACGTGACCTTCCACGAATTCGAAGGCGGGCACAGAGTTCCCGAGGAGCCCCTCCGGGAAGCCCAGAGATGGATGTTCGGCAAGACCAATGACCGGTGATGCCCGCTCGGAGAAAGAGCCCGGTCTGCTGAAGCTCAGAAGCCCCACGCGACTCACGTCAGGAGTTCCGCAGTCCTAAGTAATCCAGTATCGGCCTTGTATCGGTAAGATCTCTGACAAGCAGGTTCGGAGAGTATGACGTGAGTTCCTCATGGCTGTGGCCCCCTGTCGCGACGGCGACAACTCCTATCCCACATGCCTGTGCGGCCAGTATGTCGCGCGGCGTATCGCCCACAAGGTATGATACCTCCTCACCTCCATCTCTTATCGCCCCAGCGACTATGTCGCTTCTCTTCAGAAACCTATCACCGAAACCGCCCAATGAGAAGAATCCGTCCAGCTCCAGGAGACTCAGCTTATACATGGCGAAGTGTTCCAAATTACCGGTGGCCAGGCCCAGCTTTACCTTTAGCGTCTTCAACTGCCCGAGAAGTTCACGCACTCCGGGGAGAATCGCGTACTCGTTCGTCGACCCATGTTCTGCCGTGAGCAGGTCGAACTCGGCAATCAGGACCGCCTTCACCTCTTCCATTCTACCGAGAACCTCATCCCTCGGTATACCCATTCTGGTGGTAAGTTCCAGGATTATCTCGAAGTCAGTCATCCCCCTCAAGTTCCTGCCGATGACCCTGGTATAGAGCCCTCTGTCAAGAGACCAGAGTCTTCTTACCATTCTCATGAATGCTTCCTCCTTCATGGAGATACGATGGCGTCCATCATCGTGCGGAAGCCTTCTGAGCAGAGTGCCGTCTATATCGAAGAGTACCAGCATGTCACCTCCGGATAAATCGAGGTCGGATAGCAGGAACACATTCTACCCATGGACCGGACTCTTTTCAACCTCGCTCAAACAGAGAACAGTAAACTTTTTTGTTGAAATCAGAAGGCGAGAAGACTAGAATGGAAGTGTGCGTCTTGCGTATTCTATCCGAGTGGGTTCGATCCCGATCAGAGGGGGAGGACCCTTCTCTTTTTCTTGTCTCGCCTGGATCGGAAAGGAAGGAGGGACTTCAAGCCGCATTCAGCTTTGATGTGGGGTGAGGAGTGGGGACCTCTGTCTGGTTCCCGAGGGAAGAACCCTTGTTAGGAGGAGCCAATGGCCAAGGCCAAGACTGCAGCGCAGTTGAAACACATGATGAAAGTGAAGAAGAAGAAGGCGACCTCCTTGGAGAGAGAACTCAAGAAGACCAAGGATGCCATGAAGAAACTGGAAAAGGCAATGAAGGGTGCCGCGAAACCGAAGAAGAAAGTCGTCAAGAAGAGGAAGGTTGCCAAGAAGAAGAAGAAAGTCATCAGGAAGAGAAGGAAGAAGTAGTCGGTAGCCCAGGCTGAGTTACCGTAACCTCCTGCATATCTGTCCGGCGAGACAAACGGCGCCCGAAAGGGCGCCGTGACTGTTCGTCGAACAGCACATCATCTAGAGCGCGCGCCATCCTTCGGGCCTGAGTGATGATTCCCCTCTCTTGATGGCCGCGTCAATCGTGTCGAGAAGCCTCTGCTTGTCCCTCGGTAATCTTCCTGCAAGAGGCAGATAGTTTGAGGCATGGTTAGTCCTGAAGATGCAGCCGCTCAAGCCCTCGAGACTTTCGATCACAGTCCTCACCTCTTGCAGGAGTTCGAGAGGTTCAGGCAATTCAAACTCTCCGCTCTCCCACTGGGCGTGCAGTTGAGTCCCCGGCACGATCATCAACGTGAGCAGTGAGAAGTAGAGCGGGTCCATCTCGTTCACCACCCTGCCTGTCTCAACAGCGTGTTCATGCGATAGTTCCTTCCCGCCAAGACCAATGAGGCCGATAACTGAGACCCTAATACCCTCACTCTGAGCTTTCTTCACCGAGTCCGTGATCTCACGGGCAGTCGCACCTTTCTTGACCCGCCTCAACACCTCATCGCTTCCGCTCTCCAGCCCCATGTAGATCATGCCGAGTTTCTTCCCGCGCAGCTCACGCAGCTCCTCGGTGCTTTTCTTCAGTATATCCCTTGCGTTGGCGTATATCCCGATCCTGTCAAGCCCAGGGAAAGAAGCGTTCAGTCGATCAAGTATCGGTATGAGTCTTCTCTGCGGTAGCACGAGAGCGTTCCCGTCGCAAAGGAATACCCTCCTGACGCCCGAAAGGCTCCTGGAGGCCATGTCTATATCCTCAAAGACCTCTTCCTCAGGTCGAACGCCGAACTTCTTGTCCAGATAGGTGGGACAGAACGTGCACGTGTTATGCGAACACCCGTAAGTTATTTGGAGTATGTAGCTCTGCGCCTCACTCGGCGGCCTTATTATCATGCCCTTGTATCTCATCCGCGATCACCAGCCCATATGGTACGTTCTTCCGGTCCTTCCGTCAACCCCCATGCCAGGCTTTACCCTTCGACTGGGTCCATGCTGAGCCTGTCGAAGCGCTCAGAACCATCGGCATTTTTTACATTTTGCATATTCAGGCTGTTGTGCGATAATTGGAGCGAGACAAAACATGAAAGCAATGGTTCTGCACAAGACCGGTCCTGTGGAGGAGAACCCTCTTCACCTTTCCGAAGTCCCGCTGCCTGAGCCGGGTGAGGGAGAGATGCTGATCAAGGTGAGGGCCTGCGGGGTGTGCCACACCGACCTCCACACGGTCGAGGGCGAACTGGAGCTCCCCAGACTGCCAATCATACCCGGCCACCAGGTAGTGGGCACTGTTGAGGATTTCGGACCGGGCGTCTCGAGCCTCAACATAGGTGACAGAGTGGGCGTGCCCTGGCTCGCATCCACCTGCGGCAGATGCGAATTCTGTAAACGCGGTCTCGAGAACCTCTGCCCTGACATACGGTTCACCGGATACCACGTCGACGGCGGATATGCCGAGTATGCGGTTGCCCGCGAAGCGTTCGCTTACCCGATTCCCGAAGTCTTCGGAGACATCGAAGCCGCGCCATTACTGTGTGCGGGTATCATTGGCTTCAGAGCTCTGAGGCTGAGTGAGGTGAGACCTGGTCAGAGACTGGGCCTTTTCGGGTTCGGCGGCTCCGCACATATAGCAATTCAGGTGGCGCGTTACTGGGGCTGCCGCGTATATGTATTCACCCGCAGCAGGGTGCACCAGAGTCTCGCCACTGAGCTCGGCGCCGAATGGGTAGGAAGAGCCGGGGACGTTCCGCCCGCCAGAGTCCATTCGGCCGTGATATTTGCTCCTGCAGGCTCTCTTGTTCTGGATGCACTGAAGGTGCTCGAGAAGGGTGGCACCATTGCCCTCGCGGCTATCTACATGACACCCATCCCGCAGGTAGACTACCCGCTTGTGTACGATGAGAGAACCGTTCGCAGCGTTACGGCAAGCACGAGGGAAGACGCCCACGACCTCATCCGCTATGCAAGCGAGATCCCAATAAGAACCCACGTCCAACCTTTCCCACTCGAGGAAGCGAACGGAGTACTGCAGATGCTTGACCGGAGTGAAATAGACGGGGCGGCGGTCCTCAGCATTTAGGCTGCGCAATAATAGCCGGAGCCACTGCGCCGGTGCAGTGGCTCCAGCCTGAGACATTATCTTCCCTATCGCTATATCCCGAGCTTCTTCCTCTTTGATTCTATGTAAGCCAGTATCCCGTCCACCGCCTTGACCGCATCCGTCTCCACACTCAGAAGACCGCCCGTGACTCCAGCCAGGTCCTGTGTCAGCAGCTTCACTAGGTTTGGCGCGCCCGTCACTGTGGGCACGGGATTCACGTAGGTGTACACCCCCAGTGCAAGAGCGAAGACAGCATCGATGGTGGCTTTCTGCTCCATGTACTCCGGCGCCGCGGCAACCACCGGAAGGTCGGGAATAGGAACGTCACCCAGAGCGTGGGAGACATGCCAGAGAAGATCAGCCAGTCTCCCTGTATCCGTGCATGTCCCGTAGCTGAGAACCGGTGGAACGCCCAGTTTCTCACACACGGCCCTGAGACCGTTCCCCGCGAGTTTGCTCGCCTCGGGTCTGCAGAGCCCGGCGACCTGCATTGCCCCGTTGCCGCATCCGAGGGACAGCACCAGTATGTCGCGCTTGATCAACTCTTTGGCAATGCGGACGCTGTGAACGTCCTGACCCGTATCCCGAAGAGTTGTGCACGAGACCAACCCCGCCACGCCCCTCAGCGTACCATCGGTGATCGCTTTCAGAAGTGGATCCAGACTTCCACCTAAAGCTTCGAGAATGCTCTCGGTGGAGAAACCAACCATGGCTTCTCCAGTGGGCAGTCCCTCGGCAGGCTTCACACAGCTTCTTCGCTCATTGAAGTTCCCGATTGCCATATCTAGAAGTCGAGCAGCCTGGTCTCTGCTTCCCTTAGGATCATAATTCACCCTATCGGCTATCCCCTCGAAGGAGACGAGTTCACTCACCGGCACCAGTTTGAATCTGTATTTCTCCGCGTAGATTGGATCAACAGGCATTGAGCAGTTCATGTCAGCCGCAAAGAGATCCACGCACCCGCTCGACAGAATCGCCTCCTGCATCATCCAGTTTCCCGTGAACCCGTAGAAGACATCGTCCATCTCCCATCTCTGGATCATCTCCTGCCCGGTCTCGATGTTGGCAATGATGCGCATCCCCTTGGCCCCTACTGCCTTCGCCTTTTCCTGCCATTCCGGCATCCGTGCAAGCTGAATCATGGCGAAACCAAGAAACGGCTCGTGACCGTTGGGCAGAATATTGACGTACTCAGGATCCAGAACACCCAGATCAACGCGAACATTGTGCGGACGCGGTATTCCAAAGAGTATGTCCTGGCAGTACTCGTTTACAATCTGGCTCTGATAGGCCATGGCCACGCCCAGCCGCATCGCCTTCAATGCAAGGCTCGCGTAGTAACCGTCGACATTGGTGAGGCAGGAGCTGGTCGCGAACATCATCTCTCCGTATATTCCCCCGGGGAATATACCCAGCTTCTTCCAGAGATCCTGCCGCTCCTTAGGAGCGAGCGCCTGGACGATCTGGCTCGGCTCCTGGAAGCCCCGGTTGAAGTCTTCGGTGACGAAATCGCAGAGGCGTATGGCCGTATCCTCTTTGGGGCCCGACACATCGATCCCGAGCCGAGATGCGAAGCCCTTCAACTTCCCCTCTTCCATGATCTCGAACGGTGTCTCGCCCTTGGCGGTTGCCCGGAGAGTCTTCAGCGTCTGATCAGTGTGATACTGATAGGTTGATGCGCCCATCACGTTCCTCAGAAGCATCATTCGCATGGCCATCCCGTCCGCGGTGATGCCGCAGACACCTCTTTTGTCCTTGGATGCGTCCGCGCGGCAGGGCCCGTTGGAGCAGAGGTCGCACCTGGTTCCCGCCATGCAGAATGGGCACCTCTTGTCCGGGTCCCCAAACCCCTGGGCTTCGAACCTGTCCCAGATGTTCGTCACGCCGTCCTTCTTGATCTTCTCGTAGGACTTCCTTACTGACTCGTGATAGGAGATCCTCTCACCTTCCATCACTCCCCCTTTCTTACGATTAACCGGAAAAAACCACTCCCACTGAATCGGTTATTCTAGCCCGACGCGCTCAAGTTTTCAAGGATAGCGGGTTCGACTCCAGAACCTGTCCCCGAATTCCTATTCTTGTAAGTGTTACCGGTATTTCTTTCCCGGAGCCCTCAACCGCTTCGCCTACAAGACGGACAAGGCCAAAGCAGCAGGGCACCTCCATATAGGCGACTTCGATTGATTCTATGTCGTTCGTCTTGAACATCTCGGTTAGCTTCTCTTTGTAGAGATTCGAATCATCGAGCTTAGGGCAGCCGATGAGAAGGACCTTGCCCGCCAGGAATTTTTGGTGGAAATCGCCGAAGGCAAAAGGCACGCAGTCCGCCGCTATCAGCAGCTTCGCCTTATCGAGGTAAGGTGCCGTGATAGGAACCAAGTGTATCTGGACAGGCCAGTTGCCCAGCAGAGACGGTGAAGGCCCGGCTCCGGTTCCGGCCCCTTCGGATCTT
>Ga0180438_10007573_pt1 | contig 14100 bp, 12 predicted proteins | sample SS_ome_12_FD_132455 | JGI IMG/M metagenome (GOLD analysis project Ga0180438, IMG submission 132455) | Hypersaline lake sediment archaeal communities from the Salton Sea, California, USA - SS_3_D_2 metaG | ecosystem: Environmental > Aquatic > Non-marine Saline and Alkaline > Hypersaline >... | reverse complement strand
CGAGCAAAAAAATAATCCAACTCAAAATATTCCTGAACGCACGGATTTCTTCCTTCGTTTAAATCTCGCACGCCAATACCAATACTTTTTCCGTCACCCCCATCTTTTGAACTTTCAACCGCACCACAATTTGCAGCATGCATCACACCAGCACCACCGCCAGTTATCACAGAAATATCTTCATCTACTAACTTTTGTGCCAACTCATTTGCCTGTGTTGCGTACGGACTTTCTTGCGAAAGTCGAGATCCGCCAAACACAGAAACAAATGGCCCTTTTATTTTTGACAGCCTCCATACCCCATAAACAACCTGCCAAGAAACCTTGGTCATTTTCCATAAAACAGACCCACAAAGCCCTAATCTTCTAAACATTAATTATCCTTTCCATTCAATTTTCTTTTTATACCAGCTCCTATCGCTATTTTTTTTAAAAAGCAGTCCCATGCTACACAACCACCCCTACAAGATGGAACAGTTGGTTATTTTTTTTGCAACTCTACAGATTACCTAACCAATTATGCTACGGTAAAAAAAAAGCGTTAATGCAACAAGATTTATTTGGAGAACTCATGAAAAAGGGGAAAGCTTTCACCCATTTACTTGTTTTGACCATTCTTTTACATGCCCACACGACCCTTAGCCAAAAAGATATTCCAGACGAAGATGTCTGGATAACTATTTTTATTCACGGAACCCTTTCGGCAATTCTGCGGCGACCAAACATAAGTGTTTTAATTAATCTGATTCGAGATAACATAGAAAAAACAAAATATAAGCGAGCAACTAAACACGTACGCAATAGTCCACATGTATCAAAAGAACAAGCAATACAGGGGCTTGGCCTGCATAAAATAAAAAAATCAGATACCGGTCCAGGAAAAGCAGCAACAGCCCTTGCGCTTATATTTGACCAACTTGACGAGTGGCTCAATAAAAGAAAAAATAATCATAATCACTATTACACCTACGGTTGGTCTGGACTTGTTAGCCAAAAAGCTCGCTATGAAGAAGCAAAAAGATTTTATAAAGAACTCACACAAGAAATTGCACAATTTCAAAAAAAAGGCATTGATCCAAAAATCCGAATTGTCGGCTACAGCCATGGCGGAAACATGGGACTTTGTTTGGCATCTGTCCAAGAAAAAGAAAACATGAAAAAAAAACTTTCAATTGACGAGTTAATTTTACTTGGAACCCCAAATCACAATCACGTTGTAAAAAAAATCTGCCATCCAATGTTTAAAAAAGTCTACAACATCTGCTCAAAATCTGACGCTGTTCAAACTCTTGATTTCACACTGCCCGGAACTATTTTCTCAAAAAGGTGGTTTGCTTCAACAAAAAAAAGACCCCTCCCCAAGAAACTCACCCAAATAGAATTGAAAATGCTTAGAAATAGAACAACAAAAAAAAGATGGGAAAAAAACAAAGATCCACGCCGCAAAACAGAAAAGGCAGTCTTTTTGAACGGGAAAGCAAACTTACTACGAAACATTTCTCCTGCACACTCAGAACTATGGTTCTTCAATTGGGTACGAATCGGTTACAGAAAACATCTTCCACTAAGCCCTCTGCCAGCAGTTGCAATGCTGCCAATAATTTTGAAAGAATCAAAAAATTGCACAACTTGCGGCGAAAAACATCAAATAATTGAACTCAGACCAGAACACGAAATAATGGTGATAAATGACGGAAAAGGCCGCTTTATCCGCCCACTACTTTCCACCAAAAAATTAAATAAGCTAAAAAAACTTGCAAACTCATTTGCAACAAAAAGACAAACACAGGAAGAATATGAAAAAATAATAAAATCTGCACTTCATAAAGCAGCACAAGAAATCAGACAAGAAAAAATAAAAAAATTATCAAACGCGGACTTGATTCCACAAATTGAGAAGGTCTTCCATCGTCAACTGCTGAGCGCGCTTACCGAGTATTGTTTCAGAAATGATAGAACAGTCAAAGTGTGCTTGCTTTAAGTTATTGCGCATTGTACGACGCGGTTGATGAAAACAGATTTTTATAAACTTCCAAAAGCTTTTTTCTTCTGGAATTTTTTGCACATTCTTTTTTGGTTTAAAATATAAAAGACGAGACGTAACTTTGGGCGGAGGATAAAAAGCTTCAGGTGGCACCTTGCTCATCAACTCCCAGTCAAAATAATGCTGTAAAAAAAGAGATTGATATCCATAACCTCGACCTGTCTTTTTTACAATTTTTTGCGCAACTTCCTCCTGAATCATAACTACCCCTTCTGCAATCAAAGCGCGATTACGATGCAACATGTGCAAAATTGGGAACGTAATTTGATAGGGAAGATTTGCAATCAATGTCCAAGGCTCGTGCTGCTCAAATGAAGAAAAATCAACATCTAAAATATTTTCCTGAAAAACAGTCACGCGATCATCTGAACTAAACTTATTCTTGACTAACATTGCCCACTCCGGATCGATTTCAAAAATCCAAAGACGAGCACAATCAGTCTTTAAAATCTGTTGTGTTAAAAAGCCATCACCACAACCAATTTCAAAAACAGAAGCACCATCAACAGAAACCTTTTGGACAGCCTCTTGCGCAACAGCTTTATCACGCAAAAAATGCTGTCCAAACTTTTTTTTTAGATAAATTTTATTTGAAATTGGCACGAACAAGTTCCCTCGATTATTTCATTAACGCGTCGCGGAAAAAATCTAACTTTTCAAGCGCCATGCCCGCTCCATTAACAACGCAAAACAAAGGGTCTTCTGCCAAACGAACCGGCAGCCCCGTTTCTCTTGCAATCAAATTTGAAAGCCCTCTTAATAATGCTCCACCACCGGCCATCATAATTCCTTTGTCAACTAAATCGGAAGACAATTCTGGCGGCGTATTTTCTAACGCTACACGAACAACTTCTATAATACTCGCAATCGTTTCTAAAAGAGATTCGCTTACTTCTGGTGCTGTTAACGTAATTGTTTTTGGAACACCAGACACAAGGTCTCGACCCTTTACTTCAACTGTTTCTTTTTTTGAGCCAGGCGTAAGCATTGCGGACCCAATAGATATTTTAATCTGCTCCGCTGTTCGTTCACCAATAAGCAATTTATATTTTCTTTTAACATATTGAACAATTGCACGATCCATGTGATCTCCGCCAACACGAATAGATCGACAAAAAACAACATTTTTTAAAGATATAACTGCAACTTCCGTTGTTCCACCGCCAATATCAACAATCATGTTGCCGGACGGCTCTTGAACCGGAAGACCTGCACCAATCGCTGCAGCCATTGGCTCCATAATGGTGTGAACAACACGTGCTCCCGCCTGCTTTGCAGTTTCTTCAACAGCACGCTTTTCAACTTGGGTAATACCCGAAGGAACACCAATAATCATACGGGGACTAACAAGCGTTCTACGATCATTATGAACAGTACGAATAAAATAACGAATCATGCTTTCTGTTAACTCAAAATCAGCAATAACACCATCACGTAAAGGACGACATGCAATTATATTTTCTGGGGTTTTACCAAGCATCTCTTTTGCGCCTTTACCAGCAGCAAGAACTTTGTTTGAATCTGTTCGTATCGCAACAACAGAAGGTTCGTTTAAAACAATTCCTTTATTGCGTACATAAACAACAGTGTTTGCAGTCCCTAAATCAATCGCCATGTCATTCGAAAAAACTCGAAAAAGCCTGGCAGGAAAAAACTTCATAAAAAATCCTTCAATACTATCTCTTAAAAGTTAACCTCTATGCCCAATGAAATACGATGCGTTCGAACGTTATTCTCCGAAGCCCAAAATAGATACGGAATGTCCCAAGAAAAAGTAATAATTGGTTTATAGCCACGATCTGGAGCCGTCTTGCCAAAATCATAAAACACATTTACAAACAAATAGTCTGACTTCCAGCCATCTAAATCTGCTATGCGATGAAAATCTGACGTTCCTTGATCTTCAATACAGCAATCTTTATCACTAAAAACAACAGGGAGCTTTTCTTTTTCAGCACAAGATCGTAAATCAAACCAATCTGGCCGCTCCTGCAAAGAAAGATTCAAGCCAACACGCAGTCCAAGACCCGCTCGTAAATTTTCTACAGAACCATACGCAGTAAACATGGCAGAAATACCAGGACAAACAGAAACAGGTGTTACCAGCGCACCAAACATTGGATGCTCTCCTGCAACAGGAAGACGCATGCATCTCGTTTTTTGAAATCGCTTGCCAAGTCGAGCAATAAAGCCAGTTTTTAGATCTTCTTTCAACTCAAGTTCAGCATCAGCACGAACATACGCACCCCAATGACCATCACCGCCAAACGGAACAGTTGTCGGACTATAAACATCCCGCTTTTTTCCTGCCGGCAAAATAAGACCAAGCGTAACCCCCGCATCAAGCCGACGAAGCCTATACGGATAATCCCAAATATCGCCAATACGCAAATAACAATCAAAGTCACCCATTCCACCCCTGCTAGAATACGCTTCGCACAAACCAAGCGATCTATGCATTGCAAGACGAGCATCTTCTAGCTCCTCAAGATGCCCAGGAAGCTGAATATCTTTAACCGACTCGAGACAAAATAACTGACGGGAATTAACATGCATAAATAGCCACGAGAAGCCTAAAGACAACGGGCTAAACAAACGCTTTTCAAATGTTAAGCCAACACCTTGCGAATGAATTTTTTGCTCGATATTCCAAATTGGATTAGCTCTTCGAAATGGAGCAGGATATGGATTTGGCAAGCCAACTAAGTCAAGTGCAATTGCTAATTTCTTTTGGTTGTACTCTCTCCAAAGTGCAGGAATCTGCACTTCACTTTCATTCCAGTCGTACGCAGAATCTGATGTCATAAAAAATGGATTGAATGAAAACCAAGACTGTTTACCCTCAATTCGAGTATGTATTACAGGAAAAAAGGGAAAATAACGATTATCACAAATCATACTAAGCACTGGCGTGCAAGAAAACAGAATAAAAATCAAAAAAGTTTTTGTGGATGCTTTAATCATAGGGGACTCGCGTTGTTAATTTTAAAAGGAGAGAGGGGGATTCGAACCCCCGATCCCGGTTACCCGGGATAATCGCTTTCGAGGCAACCGCATTCGACCACTCTGCCATCTCTCCTAAACATATAAATCATCTTCCTTTCAAGTACCGAATTAGAATACCGGATTTTCCGTTTTTTTAAACCCCTGCAAACATCGTACAAAGGCAACCAAAGACAGCTTCAAGTTGATATTTCTTACACACAAAACAGTTTTTTGTTAGAATCACTTCAAGTTTTTCGTTTTTCTTTATCCTTCAGCAAAAAAGGGAATAATCCATGTGGAACAAAAATATCCAAGCAGTTGCGCTAGCCGCCGGACATGCAAAACGCTTCAGAACAGGTAGAACAAAATTGTTAGAACCTCTTTGTGGCAGAGAAATGATTTTGTACTGTACCAAATTGCTTGAGGGTCTCGATATTGAAACAACTCTCGTTGTTGGACACCAAAAAGATAAACTAATTAAAACAATCGAAAAACATCACAAAAAAAATATTTCATTTGTTCATCAAAAAGAACAACTTGGCACAGGCCATGCCGTCTGCTGCACAAAAGACCTTTGGAAAAAAGAAAAAATTTTAATTTTAAATGGAGATATGCCACTTATCACACCACAAATTATCGAACAACTCTATACCGCCGCCCATACAAATCAAGCAACCATTAGCTTTGTCACCGCACACCTTGAATACACACAGCATTCATACGGCCGAGTTGTTGAAAAAAATGACATCACAGAAATTATTGAAGCAAAAGACTTTACAGATGACCCGCGCAACTATCACTGGATAAATGCTGGCATCTATTTGATAGACAAAGAATTTTTAGAAAAAAATAGCCACTTGATAGACAACAGCAACGCAAGTGAAGAATTTTATCTAACAGACTTAGTTGGCATAGCAAGCAAGCAAGGACACACTGTTGTAACCGTGCCAGCATCATACGACCGCGTACGCGGCGTTAACACACTAGAAGAGCTGTGGCGTGCGGAACAAGTAAAACGTTCCGATCTGATCAAATACTGGATGAATCAGGGCGTGCGGTTCATTAAGGCACAAAATGTTCATCTGCACATTGATGTTTCCATTGGTGCTGGAACCTGCATTGGTGGAGGCGTTTATCTTGAAGGCAACACAACAATCGGAAAAAACTGCACGATTCGTGAATACACACGATTAGAAAACGCAACACTCGGTGATAATGTTTTTGTTAAATCTCATTCTGTTATTACGGACTCAATTATTCGCGACAATGCAGAAATTGGTCCATACGCTCACATCAGAACAAAATCAATTGTTGATCAACATGCATCGATTGGCAACTTTGTTGAACTGAAAAAAAGCTTTGTTGGGCAAGAAAGCAAAGCTCGCCATTTAGCGTACATTGGTGACACAACCATTGGAAAAAAAGCAAACATCGGCGCCGGCACTATCACTTGTAATTTTAATGGTGTAACAAAAAATGAAACGTTTATCGGTGACAACGCACAAGTTGGCAGCAATAACACACTAGTGGCACCAGTAACAATAGAAAAAAATAGCTTTACTGCAGCCGGTTCAACAATCACGGAAAATGTTCCAGAAAATGCCCTTGCATTTGGAAGATCTCGCCAAATAAACAAAGAAGGGCATGCGCCAAAACTTTTAGAAAAGCTAAAAGAAAAAGCAAAACTATCTCCTAAGAATACAAAAAACAAAAAACAAAAGGAGCTTTAACATTGGGATTTGCTTAATTTTTAAATTTTGTTTTCGCCCCCCTCGCTCATGGCGCCTGTCTGGCGAAGCCTTGGCGAAGACTGGAGCTCCGTCGAATCCATAAGAGGGGGAAAAAAAGTTTCAACAAAAAGGAATTGTATGAAAAAACAAATTAATTCATTCGCATGGATTCGACAGGGCTCCAGTCTTCGCCAAGGCTTCGCCAAACAAGCACCACGAACGAATGAAGGATACTTCTCCAAACGAAACATATCTGTAAAACGCTACCTACTTCTATTTATTTTTTTGACATGCTTTGCCCATGCATCTGAAGAAATGATAGAACTAAAAGACGGAACTCAGTGGTCCAAAAAAGAAGCTCTCGGAATATACAAAAAAATGAAAAAACTTCACAAAGAATGTTTTACTGCTCTTTATGATCTGCATTACAAATGTGAAGACCCAAACTTCAGCTTTATGTGGGGAAACTCAAAGAAAAAGCTAAAAGACTACAAACTAATAGATGAAAACAAACAACCAAACAATATAGTAAAATCAATCATGCAAAATGGCATACAAGGAAAGCATTTATTGATAAAACCCGTTTGCCCATTTAAAGAAACGCCAAAATAAAATATGAGGTTGCACTCCATGAAAAAAAAACACACCCTTTTTTTGTTGCTCTTTTTAAATGCCCTACAATGCCAAGCTATGAAAACAAAAAAGAATCACAAAGAACATTATTACATCGGTGAAGATTATTTTCCTAACCTAAAGAAAAAAATCCGCAAACTTCCAACATTTGAAGAAAGAATAAAAAATCTACACGACGAACATTTTTCTAATTTTTATGATCTTGTTTTAAAAATTCGAGGAAAACATAACGGAGAAAAGATTTATTGTCTTCAAGACGGCTTTTATCTTTTTTTCGAATCAAAAAAAACACTTGAAACTTTTGGCTTCATCGACAAAGATGAGAGACCCAAAAAAAAAGTTGAAACCTTTATTTTGAACAATGTTAAAGGAGATGGATTCCAGATGCAAATTGACTGGCCTCAGAAAAAAACATGATCAAATTCATTCACACTGCAGACACACATTTTGGCGTAGAAAATTACGGAAAAACCGATGCCAGCACGGGAGTTCATTCTCGGTTGCTGGATTTTGAGCGATCACTAAATTTTTGCATAGATACAGCGATAGAAAATAATGTAGATTTTTTTCTGTTTTGTGGCGATGCATACAAAACAACCAACCCTACCCCTACACAACAAAAACTATTCATGCGTTGCCTCCTACGCCTACACAAAAAAAACATTCCGATTGTGCTCGTTGTCGGCAACCACGACAATCCATTAAGTTTTGGCAAGGCACATTCGCTTGACGTGTTTGGCAATCTTCCACTTGACGGCATGCACATTCTTGCAAAACCAGACAGCATAAAACTAAAAACAAAAAACGGCCCAGTCCAACTGGTCGGCATCCCCTGGCCAACACGTAATACCATCGCAATTTCTGACAAACATCTTCTTAAATCTGCAAACGAAATCACCAACTATATATCCAAAGCTGTCAGCAGCATAATTCAATCGTATGCAGAAAAATTGGACCCAAACCTTCCGGCAGTGCTTGCCGGACATCTAACAGTCAGCACTGGAATTTTTTCCGGCTCAGAAAAGAGAGCAATTTATGGTAATGACCCAGTCTTTTTACCATCACAACTTGCAGTAAAACCATTTGATTATGTCGCACTTGGACACCTACATCGACATCAAAATGTAAATACTGGCAACTACCCGCCGTTGGTTTACTGTGGATCACCAGAACGGGTTGATTTTGGCGAACGCGCTGAAGAAAAAGGATTTTGCTTGGTAACAATAGAAGAAAAAAATAAAACATCGTATGAGTTTATAAAAACACCAACCAGGCCTTTTATTCAAATCGATGTAAAACTAAAACCTGACAAAAATCAAACAGAACAACTGCTCGAACAACTAAAAAAGCACAATCTCTCTGATGCTATTGTGAAAATAAAATATCACGTACCAGAAGGGAAAAATGATTTTGTTGACCTGCAAACAGTACAACGAGCATGTGAGCACGCACATTACTTAGTCGGTATTATTCCAATTCGACCGGTACTCATTCGTGAACGCAGGACAAATCTGCAAGTTGACATGGAATTTGAAAAACTACTCGGTGCGTACCTTGACACCAAGCCAGAGTTAAAAGAGAAAAAAGAGATTCTCATCAAAAAAGCTTCGCTGCTTTTTGAGCAAACGAAGCTTTCTGGAAAACAAGAGTAAATACTGAAGTTTATTTTGACATTAAGAGTATTTTATTACCTTGTGCAAGAATTTTATTTCCTTCTTTCATATTCTCCCCCAATGAATGCTCCACATTGAAAATTTCTTTTTTAACGCTATCTCGAAAAGCTTTTACTAAAAGCTTAGGCGATAATCCTAATTTACTGAACATACAAGACCAGCTATATATCATTTTCATTTTATTTTCTGGTTCAGATAGATCTTCGATTCTCCTTCCACGCATATCGTTTATTATATTTTCTTTCGTATCCTTTAATTTTTCTTCTATTATTTTTATAATATCAACATTACAATCAACCGAATTACGATCAACCGAAATCAGACTATCTAACAACAAGCTCCAGTACTCCTCTAGTCCGCATCTTTCGTCAAGCAAGCTTTCTGCTTTTAACCAATATTCTTCCGACAAACAACTATCCTTTTTATCTCTATTTTCTTTTACAAATAAATCCATCCTCAATCGGTACTGCATGAACTCTTTTGTCTTTTGTTTGTCGTCTCTTGAGTCACATTTAAAACTAAGCCTCTTTTCCTTTAAATCATCAAAGAGATTATTTGCTTCAACATCTTTATTATAATCTCTAACCTCTTCCGTTACATCTTTCTCAAAACCTTTTTTAAATCTGTTCCCGCATTGGCCTGATTCTTCTTCGCAGTCTTTAATACAAGGACGCTTCGAAAAAATTGAATATGCCTCACGCTGTTTTTTCTTTAGTTCTTCTACTCTACTTAACAAATTGCGCTCGCCGTCTCCGAAAGTCTCGACACTCTTCTTAATAAAATTCTCAACATAATCAAAATTTTTTAGATTCGAAACATATCGGAACACTAATGGAGACAAAAAAACACTTGGCGGTTTACCTTCTTTAAAGGATTTACCTATACCACACGGACCCTCGACACATCCTTTCAAATCCTTGACAAAAACATTATAACCATGCTCTACTAGATCAGTTAAATCCTTCAGATTTACTTCATCTTTTCCATCTTGTGAGGCACTCGCAAAAGTCCCCCAAAAAACAAAACCCGTCAACAAAAATAATAATGCTTTCTTCATGATTTAACCCCCTAGAAAAAATAGTCAATAATTTATCCACTAATTCTAGTATACAATAGGAAAACCCCCAAGACAAAGGGTCTTAGCCCCCTCCAGGACCCCTTTTGAAAAAACCTAATCTCTTGATTTTGAGCAAGCTATACCCTCTTCAGCCATGCTTGACCTCCTAAGACCCCTCTCTGTCAAGCTTTTCAGCATAAAAGGCTACCTATAACCCATAATGAGAGCTAACAATAAATTGCGCCCCCACAGCCCTTAGCCAACTAAATCAGCCAAACCCTTATCATCTTCCTTTTTCAACAATTCTATGACCCTATGAGTCTCTTCTTCAAGCCTCTCAAATTCTTCCTCTTGCACGCACGCAAATGGAAGTTTTTTCTTCTGCTTTTTTAACCATTCAAGCTTTCTCTCACAATGTCCTGCTGCACATACAGGCGAAGGACCATATTTTGCCCGCAATACTTTCGCTTTCTGTATGTTTGCCGCATGTTCATCAAAACATCTCTTGAAGTTGACCATGTGCTGTGTTTGCTCAATTTTTTCTAGATTGTCTTCCAGCTTTTTCTTTCTTTTTTCATATTTATCTAAATTATTTTTAGCAGAAAAAATGCGGCCACGTTTTTTTAGATCTGCACGATTTGCCTTTTCGAGATAATCATACCCTCTACGCACTTCTTTTTTTAGGCCTTCAAGAGCATTTTCTGCCCCATCAGCACCATAGTTTTTAATTAACTCTTTAATAAATTTGATCGCACATTCCTGCGTCAATTCGCCAATTTTTTTCAGCAACTCAGGATCGGAAACATTTCCTTGCAAAACACTGATCGCAGCCTTTACGTACGCAGAAGATGTGTAGCGCGGAAAATATCCCTTGTTCTGATCAACGATAAAACCGGCAAGAAATCCGCCACCAGCTACCCCTCCTCTTGCAAAGCCAGAAAACTTAAACTTATTAGCAATGACATAAAATAAAACACCCATAGAAATGCCTGCAAAAATACTTTCTGTTACCGCTTTAACATCTGAGACAATTTTTTCTTCTTTTTCTTTTTTCTCTTGCGCAACCTCTGCATCATCAATGCAAAACCCTGCAGAAAAAAGAGACAAACAACAAACAATTACACAAACCTTTTTTTTCATCACTACTTCACCTTTCTAATTTTTTTTTCAGATCCTTAAAGAAACCACCAGAAATCGCATAATCGATACTCACAAGCCCGTAGACCATGGCAAAGGCAAATGTTCCAAAAAGATAAAGCCTGTTAGGAAGAGCAATAAACCCGGGAATCGAACTCACCATGATGCCAACCCAGAACATAAGTTCTAAAATCCACGGTTTTCTATACAAAAACGTAAGAATTAAGCCTATGTTTGCAAAAAAAATCAAAAAAGAAAGTAAAATTCCAAATTTGGCAAAAAGTGTATTTAATACAAAACCCAGATGTTCTCTAACAAGTCGAAACACTTCTTTTTTTGCCGCTTTCTCATACGCCTGTGATGGATATACGACCTCTGGATAAGTCTCACAAACACTCTCGACAATCTTTGCGTCATCGTAAGCAAATCCATAATCATTGCTTAAAAAACCAAAACCTCCGTGTACGGTATGCCAAAAAACGTGGCCCTCTTTACACTCAAGTTTCTGAGTCCCTAAAACTTTGTTTCTTTGCGCTATCAAATAATTAAAATGAAGCTTAGGTATCAGCAACCCCCCGCACAAAAGGCCTAAAAACAAAAACTTTTTTCTCCAGGGCGCAGCCAAATAAAAAAACAAACCGAGCACTAAAAATAGGAAAACCGGAATGCCAGAAAAAGACCGAATTTGATTTGCATACCCTATGGCAATGCCAGAAAAAAATAGAAAAACCAAAAATAAAGCGAACCTTTTTTTTTCTCGGAAAAAGTAAATAGATAGCGGAACAACTGCTAAAATGATTGCAGCATTAACAAGATACACGTCCCCTGCAGCACGATGCCCCAAAATAAAAAAACAAATAACACTCAGCGTCGCAATAGTACGAAATAACCAAGACTTGCTAAGAAGAAAAAATCCGATTAGCGCTAAAAAAGAAGACAAAACAATAATTCCATAAAAAAATAGATAAATTGCTTGATCCAACGTTATATCAAACAGCCTGGCAAGCTTTGGAACAAAATAATAAAGACCAAGGTCATCGCTACAATCAGCACAAAAAAAATTTTTTCCGTTGAAAGCAACTAGTTGTATACCAGTTTTTGTATAGCCAAGCAAAATAGCTTTCAAAGATTCATAACGGCAACCCATTAGATGTATCATAACTGAATCTCCTTGTTTTTTTCCGAACCCCGTATGGCGAAGCCCTTCGTAGCCCTATTTCCGTGTTGGCGGCAGCTTACTGGCAAAGTAGAGTCAACCAAATATAGCGGCCGCCCTTTTTGCTGTTCAACAATCCGCGCAATATATTCTCCTAGCAGCCATAGCGACAAAAACTGCCCACCAATCAAAAAAAATAAAATTTCCGCAAGCCAAACGCCCAGCCCAAAAGAAACACCAAAAAACAAAACTGCACCAATCATGTAAAAACCAAGCAAGCTTGCAAGAAAAACAGAAATAAAACCAACATACGCAGAAATTTGTAATGGAAACTTAGAAAAACTAGTTATTCCATCCCATGCAAGAGAAATCGACTTACGCCACGTATATCCAGGAACACCCGCATGCCGCTCAAAATAATCACATTCTAAAAAAGCGTGAGAAAAACCAGTCCATGGAACGAGGCCACGCCAAAAAGGATTTCTGTCTTTGCACTGACGCAAAGTTAACAAAACTTTTTTATCAATCAGACGAAAATCGCTCACATGTCGAGGCATTTTAGTTTCGGAAATTGTGTTAATAAATTTGTAAAAAAGAGACGCGAATATTCGTTTGAAAAAACCATCTTTTCTGTTTTTTTTGCGCACATAAACAACAGGGAAGCCTTCTTGCCATTTTTGTAAAAGTTGTGGAATCATTTCTGGCGGATGTTGCATGTCTGCGTCCATAGAAATAATCGCATCGCCGGTTGCGTTATCATACCCCGCTTGCAATGCAATCTGATGCCCAAAGTTTCGTGAAAAAGAAAACGCTTTTATTCTGGTATCAGTTTCTGCCAATTGAGCAAGCAAATTCCAAGAATTATCTTTGCTACCATCATCAACAAAAATTAGTTCAAAGTTATAATGCTGATCAAGCGTTTGAAATAGCTCGCACAATGTTTTGTATAAAAGTGGTATATTTTCTTGTTCGTTATATACCGGTATGACGATAGAGACTAATTTCTTCTTTTTAAGCTGATGACTATTCATGCAAACTCTTTTTTTACAAAAAAATTTAAAACCGCTTAGAAAATTCTCTAAAAAAACAAAATAGATCAAATGAAGCGTATACAAGATTTGCAATGGAGTAAACATCGTTTTTTTGACTTTTTTTTGTTTCAACGAGATCATATATTCATTTCCTAACAACGAAATCAAAGGGAGACAAAAAAAATGAATAACGAGCGTCTTAAAGAAGAAGTACACAACTACTGGAACAAGGCAAGTTGCGGCACAGATTCAACAAAGCAAACAAAACATACCAAAAGATATTTTGAAGAAATAGAGTCACATCGTTACGCCGTTGAAGCACAAATTTTTTCTTTTGCACAATTTTCTCGGTTTCACGGAAAAAAAGTTTTAGAAGTTGGCATCGGCGCAGGCACAGATTTTTTACAGTGGGTTCGCGCTGGAGCGCATGCCCATGGCATTGATTTGACTCAAGAAGCAATAGACAACGTAAAAGCTCGATTGAATATTTATGGACTGCAAGCACAAGAATTTCGCGTTGCCGACGCAGAAAATTTGCCATATCCCGACAACCACTTTGATTGTGTATATTCCTGGGGCGTAATTCATCACTCACCGAACACAGAACAATGCCTTTCTGAAATTATTCGTGTGGCCAAACCAGGTGGTAAAATT
>Ga0180438_10007572_pt1 | contig 14100 bp, 20 predicted proteins | sample SS_ome_12_FD_132455 | JGI IMG/M metagenome (GOLD analysis project Ga0180438, IMG submission 132455) | Hypersaline lake sediment archaeal communities from the Salton Sea, California, USA - SS_3_D_2 metaG | ecosystem: Environmental > Aquatic > Non-marine Saline and Alkaline > Hypersaline >... | reverse complement strand
CTGGCCACGTGTGCCCAACAAGGCCGCTCGGCTTTCGAGTTTCTCTGTGACTCGATTCTCGCCCACTTCAGAAACCAAACCCCTCCCTCCCTATTGGCCCTTCCGCCGTGAACGGCTACCCACAGCCCTACCTTGCCCGCAGCGTCAAACGTATCGTCGGTCACTTCCATGTGCAGCTTCCCATCCAGGTAACACTGGATCTGGTCGCCTTTGTGAACAACCCGAATGTCATGCCACTCGTCAGCCGGGATCTTCACGTCGGCAGATCCCAGTTGCGTCCGTTTGCCGTCCACGACTCTGTACACCCGGTAGTTGTCTTCCAGCGGATTCATCCGGGCGATGTAGTAGTTGTTCGCATCCCGGCATCGCCACACTGGCCCACCGCCTTGGTCGATCTTGCCTGCCACCGCCTTGAACGAGACGGTCAGGTCTACGTCCTGGAAGCTGGTTCCGTCTGCAATGCACAGATTGAACAGGGGACGGGGGCCCTTGTCGGATGTCTGCGCCAACGCCTTGCCCCCTGGAGCCGTCGCATCTTCGACGACCGCCCATTCGCTGCCGGGCCCCTGGCCTGTCTTGCTGACGGTCCAGCCTTGGGGCACAGAACCAACGTCTGCCTCATCGAGTGACAGGCAGAGGGGCTCTGCCGCCAGGGAGATGTGGGGCAGCGCAATGAAAACCAGGATGGAGACTGCTCGTTTCATGATGTTGTCCTCCTCGGGTGTAGAAGATCGGGAATCGGTGGGCCTGTTGCCGCTCATTCTACCACCCGCCGATCCCGGCTGGTAGAATCGATGTCGCCCTAACGTGGGAAGGATTATCACCTTGCGCCCGTCTCCAAGCTGAACCGTACCGAGGAGATTGCCGTGCGATACCTTGCTCTTCCGCTCTTGGCGACATGGTTGGGTTCGGTGGGCATGCTGCTGCTTGGGCCGGTCCCGGCCCAAGCAGCAGACCCAGAAGGGCTCGTCACCGTGGTCCCCGAAGAAACCGACGAAATCCTCGCCAACCCCGGCATGGGTTGGGAGACATTTCACCGAACGAGGGTGCAGGACAAGAACCTGCCCGACTGGATTCCCTCGACCATCCATTATGCTCGCTGGGGGTGGCGTGTCCTCGAACCTGAGAAAGGCAAGATCGACTACGATTTCCTGGATGGCGTGCTGAAAGAAACTCGGGACGCAGGGCAGCAGTTGGCATTCCGAGTCATGTGTTGTTCACCATATCCGGGCCGACCGTATCATCCCGAGTGGCTTCGGGACATCGGCGGTGAAATCGTCAAGACGAGGCACGGCGACCGCTCCGAGGTCGAAGTGCCGGTGCTTGATGACCCGGAGATCCTTGCCGCCCATCTTGACTTCATCAAACGGCTTGGAGCCCGCTACGACGGCCATCCCGACATCACCCGATTGGATATTGGTTCGGTCGGCTGGTGGGGCGAGTGGCACATGAGTCGGTCCAGCAATGCCTCCATGCCGTCGCCTGAAACGCAGAAGAAGATCGTGGACGCCTACCTCGCTGCCTTTCAAGAGACACCGTTGGTGATGCTCATCAACGGTGGCGATATGCTCAAGCACGCAGTCGCCAACGGAACCGGTTGGCGGGCAGACTCGTTGGGTGATTTGGGCACCTTCTCCCCGACGTGGAACCACATGTTCCACAGCTATCCGAAGAGGATTCGGGCAATCCAAGACCTGAACGCTTGGAAGAATGGCCCGATTGCCTTCGAGCCACCGGCTGCGGTTGCTGAGTTCGTCGAGAAGGACTGGCCGCTTCGGTGGATCTTCAACTACGGCTTGGCTGTACACGGCAGTTCGTTCAGCGGCAAGTCTGGCCGGTTGCCCGAGGACGACCACTTTCGCCAAGAACTGGAGCGGTTTCTGCGGCGGCTTGGGTATCGGTTGGTGTTGAAGGAACTGAAGCACCCTTCCGAGGCCCAGCCCGGAGGTAAGGTCCAGTTGGCGATGAAGTGGCAGAACGTGGGCTCCGCTCCCTGCTACAAGCCATACCGTGTCGCCTACCGGCTCTCGAATGACGAGGGCTACGAGAAGATCTTCGTTGGGCAAGTGACTGTAGAGAAGTGGCTCCCCGGCTCCATCGAGTTGTTCACGAAGGACTTCTTCAAACAGCCCGCCGACTTGCCGCCCGGCGATGTTCACGATGTTGCCGATGCCTTCACTTTGCCGAAAGACATCCCCGCTGGCGAATATGCCCTGTCCGTTGGCGTCGTTGGCGTGGAGACGATGCAGCCGGTCGTGCAACTTGGCATCAAGGGGCGGGACGAGGATGGGTGGTATCTGTTGAGCAAGGTGAAGGTCACCCGATAGGCCACACCAGAGTATCGAGTTCAAGCATGGTCAGGATCTTCCTCTACGGCACGTTGAAGCGGGGCGGCTGTCGCTCGCATGTCATGAGGGGGCAGCAGTTCGTTGGAGATGCGAGGACGGTCGCAAAGTATCGCATGTACAACACGGGCTCGTACCCGGCCTTGGTCGAGGACGAGGATGGGATCGAAGTGGAAGGTGAGGTCTGGGAAGTGGACGACGAATGTCTCCGAGTCCTGGATGCCATCGAAGCGGTGCCCGACTTGTACGAGAGAAGGCCGGTGTCCTTGACGGACGCACGAATGGATGGCGTGGAGACCTACATCTATCGGCGGAGCGTGGACGGCCTGCCAGATTGTGGAGGCCGGTGGGAACATCACCAGAATCCGGCACAGGAACAGGGGAGCATGGAAGTCGTCTACTTGGCCGACCTCAACCGTCCCGCCTTCGAGGAAGACCGGCTCGCCGTCGATGTCGTGTGCGCTGGCGACAGCATCACAGGCTGGAACAACTTCGGGCCCGCCAATCTCTGGCCCTACCCGACCTATCCCCGGTTTCTTCAGGAGTTGTGTGAGCCGTCAGGCTTGAGGATTGCCGACGGTGGCATTGCTGGGGAGATCAGCGACAATGGCCTCGGCCATGTGCAGCGCTACCTCGAACTGTTCCCCAATTCCCGCTACTTCATCGTCGCCTTCGGCACGAACGACCTGGGGACATGGCCCGACCTGGAGTCAACGAGCCGCCGCATCATCGAGAACCTAAACAGAATGGTCCGGGCCGTGCGGGCGGACGGGAAACAACCGATGCTCTTCAACGTCCCCTACGCCAATGAGGCGATGTTCCCCTCGCACATCGCCAGGGACACGCATAACAAGCGGGATTATCACAACGGTCGGCTCTCGGCCGACTGCCAAGAGAATGAAGTCCCCCTGGCCGACATCTGCTCGCAATTGCGGGACGAGCACTTTGGGGACGAGCTGCATCCAAATGAGGCGGGGGCGAAGATTATTGCCCAGCAGGTCTTCGAGGTCTTGAGTACGGTCGTTGGTGCAGGGCAGACCACGTAAGGAAGCGATAATGCGACTCGCTTGGCTTACGGACATCCACTTGAACTTTGTGGACGGCATCGAACGGCGGCGGTTCCTGAAGGCGGTGGGCGAGCAGGCGGACGCCGTGGCCATTAGTGGGGACATCGGCGAAAGCCAGGACATAGCCGCCTACTTGCGGGAGATTGACGAGTTTGTCGAAAAGCCAGTCTACTTCGTCCTGGGGAACCACGACTTCTACCGAGGCTCCATTTCCAAGACCCGGCTGAGGGTTGCTGAGGTTGCGCAGGAATCAAGGCATCTGAAATACCTGACCGCCAGACGGGTGATTGAGCTGACGCCGAAGACGGCCATCATCGGGCACGATGGTTGGGCCGATGCCAGACTGGGGGACTACGAGAACACGGAAGTCATCCTGAACGACCACTTGCTGATTTCGGAAATCTCACAGTGGATGGTGTATAATCGTCTGGACAAGAGCGGCCTGCGTGAGACGCTGCACATCCTGGCCGACGAGACAGCACGACATTTCGAGCGGGTGCTCGAAGAAGCGGCCAACAACTACGAGCAGGTCGTCGCCGTGACGCACGTTCCCCCGTACCGGGAGGCAGCGTGGTATCAAGGCAAGACTTCGAGCGATGACTTCTTGCCCTACTTCGCCTGCAAGGCGGTTGGCGATGTTTTGACCAAGACAATGCAGGCCCACCCGCAGTCTAGCCTGACGGTGCTTTGCGGGCACACCCACGGTGGCGGTGAAATCCACGTCTTGGATAACCAACGGGTGCTGACGGGCGAAGCAAGGTACGGGCAGCCGAAGATCCAGCAGATCTTCGAGATCGAATAGGAAGGGGCCACCCCATGATCGACTGGAAGGCATCCATCATCTTGTCGATTGTCCTCACCGCCGCACTGTGGGGTATAATGTGGCTGATACGCAAGATGTCCCGTTGAACGGACAGCACTCCGACCCACAAAGGAGGATCCAGTGGCCGATGTAGCCCGAGCGTTGAAAGAGGAAATCCGTCGTTTGGCGAAGAAAGAGATCAAGGCCGAGACGGCGGCCACGAAGCAGGCGGTTGCCCAATACCGCCGAGAGATCGCCAGCCTGAAACGCCAGGTGCGGGAGCAGGAGAAGAAGATCGGCTTCCTGGAGGACCGGGAACGGAAGCGGCTTGAAGCACCCGAGGCCACGGAGGTGGCCGAGGGTGCCCGGTTTTCCGCACGGTCGGTCAAGGCCCAGCGGGATCGACTGGGCTTGTCGGCTGCCGACTACGCCAAGCTCGTCGGCGTTTCCCCGCTGACCATCTACAACTGGGAGAAGGGGAAGACTCGGCCCCGCCCAGAGCAGCTTGCAGCCCTCGTGTCCGTTCGTGGGATTGGGAAACGGGAAGCGATGAAAAGGTTGGAGTTGCTCGGGGAGGAAGGGTGAAACCTACCCCACACCGAGACGGAGAAGAGAGCGGTCCTCCTCCTGACAGCCTTGGGAGTGGACGCCCGCCCATGTTTCGGCAATGGCGTCGTAAACCCTTTTCGCCGCCCACATGCTGAGTTGCTGCTCAAGTGGGTCCAGGCGGTCCGCATTTGGACTGACAATGCTGAACACTACGGCGTCTTCGGATTGATCTGCTGGATCGTTTCTCACCCAGATCTTGAGGAACCGTTCTCCCGTCTTGAAGATCCTTTTCAACGTGACCTCGTAAGTGAAATCATCCTGCTTGTTCAGCCGTTCCACGATGACTACGGCCCAGAGGCTACGTCTTCTATGGCGGCTCTTGCCTTCCCTCCGTTTTCGCTTGGCTTTCTTTTTCTTTCTCTCGGGGTAGGTGACCCACACACGAAGCTCTTTGTCGATGAGTCCCAGAGGGTCTCCCGGTGTTGGCCCGTGGGCTGCTGAATGAGCCGCCCCGTTCTCGTCAATATCAGACCACGTATGGGAATGGAACGTGGGGAGGGACATCAGGAACACGCCTGATTATGGTGTCCGAGCCTCGCACACTGCGAGACAGCAGCCCTTGGACCGAGCGGTGGGAGCCTGAACTTACAGGCGGGCGCTCGTCTGCGGAGGGAAATCGGGCCTTCGCCCAGACGGTGGGCATCACTTTCGCCAACAACTCCTGCTTAACAGATCACCAGGGGCAAAGCAAGCCCCGGTCGTCGCAAAAGAGCAGTCGGCCGGAAATCGACTGGCGAGACGCCCCATGCCCCAAATGGGGCATGGGGCGCTGAACAACTCGCAGCAGTGGCGTACAATGAATTTGGGGACGCTACAAGTCGTAGACGCAGGCAAGACCGAGGAGACAGGCCATGCCCTACTATGACTACCGGTGCAGCCAGTGCCGCAGGAAGTTCACCGTGAAACACACGTTCGAGGAACACGGGCGCAAGCGGGCGAAATGCCCGAAATGCGGCACCCAGAAGGTCGAACGTGTCATTGGCGCAGTCTTCGCCAAGACATCGAAGAAGTCGTGAAGGCGGGTTATCCGCTGGAACCCGGACTCTTCTGCGAAGCCTCCTTCCGCCGCTCGGCCTCTTTGATCGCTTCGTATATCTCACGACGGTGGACCGTTACTTCCTTGGGGGCCTCGATCCCCAGCCGCACTTTGTCACCCCGTACCTCGACCACGGTGACGACGATATCGTCACGAATGATGATGCTTTCGTTGTTCTTACGGGATAGGACGAGCATGGTTCTCCGTCCGTGCCGAGGGGGTCTTTCACTCCATGATACCAAGGCCGCCTTCGCCCGCTCAGCGTCGGCAGTCGGATGGTGCCGGTCGTAGCGGACGAAAGGCGCAGCCCTATACGGATAGTACGGTCAGGCAAGCCCTATGGGTCGCATCGACGGCCCTAAGGGCAACCTGATCCTCCCAGGCAGCGGGGGTTGCCAGGGGGACAGGAGTTGAGCTGGAGGTGGAAGTGAGTCAGCGTGGGCGTAGGGCCGCCGCCTCCCCTCGTTGGATTGACTCGAAGACTTCTCCCGTATGGACAGTCGCCTCGGGTGGGTGCTCGATTTCCACCCGGATCGTGTCTCCATGGATCTCGACCACCGTGAGAATGATGTCGTGGTCGATGACGACGCTCTCGCCTACCTTGCGGGGAATGACGATCATGACTTTGCCCCGGTTAGAATGCAACGGATGAAAAGCCGTGGCGGCACCACGGCGTCCGTGCAAGCCGCCCAGAATGGTTGGATCTCGACCGCTTCCCTTCGGACGATTCCAACAGGGTATCCTGCGGCCAAAGAAAGTCAATCCCGATCTTTGCCAGCTAGCACAGGCAGCAGGGCAACAAGACAGTGACGGAGAGGAAGGCTTGGCGTGGTTGCAGGCACCCCGAGAGGCCGGGCGAACAGACTCGTTGGTCTGCCTGGGAGAGGGTGCCGAAGTGCGAGATGGAGGGGCTAGCTGCCGACGCAGCAGTGGTCTTGGGGACGAGTGTCTGCCGTCCCTTTGATCCTCTCGTACACTTCCCTGCGATGTACCGTGACTTCCTTCGGGGCCTCGATGCCCAGTCGCACCTTGTCACGCCGGACATCAAGCACCGTGACGATGATGTCGTCACGGATGATGATGGTTTCCTTGGCCTTCCGGCTTGGGACTAACATGGCGGTTCCCTCCTCGCTGGAGTGCCTTCCTTGTGGCAATCGTCACCAAGTGACCGGCCTCGGCTGCCCGAGCAAAGCCGCTGGCTCACTGGCCGTACATTTGGCCGCCAAGCAGACCAAGCGGAAAGAGATTCGGACGAACTCTACCACCCCCGAAGCGTTGATCTGCGGCGGGCTGAACGCCGGTGACGATGAGATGAGCGAACGTATGAGTCCGTCGATGCGCAGATCAGGGCAATTTCGCACCCCCAATTGTAACCCCTGCCACCTGTGGGTCAACGTCGGTTCTGGTGGCCCAGATCGCATGCCAGCATTGCCAGAACGGCGGGTTGACGATCTAACCCAGCCTCAACCGACCTCGGCCAACGCCTCTTGTGCCGATTCTAGGCCGTACTGGGCGGCTTTTTCGAGCCAGCGCCTTTTCTCGTCGGGATCATCGCTCTCCAGCCCAAGCTCGTACATCGCCTGAACGTGACCCTCCTCGGCGGCCTCCCGTAGCCACCTTTCCGTGTCCTTCGGGTCGTCGCACTCCCGGCCAAACTCATGCATCGCCGCAACGTAGCCATGTTCGGCGGCCTGTTGCAGCCAACGTCTTCTCATGCTCGGGTCGTCACACTCCAGGGCATAGTGATACATGGCCGGGACGTGCCCTTCATGGGCGGCCTCCCGAAGCAACCGTCTTCGCTCGTCGGGATCGTCGCATTCCAAACCGTAGTCACACATCGCCGGGATGTAGCCTTCTTCAGCCGCCTCCTTTAGCCAGTGCCTCCGTTCCTCGGGCCTGTCGCACTCCAGGGCGTAATGGTACTTCGCAGCGACATTTCCTGACTCGGCGGCCTGCCGCAGCCAGGGCTTGCGGGAGTAGTAGTCTTCCTCCTGCCTCTTACACATGTCCGGCCCCCTTTCGGCGTTTGTAGTGGGCACGGAACTTGGTCTGCCCTACAGTCAACTTGTCGCCAGGCATCAAATGCGACTCTGTAACGTACACTCCGTTCACAAAGGTGCCATTCTTGGAGCCGAGGTCACGAACTACGAGGGTGCCACCGATCTGGTCGATCTTGCAGTGGTAGTGGCTCACGTAGGGATCGCTCAGACAGAACTCAACATCCGAGTCCCGGCCCACCGTCACCGGCAAGTCCTCCAGCGGGATGCTGCATCCAGGCGAATCGGCACTGACCAGTTCAGCCGTCATAGTTGTGAAGTCCCTCCAATAGTCCTCATATCACCACGCACTCAACGAGCGGGTTGCTCGGATGGTTTCAGCTTCTCGTACACCTCCCTGCGGTGTACGGTCACCTCTCTTGGGGCCTCAATCCCCAGCCGAACCTTGTCTCCCTGCACCTTGGTCACGGTGATGACGATATCATCACGGATGATGATGCTTTCTTGTTCCTTTCGGGCGAAAACCAACATGGTCGCTTGCTTCTGCCGTAGCAGCCCCGAGCTACGACGAATTAAACCTCAGTTCCAGCTTGTCGTCCCGCTGCAACATCGCCACAAGCTCTTCTTCGGTCAAAGGCACTCCCGCTTTCGGCGTTGCGACAATCGCATACAAGGGAGAATCGGTGAGTCCTGGTTCATGTTCGGGCTCGGTAGTATCGATTCCCGCTTCGCCAAGGACACGGCTTACGTAGCGTGCCTCCCGTTCTCCCTGAACGTAGACTTTCCACGACGCAGGGCGGATCTTCGGAATGGTGATCTTACTCATCGTCCTAACGGCTCTTGTGGTCATGCTTGGCCTTGATCGGCTCCGGTGAAGGCTCGGGCGTCGGTTGAACAGGCGGTTCCGGCCAAGGCTCGGGTGTCGGCTGTGGCGGTTCCGGCTCTGGGAATATGGGTGGTGCCGGTTCCGGTTTCGGGGACGGCTCTGGAATCGGATCAGGAAAGGGTTTTGGCTCGGGTGGCGAGGGAACCGTTGGAGCGGACCTGGGAGGTGCAACATGGACGAAGCTGTGGTGTTCGACAGTCATCTCACTTCTGCTCCGGTTCACCACGTCACCTCGATGTCGTTGATGATCCCCGCAATGCCTTCGACGCCCTTGACGGCCTCCTGGGCAACTTGCTTCTCATAGAAGGTCGGCAAATCTCCTCGCAGCCAGAGCACACCCTCGTTGCACTCGCACGAAATGTCCCTGCCATTGACATGAGGGTCTTTCCGCAAGCGATCTTCGGCCTCCTCTGCTATCTGCTGGGAACGGCTGTTGACATCTGGCTGACGATGCGGGCGCATCTGCCCACCTCCTTGCAAACGGGATGCCAGGATGGGATTTGCCACCAGAATTGGCCACATCGGGGGGAAGGGCGAATCCCGGTAGCAGCCAAGGGGGCGAGCAGGGGCGGCAACGCCCGTGTCACACGCTGCTCGGGATGAGCAGAAGCGGAAGCTGACACGGCCCCCAGCACGCCCTTTCCCTTTACCCTACGCATTCAGTCGGGATGTTCAACCCCCCGGAGGCCGAAAATACGGGAATCGGGTCGAAAAATGGGCGGCATCTGTGAATGACCACGTACAACGTGGGGGAGCCATGACCAACGAGAGAAAGTAGAGAAGCCAGTTCAGGTCGCCTACTTGCCGTAGCGCTCCCGGCCCGAGAGCATTTCTCCGAACCCTCGGCTAGCGCAACCCTCCCTCCGTCTCCTCCAGTAACTCTATCGCCCGCATGGCATTCTCTCTGCCGCCAATTCGCCGGAGGAAGTCCTCGACGGCCAGGGCTTCCTCTTCGGAAAGCTCGTTCGGGTCAACAGAGAGCGCCAATCGGAGTTCGGTGGCAGGCAGATTGTCGATCCGGCGTGCCATTTTGTCATCCTTGCTTGGGTGCCTTAAGAACGAAGTCGGACGACCGGCACCTGGAGCATTGGCGAGATGGCAAAGGAAAGCCTGGGGCTGACGGCTGACAGGTGGGGTCGGAGAAGCCGCAGCATAAACAAGCCCCGCCTACTCCCGGTGGCGTAGGCGGGGCATGTTTCTTCGAGGCAACAACGCTTCCGTTCGTGCTACCCCATGTGGCTTGTCCTCTGGCCGCATCCTCTCGGCCAGATGGCCGATCCCGATGAGCTTAGCCATGCGGAGCAGAAAGTCAAGCCCGATGCTCCAGGGAGACTCTACGGGCGCTGCTAGCAACGATGGCACCTCGTTGCGATTAACCCGACCTCGACTTTCGCCTGACCACGACGGCAGTGTCTAGCTTGAAGCCGTATCGCTCTCTCGTGCAAAACGAGACATACCGGAACCCGCTCTTGATCCTGAGTTCGGGCGTGCTAGAATACTCAGCCCTCCCGCCAGACCAACCCCGCCTGCTGAACCCCCAATGTCATCCAGATGAGTAATGGTCCCCGGCTATGGAGATGCCGCTCCGGACCATCGTTCAGATTTCTTTGAGACTACCCCCACGGAGAATAGGACGGAACCATGTCTTCTCACGACAACGAAGCGCAACCAGCGAAGATCCTGCTGGTTGAAGACGGCCACGTACAGACGATCCTAGTGACGACTGCGCTTGCGGATTTCCCACAGTTTCACCTGCTCCACGTCGCCAAGAATGGCGTCGAGGCCACGGAGTTCTTGACACGGGAACTTCAGTGCGGAAATGGCCAGCTTCCCGACCTGATCTTCCTCGACATCAACATGCCTGAGAAGGATGGCTTCGAGGTGTTGACCGAGTTGAAGTCCGACCCCGTTCTTCGCACAATTCCCGTCATCGTCTTCACCACCACTGATTGCCAGGAAGACGTTGATCGAGCCTACGAAAAAGGGGCAAACACCTTCGTAACGAAGCCGGTCACTCTTGCCGATCTAAAGGGCGTACTGAAACGGATCGCCGACTACTGGGTGGAGACTGCTTGTTTGCCGACCAACCTGCAAGCGTCCAATGAAGCGAAACCACGGATTTGGCGATCAGCGGGCTAATCGGCACTTTGAGTTGCGCATCTCATCACCAATACGGCGGCGGAAGCGGACGATCATTGAAGGGGTTTACCTATTATTCCAAAACCAGTAGCAGTAGTCCTTTATCAACTGCCGATTCGGCCTTCCCCTCTTGACCTCCAGTTCGCCCAATGGCAAGGTCATCGCACGTCTCTTGTGTCGAGCCTCGCAAATGATGCCGTAGGTGTCATCGATGATCGGTTCCTCATCGGGATCGCCCAGGCCGACGACTCTGACCGAGTAGCCGCACCGAAACAGCGTACCGGATTCCGGGGTGTGCTCTGCCTCGAACGGGAAGACGAGGTTCTGCGACAGGTACTCGTGGTATGTCTCCAGAGTCTCGTCGTCCACGTCGGGCAGGGGATCGTTGCTGGTCAGCCCGAAAACGATCCTCACCCGGTTGTCCTGATCTTTGGGCGACAGCGGCTTCGTGGTGATCTCCGTTGGGTGCTCGATGTTTAGCGGGCCGCCAGGATCGGGTTCTAGGTCATCCTCACCCAACCAATACTCCTCCAACTCCATGCCATCCCGTTCACAGCGTTGCTTGAAAACCGGGTGGATAGCGTCCAACGTTTCCCGGCTCCAGCGGACGGTGTACATGTGGCCCTTGTGGACCTCCGAGATGACCCCGGCCCAGCCGCCCAGGGGCATGTCCGGGTAGTCGGTGTCCCGGATGCCGTGCTTGACCCGGACCTGATCGCCGAGGGTGTACTTGGCGGGGGCTGGCGGTTTCCTCTTCCTTTTCAGCTTGGACATGGCCCTCCTCCGGGGAATGCGGCCCATCACCGGCATTTTCGCCGGTGGGCGAGAGTCGAGGCAAGGGGCCTGCCTGCTCCACGACCGCACGAGCGGGCCGCCTTTCCGCCCGCCCCTGACCCGGTAAAATTAGAGTAAATGAAAAGACTGGGAAGAGGCCCTCACAGGTGAGGCATTTCGTGTCGGAAGAGCTAACCAAGGCCCTGAACGCCGTTGTCGAGCGGCTCGCCGCCCTGGCCTCCCAGGACGACGAGTTTCGCTCTGGGCTGCGGGCTTTGGCCCAGGAGGTATTGCGGCGAGTCGTTGGCGAGGATGAGCCGCCAGCGGCGACGGAGGAGCCGGTGGCGGCGGCCCCGGAGTCCGCCCCTGCCGAGCCGGTCGAATTGCCCGAGCTGCGGCTCCGCTCTACCGTGGAAGAGGCCCCGTCGCCTGCGGAGACGGCCCGGCAGTTCGCCGGGGTGCTGCCGGTCGCCAACACCGACCTCCCGGTGATCGAAGCCCGGTGTCGGCTCAAAGCCGAAGGGGCCCGTTGGGCGGCGGCCCGCCAACGTCGCCTCCGAGCCGGGGCCGATTACGAGACGGAGATCGAGCCCAAGGACCGGGAGATCATCGACCAGGCCAAGACCCTCCACGACTGTTTCCTTTGGATGAACCATCCGAGCGGGCCCTCGCCTGCGGATCTTTCCCTGCTGGACGACCTGGCCGGGTGCTTCGAGGCCACCGCATCGGCCATCTCATTGGTCCGGGAGGTCGTCGAAGACACCGAGGCCAACCGGGACATCTTCGAGCAGACCCTTGATCTGGTTGCGGAAGCACAGTCCGCCCTGCGAACTGCCGTCCAAGTGATCGACGCCTCCCGTGACAACGACCAACAAATGGTCTACCGGTGGCTGCGGCGAACCGCAGCCGAAGAACAGACCTTCATTCAGCGCTACATGCGGTCGGACGATCAAGCCGATCCCACAACCTGGTCGGACATCGTGGAGCGAATCGAAGCTCTGGACGATCAGTTGCAGCAGGCCCGCCATCAGGAGAAGCAACGGCGAGGACGCCTCAACAAGCTCCGCTACCATGTCCAGCAAGTCGAGGCGGGCCGGGACACCGAGCATGACTGGAACACCATAGTCCAGACGGTGGACAGCATGGTGAAGGACGGCATCCCACCGAGCAGCAGGGAGATCAGGGATGCTTTGCTGCCGGTGATTGACGAATTGCCAGAGGAGACCGAGTTACTGGAGAATGTTCAACTCGTCCTTCGGGAAATCGACCACTTCCTTGCCACCCGGACTCCAGCGGCAACAGAGGTGGACCGGGAACCGACCACCGAAGTGTTGAAAGTGCGGGACCGGCTTCGGGGAAAGGCCGTGCTCTTAATCGGCGGTGAACGGCGGCCTCATGCCCAACGGGCCCTGCAAGAGGCATTCGGGCTGAAAGAGCTTCGGTGGCTGGAGCCCGGAGAACATGAGTCATTCGAAGTCTTCGAGCCCTACGTCGCCCAGCCCGATGTTCCCGTAATCTTGCTGGCGATCCGGTGGGTGAGTCATTCCCACTCGAATGTTCAGCAGTTTTGCACCAAGTACGAGAAACCGCTGGTCAAACTACCGGCTGGCTACAGCCCGAACCAAGTGGCCCACCAGATCATGCAGCAGTGCGGAAATCGGCTGCCGATTGAGGCTTCTCCGTAGAGGTAAGAGGCCCGCCGAGCCTCTCGGACCGGCGTGCTCGGGGGTTCGTCGGGTGTACTCCAGGGGCCAGCCCTGTCGCACTCGTCGGTCGGTAAGCACAGGCTACGGGACGTGACGGTTGCGGGGATTATGACGATCCGGGCAGGCGACACCACACCGCCAGGGTTCGATCTGCCGATAGAATCGTGACGAGCCATACACCAAGGAGGAGCACCATGCCGGTGTCGGACGCCGACCGGGTTTACCAGCTTGTGGTGGAAGGCTTCAGGGCGTTGGGGGCCACCGACCCCGAGGCCATCAGCCGGGCCATCTTGTTGCGGGAGCGGAGGTTCGTGGGACACCGGTTCTGCTGCGACGGCATTCAAGCCCTACGGCTGGCGGGCGAGGATGCCATCGCCTTCTACAACGATCAGGGGAAGCTATTGAAGACGGTGCCCCTGGAAGCCGAGCCGATGAAGAAGGCGGCGTGAAGGGGCGGCCCCGAAAGTAGGAAGGGGTGCCGCTTACCCCGACTCTTCCGGCAGCGGGGGTGTCCGCAATGTTGTTCCCCACGCAGGCTTCACGAACCTTCGGGGCCTTTACGCTTCTTGGCCTCATGCCGGAATCGTCGAGGGGCGGCCCCTTCCTCTTTAGTTCCTACTCAAACTGAAAACGCTATCACGTGTCGAGCAGGATGAGTTCCTTTAGTTTCTTTCCTACTCGGCGGTTTCGTGAGCCTTGTTCCATGCTGTTGATGTTGTCGTCCCACAGTTTGCTGCGG
>Ga0180438_10007570_pt1 | contig 14102 bp, 12 predicted proteins | sample SS_ome_12_FD_132455 | JGI IMG/M metagenome (GOLD analysis project Ga0180438, IMG submission 132455) | Hypersaline lake sediment archaeal communities from the Salton Sea, California, USA - SS_3_D_2 metaG | ecosystem: Environmental > Aquatic > Non-marine Saline and Alkaline > Hypersaline >... | reverse complement strand
CGTCACTCAACTGCTTGAGACGTGGAAAGCGCCTTCAGTTGTTCCGATATCTCCGCCAGCCCGGCGTGGATCTGACGCAGTGTGGCTCGGCGCGACGCCTGGACGTACAACAGCGTGCAGGCCGCCGCCAGGACCACCAGACCTGCCCAGGCACACGCCGAGACCGTGGTGATGTCCGTGATGATCGGCAGCGCATGGAAGAAACGACGGACCTGCTCTTCGTGTTCTGGCAAGTCGTGCTGGCTGTAGTGGACCACGGCGGCCAGGATTGGATTCACATAGGTAACAAAGAACCAGGTGTAGGCAACGACCCCTGCGGCCACCAGCAGCCAGAGAATCATCGAGATCCACCCCAGGATCGCACTCCGCCGGTTCATTCGCCCGATCACCGACGCCGCCAGGTCCGCGGCGTCGCCGCCGTGCTGGGGCGTTTCGGTGGGGCGTTCGCTATTTGGTGTCATTTCGCAACCTTTCCATTTCGTCTTTCAGGGCCCGTTTGGCGTAATAGAGCCTCGACCGCACCGTGCCTACGCGGCAGTTGGCGGCCTGGGCGATCTCCTCGTACGACATCTCCTCCATGAAGCGCAACACCACAACCTCGCGATGTTCCGTGGACAGCCGGTCCAGGCACCGGGATATCGCCCGAACGTCCTCCTCGCCAAACGTCGGCTCCGCTTGGGGTTGATCGGCCAGTTCCGCAACTTCAAGCGATTCCGTCGGGATTCGATGTCGTCGGAAGTGATGGGCGTTCTTGTTCCTCACAATCCTGAAGAGCCAACTGCGGATGGCCTTGGGGCTCCGCAGCGACGGCAGCTTTCGGTAGACGTCGAGCCATACCTCCTGCAAAATGTCGTCGGCGTTGCCCGGATTTCCCAATACACGGTCGATGTAGTTCTTCAGCCGGCCGTGGAACGCGGCCAGCAATTCCTCGAACGCACGGTCGTCCCCCGCCTGGCATCGGAGCACCAATGCCTGTTCCCAGAGTCGGCGTGCCGGATCTTTCATGCGGTCAGCGGTCGAGAGTAAGCGGGATTCATCGCATCCATTCTTAGAGTTGCGCGATTCTCCAAGAAGTTCAACGGGCAAGAGTTGACAGAGATTTCAGCCGGTCCTGAGTCTGGCCGACCGAGAAAGGACTGTCAATCACCGGCTGGGTGGCACGTCCCGCCCCGCCCTTTCTGACGGCAGGAAAGCAGAAGCCCCCGACGGTTTTTCGGAAACGGCGTTCCAGGCGAGCGGACTTCTTCGGAAAAACGTCCGGGTTGCCTCGGCAACAAGAGGACGGCGTTGACGACGAATCACTCGGAGACATCGCTTGCCGATGCGGAACGGCGAGGTCCGGCCCAAGAAGCACCGGCATGGCCGCCACCCGCCGTACCGCAAGAACGGCGGGGGCCACCTTCCCGGAACGCGAAACGACCCAGTAATTCCTCACCCAGATTCCGCCTCGGCTTCCGTCTCAGTCTTCGCCTGGGTTTCCGCCTTGGTTTCCATTTCGATTTGTTTTGGCGGGAGTTGCCGCTTCGGCGGTACGGTCGGCTGTTCGGTCGGCTGCTCTTGCTCGGGGCCGGCCAGTCACTGGGTGAATCCTCGTTGGATGTCCGGGCGAGCGATCAACTCCTCCAGGGATACCGCTTGGGCTTCAGCCTGGGACGCGCCATGCGCATCACGCTTTCGTCCCAGCCGATTGGGAAGAACGGCCCCTGCGGATATTGAACGACGGTCGCAGCCATCGAGGCCAGGAAGTCATCGGCGTGCCGAGCGTCGTCGCCTTCGACTGCCCCAGCACGGACGATGGATCAGCGGCGATGACCATTTCGGCAAAATGGATGACCACGGTAGGGTGCTGAAGTTTGCCGGCAGCAAACCATTCCCACGGGGCCGGGCCTATTACGGCGAAGAGATGCCGGAAGGCGCCGTTAGGCTTCAGGGTTACCGCGGCCACGTCCGGTCCATTGAGGGTGCCGAGTGGATCTTTGGCGGCCTCATGTGCCAGAGACCCGACATCTGCACGTGCCACAATCTACGGTACGACATGGATTATTTCGCGCGGCACTGGCTTCCGGCCAACCAACTTCACTCCGTCGTGGTTATCGACGCCAATGCAAACCTGATTGCGAGGCTGGGCAGATACGGCAATGTGGACGACAAGGCGAAGGACATCCAATCCGGCGGCGATGGGCTTCGTTTCGTCTGGCCACGGGCCATCGCCGTTAGCGACACGGCCCTCTACGTGGCGGACCACGGCAATTGCCGCATCGTGAGAGCTACGCGGCCGAAGCGGTGGTTGGCCTATCTGATCGGTAGTACAATGACCGTCCTCGGAGGACAATTCGTAGGTCGCCCGCTGACGGCAGTGGCGATCGGCGACGCGGGCAAAGACTGTATCCGGAGTGTGGAATTGGACTATCACGTCAGCGAGCGAGTTCCGTTGGATTAGAGAGGAGTCGAACCATGTTCAGAGCAACGCCATGTTCTGTGCTCCTGATGACTGTCTTGGCAACGCTCTCCGCGGGCGTGAGTTCGGCCGAGATCGTTGCCGTTCAAGGCGAAGAAGTAGAAAGCGTTCACACGAACAGCGGGAAGTCGGTCGGCCTGGCCGTGGTACGGTATGGCGGCAACGAACCGTTGCGTCTCGAGTTACGGACGAAGCAGAAGCGGGCCTGCGCCCGGGGATTCGCCGTTGCTCTCTCCGACGCAAGAGACTTCTCCGACGAGCCCACCGCCATACCGACGCTTCAGAATCGTGCCATGCGAAAGGCCGAGAAGCTTCAGGGCGTTGACTATCTGAAGATCGCAACGAAGTTCGCCGATTGCATGCTGAAGTACGGTCGCGACCGCTACGGCAAGGTGCATAGCCCGCTGTTTGCCGTCCTGCTGACCCGAGAGAACGAGCCCAGGATCGGTCCGTACCCCTTGTTCAAGTCGCCCTCGCCGTACCAGACGAGCAACATGAAGACCCCTTTCAGGAAGTTCGATTACAACTGCGTGCTCAATTATCCCGGCGGGCTGGGTGGCGAGGGCCCGCACAAGGTGACCTTTTACGGCTGCGATCCCTACGAGGACTGTGCCCTGTACGAGATGCTGATCGACCTGAGCCGCAGCACCGGCAACGCGGAGTACCGGGAGGAGGCCGAAAAGGCCCTTACCTGGTGGTTTACGAATACCCAGGGCCCCACCGGGCTTTATCCGTGGGGAGAACACCTCGGCTGGGATTTCGAGCACGAGTGCCCGACCTACTTCGAAGGGCCGACCAGGCACCTCTACGCCGCATGCTATCACGAGATCAAGGACCGCGTGCCGTTTCTGGATGTTCTCGCCCGAATTCCCGCCAAGAAGCCGGGAGACCACACGCCGCTGGAAAAATACGCGTTGGGCGTCTGGAGGGCGCACTACTGGGATCCGGCCCGCGCCGTCTATTGCCGCCACGGGGACTACACGGGCAACGACAAGCGCGACGGGAGCTTGGCCGGTTTCCCTGCTCACCAGGGCGCCCATTTGCGGCTCTGGGTGGCGACCTATCTAAACACCCGCAACCCTGAAGTGCGGAACGAAATGGAGAGGATTCTCAACAAAGTGCTCGACGTGCAGATCGCCCGGACCAAGAGGTACGGCTTTGTGCCGTTCACATTCGACCCGGACTACAAGGGCAAAGATCCGGGCAAGAGTTCTCCGGAGCAATCGATGCGGTTGGCCGGCCACGCAGCCGAACTTTCCCGGGCGCTCAGCGAGGCCAGGGCGGTCCCCGAGATCGCCGCGAAACTCAAACAATTGGCAATTCTGCACCTCGGTCCCGAGGGCTTTGAGAAGGCCGCCGTGCTTGAAGAGGAAGTTTCCCAGATTCCCAAACCGGAGCCGCGAGTCAAGGATCTCTCACAGAGCCGGATGCCCAATGACTATGCCAACGAGATACTCCGCAACATCGAATACTACAAACGCTATGGCGATGACGCATACCTGCAGGCAGCGGATACCTGCGCGCGGCTGGCCTACGTCGCCTTCTGTGACGACGTCTGCCCGTTGCCGAAGGCCTACGCCGGCTCGCCCCCCAAGACAACGCAGGGGGAGCCTTTCCCCGACTTCTACTTCCGCGGTGCGAAACTGATGCGCGCCTTCGCTCTGCTGGGAGAAGCGACTGGACGCACGGAACTGCTTCTCGGTTCGCCCCATGACGTACCCAACTCGGCAATGCTATCTGATTGATGGATAGCCTATCGCTTTCGTGCCGAAGGCAGTTTACAATAGCCTGTATCTGCAAGGCGACTCTAGCGGAAGGACGGTGGCTATCCGCAAAGGCACGGAAGTCCTGACGCTCGCTTTCGCCGAGCATTCGAATCAATAGCATAGCGACACTCAGAAGAAAGGTAGCCATGAAGAGACCATTTGTATTCGCAATCGCAATTAGCCTCTTGAGCGTGTGCCAAGGCAGCGTCTGAGGTGGCGCCGAATTGCCGGACACTCCAAATGCTTAGTTTTGCTGCTAAACTGAGCAGCGGCGGAGTTGGCAGCCCGCCACCAGCCGTGCGGCCGGCGACGGGTGGGGCGGCTGATGCACGAGATGGGACTCGTGGCCATCCAACCGAAATCGTTCAAGCCGCAGACCACCGACAGCCGCCACAACTTGGGATACAGCCCGAACCTGCTGATCGATGCGCCTCCGCCAGACGGCATCAACCAACTCTGGGTCGGCGACATCACCTACGTGCCGCTGGCCGGTGGCGATTTCCTCTACCTGGCGATACTGATGGACCGTTTTTTGCGGCGGATCATCGGCTGGGATTTGCAGGATCACATGCGAGAATCGCTGGTTTTGGCCGCCTTGCAGGCTGCCATTGCCCTGCGGCAGCCCAGCCCCGGCTTGATCCAACACACGGACCGCGGAGGCCAGTACGCCGGGGCCGGATATCGCGAACCGGACGAGTCCGAAGAATGCTCTGGCGACGCCCAGGCTCCGGGCATATCGCTCGCCAGCTACCGTGCCGAGAGACTTGCCCGTCTGAAGAGGGGGTTTGGCGGCTCTGAGGGCCTCCCTTCCTGTTCCCGCTAACCTGCTTGGGTGTCTGCCTCGAGCAGTTGCGCTGGCGTGGAAACTCCTGGAGCAACGGCCCCCCAAGGGCCATATCGAGCCGTCACTTTGAAGACAGCGGTGCCAAGGGAAGCCAGTTCACGGCCCCGGATTCACCGAACGTCGCAAGACGTGTGGCTTGAGGGTGGAAATACCGTCTGCCCATCCGAAAGACCGACGCAACACCCGCTGCAATGATGCGGTTCGATACCCCCCGAGGGTCTACAAAGCGCCCCCTCCGGACAGGCAGGTCGGAGCCAGCGATTGTTGTTTTCTTGTCCCCTCTCGGCGAGGATGCGACAAATGAATACATGAGGAGTGTCTCTTGGCCACTAAGGCGTTGTTCGAGAAGCTGGTTCGCGAGAACGCGAATATGTTGATCGCGTACATCCGATCCATTGCGCGGAACGACGCATCGGCGGATGACGTCTTTCAGGACACGATGCTGACGGCGTGGCGACGACTGGACGACTACGACGAGGGTCGGCCATTTGGCTTCCGGCTGCGGGGCATTGCAGCGCGGATTCTGCTGGCGCACCATCGCAAGGTGGCGCGAGGCTTTTCCCTTTGCGACGAGCAGACGTTGGACTACCTTAGCCAGCGATTCGAGGCCCTCCATCGACAGTCCGGCGATACGTTCGACGAAAAGCTGGACGCGCTTCGCGACTGTGTCGACAAGCTGCCTGAGCGATATCGCCACCCCATCAAACTACGATACGAGGAAGATCTTCGAGGCGACAGGCTTGCCCAGCGACTGGGGCTGGCCGACGAAACCGTCAAGAAGCGGTTGCAGAGGGCAAGAGCGCGCTTGCTGGATTGCATCAGTCGCAAGATGGCGGCCGTGGAGGCATGACGATGGACAACGCACAAGGAGACTTGGACGACCAGCGCCGCCGGCAGGCCGACGAGCAGATGCTGGAATCGTTGCTCCGGCAGGCGATGCGACGGGAGCCCGAGGCGGAAGAGGCGCGAATCCAAGGCGTGCTGCAGCGACTTGACAAGCAGACTCCCATTCGCACTGAGGACCACCGGCTGTCGCCCGTGCAGGTCCACAAGAAGGCGAGTCGCATCTGGCGCTGGTTCTCGCTCGCCGCAGCTGCAGGTCTGCTGCTGGCGATCGGCTTGTGGTGGCAGTCGGCCCCATCACGGCGAGTTCTTGCCGTGGTGCAAAAGAGCTTGCAGTGGGCGGCCGAAGCGCCTGCCCGCCAGTACAGTGTGACGGCCGTCGTCCATCTACCGATGGTGGGCCGAACCGAACGCGTGGCTGAGTTGTACGTGGATCGTGCCCAGCGGTTTGCCCTACGGCGCCCGTTGGTTCTTCTGCCGGGCGAAGTGTGGATTGGGGGAAACGAACGAGAGAAGTGGATTGTACCGCCCCGAGGCCCGATCCTGGTCGGCGATCATGAGATGCTGCAGAATTGGATCGCGCACAGTAGTGACTTTCCCACACCCTATCTGAACCTAACAACCTTTCTGCAACTCATGTCGCAACGCTACGATTTGGAGATGCTCCCAGACACCGATGTGGCCTTACCCAATAAGCGCGATCAGACCGTTCGCTGCCGCCGGGTACGCGGGCTTCTGCGCGACACGGGTTGGGGCCCGCCGTCAAGGGTCGACCTCTGGGCCGATCGTGACACCGGAATCGTTCGGCGACTCATTCTCGACTGGCAACTCCAGCCGGGGCAATTCGGCCGCTCGAAAGTCTTCATCGAGCTGGCCAGCCACAAGGAACTGCCGCCAGATTGGTTCGAGCATTCGGCACACCACGGCGAAGGCCGGTCGATACTGCGCGTGCCTCCTTGAGCAGCCCGCGGACGGGGCCATCCGGTTTGCCGTCACGGAAACGTGCGGGCGAAGAGCGGTTTTCAATTCTCTGTGTTTTCTGTCCTCTTTCGCAGCGTCCCAGACAACTATCCTATGAAAGCGTAGAACGGGTCCCGCTTGGGTCGGGACGGTGAACACTCTAGATCAAGGAGCTGTGTCATGTTGAAGTGGATGACGGTGATAGGTTTGTTGGGTCTCGTGGCGATTGGCGCCGCCCCGGAAAGGGCGGCCGCCCAGTCGCCTTCCGTTGTGGAAGCGTGTGCGCAGATCGTAGATACCCCCTTGGGAAAGCACGTGATCGGATCGATTGGGCGGTTGCTGCTGCTGCGGTCCGAGTTGGGCGTGACGGCGGAACAACGCGAGCAGATCCGTGGGATCGTCGCGGGGCACAGGCCGAAAATGGTCGAGGTGGCACAGGGGATGTTGAAGCAGTGGCGAGCGCTCGGTGACGCCGTGCTTGCCGAAAAGATTGATGAAAAGGCTATCCGGGCCGCAGCCGCCGAGTTTGGCGAAACGCTGGGCGACGCGGCCGTTGTGCGGGCCAAGCTCTTCCGTGAAGCTCGTGGCGTGCTCAGCAATGAGCAGATCGGTGCTGTCAAAGAGTTTCGCACAGAACAATTGAAGTCCGTTGAGACGATGCTGAAAGAGGTGGCTGCCAGGAAGTGACCGTCGAACGGTCGAAAAAGCACAGCTTCGCACAGTTCGGCTAACCGTGCGAAGCTGCGCTCCGTTGTGCAGGGCGGTGGCCGCCCACCGATACCGGCCTCCATGACATGTGCATGTGGCGTTCGTGACCCGCACCTGCACTACGACGGCGCGAAGATCCTCTTCTCCTATCGTCAGGGCGGAAGCCGATACTACCATCTTTACGAAATCAACGTCGACGGCTCGGGATTGCGGCAGATCACCGATGGAGCGTTCGACGACATCGAGCCGATCTATCTGCCCGAGGGTGACATTCTGTTCTGTTCGTCGCGCTGCAACCGCTGGGTCCAATGTTGGTTCACGCAAGTGGCCATCCTCTACCGGTGCGATGCCCGGGGAAGGGGTATCCACCCGATCTCCTGCAACGTCGAACAAGACAACACGCCGTGGATGCTCCCCGACGGACGCGTGCTCTACATGCGCTGGGAGTACGTCGACCGCAGCCGGGTACGATTCCATCATCTCTGGACGTCCAACCCGGACGGCACCGGGACCATGGTCTACTTCGGCAACATGCACGGCGGAACGGTGATGCTCGACGCGAAGCCCATTCCCGGCAGCAACAAGGTCGTGTCGGTCTTCTCTCCCGGCCACGGCGCGAAGGAACACGCCGGGCGAATTGCGATCGTGGATGCTGATGCCGGGCCGGATGATCGCTCGATGGTCCAATACGTCGATCCGGACAGAAGCAACTACCGCAATCCCTATCCGCTCTCGGACGACCTGTTTCTGGTGGCGGAAGACAACCGTTTGTTGTTGATCGATCGTGGCGGGCGCAAGTGCATCCACGTCGGCCAGGAAGACTGTCGCGTAGTCGATCTTCGCTGGACGCCCGATTTGCGAAGTGTAGTGAAACGTGTTGTTGCGGCCACCGAACCGGCGGCTGTATCCGGCAACTGATTGCTGATCCACGACTGCTGCTGAGGGTAGTTCTTGGGCACGGACTTGCGCATCGGTCGCCCTTCGTTGTGCTGAATCGACGCGACATCATCGCGGCTTTCTGTGTGGCATCCCCGACCATTGATAGAGCATCAACTTGCAGTGGCCAGATTCCTCTTCGATGATCAAGTACTCGCCGTTGTCACGCTTCTGGACGCGCAGCAGTGCGGGTCCGTGATCGAGGCTGCCGTCGCGATAGCCGGTCTCCGGGCCGGAATGAATCGAGAAGAGATACCTGCCGTCGGCCATGCTGTGCACCTGGATGTGACCGTTTCGGCGGCCGGCAAACATGAAGTCCTCTTCAGCCCAACAGTGGTGAATCGCGGTCCGGGTGCTCGTATCGAAACCGTCATGAAGCCATCTTATCTTGGGGGAACGCGACCAGTTGTCATAACAGGTTGCCGCCCGGGACAATTTGAAGCCGGAAGTGTATCGCTTGTCCGCGGTCTCACCCCACAGGACCATGGCGTCACGATCAGGGTCGTACACCTGATAGGTAATCCCTCGCATCGGGTCGGGCGCCGGTGTGATCCTGGGGTCAGCGCCGTAGACCGGCACGCCGTGTTGGTTGATATCGTCCAGCGGGAACTGAAGGATGTGACCGCGCTTGACGCCGTCTACCTTCCAGGTGGCGTTATCCCAGATGGTACCGTTCCTGTCCACGAACCAGCCCGTCCCGCCGGTAGGCAAGTCACTTAGGACGTGGGTTTCATCCGAATCAATGCAACCGTCGCCGCTGGTGTCGGTCCACATCCAGCGGTAGTTTCCTGCCGGCTGGGCGCTGCCCCAGTGAGGTTCCATTTTCTTGATATGGTTGTGAGTGAAGACGCCGCACGGAATCAGGATCTCGCCGAAGCGCTCGGGATCGAGGCGATAGACCACCAGGAATCGGTCATCCTCGGAAGACATGTAGACAAACGTCCGCCCTCGCACACGGCGAACCGTAACGCCGGGCGTCTTGTTGCCGTCAAACCTGCGAGGGTCGTGGGGAAAGAGGAAGGGGCAGACCGTGACCGCCACGTTCTTCCATTGCTGTCCCGGCGGTTTCGAGTAGTCCATCCGATACTTGAAATCCATGTCGTAGATGATGTTCTCGTCACCGTCGTCGATGTCGGCGCTGTCGCAGAAATGGTCGGCGCGGGCCAACGCGGTCTCCAACCACTTGCCGTTCGACTTCCTCAACCAGCGAATCTCGGCGCCCTTCCAGACCGACGCGCCGCCGCAACTGACGGCCAAGCTCCCTGCGGAATTCACGCTCATTGCGTAAACTCCGTTGAAACGCAACGGCCCGAGTCTTCCCTTGGTGGTGCCCTCGAACGCGCCGCCGTTTACGCCGACGGTCGAATCGAGAGCCGGCACATCGCCGGAGATATCGAAGACTTTGACGTTGTAGTCCTCGCCGATGTCGGCGACGTACAAGAGGCGCCGGCTGCGATCGACGGCCAGGCAGGTCGGTTTGTCTACCGCTGAGATCTTCTTGGTGCTTAAATGCGTGCCCGAGGCGTCATAGCAGTGAATGTCGCTTTCGGCGACGTCGATGATCCAGACGTTTCCATCCCCGTCAACGGCGATTCGCCCTGCTTCGCCAATCTCTGTGGAAACGTCGATTGAATCCAACGGCAAGAGATCGGTCGTGCACAGCCTGTGAATGACGGTGTTTGTCTTGTCGCTGCAATAGAGAACGCCGTTGCCGCACGCCATGCCCACGATCTCACCAAACGAGACGTTCACTCTCTTGATCTTCCGGTGATCCTTCAGGCGAGATTTCTGAATCCAGTCATTTTTGAAGTCGTGGTTGTAATAGAGGTGCGTTCCGTCAGACGCGATGGCATTTCCGCCCTTCTTGTTCAGAGTGTCGTATTTGCCGGCCCAGTTACCCTGACCGTCGTAGATCTGATGGACATAGATCTGCTCGCTGCTGCGAGTGTTGATGTAGACGTGGTCGTCGTCGGTCAGCAGTATCGACTTGACCGTGTAAGGGACAGCCTTCTCTGGAGTGCCGAAGGAATTGCCGATCCAGGAATTGACGTATGGTTGTTCAGCCCCGCTCAGATCCGCCGCGAAGCCACCAAGTCCTGCGACAAGAAGCACAAGGGCAATACGTGGCAAAGAACTACGCATAATTCTAGTGACTCCAATGTAGGTGCTCACCGGCGTGGTCCGGCCTTGGAAGATCCCTCGATACGGACCTTACCGAGCGTGTAGTACCCGTGACGATTCCGGAGATCCGACTTCAGTGCCAACAAAACGTCGCGGGCTGCCGCGGGCGAGTATAGCTGCAACTGAATCGCATACTCGCCCGGCTCGAGGTCATCGGGTAGATCGAGTTCGTACCGCTCGCTGTAAGTCTTCTTCTCGGGCAGAGGGAGCCATTTCCGGTTGCCGGATTCGACCTGGAAATCGTGACTCGTGGCACCGCGCAGGCGCAGTCGCAGTTGGAAAGGCTCGTAGGCCGGGGCCACACCGCGGTTTTCCCAGGTCATGGTCAGTGTTGTCGATGTGCCCGCTTTCCAGGTCAGCGGTATCTTGACATCGTGCAGGAAGAACCAGTAGCCGCAGCGATTCAGCAGTTCGACGGTCAGTTCGGGATTGTCGTCGAGCCACTCTCGTGCGTCGCCGTGATAACCGATGTACGTCGCGTGTAACAGCTTCAAGGCGCCACGAAAATAGTCTGGCCCGCTCTTGTCGCCTCCGCGAAGGGCCACGGACGAGCCGGGGCGTACGACCCAGTTTCCATCCTTTTTCACCGCGCCGTAGTGCTGCAGTTCGAGGACTTGAGGCGTCCGTTGCCACGCATCCGCAAAGAACTCAGGACTGCGGACGGTCCACGTGTCGCTGTAGGCTCGGACGTAGTAGTCCACCAAAATGCTGTCATCCCGATAGGCGATCCCGCGATCCATGAGGTATTGGTGCATCCGCCGGCGCTGCTTGAGGTCCACGATGGAGTATACGAAATCGTCGGAGATGACCAATTGCGTCTTGCGGAAATACTTGCAGTGCAGATCAACGTGAGGGCGGCGCTGATCGAAGTCGTACTTGAGCCCACTCCCCGACGACGTATGGCCTTCGCCCCAATCGCCGATACTGCCGATGTCGACGTACCGCAGCCATGGCTTTCCGTCGTAACGCGCGGCGAATGCCTTCAGAAAGTTCTCCAGTTTCTTCATAAAGACAGGATCGTCGAACACCGGTTCCCAAGGGCCCTCCGGTTCGGTCTGCTGTCCTCGCCGATAATGACCGCCCTTGGCGCCTGCTTCCATTACCCACTTGGGGGTCGCGAACTGTTGCTCGATGCGATCTGTGCCGGTCTCTTTACAACTGATACGAAACGAGATCCCCGTCCCGTGCGCGACCCATTTGTCTATCAATCGGTCGATCACCTCCCACCGAAACTCGCTTTCTTGGGGCTCCAGATAGGACCACGCCAGCCGAATGTAGAGATGGTCCATACCGGGGAATTTCAGCAGGTCGACGTCTTCTGCAATGGCGTACTTGCCCGGATGGTTGTCGGGAAAATGGTGGTACCATCCCTTGTGTGGGTTTGCCAAAGGGGTCGAAGCGTCCCAGTGAGGCCGCAAGTCAATCACCCGGTCCCGCGGCTTTGTTGCCCAACTCTCACCGGCGGGATCTCCAGCCGCGACTCCCGTTGCGAGAACCAGAATCGTGATCAAAAAGGACTCAAACGGTTTTGTAGTCATGGATGTGCATCCTCCGATGTTGTTTCGGGGAACGGAGAAGTTCTTCAGTATTTCGTAGTTGTTGGCCACCTGCTTCTTGCCTGCTTCAAACCACGGGCAGCCAGGCGCTCATGCGCCCCTGCTGTCATTCAACATTCTCCAGGACCAGGACCCAGTCATTGCCGCGTCCCTTGGTCGGCGGAGTGAAGGTCTGAAAAGCGACACTGTCCATGGTATGCAGCTCGCTCAACGATCCCGTTCGAGGATCATACCAGGACGCCCTGGTTCGCGGTTGCTTCATCAGTGCGATGTTCAACATGAATTGTTCGCCGCGCGGAGAATAGACCAGCGCGAGCGATCCGTCCGGTACCCGCAAGCCGCGGACTCTTGCTCCGCCGTAATCGGGAGCGTCAACAACGAATTCTGTGTCGGGCTGTAGTTTCTGGTAGTCATATCGTTCAAACAGCTTTCTGACATGTCCCATCTGAGTGGCTCCCGGATCGTCGAGAGCCTCGGTCCATGGCACGTCGGCCCAAATGACGGGTTTGTGCTTGGGCGACCACATCTGCCATACAGAGTTGTTGCCGTAGGTGTGCCCGCAGGCGCCCGCCGTCATCGCCCACCAGGCTGCTTGACGGACGTCGTAGTCGTCAAAACGATCGTCTCGGTCGGCTCCCTTTAGATAGAAGCCGACCGGGATCCGCTCGTAGCGAGGTTCGCCGTCAAGCGTCGGTTTGACGGATTTCAAAGCATAATCGTGTTCCACGAAACGACCGTTGTCGTGATCGCGTGCTGCGTGAGACGACTGGATCATGTTGAAATCCAGCCAATCGGCCTCGTGAAAGTAGTCGGACGATCGCCCGGGACCTCTGGGGTGATAGGTGATCAGGTGCGTTCCGCCGTCGCCTCCTCTCAAGCCCATGGCCATGGCCTCCATTATCCGACGATCTTCATCGTCGTAGATATTCCGATCCCCTCCCAGGATCCATATGACCGGTGCGTCCGCGTACCGTCGCCCGAGCCAGCGGCCATAGATGGAGGCGTTCTTGGGACTGAAGATTCTTGGTCCAATGCCACCGCGAGCTGATTGCCATTTGTCGCCCCAGGTCGGAAGTAGCCCGATGAATAGCCCGCGCCGGGCGGCCTCGTCTATAATGAAATCCACGTGATCCCAATAGTCATTGGCCGGTCCAGGCCTGACGTCGGGCGCAGCAGGATCATTATCCAGCAATGGAGTGTGACCGTAGGCATTGGGTGTATTGATCCCGTCCTGCTCGGCCAACACCACGGTCTGGATTACCGTGAATCCCTTCCTCGCGCGGTTGGAGAGGTAGCGTCTGGCTTCTTCGCGGTTCAGCCGATGACACAACTCCCAAGCGGTGTCGCCAAGGTAGAAGAACGGTTTGCCGTCTTCGTATTGAAGCCAACGTCCGTTTTGGGAGACCTGCAGTTGCGCGGCATGATGCGGAGACAACGGTGACCGCCGGGGAGATTCTCGGTTGCCCGGACTGTCTTGAGCGCAGAGACCGCGACCGCCCGTCAGGCAAAGCACAACAACGAATGCTCGTATCAGCATGTTCTTCCTCCAGTTCTTCGTGCGGCGCGCGAATGTGCTTGTTCGACCGTGAAAACGACTCGCTGATACCGCTTCAGCGGCCCGGCTCCCTTGGCCATTTCCGGCCATTGTACCTGAATCCGCTCGAAACTGCACTCGACCGGCGTTCGTAGGTCTTTGCCGAAAGACGGACTTTGGCGGCCTTCCGCTACCCGGGATCAAGCAGAGCGGATTTGGCGACCAGCATCTAAGAGGAGTCCCTGCCTGCGTCTGATTAGTATGACAGCGCTATGTGTTTGCCGTCGGCTCGGCCTGGATTCGTGCTCGGCGGCGT
>Ga0180438_10007568_pt1 | contig 14104 bp, 14 predicted proteins | sample SS_ome_12_FD_132455 | JGI IMG/M metagenome (GOLD analysis project Ga0180438, IMG submission 132455) | Hypersaline lake sediment archaeal communities from the Salton Sea, California, USA - SS_3_D_2 metaG | ecosystem: Environmental > Aquatic > Non-marine Saline and Alkaline > Hypersaline >... | reverse complement strand
GCTTCACCGTAGGCGCTTTTCAACTCGGCCTTGGCTTCGTCAGGTATTTTTCCCCCATAAAAAATCCCGCGCATGAAGCCGTTCAGTTCATAATGTGTTCCCCCATCCATCATGTCTTGGCTTGACGCGTCAGCCACCGCATCCTCGAAAAGGCTCTGAGTGAACGCGGGAACAGAAAGAATCGTTATAAGGATAATCCAAATACGTTTCATCGTGTGACTCCTGTCATATCAAAATCCAGATATACTCCCGATCAATTGTATAGTGCAATCCTGTATACGATAAAATCAAACGTTTGTTTTAATCAAACGATTGTTTGAATATATAAATTTATTTGTCTTTGTCAAGTTTTTTTCCATGACTGGATGTTGCAATGCTGATGAATGAAGCGCGAAACCCGGGATAGACAGTATCGTGAAACCGATGATGAGGGTGACAGGTTAGATGAACGAACGAGTCGGAAGCATATATAGAGAACATCTTAAATGACCGGCTCTCTTAAAATCGAGCTATTGAAGATATATGATACCGTTATACCATAAAAGATACCTGTCATTTTTAGATGTGAATGAACGAAAGTATCGTGATTCTTTTTACACCTCGATGAGCACAGCCATTAAGCTGTTGGAAAACAAACTTATCCAGATTCACGCTATTGAACTCCTTATCCCGGTATTCATCAACGGCTCTGTTATCGTGTCAATATCACAAATACGAGAGAATAAGAAGAGTGGAGTGACCATTCAACTCCACTCTTCTTATCGGTATTAATTCTGTTCACATTCTGTGATGCACTCTTCCAGACCTACGATTTCCTTTTTTAATTGGTCTCTGTACTCTTCCAGCATTTCCTTTTGTTCCTTCTTACTCAGGAAACGCCGAAAAGTCGGGCTACAACTACAGCCGCATACATCGATTCCCATGGCTTTGGGATATCCTTTGGGATGACACATGGATTTTCACCTCCTCTCGATAGTATTCTTAATAGAAAAGGGTGCACCCGGTATAATATTAAGATATTAAATAAATACTTAATTACTTTGTGAAAAAAATATCCCTCTACTCATTGGCCTCTACGTCTTTGATTTTTTTCTCGATCACCCGAAGCTCTTTTTCCAGCTCTTTTTTGTACTTTTTTAATGCATCCAAACTCGATTGATTTACTCCTCGCTCCCCGCGCTTTACGATAACATGACATTCGCATTGGCATACTTCAGAAAGCACATCATGGCAATGCCCCATAGCCTCTTCATCTATGGAGTAGGGTATGCGAAATCCTTTTCGTTCGCTTCTAACAAGACCGGCATGCTTCAATATTTTTAGGTGCTGGGATGCTGCTGCTGGCGTGATTCCCAGATGATTCGCAATGTAATTCGCACCCAGAGGGCCCTCTGTTTTTAAAAGCTCGAGAATTTTTATCCTTGTATTTACGCCAAGGACCTTGAATATTTCTGCCGGATTTGGTTTCATCACAAACGGGCTTTAATAAATTAAGTAATTAAGTCACTACTTAAATATAAGGTATAAAATCGTGTTTGTCAAGTCTTTTTTTAACGAAGCACAGGGCATTACGATCCATCTTGCACCCAACCACGATTCAAGCCGTATAGTTCCAGAAAGCCCTTGGCTTTTGCGTATTCATCCTGCGTGATTCCCCGGTTCATGGGGGGGCTGCCCACCGCTTCATAAGCGGGAAAGTACTGGCTCATCAGGCTGACATACGTTTCGGTGGAGATCTCTTCAGCGATGAAACGGAGAATATCCCGCGTTCCTGAAACATCTTCCGGTAGAACCAGATGGCGGATCAAGAGGCCCTGCCGGGCGATGCCCTCATCGTCCATCACGAGATCACCGACCTGGCGTGCCATTTCACGAACAGCCTCTCGATTTACTTCTGGATAATCCCCTGCCGAGGAGTATTTCTCGGCCATACCCGGATCGCTGTATTTCATGTCGGGCATGTAGATGTCGATAATGCCGTCCCAGAGGCGGAGCATCTCCAGGGATTCATACCCGCCACAGTTGTACACGATGGGAATCTCCAAACCCTTTTGGTAAGCAAAGAGTAAAGCCTCCATGAGCTGGGGTGCGAAATGGGTGGGAGTGACGAAGTTGATATTGTGGGCACCGCGCTTTTGAAGGCGCAGCATCATATCCACCACCTGTTCCACGGATACGGAGTTCCCATGGCCCAGATGGCTGATGGGATAGTTCTGGCAGAAGATGCAGCCCAGGTTACAGCCTGTCAGAAAGATGGTCCCGGAGCCCCGGTAGCCGGAGATAGGCGGTTCTTCACCGTGATGCAGGTTGTCCGAGGAGACCACAGGATCGGCGCCAATACCGCAAAAGCCGGTCTCGTTTTTCAAGCGGTTGACGCCGCAACTTCTGGGACAGACCCGGCAGGCCTCTAAAAGGGCGTTCGCTTTTTTCAAGCGCGACTTGATGAGGGAAATCTTTGTCGCGATGTCGTTGATCATCCGGCGTTCTCACGCATCATTCCTGGAGGAAGGCCTCCCAATGCCTGATATGAATCTCTTCGTCATGACGATCTTTCTCGATCACCTTTCGAGTTTCGTCGTCCCAATCCGCTTTCAAGAGTTCGCCGTAATGATGCACGGCCTTTTTTTCCACCCAGATGCCCGTCTTTAGGATCATCCTTCTGCCAAGCAACCGGGAGCCGAGGCCAAAAAAAAGTCCAACAAACCACCAGACCCATCGGAATTTGTAGGGACGAAATCCATATTCGTAAAGCTTGATCTGGAAATCCTGGTAATGGGTCATCTCGTTGGCCATGGCAGCGATGAGTTGAAGGTTGAGGTCATCTTTTTTTCTCGTCATCTGGAACGCGTAGATCGTTTTAGCCATCAATTCCAGGTTGTGGAGCGTACGGAGGCATTTTTTTATCTGCCTGAGACCTTGTCCGTCCATGCCCTGTCCTCGCCGTGTAAAATCGGCAAGCTGCATCTGAGGCCGAACGATATAATTTTCTCCGGCATTCATCGATCATCCCTCCACGTTTCGATACAGGGTAATGTTCTTATAATCCACCATCGTTTCAAAGTGAGTTCGCAATACATCCGTGTACTCACTCTTTGCGGCCGGTTCCCCATTGATGGTCTCGACGGTGATGCGCCGTCTGGGTCGGAAATTTCTATAAAGCAAATGATTCAACACAACCAGGTATTCTTGTATACGGTCATCGTCCGGGGGAACACGAAATGTGAGCTCTTTGCCGTGCTTCATCGATAGGAGGACGGGGTCATCTCCGCGATAGACGAGATGGGTGCTATCCACTCGACGGGGCAGGTTTCCCTTGAGTTCCTCGATGGGCAGGCCGCAGCATGAAGCGGGATCGGCTGCGTTCATCCACCACACGGCGTTCGACGGCATCTTCTTTTGCAGCATGCGGAACGCCCGGTGGGAGATAAACTGGGGGCCGGGTATGTTTTGAAAGAAGTAGCCGGAGAGGATTTCACCGGAGAGCTCCATCAGACGGAGGGATCGAAATACCCTCGGCCATTGGAACGGATACGACTCCCTTTGTAGCAGTTCCCGGAAGAGTATGCCGTACCGGTCGAGAAGAACCCGGACGCGATCCTTATTCCGCTCCTCAACGGCCAGGAGGTCGTCGTCCAAGGAAGGTCTACCCACGAGGAACCAGTTGCCGGCATAGGGCAGTGATCCCTTCCACTGGGAAAACCGAGCCCGACTCCCGCTTCGCCGGCTCCGGATGCGCATTCGCCTGTCCGTGTGGGTGAGTTCGGGCAGTTTGAACCGTGTGACGATGCCCTTCCGCAGGGCCGAGAAAGCATCGCTGGTAATGCGTCCCTGCCAAACACCGTTCCATAGTCGGTCGGACAGATGGGACGGCCGGTTGCCCGTGATCTGAAGGAGGGTGGAGAAGTCGTACCGACCGGACGGATCCTTGAATAGCTGATCCGTATCCTCGGTTTCCTTTTTATGTCCCGAATTATCTCCGGTCTCATCCTGATCCATGATTTCGCCGGAGGGGGATGCATTGATCTCCCATTGCATCAGGTCAAGGTCAGCTTCGAAGCAGAAGGACACGTTTTGCTTTTGGCTTCCGATCCACCGCAAATCCCCTTCATGCAGGATCGTGTCCAACCATGTCGCGTTGTACGGATGCAAACGTGCAGGCAGGATATCTGCCTCCCACGCAGCGGCCGGTGCAGTGAAGCACTGGAGTTGTTCGATACGCCGGAACAACCCATCGATATCCTTTTCCGGATCGACCAATCCTTGATAGGCGGCCAGGAAGAGGGGGAGGCGTTCGATGGCCAGGGGCTCGAAGGGAGGGACGGCTTCCGACCGGGCCATTCTCAGTAGGATTTCAAAATTCTCTGCGTCACAAATGTCGTCTTCCAGCCCGTCGGTGACCAGCCGGCCGGAGATGATTCGCTGGGCGTCGGACAGGTCTTCCAGGGACAAGTCAAGAACCGGCTTATCGATGCCCAGGGTTTCCTGTATAAAATCAGCCGGTTTCGGACCGTAGAACTGGAGCCACTGACCGATGAGTTCTGTACGCAAGGACTCCTCGTCTTCATCAGGGATTGTTTCGGATTTCTCGCTTATGCCGAACGTTTTCTGCTCGGAATCCATAGCCTCTATTTGGACGTGATCCGGGCCTTGGTACAGAACCGATACAATCCGTCGCAACTCCTCCAAAGAAACAATCAAGGGTTCTCGTGCTGAGTCAGGGAGAATGGAAACGAGTTTGGGCGACGCGGATTCTCGAACCTCTCGGGCTTCGTCTGGATGATCTTTTTGAAGGGCCTGCATGAGCGCGTTCCACTCGGTCTGCGGAATGAGGAGTCGCTCCTTGACCCAATCCACCAGGTCGCGGGCCGTGGAAGGAGCGTATCCCGGAAATAGCCTATGGCGTTTCTGCAGGAAACGTACGACAATATCTGCAGAGACCGTGGGCCGCAGGCCCGGTGTGAACACCGCATCTCGAAGGAGATCGCCTCGTAGTCGAGACGTCTCTACAGAATCCAGCGCATCGCTGGCATACATGTACTCGTTGATCTGCCGCCAGGTGATATCCTGAGCCATGGGACTGGGGTGGGTTGTGAAGGCTTCGGATATGTGGATGATGCCTGACTCGATCTCGGTCAAAACCAGCCGGAGGGCATCCAGGTCAAAATGATCCTGCAGGCATGTGCGCCAGGCTTCCAGAAGGATGGGAAAATCGTCATACTGCATGACGGTATTCAGGAGTTTCTGGGAGCGCAATCGGCTCATCCAGAGAGGTGTACGCCGATTCATAGAGGATCTTGTGATCAGGAGTGCCCTTCCGGCGCTTTCTCGGAATCGGGCGCCAAAAAAACCAGAGCCCTCCAGGCGTTTTCTGAGGAGGGATTCTACGGTCTTTCCCGTCACCAGGGAGATCAGCTCATCGCCGTCCGTCTCATGGGGTAGAAGGAGGACGATGCAGTCGTTCCCGGAATAGATTTCCAGGTGTTGATGGTATCGGGTTTCCCAGGCCGCGGCCAGGGCCATGGCAAAGGGACGGTTCACACGACCGCCCCACACCGTGTGGAGGACGACTTGATGACCGGGCACGCCGCCGGGGCCACTGCTGACGTGTTCGACGAGAAGATGGTGCCTGTGGGGCAGGGAGGCCCCTGTGAATTCCCGTTGTCTCTTAAAATAGTGAATCAGTCGATCCGCACTCCTCTCGTCCATGCAATGGTCGTCTTGCAGGGTTTTCGAGAATTCCGGATCGTCGAGCCGTTCATCGGATGTCTCCAGAAAATCGGCGATCTTCCGGGAATAGTGAAAATCGCGGTCGTAACTCTCGCCCTTCCAGAACGGTGTCGCTCCGGTTTTAGGGCTTCCGGGTACGACGAAAACATCGTTATGAGTGATGCGCTGAATCTTCCAGTTTTGCGTGCCCAGGGTGAATGTCTGTCCCACCGAGGCTTCCCAGACGAACTCTTCGTCCAGCTCACCGATGCGGGAGCCGGACTCGTGATGCCGGAGGTGGAAGTAACCCCGGTCTGGAATCATACCTCCTGAGGTGTAGATGGCCAGGAGGGCACCTTTTTTGGAAGCAACGGTGTTATCCAACCGGTCGATGGAAATACGGGCTTTGAGGTCGCGAATCCGGGTGTCTACGTAGCGGCCCGCCAGCATATTAAGGATCAGGTCGAAATGCTGCCGGCTGAGGTGACGGTAGGGTGCGCTGGTCTTGAGCTGTGCATACAGAACGTCGATGTCCCATACCTGAATACCGACCATGGAGACGATGATCTGGGCAAGGACATCCAGTGGACACCGGATGGGGTGCGCCTCTTCGATGTCTTGTGTAAGGATGGCTGGTGCCAGGACGGCGGCCTCCAGAAAATCATGGGAATGGGTCGGGAAGAGAGTGCCCCGGCTTACTTCACCCACTTTATGGCCGGCACGGCCCACCCGCTGGATGGCCGCAGAGATAGAGGGGGGCGATTGGATGAGGACGACTTCGTCCAGGGCGCCGATATCGATGCCCAGCTCCAGAGAGTTGGTGGCTACGATAGCCTTCAACTCCCCGGATTTCATTTTTTTCTCGACCGCCGTGCGCAACTCTCTCGAGAGCGAGCCGTGATGGGCGTAGGCCACGGGTTGTGTTTCGTCGAGGTTCGTTCGAAGCGTGGTTTTTTCGGCCAGATTTCGGACGTTGGTGAAGAACAGGGTCGAGCGGTTCCTATCGATGATTTTTTTGAACTCGGCGATCAGGGGTTTCCAGAACGATTCCGGAGATCCGTTGTCGATATCTGCTTCGGGAGACCGGATTTTAATGTCGTACCTTTTTGTCAGTTCAGACCGAACCAGAGAAACGGAACGAGGGACGTATTCTGGGCTCTGGGGGCTTCCCTCCATGCGGTATCCCCCGATGAATTCGGCCACGGCTTCAAGCGGTTTGATGGTAGCCGAGAGGCCGATACGCTGGAATTCACCGGAAAGGGGTACGAGCCGATCCACGGCCGTGATGAGATGGGTGCCCCGTTTGGTGTCGATGACGGCATGAATCTCGTCCAGGATGACCGTGGCAAGGTCGGTAAAGAAGGTTTGTCCCCCGACGGAGCTTAACAGTATATTCAAACTCTCAGGCGTGGTTATCAGGATTTCCGGAGGCTGGCGGAGCATGCGCCTTCTTTCCGACTGGGGCGTGTCTCCACTGCGGGTAAGGACACGGATGGAAGGGAAGGGCTGCCCCTCTTTATAAAACACCCCTTCCAGTTCCCGGAGCGGGATTATGAGATTGCGCTGTATATCGTTGTTGAGAGCCTTCAGGGGTGAGATGTACACAACACGCGTGTGTCCCGTTTGCCATTTTTGTGCGATGAGTTGATGTAATGCCCAGAGGAAGGCTGTCAGGGTTTTACCACTGCCCGTGGGGGCCGTGATGAGGACGTGCTCGCCCGCTGCAATCTTCGGCCACGCCTGGGCCTGAACGTCGGTCGGACGACCGATCCTATCCTGAAACCAGCGTGCGATGAGGGGGTGGAAGAGCGTGAGGTTGTGATCGTTGGATGACACGGATACGATCCTCTATTCCCCGCCTGATACAATCCGTTCGAACCGTTAAAATTACGCACTCTTCCAGGAATTGTCAAGATAAATAGTCTGGATATCCGTATTCGGATAGGGTATCCATAGATTCAGGATGTGAGAGACATGTTTCGTTTACTTTCGATACGCGAAGGTATGTATCTGTAGGAACCGTACCTTATTATGCATCGGATCTGATTTTCCAAAGGTAACCGTACAGAGGGGCCAGCTGAGTGAATCCTTGAATAAGATCATACTCAAGTCCGGGTGAGAAGAGTCGCTCGTCGATAGGCCTGTCGCAGGAAAGATAAAACGTTTTACGCTGGTACCAATCCTGGATCATCTCCGAATGTTGGCTGGGAAGGGGACGTTTGAACGTCTCGTCTTTCAGTTCGAAAGTTCCCTTTTTGTAGAAAGGTTTGATGACACTAAGAAAGGCGTCGGTGTGTTCGTCGATGCTCTGGCGGAACCGGTCCATCGTCTGGCGAGAGGCCCTGTAAAATCCCATGCCGTACCTGTACCAATCAGGAAAGATCTCGAAGAAATATCCGGGTGCATCCTGCCAGTCCTTTCGTGGGCGTTTAAAAACAATCCACATATTACTCCGGAACGGGGATTTGTCCTTGGAGAAGCGCGTATCGCGATAGATGCGGGAGATGGTTTTGTTCACGGCGGGTGTGACTTCGAGATACGGGTCGATGCCCAGCATAAATCCCGCCAGGTTCGAGACGAGGTTCTTAAAAGGCTTCAGGACATCGTCCTCATACGTCTGACGATGGGTGTCGAACCAGACCTTGTTGTTGTTTTCAGATAGACGTTGCAGAAACTCCAGGGTCTTCGGAGAAAATCCGGTAAATGTCTGTGAGTGAGGGTGTGTCAGAATTTTACCTCCGCGATGTGATTTCCCTACCGAGGTGTTCATCCATCCTATAAATACGAACGTGTTGCTAGAACCAATGATTCACACGTCGTCAACCAAAAAGAGCTAAAAACTGTTATGAACCAGCATGTCCTCCAAAGGTTTTTTCTCGGGTGGCTCTGGCCATACTTCAGGAATGCCCAAAGGAATGACACAGGTCACGTCGTACCGTTCGGGTATGTTGGCAACTTTTCGGAATACATCTCCGGGTATGGAACCGGTCAAGTACACAGTACCGTACCCCAAAGCCCGGGCGGCCAAACAGAGGTACCCGGCAGCCAAAGGGCCATCGTGGCTGTTCATTTGTGAAAACCGTGCCTCTGAATCGGTCAACACGCCGATATAAACGGGTGCGGAGAATATGCCGGCCTGGCGCTCTTCGATTTCCTTCCGACGGCTGGCCACTTCTTCTTCCGAGAGTTTTTCGTCTCCTATACTCCTTTTCAGCCTGCTGGAAACGGCCTCCTCCTTGAGCTCCTTGATTTTCTCGGCGTCCTGCATGACTAGAAACTTCCAAGGCTGCCGGTTACCGGCCGTGGGGGCCATTTTGGCTGCATTTAATATTTTAAGAATGTGTTCTTCGGGAACGGGCGTCGGTTTGTACTGCCGGACACTCCGCCGTGTATCGATGATTTCAAAGAAATAATCCGTTTTTGCTTGTTGGCCAACGGTGGAACACCCCGCATTGGCCAAAGCCAAGCCGGCACCGAATCCGGCACCCTGTTTAAGAAAATCCCTGCGGCTGGTGACTGCTCTCATGGTTTGCCCTCCTGGTTATGGATGACTGTATGATAAGCAATGTAGTTTAATTGAATCCTTCACGCAACCACTATTTTATCTACGTCGACTTGCATAACCAGTTTTGAGAATTGTGTGAAGAAATAGATGACATAAGAATGTTCGATTGAATGATCGGCATACCGGCTGTTGTTGTTTTCAGTCACTGTCGCTTTCTATGCATCGGGCAGTATCGTCAGAGACTTGCCCTGATTTCGTCCAACCTTTTCTTCGCGTCGGGAGCCATCTGCAGTACTTGATTCAATTTGGAACACGCATACTCTTCACAGTAGCCACAATTCACGAGATTTTTCTCCCGGGCACATTTTCGGATCTCACAGACACTGCAGTGGGCGAGAAGGTATCCTCCCTCGGAAAGACAGCCATCGCAGTAAACGTCTTCAGGTTTGATATCTGCGTTGAATTGTTTGGACCATTCGTCGGCCACTTCCTTACGCTTGGTGTCATCGTTGGTCTTTGTGGCTATTAAAGCGCCGCATTCATGACAGGCGATACCGCAATAAGCGATCATTTCTTTTGTCTCGGATTCAGCCTGTTTATCGTCCTCCGAGGATTTTTTCCTCTGAGCACATCCAAATCCTCCGGATAACACACCAATCGACGCGCACGTTACGCACTTGATGAAGTCTCTACGGCTGTTTGTGTCACTCATAGCCTTCTCCTTTCTTTTGACGAACCATTCGGCTTGAAATCAAAGGCTTCGACATCTTTATCAACTGGATGCATGTTGAGGATTGGCGAGAATCAGTCCACGATGGCCTGCATGCAGAAACGTCGGAATCGTTCGAACAAATCGAGATGTTTATACGGAAGCATGGGCATCATGAAGATACCGAACATATCCTCCTTCGGATCGATAAAGAAATAGGTGTTGTAGTACCCTTTCCAGAACGCTTGGCCTTTTGTCGCTGCTTCACCGTAAGTGCCGACATCCTCGATGATGGCCACTCCAAGCCCAAATCCGATACCAGGTTTGTACCATCTATCCCTGGGTATGTCCGATAGATGGTTCATCAGCATGAACTCTACGGATTTCCGGCTCAGGATTCGTCGTCCGTTCAGCTCCCCGCCGTTCATGAGCATCTGGAGCAGCCGGGCGTAATCGGATGCTGTGGAAAGCATGTTGGCACCCCCGGCGCATCCGATGGGCGGGATTCGAAGTTGGGATGTTGCCGGTATATCGATGGCTTTTACCCCACTACTCGTATACTCATAGAGAATGGTGAGTCGATCCAGTTTTGACTCGGGAACAAAATACCCGGTGTCTTCCATCCCCAGGGGTAAGAAGATAGTCTTCTCGAAGAATGTATCCAGTCGCTGGCCTGAGATGACTTCGATGAAGTATCCCAGAATGTCCGTTGAATACCCGTAGGCCCATTGTGTGCCGGGCTGGAACGCCAGGGGAAGTTCGGATAGATTCTTGACGAATTCAGACAACGGTTTGTCGTAAATGGTTAAATCCGTTTTCTCGTAGAGCGTGCTCAAGGGGGGACGGCCTCCGCCATAAACGAAACCAGAAGTATGGCGCAAGAGGTCATGAATCGTGATCTCACGCTGAGCCGGTTCTGTTTTCAAATCCGCATCGACCTGTGATCCATTCTCTGGTATGCAAGCCACTTGCATGCTCTTCAGTTCAGGAATATACTTGGAGATGGGATCGTTGAGGAAGAAGTGGTTTTCTTCATACAGGATCATGACGGCCACCGAGGTCACCAGTTTGGCCATGGAAGCGATACGGAAGATGGCGTCAGGAGGCATGGATTTTCCCGATTCGACATCAAGGTATCCCTGGGCAACGAAATGTGCGATTTTATCGTGTCGGCCGATGAGGGTCACAGTACCGGTCACTTTACCGCTGTCTATGTAAGACTGGATAGTCTCCGTCATTCTGTCCAGTCGCACTGGAGAAAGGCCGACCTCTTCGGGACCAGCCCACGGCAGTTCTTGACCGATTCCATGGGCGACGAAAAAATAGATGGAGATTAAATGTACGATGAGAATTCGAAACCAGCAATGCATTTTTCACCTCAAACTTAGGATGGGTCTTTTATTTCGTCGTTTATTTTCGGCTTTGACCAGTGTGTATGTATGATTTTCCACGAACCGCTTATCCTGCAGTAGACCTCAGTACTCGACCAGTAGTCTTGTTCGGTCAATCCTTGCGGTGTCCGTATATAATCGATGAGGTTGAATGTCAGTACGGCCGTATTTCCGTGAATTTGTACCTTTGGATCGATCATGTCGTACCGCTCGATATGGATCTTACCCTCAAGGGGAGCATAGTACTTTTTTAAAGCTTCCAGACCGTCGATTCGCCGTTCCGTACTCGTGTCAAAATACGTGATTTCGTCGGCACTGATATCGGTGTAGCCCCAGGGATCGCCCTTGCCCCATCGGTCAAGGGCGGCTTTTTCAAGAGTGATAATCGTATTTACCTCTTCTTCTTTTTCTCCCTCGCTGCACGATACGGTCAGGAGAACTCCGATGAGGGTAAGCGATAGAATGACTTGCATGATAGACATATCATATCCTCCTCTCACTTTACGAATTTGTTATTTCTCGAATTCTTTAAGATTGTTGAAAATGCGTCTCAGATAGTTCTCAAATTGGTCTATTTCGCTTTTGGAGAATCCATGGTAATAAAGTTTGGTCATGTCCTGAGAAACCCGGATATAGAGGTTCTGGAACATTTTGTCTTTTTCCGTTCTCTTTATTAAGATTTTTCGACGATCTTGTTTTGTGGGTACTCTCTTGATGAATCCCATCTCCTCGAGGCGATCCAGCATACTCGTCAATGTGGATTTACCCAAGGATGTTTTACGGGCCAATTCATGGATAGGGATTCCGTCTTCCCGCCAGAGTACGAACATGATACGGCCCTGGGCAGGATTGATTTCGATATCATAGTCTTTCAATTTTTTCGCAAAGATACGACCCGACAGTTGGTGGATCTTGGCTATGAGGAATCCGCCCTCACGTTGTAATTTCATCTTTCGTCCTTCAGACTGAATTCGAATGTCTTGTTGTAATCCCACCCTCTCGCTTGGTCGGGAACGACACGAAGAACGGTGTATTCCGGGTCTTCATATTTGGCAGGATAGAATCGCTCCCATTCGTCCAGCCAAAGTGCTTTTTTGAGATCGATGTCATCGATGATCTCTATCCTACCCTTTAGCGTCAATCCGTGCCATTCTGTTGGATTGCAATAGTAAAGGGAGCATTTCGGGTTGGCAGCGATTTGTTCTATTTTGGAAGATGATGTATTGGTCACAATGAACGTTGTGAATTGGTTCTGGTATGGATGGAAGAAATCGGCGAGCCCGGGGAATTCATCCTTGTTCCGCAGGTTGCTGATGGCTCTGATATGAGGATATCCCTCGTCATCGATGGTGGAGAGGTAGGCCGCCTTGGTGCTCGACATTAATCTCAGGCACTTCTGTTTTATTTCGTCTGGTTTCATGGGTGGTCCTCCTACTTTATTTCTTAAACAATCCTGCATCAAGATTACTGCCGAGAGATTTGGAGACGACATGTAAATAACGTGTCGGTATATCCGCATCGATTCCGTCGATGGTTTCCAGGATCACTTAACCTGATTTTATCACATTTTCTTCCTCGAAGGTAATATCGGGCCCTGTGGGATCGAGTTTCCAATTGGCACCGCATTTCCCCGAGTAATAAGTATTTTCGGTGATGATACAATCGTGCAACCGGTATGTTCTTTTATTATCCTCATCTCGCATCCAGGCATACCGGCAGCGCGTGATGATGTTGTGGTGAAACTCGAAGTCCTCACCCGTATCGCAGACCCACACGGCGGATGTATATGCTCCGTCAACAATACAGTGCGTCATGGCATTTCCATGACTCGTACCGTTCTCAGCCCTCCAGAATACGACAGGATTTCGACAGTTATAGAAAACGCAGTGGTCGACGACGAGTCCATGACCATTAGCCAGAATACAGACATTGGACGGAACAGCATACCCGTCCATGGTAAATAGACATTGGGTGACGACCAGGTCGTCGAGGTCTTTGCCCTCCCGGAAGATGGGGTAGTACCAGATTTCAGGAGTTGGATTGCCCAGAAATTTAAGCCCACGAATCGTTACATGGTTGATCTCAATCTTGAAGCCTGTGTAATCGATCGGTTCATCGGTTTTTCCCCAATCTTGAGGAAGTCCGGTCGATAGAATAATCGGCATGAGCTCAGGTTTCCATCGGGGGTCGTCGGGTAAAATTTCAGCCTCGATAATCAGACGATCATGTTCCGTATAGGGCCGATCATTGTAAATAAGGACTATCTCGTCGAGGATATGTATGCCCGGAGCCACTCTGATGACAGTGGGCCCCCTTTCTGTTGAGTTGTTGATTCGTTTTGCGGCTTCCTTGAATGTTTTGATCGGCATTTGATCGGTTCCTGGATTGGTATCAGCACCCTTCCTGCTGTCCACCACCAGTGTTTCGGCAAACACGGATGTTGAGAATGGTATTGCAGTTAAGATGATAAGTATTGTGTAGATGGTCATCTTTTTCCACGGATTCATCATGCACCTCTTAATTGATTGGATAATGTTCGGTATAAGATAGTACTATATAGAACAAAAAGCAAGCCAATTTTTACTTAGAAGAAAATATTTTACAAAGTTGAATGCTCGTCTTGCCTAGAAAAAATGGAATAGGTCAAAAGGATGCGATCAAGAAGTTACGAATGTTCTCTTTTGAATAAATGATGATAGAAAAAATCAATAAAACCGCGGATGGCGGATTAAATACATGATCCCGGCCTGTAGGATGAAGATGTTCATCAACAGAGGAGCAGGAATAGCGAAT
>Ga0180438_10007566_pt1 | contig 14110 bp, 16 predicted proteins | sample SS_ome_12_FD_132455 | JGI IMG/M metagenome (GOLD analysis project Ga0180438, IMG submission 132455) | Hypersaline lake sediment archaeal communities from the Salton Sea, California, USA - SS_3_D_2 metaG | ecosystem: Environmental > Aquatic > Non-marine Saline and Alkaline > Hypersaline >... | reverse complement strand
GAATGGATTATAATAAAAATTTAGCCTTGGTTAATTATATAAAAGATTCATTAGTTAAAGTCTAATATGGCTGAGAAAAAAAATAAAAAAAATCAAGATGATTTAAAATCCAAATGCCAAGAATATTTAGCTGGCTGGCAAAGAGCTAAAGCAGATTATGAAAATTTTAAAAAAGAGACAGATAAACGGATGTCAGAGGTTTCTGATTATGCTAAAGCTGGTTTGGTTAGTGAATTGATTCCAATATTAGATAATTTTACCAAAGCTGTTGAGCATGTTCCGGAAGAGCAAGCAAAAGAAGATTGGGTCGTAGGAATTTTTCATATAAAAAAACAATTGGAAGATTTTTTGACTGATAATGGTTTGGAAAAAATTGTTACGGTTGGTCAAAAATTTGATCATAATTTGCATGAAGCAGTAGGTAAGGAAAAATCAGAACAGGAAAAAGATACTATTATTAAAGAAGTGAGTTCTGGTTATAAATTGAATGGTCAGGTAATAATACCTGCCAAAGTAATAGTTAGTGAATAACATAATTAAGTCTATTATTACTTTGCTAATAATAGATCAGGAGAGAAAATTATGTCATTAATTAAAAGGTCACCATTATTTGAAGAATGGGAAGATATGGAAAAAGCTTTGCGTAATTGGCAAATGCCAATGGAAAAAATTTTTATACCAGCTATTGATGTTTATAAAGAAAAAAATAATGTGATTGTAAAAACAGCTATAGCTGACATTGATCCAAAGGATATAAAACTTGAAGTTGAAAATAATATTTTGACAATTAGTGGTAAGACTGAAAAAAAATCAGAGGTTGATGAGAAGAGTTATTACCGTCGCGAAATTAAACATGGTAGTTTTCAAAGATCAGTAATGTTACCAGCAGAAATAAAAGCTGATCAGATAAAGGCTGATTACGAAGAGGGAGTGTTGAAGATTACTGCACCTATAGCTAAAGAAGTAAAAGCTAAAGTTAAGAAAATTTCAGTGAACATAAAAAAATCTAAAAAGAAATAAAAAAACCCGGTCTTAAAAAAGAACCGGGTTTGAGTGAGAGAAATTATGCTTGTTTAATTTTGCGTTCGTCACCCAGGAATAATTGCGGAAATTTTTCGTCCATGAAGATTAGAATAGGTAGTGTGACTTTTTGACCACCAGGGATGTTAAATATTGCCCGACTTGGAGTCCCGTCGATTTTAGGACGAGCAAGATCGAATTTTGGTACCCCATTGACAACTGTTGAAGCAATATGCTTGTTGGTTTTTTCAGCCCAGCCTGGTGCTATTTGCCTGACCCGTTCAATCACTTCTGGTCTTACATGAAAAAATTGGCCACTTAGACTTGATCCGCCATTATTCCTTTTTACAAATTCAGACATGTTCAGTATCCTCCCCCTCGTAAATGATTTTTGGATTTTTAAAAATTAAAGGTGCTAAGATGTGATCTTTTCCCCTCTGAATTATTAAAAATCACGTTTACATTATAACTAGATATTAAAATATTGTCAAATGGCAGCTGGTTTATGGTAAATATTTAAGCTATAAGCTATAAACTATTTGCTATTAGCAAAATAATAATTAATAACAAACAATATGTCAAAAATTTTAGGTATTGATTTAGGAACAACCAATTCATGTATGGCAATTATTGAAGGTGGTCAGCCAAAAGTATTAGAAAACAAAGAAGGTATGAGAACTACTCCTTCAATGGTAGCTGTATCAAAAAACGGGGAAAGATTAGCTGGACAATTAGCTAAAAGGCAGGCTGTGACAAATCCAAAAAATACTGTGTTTTCAGTTAAAAGATTAATAGGTCGGCGCTGGGATGATTCAGAGGTACAAAAAGATAAAGAGACCTTGCCTTATGAATTAGTTCAAGCCGGTGAAGGTGTTAAAGTAAAAATGAGTGATAAAGAATATACTCCCCAAGAAATTTCAGCTATGATTTTACAAAAAATGAAAACAGATGCTGAAGAAAAAATTGGTGAAAAAATCACTGAAGCGGTGATTACTGTGCCTGCTTATTTTGATGATGCGCAAAGACAAGCAACTAAAGATGCTGGCCAAATTGCAGGTTTGGAAGTTAAGAGAATAATTAATGAACCAACTGCAGCTGCTTTGGCTTATGGTTTTGATAAAAAGAAAAATCAACAGATTGCAGTTTATGATTTAGGTGGTGGTACTTTTGATATTTCAATTTTAGACGTATCAGAAGACACTGTAGAAGTAAAATCAACTACTGGTGATACACACTTGGGTGGCGATGATTTTGACAAACAAATTATAGATTGGATAATTGCAGAATTTAAAAAAGAAAATGGAATTGACTTAGCTAAAGATCAGATGGCTTTACAACGAATAAAGGAAGCAGCTGAAAAAGCTAAGATTGAACTATCCACCTCTACTGAAACTGAAATTAACCAGCCGTTTATTACGCAAAGTACTGATGGTACGCCTGTTCATTTAGTCTTGAAATTAACCCGAGCCAAATTAGAAGAATTAGTTGGTGAATTGATTGATAAAACGATTGAACCGTGTAAAAAAGCTTTAGCAGATGCAGGTTTTAAAGTGGAAGATATTGAAGAAGTAATTATGGTTGGAGGCATGACTCGTATGCCTTTAGTGCAAAAAAAAGTTGAAGAATTTTTTAAGAAAAAACCGCATTTAGGTGTTAATCCTGATGAAGTGGTGGCTATTGGCGCAGCAGTACAAGCAGGTGTGCTACAAGGTGATGTTAAAGACGTGTTATTGCTTGATGTTACCCCTTTATCATTAGGGATCGAAACTTTAGGTGGTGTATGCACTAAGTTAATTGAGAAAAACACCACTATTCCAGCTTCAAAATCACAAGTTTTTTCAACTGCAGCTGACAATCAAACTTCAGTAGAAATTAATGTTTTGCAAGGTGAACGTGAAATGGCCCAAGATAATAAATCGTTAGGTAGGTTTATTTTATCTGGAATTCCACCAGCTCCTCGTGGTGTACCGCAGGTTGAAGTGAGTTTTGATATTGATGCTAATGGCATTGTTAATGTTAAAGCAGTTGATAAGGCGACTAATAAAGAGCAGTCAATTACCATAACTGCTTCTTCAGGTTTATCAAAAGAAGAAGTGGAGAAAATGCAAAAAGATGCTGAAGCGCATGCTGAAGAAGACAAAAAAAAGCGTGATTTAATTGATGCTAAAAATTCAGCTGATGCTTTGATATATTCTACAGAAAAATCTTTACAGGAATTAGGTGATAAAGTGTCAGAAGATGTTAAAAAAGAAGTTTTAGATAAAATAGAAGAACTTAAAAAAGTAAAAGATGGTGAAGATGCTGAAGCTATTAAAAAGGCTAATGATGCGGTCATGCAAGCTGCGCAAAAAGTCGGGGAACAAATGTATAAAGCTCAGCAAGAAGCGCAACAGCAGGCTGGTGCTCAGCCAGGTGCTGAAGCCTCTAAGGCAGATGAACAAAAAACTGATTCAGACGCGCAAGAAGCTGAATTTGAGGAAAAAAAAGAAGAAGATAAGGATCAAGATAAAAAAGAAGGAGACAGCCAAAAATAAAAAATCCTCCTTAAGTTTAAGAAGGATTTGGCTAGGGGAATTTTAGCATTTTGCTAGTTTGATAAATATCCAACTGATAGCCAAAAAAAAGAAAAAGTAAAAAGGTATTCGCCATTTTTGGTAAATTTTTAAGAATGCTTCATGATCAAGATGTAACGTAGCATAGATTGATGGAAAGATGATTAATAGTATTGCTACCAGCAGTCTTGTAATAGGATCATCTAAGGGCATTTGTTCCTCCTTTGTAATAAGCTAGATTTAACTTATCAAAAAATTTTAATTTAATCAATAATAAAATTTATGAATCAACCACAACAACCTAATCAAGGTCAACAAATAAATATTAAAGCTACGGACGAAGTATTAGCTGGTAAGTATGCTAATATGATGCAGGTCGCGCATAATAAAGAAGAATTTATTTTAGATTTTATGAATGTTGTGCCACCACAAGGTAGTTTAAATGCTAGAATTATGACTAGTCCAGGCCATGCTAAAAGGATTGTAAAAACTTTGCAGGAAAATATTAAACGTTATGAAGAAAGTTTTGGAGTGATTGAAGAGTCTGAAGTACCTAAGGGCATGCCTTTTCCTAAAGTTTAAGTTTTAGTTAATAATATTTTTTATATGTCAAATTTTGAAAAGCCACAAGATCAAAAATTTGAGCAGGATTTATCAGACGAAAGAATTAAGGAAATTGATAAAGAAATTCAGGAATTAGAAACAGCCAAAGAACAAGCTGTTGATAGTATTTTGTTAGTTTCTAAAAAAAAGAAAAAAGGCAAAAAAACAGAGATGCAAAAGATTGAATTACCTGATAATCCGCAGACAAGAGAAATTGATTTTATTAAAGATGATAAAGGTAGATTTCATTTTGAATTTACTGATAGCGAGGGTAATCAGGTGATTGCTTCACCAGGCGATTTGATTGCTGATATGCAATGGGGTATATATTATGATTTAAATCATGAAATAAAATCTTCAGATCATCGTTCCAAATATGATAAATTTCGCAAAAAATATTTAGCAGCTGCTTATCAGACGAAAATTGATAAGCTACAAACAGAGAAATTACTAATGCAGCGTTTAAAAATGCCTAATTTAGAACATTATTTGAGTGAAATTTATAAAGAGTTGTATCAGGATTTAAAAACAGGTGTGACAGAAAAAGAACAAGCTGGTTTTATTTTTGAAAAAATGATCAATGGTTTATTAACAAAAATTTCAGTTGATTTAGGGGAACAGTATGGTTTTGAAGTTGAGCCGGCTGACGTAATTGATGACGTTGAGTTAAAAGCTGATTTAATTGTTAAATTTTTAGCCAGTAAAAGAGGTGATCGTGGAGTCGGGGCAGGAGAGAATGACCAAGTCAAAGGATTTCAATTGACTTTAATTGATAAAAATGATAAGAGATGGCAGCACAAAAAGGATCAGGTGCAAAAAATAAAACAAGACATTTCTAAGGGGAAGGTGACTGAAATTGATGATTTGGTTTTACTTGAAACAGGTGTGGGTAATAGAGAGGTAATGTCTCGTTATGAAAAATGGCAACAACGAGGCAAGTTTGCAGGCGGTCCAGAGAATTTATTTTCTGTAAGTCAAATCATGGAGTTTTTAAAAAAAGTTTTTGAAAAAACAGATTTAGACTTTGCTAAAAATAGAAGTTTTGAAAGTGCTGTTAGTAATTATTTTGAAAAATATGGGTAAAGATTATTATAAAATACTTGGCATAGATAAAAATGCCACTAAAGATGAGATAAAAAAGGCCTTCAGGGAGAAGGCTCATATTTATCATCCTGATAAAAAAGATGGAGATGAGAAAAAATTCAAAGAAATTAACGAAGCTTATCAGGTTTTAGGCAATGAACAAAAACGTCAGCAATATGACCAGTTTGGTTCAACTTTTGATCAGCAAGGTGGTTTTGGTGGTGGCATGAATTGGGATGATTTTATGAAATATGCTCGGCAAGGTGGGACAACTTATTCTAATGTTGATTTTGGTGATTTAGGCGATATTTTTTCCGAAATATTTGGTGGATTTGGTTTTGGTGGTGGTGCTCAGTCACGATCTAAAGCTCGGAGTAGAGGTCGGGATATTGAGACTACTTTAATTTTAGATTTTAAAGAGGCTGTTTTTGGTGCTGATAAAACCATTGAATTAGAAGAATTAGCTAAATGTGAGCATTGCAAGGGTAATGGTGCGGAACCAGGTACTAAGATTATTGAATGTAAAAAATGTGGAGGTAAAGGTCAAGTCCAACGGTTACAACAGACTATTTTAGGTAATATTCAGACCTTAGCAACTTGCCCTGATTGTCAGGGTGAAGGTAAATCTTATGATGAACCTTGCACAAAATGTCAAGGACAAGGTCGTTTAAAAACTAAAAGGCAAATACCTGTAAAAATTCCAGCAGGTATTGATAATCATATGACCTTAAAAATGTCAGGTGAAGGCGAGGCTGGTTTACGTGGCGCTCGTTCTGGGGATTTGTATATTCATGTTCAGGTTAAACCAGATACTCGTTTTAAACGTCAGGGAGATAATATTATAAGTCAGTCTGAAATTAGTTTTTCTCAGGCTGCTTTAGGTGATAAAATTCCTATTGAAACAATTGATGGTCAAGTAAACTTGAAGATCCCGGCTGGTATTCAATCAGGCAAGGTCTTAGCTTTAAAAGGTAAAGGTGTTTCACGATTTCAGCATTATGGTAGGGGCGATCATTTAGTGGAAATTATTGTTAAAACTCCAGAAAAATTGAGCAGGGAACAAAAGCGAATATTTGAGAGTTTAAAAATTCAGGACAAATAAAATCAAATAAATTATAAATACGAAGATGCGATTAATTAATCGTATTTTTGTTGTGTTTTGGCGTTTTTTTACGTAATTATTTTGTTTGACAAGCGATTTTATGGTATAATTATATTAATAAAAATAAAAATATCCACAGGCATGGATTTTATTGCAAATATAAATTGGGCAACACCCACTTGGGATTTGTTTATAATCTTGTTTTTTGTAGTGGCAGCCTTTTTATATGGTTTGTCTTTAGGCCGAAATCGTGTTATAGTTATATTAATAAGTATTTACATGGCTTTAGCCATTGTTAATACTGCTCCGTACTTAAATAGTTTTTCTGCTGAAATCAGTTATAATAATGCTTCAATCTTCAAATTCTCTGTTTTTGTTGGTTTGTTTGTGATTTTATTTTTTCTTCTTTCTCGTGGAGCTTTATTACGAACAATTGCTAGTTCTGATAAAGCTGGTACGTGGTGGCAATCAATAATTTTTAGCTTTTTTCATGTAGGTTTGATTTTAAGCATTTTATTATCATATTTACCACAAGACATGGCTGCCAATGTTTCTCCACAAATGAGAAATTTGTTTATTTCAGATCCAGCCAAATTTTTTTGGTTGGTAGCACCCATTGTGGTTATGGTCTTAATTCGTAAAAAGAAAAAAGACGATGAATAAAATAAATAAAATTTATCTTATTTGTTTAATTATTGCCGGCATTTTATTGGGAGGTAGTTTTATGGCCCAAGCTGCTGGTTTTTTTAGTTATGAGGATAGTGATAATAATAATGAAGGAGATATTTTTATCTTATGGGCTAATATGCGTATGATTGCTGATGGGTTGAGAATGTCAAACTTGGGAGTAGATGAACCAGGTCGAGCAGCTCCTGGTGATGTTAATATCACTGGTAAAGATGTGCATTTACGTGGTTTTATGGGTTTTAATTGTATTAATTATCCTTCACAAATAACATGTGATACTACTTTAGGTAATATTGGTGGCCGAACATTTTTACGAGTTGATAGGGTTGGTCATTCCTTAAATTTATCTGAGTTGGAATTAATATCTCAAGCAAGAGGTATTGATTTAGTAGGAGATTCAATTAGGTTAGGTGGTAATGTGATTGTAAATGGACATTTATCAATGGTAGATGAAACTGGCTGGACTTTTCCAGTTGCGCAAAACAGTGTATTTGTGTCTAAATTACGGGTAAGACAGATTGGTAATAATCCTGATGCCACGCCTGGTAACAGTTTAACTGTGCCAGATATAAAATTTGTTGATGGCGCTATTTTTGATCCTCAGCGAATTATTACCATTAATTTAAGTTTGTAATTAAACATATTACTTATATATGAATAAAATATTTAAAATTTCCATAATAATTTGTTCATTTTTGATAGTTTTAGGCATAAGTAAGTTTGCCTGGGCTGCTGGCAAGGGATATTTTATTGAAGTTAGTGATTTTGTTATGTTTTATAATAATATTAGAATTAATGGTTATTTAGTTATTGAAGATGGCTTAACTAACAGAGCAGGTAAATTAGGCGATTTATTAGTTGATGATGTTTTTTATTTAGATCGAGATAATGTTATTAATTTTTGTACTGATACGCGTACTATTGGTACTAATACTCCAGGAAATAGAAATTGTGGCAATAAGGATATAGTCTGGGAAGTGCAATCAGCTGGTTCTGTTTATGAAAGTGTTTTAAGAATTAATAGTGATGATTTATATCAACTAACAACTAATGATATTTTGGCTGCTAATGATATAATTTTTTCGCCTCCTTCAGGCAAAAGATTAGCAACAGAAGATCCTATTAGAATAACTGGCTGTTTTACTAATGACGGGTCAGGATCATGTGGTGGTAACCAAGTTAAAACTAATAATATATATATAAATGATTTAAGTTTTATTAGCCAATGTACTGCTGGAACAAATATTAATAAAATGTGTAATAATGACGATGACTGTGGTATTAATGGTAAATGTAATTATATAATTGTTTTTAACCCAGAGGTTTTAACTCTAGGAAATATTGATTTAGGTTCAGAAGAAAATTTTGAAAATCAGAATTTATGCTATAAAATTGGTGATGGAGAAAATTGCTCTGGTAGCGTAGCTTATGTAAGTGAAAATTGGAATTTTCAAAATAGGTATTTTACGGCTTCAGTTGATGGAGTAACTAATAATTATGATTGCTGGAATCCAGCTGCTAGCAGATGTGTAAATGGCGCGCGTCTTTGCTGTTTTTTAAGTGTTAATTTTTAATGAAGATTAATTTTTTATGAATAAATTCTATCTGTTTTGTTTAATAATTGCTGTTTTTCTATGTTCAGCTTCTATTGCTTGGGCTGGTTTTAATTATGATTCTTTGGGTAATTATTTTTTATTAGATTCTATTTTAAAAATTGATGGTAATTATTTGGCTGTTGGAGATGTTACTCCAACTTCTCCTTTAGATATTTTATTGGTTGGCGGGAACATGATATTTTTAGGGCCAGGACCTTTTGATGGGGCTGTAGAACGTAAAATTGGGGTTGATGGTTCAGAATCATTTATTTTAACAAATAAAATTAATGTTAAAACAGACAAACATCGATTTATTATTGCGTCGGCAGCTGGTCAGTTAAATATTGATAGTAATAATAATACTATTATAGTTAATCGTGGTTTCAAGGTTCATCCTAAAGGTATGTCTTTGCTTAGCGCGGCTAATCAGCCATTGAATAAAGTTTTGCACGGTACTTTATATGTAAATCAAGTATTGGCTAAAGAAATAAGATTATTAACAGGCAATAATTTGATAATACCAAAGGGCGCACAATTAGAATTACAAGCTTATTCTGCTAGTTACTCTGCTACGGCTAACGAGATTTTAATAGGCAATAAGTCTTATTGTCAAGTTGTTAGTTGGGGTATAGAAGGTCATAAAGCTAACGCAGGCATGGATGGTCCAGCTAAAGGTGATATTTGGACTGGCACTAATCAGGGTGACTTGCCAAATAATGGTAACTGTCCTTCGACAGGCGGTATTGCGGTTGTTGGTGGTGGCGGATTAACATACACCACAAAAACATGTTGTCCAGAAAATTATTATGTTTTTGATTTAGATGCTAGTGGTAATGGTTCGCGGGCTAAAATGGTTTGTTGTCGGGCTGGGGATCCTTTTGAATGGAATCATCCTTAATTTCATAAAGTTTTAATTTTAAAAGATAATGACTAAGAATAAAGATTTTAATTTTTCAATTGATAAAAAACAAAACCAATTAAAATTTACTATTAATACTAAAATTTATCCGTTAACAGTTATATATCAGGCAGCTTATTTATTTTTGGATAAAGTTTATATATTTTTAGCTGGTGATCCAGAAAAAAAATTAGAGGTAAATTTTAAATCAAAACCAGATAGTAATACAGATCTAAACCAGTTAGCTGGACTATTTTATAATGAACTTTTAAATCAATTATTACGATATAAGGTAAGTGAAACTAATGCTAAGATACGGGAATATATTGTTTCACAGGCACTTTATAATGCTGTGCCTAATGAAGTTGATGAATTGTTAAAAGAAGTAGAAGAAGAGGATTGGCAAGAAGATCCATTGGGTATTGCTAAAACATGGGAAGAACAAAATCAAAAGCAATCTAAAAAAAAGGTAAAATCTAAGACTAGTAAGAATCAAGGTAAAACTAAAAAGAAAAAATAATATGGAGAGTATTGAATTTGATAAACAGATTTATAAGTTAGATGCTATAAAAAAAGCAATTACTGAATTTGAAAAATTAGCTAATTTTAGCATAATTGATTCTAATGAAATCATAAAGGTAAAAATTAACAAGATAGATCCAGAAGTTAAAGATATTCTTAAAGATGAATTTGCTAATTATGTTCTTGGTATGCAGAGTTAAGGGGAAATTTAAGTAATTAAAAGATAAATATTTAAATGTTGGATTTAAAGACAATTGAAAAATTAAATGATAAAAAAGTAGGGTTTTTCCGTTTTAAAAAGTTTGATGATGATACTTATTTATTAACCAATGATATAGGAAAATATGTGTTTTTGTCAGAGCCTGATTTCAAAAAATTCATTACTGGTAAAATTACTAAAAAAAATAAGGTTTATAAAGATCTAAAAGACAATTTATTTTTAATTGATAATTTAGATCAATATATTGAAGATAATATTGTTAAATATAGAGAAAAGAATAGTTTTTTAAATTTTGGTCCGTCTTTACATATAATGGTAGTGACTTTACGCTGTAATCATAATTGTATTTATTGTCATGCCAGTGCTGGTGGTTCTAAAGCCAAGGGGTTAGATATGAATTTAAAGACTGCCAAACAAATTGTTGATTTAATTTTTAAATCCAATAATAATGCTTTGGTTATTGAATTTCAAGGCGGGGAACCATTATTAAACTGGTCAGTAGTCAAGTTTGTAGTAGCTTATGCTCGAGAAAAGAATAAGTTAGAAAAAAAAGATTTACAGATTAGATTAGTATCAAATTTTAGTTTACTTGATGATCAAAAAATTGAATTTTTAATGGATAATGAAGTTAATTTTTGTACGTCTTTAGATGGTGATGAAGAGACTCATAATTATAATCGTGGTTATAGTCAGGGTAATAGTTGGCAGGAAACAGTTAAATGGATTAAAAAAATAAATCAAACTTACCAGAAAAAATATAAAGGTAAAAAAAAGAATTATTATCGCGCTGGCGCAGTAATTACTATTTCTAGAAAAACTTTGGATAGGTATAAGCAGATTGTTGATGCATATAAGGATTTAGGTTTAAGGATTATTTATCTGCGTTATCTAAATCCTTATGGTTTTGCGCTAAAGGCCAAAGAAAAAATTTGGTATACGCCTGAAGAATATTTAAAATTTTATAAAAATTGTTTAGATTATATCCTGGATATTAACTATAAAAGCCAATTATTTATTGAATTAACTGCAGTAAGTTATTTAATAAAAATATTGTTTAATAAAGATTATAATAATCTTGACATGAGGTCTCCGTGTGGGGCTGGGATTGGTCAATTAGCTTATAATTATAATGGCGATGTATATACTTGTGATGAAGGCAGGATGATTTCTAGGATGGGTGATGAAATGTTTAAATTAGGCAATATTAAAGAAAACAATTTAGAGCAATTAATTAATAATAATTTATGTAAATCAATTTGTTTGGCTTCTTGTACTAATGGCCAGCCAGGTTATGAGCATAATGTTTATCAGCCGTATCTAGGTATTTGTCCGGTTTATAATTATTCTGTATATCAAAATATATTTCAGGCTCCGCAAAATAATGTCAAATTTCAAATTGATGAAGCTATAATTGAATATTTTTTTCAAAAATTAAAAAATAAAAAAAACAAAGATATTTTTGAATTATGGATCAAAAAAGCTGCACCTAAATCAGTTTTAAAATAAGTTTATAAATAATTTATTATATATAAAATATGTCAAGTAAGTTGCCAAAATTAAAGAAAAAATTTCAGGAATTTTTAAATGATGAAGAGGGTAAAATTACTAAGAAAGATATTATTATGCTTGGTATTGGTGTTACAGCCTTAGGTGTGTTAGCTGACGAGGCAGATGCTCTAGAATGTCCTCCAGGCGGAGCATTTGGTCAAAGTTATGGTTCGCCACCGCATACTTATGGTAGTCATCCCACAGTTCCGAATTGGCCAGCTTTAAGTCCAGGTGCGCCTAATCGTCATTATGGACATGCTAATTATATTCATAATGAGGGAGTTCAAGGCACTCATTGTTCTCATGGTTCTCATGGTTCTCATGGCTCTCATGGTTCTCATGGCTCTCATGGTTCTCATGGTTCTCATGGCTCTCATGGTTCGCATGGTTCGCATAGTAGTGGTTGTTGTTCGTGTTGTTAATTTATAAGAAATTAATAAAATAATATTTATGAGTAAGCGTTTAATTACAATTTTAACAATATTATTAATTATCATTTTTATAGGTGTTATTGCTTTGGCAGTTAATTATTTTTATTTACAGAGAGATGTGGTTGTTCCTGATGAAAATAAAAATATTGCAGTAGATGAACAAGGTGATACAGATATAATAAGTTCTGAAGAAGATATTTTGCTAGAACCAGAACCCCAACCAGAACCCAGAAATACTGATTTGCCTCCTTTGCCTGATTCAGCTCCTGAATTTACTGAACTTGAAGAGAAATTTTTTTGTTTTAATGATATAGAAAATGATATTGAAGGAACTTATTTTTATGAGGAGTATCTAAGAAGACTTTATCAGTGTATTGGATATAATAATATAGATGAGTGTGATGCTAATCGTGATTTAATTTCATTAGTACAGAGCAAGGAAGTTGATGAGACAATTTCAAGATGTAAAAATAATTCTTACGGATTTCAGTATGTGAAAACAGGCGATATTTCTCTCTTAAATAATATTGCTCATGAAGAATTAAAAAATACTTACAGAGCTATTCGGGAAAATGATAGTAGTTTGTGTTCGTTTGATTTTCCTTCTTGTAATTTATATTTTAATTCTGAATGTTATTCTGATGAAGAACTACTTTCTTATGAAGAGGAAGCAGATTATGGAGCTTTTTGTGTGCAGAGTTCTTTTATTGATCCAGAAAACCATTGTTTTAGAGATGATAAAACAGAAGTTATAAATAAGATGATTGCAAATAAATCATTAATTTGTCAAGATATTAGAAGTAGTCTTGAAAGATTAGTAAATCCAAATATATCCTGTGATCAATTTAATAAAGATAAAAATTTAATAGAACGGTTAGCATATATGCGTTGTATAAATTCAGTTCAATCAGAAATAAATTATTGTAAAGATGAGCTAGAAAGGTTGACAACAGACCAAGTAAGGTATTATATATATAATAATTGTATTTATCCCTAATGAAGATTATTAATGGAAAAATTATTCAGAAATATTCAAAGATTAGTAATCCCAATTACTTTTAAATGTAATTTTAATTGTAATTATTGTTATGTTTATAAAGATAAAAGACAAGAATTTGAACCTAAAATTTTAAAAAGAATTTATAAGATTTATTTACAGAATAATGTTAATAAAAACAGGGCTATCTATTTTTTTGGCGGGGAACCTTTACTAAGATATGATTTATTGCAATGGTCAGTAAAAGAAATTAAAAAATTAAAAAAGCAATTTAATAAAAAAATATTTTTAGCAGTCACTACTAATGGTTCACTTATAAATGAAGAGAAATTAAATTTTTTAACAAAAGAATTTGACTTGTTAGGTATTAGTATTGATAATTTGCATGAGGATTATATTTATAGAAATTTTAAATCAATTAAGGGAAAATTACCTTTATTATTGAAATATCAGGAAGAGAATAAAATACTTATTAAAATGACTATCATGCCAGAGTATGCTGATAGTTTTTTTAGTTCTTATGAATTATTAATAAAATTAGGATTTAAAAATATTAATATAACTCCCGCTATAGGTTTTTATTGGAATCAACAACAAATTAATTCTTTTTTAAAAAATATTGAAAAAATTTTAAAAAAGAGTAGGGTTTTAAAGAAATTTGGCTATAATATACAATTGAAAATGGTGGAGGACATTAAATATATTATATGTACAGATAAAAAATATTGCCCTGTCATAAGAGAAGAATTAGCAATTGATCCATTAGGAGATATTTATCCTTGCCAGTTTTTTATTTCTCTACCAGCAAATCTAAGAAAAAAATATATTATTGGAAATATTAAGAAAAATTAT
>Ga0180438_10007565_pt1 | contig 14110 bp, 13 predicted proteins | sample SS_ome_12_FD_132455 | JGI IMG/M metagenome (GOLD analysis project Ga0180438, IMG submission 132455) | Hypersaline lake sediment archaeal communities from the Salton Sea, California, USA - SS_3_D_2 metaG | ecosystem: Environmental > Aquatic > Non-marine Saline and Alkaline > Hypersaline >... | reverse complement strand
GGACGAACGAATCGCCGGGGGCCAGGGCGATCCCTTCGGTCGCGCTCAGGAGGTAGAGACCGGTGGTCGCCAAGGCCGCGCCCGCCCAGGTCCACAGGCCGGGCCGGTGTCCGAGCGCCAGACCCAGGATCGGGACGAGAATGACGTAGAGTCCGGTGATAAAGCCGGCCTTCCCCGCGGTCGTGTAGACGATGCCGACCTGCTGAAGCGACGCGCCGGCGAAAAGAACGAGCCCGGCCAGTCCACCGCCGAAGACGACGGAGAGTCTCCCGCCGGCCTCCCGCCTCCGTCCCCGAACGGATGCGGGGGATGTCCTGCGCGCGAGGATGAAGGGGACGAGCGCCAGCGCGCCCAGCGCAAACCTGACGGCGTTGAAGGTGAAGGGTCCGACGTACTCCATCCCGGCCCGCTGGGCCACGAAGGCGAAGCCCCAGATGGCGGCGGCCAGGAGGAGGAGGGCGTCGGACTTGAGGGCGTCGGCTCTCAAGGGGGTCACTCGCTCCGAGACTCCGCAAGGAATCTCAGCATGCGTGCATGGACGATCTCCGGCTCTTCGATGTTCATCACGTGGCCGGGTCGGGGGGGGATCGCGCGGGCGCGACCGCGTCCTGCCTGGAAGTCACATCCTACACGTCGACGGCAGGAGGATTCAACAACCTCAAACGGGCCGACCCCGGAGGAGGCCGACGCCGTGGTCGCGGCCGGTGCCCCCAGTATGTGGTGCTTCCCCGGATTGACCCACTCCTGATGAACCCGTGTGATCCAGCCACCGGGCGCACCCGGCGGACCCTGGGACCGCCGAAGCTCATTGTCGTACAACTTGTTACAGCAACGTCGCGACTTCCTCGAATCCGCCTCCCCACAAGCCCCCGCCACGCGCCATACAGTGCCCGACTCGCCAGAGCGACATGACAAGTTCAAGGTCGACTGAATTCCTGCCGATAGTGATCTCGAACCGAGCCGGGGGACTCAGGACGAGCCGATGATGCGAGGAGCGGGACCGAACAACCCGGCAGACAGCGCCCCCGGGACGAAGGAACCCGGGGCTCCAACCCAGAGGCGGTGAAATGGCACTGCACAACGTACTCGTAGTCGAGGACGAATTCCCGATGGCGAAGGCGCTGAGCTGCCTTCTCACCGAGGCCGGCTACAGATGTCGGATTGCCGCGGATGGAGTTGAAGCTCTGGAGAGGATGGCGGAGGAGAAGCCGGACCTTGTCGTCCTCGACCTCCAGATGCCCCGGATGGACGGCGCCGAAGTGTGCCGTCGGATGAGAGAGCACAAGGAGTACTCAGGCATTCACATCATCGTCGTCACGGGTCTGGGTCAGGACGAAGATCTGGCAGGAGTGCTGCAGGCCGGCGCGAATGAGTGGATCGCCAAGCCGTTCGACCCGCCGTCCCTGCTGGAGCGAATCGCGGCAGTACTCAGTGTCTCCGGATCCCCGAGCGCCTGATGGCGCGGGACGGATCCGAGAACCCGGAACGGAAGGCGCACGCCCCCGGTCCGATCGGCACACGAACCTTGGGAGAACACCGGACTCGGAGAAACACATCGGCCCATGGAACCGCAAAGCCGCATTCTCGTGGTCGATGACGACTACCCGATCGCCAAGGCCCTGAAGTACCTGTTCGTCCAGAGCGGGTACGAGTGCCGCGTGGCCCACAACGGCGTCGAGGCACTGGAGAAGATCGAAGAGGAGAAGCCCGACCTGGTGATCCTGGATCTGCAGATGCCTCGCCTGGACGGCATTTCCACGTGCCGCAAGATCCGCGAGAACGAGGATTCCAGGGACCTCCCAGTGCTCGTGTTGACGTAGAGAGGCGAGGACGAGGACTCCGCCAGGGCCCGGGGCGCGGGCGCCAACGACTGCATCCATAAGCCCTTCAGCCCCCGGGAACTTCTCGAGCGCGTCCAGGCGATCCTGGACACCGGGAACAACCGATGAGCCTTTTCGAGCAGAAGACCGGCGCCAGCGCACGAGAAGTTGAGAAGAGATACCGGGAGTTCTCCGCGCGCCTCCTCGAATGTTTCCAGCAGGTCACGATCCTCGAGGAATTGCCCAGGTCCATCGGCCAGCTGCAGGACCGGACCGCCATCGCCCAGGTCGCTCTCACGACCGCCATCCACGCCACAAGGGCTTTAAGAGGGGGCGCGTACGTCCTGAGCGGGAACCGCTGGGAACGGTTGGCGGTTCAGGGGAAGCTCAGTGACAGTCTTCCTCTCGAGTGGGTCCCGTTCTTCCAATCGAGATCCGCGCCTTTGATCCAGAACCGACCGGGAGGCGGCAAACTCCCCGATGTGGTCACGGTGGCCCCCGGATTTCACAGCTTCCTCGTCTCCCCTCTCATGAATCAAGAGACCCTCCTGGGAATCCTGGCCCTCTTCGACACTCGCAAGGATGAGTTCTGCAGCACCGACGCCAAGATGGTTGGCGCAATCACCAGCCAAGCGGCAGCTTCTCTCGCGAACGAAGAGGACCGAAGGCGACTGATCGCGGGACAGGAGGAGGCAAGGCTCACAGCCATGGCCGGCACCGCGGGCAAGATCGCCCAGGAGTCTCGCAACCGCCTGACCCAGATCTGCGAAGAACTCCAGAGCATCCGAACCTCGATCGGGCAGGAGACTGCCGAGGGGCTGGACGGCAGGCTCGACTCCGTTGTCCACAGTGCCGGGGAGATGGGGGCCCTGCTTCAGGATCTGCTCAGGTGCGCACGTCCGGAGATCCATCCGACGGACTGCCGCCTCCAGGAGATCGTCAACGGGACCTTGGACATGGTGCGTGCGCAGGACCGGTCCCACCCGGCCGAGTTCTCGGTTTCCATTCCTGAAGACCTTCCCCCGGGCTACTGGGATCCCGGACAGATCCAACAGATCCTCCTCGGCCTCGTCTCCAACGCCGCGGACGCTATGGGCGAGAAGGGGGGCACGGTCTCCATCGTCGCAAGTACCCATCCTGCCACCGGACACGTGCAGATCGTCGTCTCAGATCAAGGGCCCGGCATCCCGAGCGAACTCCGGTGGCGCGTGTTCGAGCCGCTGTTCACCACGAAGGACTTCAGGAACGGCGTTGGGCTCGCCGCTTGTTCTCAAATCGCCAAGGCGCACGGCGGGACCCTTCGCGTGGATGCAGGGGCGAAGCAAGGCGCTCGGTTGATCCTCTCTCTGCCCCCCAGGTCCGACCCTCCGAACATCGGGCAGGCGTCGTCTCCGCGCACCGTCGACGCCGCCGCAAGCAGTCCGGCGACATAGGACGGATCCGTAATCCCGACCGTACGATCCACCGCGAATCCGCTCGCGCGACCCGGGGATGGAGCGCGGTCAGGGCCCCGCCGGCGCTCGGAGAGGCGCCCCGGGCCGTGCATCCCGCCGCGCGATGGAGCGGGTTCGAGGCCGCGCTCCCCCGTCTGCGCCAATCACCCCCGAAGAAGCCCATCGAAAAATCTCTTGACTTCCCGCGGCGGTTGACTATCCTCTGGGGCTCGGCATTTTCTCGACGGTATCCTCTCACATCGACCATTGGGACTGTCATCGAGGACCCCTGATGCTGTTTCACTTCGCGACGGTGTTGATCTTCCTCGCCGGGGCGGCGGCCTTCGTCCTGGCGATTCTCATCGTCGGCTCGTTCGTTCGTCCCAAGCTCCCCCACGACGAGAAACTGAGCATCTACGAGTGCGGAGAGCGCCCCATCGGCGAGGCGTGGTTCAACTTCAACCCCCGCTTCTACATCATCGCGTTGATCTTCATCATCTTCGAGGTCGAGATCGCTCTGACCTTTCCGGTGGCGATGGTGTACAAGGAGTGGCTCGCCGAGCACAGGGGGCTCGTCGCGTTCACCGAACTTGCGATCTTCCTGGTCATTCTGGCCGTTGCCTTGGTCTACGTCTGGCGTAAAGGGGATCTGGAGTGGCTGAAGACACTCGATCACAAACCTCCCATCGAGAGGCTCAAGAAGGGCGCATCCTGACGGTCGACACGCCCGGCGTGGTGACCACCAAGCTCGACTGGGTGATCGACTGGGGTCGAAAGTCCTCGATCTGGTTCTACCTGTTCGCCACGGCCTGCTGCGGGATCGAGCTGATGCAGACCGGCGGGCCGCGGGCCGATCTCGACCGCTTCGGGGCGGTCCCCCGCGCCAGTCCCAGACACTCCGACCTCATGATCGTGGCGGGCACGATCACCTACAAGATGGCCGAGAGGGCCCGCCTCCTGTTCGACCAGATGCCGGAGCCCAAGTACGTGATTGCCATGGGCAGCTGCGCCAACTGCGGGGGCCTGTTCCAGAGGAGCTACTCGGTTCTGAAGGGGATCGACAAGGTCATTCCCGTGGACGCGTACCTGCCGGGCTGCCCGCCGCGCCCAGAGGCGTTGACCGAGGCCATTCTCCGGCTCCAGGACAAGATGATGCGCGAGAAGTGGTTCACGCGGAGGAAAACTCCCGCCGGAGGGGAGCAGACGTAGGTGGATACGAGCCAGATCGCCGACAGGATTAGGGCTGCCTTCGGGGAAGAGGGGATCGAGCTCCACTCGGAAACTGTGGATCCCTACATCGTGGTTCCCGCCGGGAAGATCGTCGACATCTGCCGTTTTGTCCGGGACGACCCGGACATCTCCCTCGAGGCGTTCTCCAGCCTCGCGGGCGTCGACTGGCCGGAGGAAGGGTCGATCGACGTCGTCTACCACCTGGCCTCCTACAAGTACCACAACGTCTGCGTGCTCAAGGTCCGCCTGCCGCGGGACCGTCCCGAGGTTCCAACGATCGAGGGACTCTGGAAGGCCGCCAACTGGTTCGAACGGGAGACCTACGATCTCCTGGGCGTCACCTTTGCGGGTCATCCGAATCTCAAGAGGCTTCTCCTGCCCGAAGACTGGGAGGGCTACCCGCTTCGCAAGGACTACGAGGAGAAGCCCATGTACCACGGCATGGAAACCACGCGCGAGGACCCGCTCGAGGTCATGAGACCCGCGCCGTGGGGACCGGCGCCCGTGAGTCCGGAATCCAAGGAGGATCCGGAGAGCAAGAAGGACAAGGATGGAGAACTCCAAGGAACCTAAACTCCTGGAACTTCACGTTCCCCAGGCCGCCGCGATGCCGGGCGAGATGCTGGTCAACATGGGTCCCCAGCATCCGGCGACCCATGGCGTGCTGAACTTCCTGATCCTGACCGACGGGGAGGTCATCCATACGGCCGTACCCAACTGCGGCTACCTCCACCGCGGGATGGAGAAGCTGGCCGAGATGACCCCCTATCCGGGGTACATGCCCTACACGGACCGGATCGACTACCTGGGGGCCATGTTCGCCAACCAGGGCTACGCCATGGCCGTCGAGAAGGTCCTGGGCGTCGAGGTGCCGCCCCGGGCCGAGTACTGCCGCGTGATCGCCTGTGAGCTCAACCGGATCGCCTCGCACCTGGTGGCCACCGGCTGCACGGCCATGGATCTGGGGGCGTTCACCCCCTTCACCCACTGGCTGCGCGAGCGCGAGACCATCAACGACCTCACCGAAGAGCTCTGCGGCGCCCGCCTGACCTACAACTACATGCGGATCGGCGGCGTCTCGGGAGACCTGCCCGAGGGCTTCGGGGACCGGACGCTCCGCTTCCTGGACCACTTCGAGCCTATCATCACCGAGTTCAACCGGCTGATCTCCTTCAACGAGATCTTCGTCCAGCGTCTGGCCAACCTGGTTCCCATCTCGGCCGCCGAGGCGATGGACTGGGGTCTGGTGGGTCCCAACCTCCGGGCCTCGGGCGTACCCGTGGACCTGAGGAAGAATCCGGGGTACTCGGTCTACGGCGATTTCGATTTCGAGATGGTCATCGGTAAGGGGTTCCGCGGTCAGGTCGGGGACTCCTACGACCGGTACTTCGTGCGCGTCCTGGAGATGCAGGAGTGCTGCAAGATCCTGCGGCAGGCCGTCGACAAGATTCCCGACGGGCCCGTGATGGCCGACCTGCCCAAGAAGGTCAAGCCCGAGAAGAACGAGGCCTACGCGCGGATCGAGAGCGTGCGCGGCGAGATGGGATTCTACGTGATCTCCGACGGGACCGACAAGCCCTACCGGCTCAAGATCAAGACGGGTTCCTTCCCGGCGATGGCCATGATGGAGAAGGTCTCCCAGGGCGCGATGGTGGCCGACGTGGTGGCCCTCATCTCGGCCTTCGACCTGATCGCCCCGGAGATCGATCGCTAGCCAGAGGAAACGATGCAGGCACTGACCGACATTCTGATCCGAGCCATCTTCGGCGTGGAGCCGGTGGGCTGGTTCTGGACGGGGATCTGCTACTTCATCGTCATCGTGTTCTTCTGCCTTGTGCTGCTGATCTTCGCGTCCCTGTTCGCGGGCATCACCAGCTGGGTGGAGCGGCGGATCGCGGGGAGGATGATGAGCCGGATCGGGCCTAACCGCGTGGGACCCCAGGGGTTCCTCCAATGGCTGGCCGACGGCCTGAAACTGTTCCTCAAGGAGGACATCGTCCCGTGCGGCGCCGACGGGCCGCTCTACCGGATGGCTCCCTACTTCGTGTTCGCCGGGATGTTCGGCACCTTCGTGGCCCTGCCCTTCGGCGCCTCCCTCGTGGCCGCCGATCTCAACGTCGGGATCTACTACCTGATCGCCGTCACCGCTTTCGTGGTCATCGGCATCATCATGGGCGGCTGGTCGTCCAACAACAAGTGGGCGCTCTTCGGCGGGATTCGGTCGGCGGCGCAGCTGGTCTCCTACGAGATCCCCTCCGGGCTGACGATCCTGGTGGTGGTGCTCATCGCGGGCAGCCTCTCGACGCAGGAGATCATCAAGGCGCAGGGGGGATGGCCCTGGAACTGGTTTATCTTCCACAGTCCGTTCACGGTGATTGCCTTCTTTGTGTTCGTCGCCGCCGCCCTGGCCGAGGGAAACCGCACCCCCTTCGACCTCCCCGAGGCCGAGAGCGAACTCGTGGCCGGCTACGCCACCGAGTACTCGGGATTCCGGTTCGTCGTGTTCTTCTTCGCCGAGTGGGCCAACCTGTGGGTCATGAGCGCGCTCATGGTGATCCTGTTCCTGGGCGGCTGGAGGATCCCCGGAGTCGCGGCCGAAGCCACCACGTCGACGTGGTGGCTGGTCGTCCTGAGCTTCCTCATGTTCTGTGCAAAGACCCTGGCGATGGTTTTCTTCGTGATCCACGTGCGCTGGACGCTGCCGCGGATCCGCGTGGACCAGATGATGAAGATGTGCTGGACCTACCTGGTCCCGGCGGCGCTGGTGTGCATCCTGGGCACGATGGTCTGGATGGGGATCGCCGGTTGGGGGTCCATCGCCGGGCGGGCGATGCGCGGCCTGATGTTCCTGGCGGCCGCCTTCATCGCCCTCAAGTGGATCGGCCGGGTGCGCGACACCTACATGAGCGATCGGGACCTTTACCAGCGGATGGACGGCCGGACGCTCTGGTACCCGCCCTGGCGGTTGCCGTAGTGAAGGAGAAGTCGTGAACGCGGTTTCTCGGTACGTGGACAACATCTGGACGACGGCGACCTCCTTCTTCGAGGGCCTCTCGGTCACGATGAGCTGGATGTTCCGGCGGCCCATGACCATCCAGTACCCGGACAAGATCGCGAAACCCATCGAGGAGACGCTTCCCGAGAGGTACCGGGGCATCCTGGAAGTGGACATCCGCTTCTGCATCGGGTGTTCGGCCTGCATGCGGACCTGTCCCATCGACGTCATCGTCGTGGAGGTGGCCAAGCACCCCGAGGCCGGGACGAGGATGATCACCCGGTTCGACATCGACGTGTCCAAGTGCATGTTCTGCGGGCTGTGCACGGAGGTGTGCCCGACCGGCTGCCTGCACCACACGCCGCTCTTCGAGGGCACGGCCACCTACATCGAAAACCTGGTTCTCCGGTACGTGGACGCGCCCGTCGAGCCCTTCAAGCTGAAGAAGGGCGAGGAGTACCCGATCGACCGGAGCGGGCGGATCGCCCGGGCCCGGATCCGGGACTACTTCGCCCCGCCGCCGGAGGAATTCCGGCACGTTCCGCAGAGAGAGCAGCGCGCATGATCGCCCTGAACTGGTTCGACATCGTGTTCTTCGTCTTCGGCCTCGTACTCGTCGCCAGCTCGGTGATGGTGGCGTTTGCGCGGAACCTGATCTACTCCGCCTTCTCCCTCCTGGGGGCGCTGGTGGCCGTGGCGGTCCTGTTCGTACTCCTGTCCGCGGACTTCCTGGCGGTCACCCAGATCCTGATCTACATGGGCGGCATACTGGTCCTGATCCTGTTCGCCATCATGCTGACCTCGACGATCCGTGACGTGCGGATCTCGAACCGCTCGGTGGCCGAAGGCGCCGCGTTCCTGATCGCGCTCATCACGTTCGTGCTCTTGGGCATCCTCGCCTGGAACGCTCCGTGGCTGGAGGCCCGGAACCCGACCTACGAACCGACGACGCGCGAGATCGGAAACCTTCTGCTTTCGAAGTACATTCTGCCCTTCGAGATCGCCTCGGTGCTCCTGCTGGTTGCCGTGGTGGGCGCCGTGGTGCTGGCCCGCAAGGAAGTCAAACGGCCGTAGCGGGCCCGAACGTCTGGAGGTTTGGAGATGCACGTTGGGTTGAGTCACTTCCTTCTCCTGGGGGCGGTCCTGTTCGTTGCGGGTCTCTACTGCGTCCTGACTCGACGGAACGCCATCGGCGTGCTCCTCGGGGTGGAGCTCATCCTCAACGGCGCCAACGTCAACCTCGCCGCCTTCTCGCACTACTCGGCGGGGGAGATGGGGGGGCAGATCTTCGCGCTGTTTGCGATCGTCCTGGCCGCCGCCGAAGCCGCGGTGGCGCTGGCCATCGTACTGGCCATCTACCGCACGTTCCACGAATCGATCGACATGGAGGATGCCTCCCTGCTCAAGGGATAGTGTCGGCCTATGGAGGATGCGTCTCAGCTTTAGGCGTACTGCTTGTTTGGGGTAGCGAATGGAAGCCACGACTTTCCCGTACCTGTACCTGATCCCTCTGTTCCCGCTCATCGGGGCGCTCTACAACGCCCTGGCCGGCGCCGCCGTTCATCGCAGGTTCGGCGAGAAGTGGGTCCACCTGCCGTCGGTCCTCCTGCCGTGGATGTCCTTCGCGGTGACCGCGGCCGCGTTCGTCGCCATGCTCCAGCTCCCGGCCGGCGCCCGGAACCTCCACCAGTCCCTCTGGCACTGGATCCCGGTGGGCGCCATGGACGTGGAGATGGCCTTCTGGATGGATCCCCTCTCGCTGGTCATGTCCTTCGTCGTGACCTTCGTCGGGAGCCTCATCCACGTCTACGCCGTCGGCTACATGCACAAGGACCCCGGCTACTGGCGGTTCTTCTCCGAGTTCAACCTGTTCCTGTTCGCCATGCTGATGCTCGTGCTCGGCGACAACTTCCTGCTGATGTTCATCGGCTGGGAGGGCGTCGGGCTCTGTTCCTACCTCCTGATCTCCTACTGGTACAAGGAGCACGACAACGCGGTGGCCGGGATGAAGGCCTTCGTCGTGAACCGGATCGGCGACTTCGCCTTCGTGCTCGGTCTGTTCCTGCTCTTCTGGGGCCTGGCCGGAGACATGCCCGCCCGCTCGCGGGTGAGCGAGGCGGCTCTCCTCCATGGGGAGCAGCCGTTTGCGGAGATGAAGGTCGCAGGTACCTGCGAGCACTGCGGCCACACCGGGTGCGCGTGTCACGGGCATGGTGAGGCTGCGGTCGAGGGGGAGGAGCATCCGGCGGCCGCTCATCCCGATGAGCATCAGACCGCGGCCGACCACGAGACCGTCGCCCACGACGAGCACGCCGGCGAGCACGACCGCGAACCCGTGAAAGTCCATCCCCACGCCACGAGCCTGTCCTTCCGGAAAATCGAACACATGCTGGAGGACCCGGCCTTCCGGGACAACTTCATGGGTCGCAAAGTGCTGGGGATTTCGATCGTCACCCTGGCCTGCATCCTGTTCTTCGCCGGCGCCACGGGCAAGTCGGCCCAGATTCCCCTCTACACCTGGCTGCCCGACGCCATGGCGGGCCCCACGCCGGTGTCGGCCCTCATCCACGCCGCCACGATGGTGACGGCCGGCGTGTACATGGTGGCCCGATTACACTTCCTGTTCGCGCTCACCCCAGTGGCCATGACGGTCGTGGCCGTCGTGGGCGCGGCCACCGCCCTGTTTGCGGCCACGATCGGGCTCTTCCAGTACGACATCAAGAAGGTCCTGGCCTACTCGACCGTGAGCCAGCTGGGCTTCATGTTCATCGCCGTGGGGGTCGGAGCTTTCTGGGTCGGCATCTTCCACCTGATGACCCACGCGTTCTTCAAGGCCTGCCTGTTCCTGGGCTCCGGGTCGGTGATCCTGGGCTGCCACCACGAGCAGGACATGCGGCGCATGGGCGGGCTGTCCAAGTTCATGCCCACCACTGCGTGGACCTACTTCCTCGCGTGCTGCGCCATCGCCGGGTTCCCGTTCTTCAGCGGCTTCTTCTCAAAGGACGAGATCCTGTGGAAGGCCTTCGACAGCGGCAACACGCTCCTGCCCGGCGGCGGTTCCATCGTGTGGATGCTGGGAGCGATGGGCGCGCTCTGCACGTCGTTCTACATGTTCCGATCGTACTACATGACCTTCAGCGGGAAGTACCGTGGAGGCCACGCCTCCCACGGTCATGGCAATGAACACGGACACGGCGGCACACCCACCGAGTCTACCCCGAGCATCACGGTCGTGCTGGCCATCCTGGCCGTCCTGGCCGCGGTCGGCGGCTTCGTGGGCCTGCCGCACCTGTGGCACCTGCCCAACTACTTCGAGCAGTGGATGGAGCCGGTCTTCGAGACCTCGCACCGCTGGGTCCAATCCGCCCACCGGCCGCACGGCGCGGAATGGACACTCATGATTCTATCGATCGTGATCGCGTTCGCCGGCTTCCTGGGCGCGCGCAGTTTCTACCGGGACCAGAAAAGCACGATCCCGAAGCGGCTTCAGGAGAGCGACAACCCGACGATCTCCGGTGTCTACCGGACGATCTACAACAAGTACTACGTGGACGAGTTCTACCATGCCACGGTCGTGCGCCTGGTGATGGTGTTCACGAGGGTCAGCGACTGGTTCGATCGCTGGATCATCGACGGTCTGGTGAACCTGGTGGGCGCCATCGGCCGGGGGTTCGGCTACGTGGCCGGCTTCACCGACCTGGAGGGGGTCGACGGGGCCGTCAACGGTGTGGCCCAGACCTTCGTCCACACCGGTGGACAGCTCCGCAAGGCTCAGACCGGCCGTCTGAGGAGCTACCTCCTGGCCGTCATGACCGGCACGATTGTCCTGGTGGTGATCAACTACTTCCTGTTGCGATGAAGGTTCGATGACGCTTTGATCACGGGGAGCACGAAGACATGGATTACCAAACCACGAGTCACCTGCTGACGTGGATGATCTTCACGCCTGCCATCGGGATCGGGGCGATCCTGGCGCTGGTTGCGGCCAGGTACCTCCTCCGGGTGGACAAGGCTCTCACCGACAACCTCAGCCGGCTGGTGGGGGTCGTGGCTACGGGGATCGTGGCCGTCATCGCCGTCCGGCTGTGGGCCGGGTTCGACGGCGGGACGGCCGGCGTCCAGTTCATCCACCACGTTCCCTGGATCCCGAGCTTCAAGATCGAGTACTTCGTGGGTACCGACGGGATCAGCGTCTCGATGCTGCTGCTCACGGCGTTTATCACCTTCATCGCCGCCCTGGCGTCGGTCCCCTGGTGGGGCAAGGTCGACGACAACCACTTCTCCAAGAGGATGACCTCGGCCTACATGCTCCTGCTGTTGCTCCTGGAGACGGGGATGCTGGGTACGTTCTGCGCCCTGGACTTCTTCCTCTTCTACATCTTCTGGGAGATCATGCTGCTCCCCATGTACTTCCTGATCGGAATCTGGGGCGGGCCGCGCAAGGAGTACGCCGCCATCAAGTTCTTCCTGTACACCCTGGCCGGCTCGGTCCTGATGCTGTTGGCCATGATCGCCCTCTACTACACCTCGGGGCCCGCGACCCTGGTCGACGGCAGCCCCACCCCGCATACCTTCAACATCCTGTACCTGACTCAGATGGGGCAGGCGGGAGTTTTCGCCAAGGCCGGCGCGGTCCTCGGGTTCGCCTTCGCCAAGGTGATCTGGATCGCGCTCTTCATCGGGTTCGCCATCAAGGTGCCGATGTTCCCGTTCCACACATGGTTGCCCGACGCCCACGTCGAGGCGCCCACGCCCATCTCGGTGATCCTTGCCGGGATCCTGCTGAAGATGGGCGGGTACGGAATGCTCAGGTTCAACTTCCAGATTCTGCCCGGAGCCTCGAACTGGGCCGCGCCGGGGATGGCCGTCTTCGGCATGATCAGCATCGTGTACGCCGCCTACGTCTGCATGGCCCAGAAGGATTTGAAGAAACTCATCGCGTATTCGTCGGTGTCCCACATGGGGTTCGTGCTCCTGGGGATGGCGGCCATGACGCAGCAGGGGATCACGGGGGCGGTCTTCCAGATGGTCTCCCACGGGATCATCTCGCCCATGTTGTTCCTTATCGCGGGCGTGATCTACGATCGCGCCCACACCCGGGAGATCGAGGGCTTCGGAGGGTTGGCGTCCAAGATGCCCGAGTACACGGGGATCATGGGCCTGGCCTTCATGGCCAGCTTGGGACTGCCGGGGCTGGCCGGCTTCATCGGCGAGGTGCTGGTGTTCCTCGGCGCCTTCCCGGTGTTCACGCTCTTCACCGTGATCTCGGCCACCGCGGTGGTGATCACAGCGGCCTACTACCTTTGGACCATCCAGCGGATGTTCCTGGGCAAGTTCAACGAGAAGTGGTCGGGTCTCTGGGACATGAACTGGCGGGAGCGGCTCACCCTGTACCCCCTGGCGGCGATCACCGTGATCCTGGGGTTCTACCCGCTTCCGATCTTTGACCTGATCAACACGTCGCTCCATTCCCTGATGGCGACCGTGAAGGCGATCGGCCCGATGTAGGGAAGGTTGAAGGAGAGTAGCCTTGTCGGCGTTTGAGAGTCTGAAGTTCTTCGGCCCCGAGCTGGTGCTCACGATCTTCATCCTGATCGTGGCCTTCACGGACTTCTTCTACCGCGGAAGACCCGACCGGAAGCGGATGGTGATCACCGACGCCAGCCTCACGGGCGTGGTCCTCTCCATGGCGGCCGCGATCCTGATGGCGGACGGCGGCTCCCGGTTGATCTTCTTCGGGATGACGGCCGCGGACGGCTTCGCCGTCTTTTTCAAGATCCTGCTCGCGGGCGCGGTCCTGCTCGTGGGCCTCATCTCGTACAGGTCCAGCGAGGTGTCCGATTCGGAGATCGGCGAGTTCCACGTGTTCCTGCTGGCGCTCCTGTTGGGCATGAACCTCCTGGCGAGCGCTGCCAATCTGCTCATGATCTACCTGGCGCTGGAATTCGTCTCCATCGCCTCCTACATCCTCACCGGCTCGAAGCGGAACGACAGGGCCTCCAGCGAGGCGGCGCTGAAGTACGTCATCTACGGCGCCTTCGCCTCCGGCATCATGCTCTTCGGGATGTCCTACCTCTACGGGCTCTTCGGGTCGTTGGACCTGGTGGCCCTCCAGTCGGCGATCCCCGAGCGGCTGGCCGCCGCCTCGGGGACCGAGCTTCTGTACCTGAAGGCCACCCTGGCGGTGGCCGCGGTCATGGTGTTCGCCGGCTTCGGTTATAAGATCGCGGCCGTGCCCTTCCACATGTGGTGCCCGGACGTCTACCAGGGAGCGCCCACCCCGATCACGGCCCTTCTCTCCGTGGCGCCCAAGGCCGCCGGCTTCGCCATCCTCATGCGGTTCTTCTTCGGGACCTTCACCTCGGCCGTTGCGCCCTTCTCGGTGACCACCCTCGACGTCCCGTGGCTCTGGGTCCTGGGGCTTGTCTCGGCCGTGACGATGACGGTCGGAAACCTCACGGCCATCCAGCAGACCAACCTCAAGCGACTCCTGGCGTACTCCAGCATCGCCCACGCGGGCTACATCCTCATGGGCGTGGTGGCGCTCTCGGAAGAGGGCATGTTCTCGGTGCTCTTCTACCTGGCGGTCTACCTCTTCATGAACCTCGGAGCCTTCTTCGTGATTCTCTCGG
>Ga0180438_10007564_pt1 | contig 14111 bp, 9 predicted proteins | sample SS_ome_12_FD_132455 | JGI IMG/M metagenome (GOLD analysis project Ga0180438, IMG submission 132455) | Hypersaline lake sediment archaeal communities from the Salton Sea, California, USA - SS_3_D_2 metaG | ecosystem: Environmental > Aquatic > Non-marine Saline and Alkaline > Hypersaline >... | reverse complement strand
TCCTTGAGTTCCTTGACCCAGGCGAGCTTGTCCGCATCGATACCCGCGGGATCGAAAATAAAGCCGGACGAATCGGACAGCGTGACCGGCCTGGCGCCGAGTTCGATCAGCTTTTCGGCTGCATACAACGCAACGTTGCCCGAACCGGAGATGACGGCCGTCTTGCCCTCGATAGCATCACCGGAATGCTTCAGCATGTCCTCCATCATGTAGACGCAGCCATAGCCTGTGGCCTCGACGCGGATCTCGCTGCCGCCGAAGGCCAGTCCCTTGCCTGTCAGCACGCCGGTGAACTGGTTGGCAAGGCGTTTGTACTGGCCGAACAGGTAGCTGACCTCGCGCGCGCCGACGCCAATGTCGCCGGCCGGCACGTCGGTGTAGGGTCCTATGTGCCGGTACAGCTCGGTCATGAAGCTCTGGCAGAAGCGCATGATCTCGGCATCCGACCTGCCCTTCGGGTCGAAGTCCGCCCCGCCCTTGCCGCCGCCCATAGGCAGCCCGGTCAGGCTGTTCTTGAAGGTCTGCTCGAAGGCCAGAAACTTCAGGATGCTGAGGTTCACACTGGGATGAAAGCGGATGCCGCCCTTGTACGGACCGATCGCGTTGCAGTGCTGCACGCGGTAGCCGCGATTGACCTGAACCTTGCCTTCGTCGTCCTGCCAGGCCACGCGAAATATAATCACGCGGTCGGGTTCCGTCAGGCGTGCGAAGATGTTGGTCTTCGTGTACTCGGGATGTTCGAGCAGGAACGGCAGCACGTTGATGCCGACTTCGTAGACGGCCTGGTGAAACTCCTTCTCGCCGGGATTACGCTGCCTGAGCCAGGCCATGAATGTGTCGACAATTTCATCCTTCGACATGCCGGATCGGAAATCGATCATCGTTCTGTTCCCCTTTTCAAGCTGTAAACTGTTCGTTAATGATACGCTCCTCGAGATTATGGTGCGGATCGAACAGCAGCGTTATCCGGTGCTTGCGACTCTCCTGGATCTCGACGCGCACCGCATGGCGCACTTCAGTGGAATCGGCAACCGCGAGCACGGGACGCTTGTCGTACTCCAGCACCTCCAGCTCGACGCGGGCTTCATTCGATAGCAGCGCACCGCGCCAGCGCCGCGGGCGGAACGCCGCGATTGGCGTAAGCGCGAGGATGGACGATCCTATAGGTACGATCGGCCCCGAAGCCGAAAGGTTATAGGCGGTCGAGCCCGCGGGCGTCGCGATCAGCACCCCATCGGCGATCAGTTCCTCCATGCGCACCCTGCCGTTGATGATGATGCGAATCTTGGCTGCCTGTGCCGAATCGCGCGTCACTGCGACTTCGTTTATCGCGAGCGCCTCGGTCGACTCACCGTTTTCATCAGTCGCGCGCATCCAGAGCGGATGCAGTATTTCCTCACTGGCCTCGCGGATCCGCTCCGGCAGACCGTCCTCCTCGTAGGCATTCATCAGGAAACCGACGCTGCCCCTGTTCATGCCGTACACCGGTGTGCCCCTGTCCATGAACTGATGCAGTGTGCGCAGCATAAACCCATCGCCGCCAAGCGCGACAATCACATCAGCCGCTTCAGGGTCAACATGTTCATAGCGCTGCTGCAATGCCGCCAGCGCGGCCTGCGCTGCACCCGAACGCGAGGCAAGGAAGGCAATTTTTTCTCTTGGCATTATCCCTTTTCCTGTTGATGCATTTCGTCAGGCACGCATTCGCCGAATCCGCATGACATGCAAGCCACGCAAAGCGCAGCGACGGTCACCGTGATAACCCTTTTCCTTCCAGCGCCCTTCCCGGAAATACCACGTAAGCGCCATGAAAAAATAACGAGCGCAGCTTGTCCCAGAAATCGCCGCCGAGCACAAACAGGCCGGCCAGCAGCACCAGGTCACCCGCTATACCCAGCAAGAGTGCGTGCTCATCCAGGCCATCGAGAAACTGCACTGCATAGGGCCAGAGCCAGCCGAGCAGAACCGGCAGCACAAACATGGCCAGGCCGATCCTGTAGCGCATAAGACTAACGGTCTGCGGGGGGCCATGGGACTTCAGGAAACCAAAGACGCGCGCCTTGATGTAGGCAAAACCATCCTTGCCGGCGATTGCAGCGCCGGCGACCATCATGATCTCGGCCGCAATCACCATAACGCCGGAAAAGGTTGCGATCGCGGTCGCGGAAAAACCCAGCAGGGGCAGCACCGGCAGTATCAAAACCCAGCCGAAGCTGACGATGAACATTACGAATGCAAGCTTGATACGCCATCCGGCCCTGATGTTTGTTTCGTTCATTTCTCAACCGTACACATTTAATGCGTTGATTTGTTCAGCAGCCGGTTCATGCCCAGAAGCCTGCCACGCGTTCGATGGCCCAGTAGGCGGCAATGCCACCGATCGCGTAGCTCGTCAGCAGCTCCGCGGAGCGCAACGGAAAGGCCTTCAGCCTGTGCAGCAACCAGCCCGCGCCCAGCACTGCCGCTATGAACGCCAGCTGCCCCAGCTCGACACCGATGTTGAAAAACACCAGCGCGAACGGGATCGCATGCCCGGGCAAACCGACTTCTGCCAGCGCGCCGGCGAAACCAAAGCCGTGCAGCAAACCGAAAATGAACGCGACCACCCAGGGCCAGCGCTCGACGTAACCCGGGCGCCCGCGCCGGCTGTGCACGATTTCTGTCGCCAGAAACAGGATGCTCAATGCAATGATGGCCTCGACCGGCTGTTGCGGCACCTGCACGACACCCAGCGTCGCACCGGCCAGGGTAATGCTGTGCGCCAACGTGAACGACGTGACTGTCCATATCAGCCGGCGCACACCGCTGACAATCAACAGCAAGGCGAACACGAACAACAGGTGGTCGATACCCAGCAGGATGTGTTCGACACCCAGCCACAGATAGGTCGCGGCGAGTTCGAGACTGCCGGGGGATCCGGTGACGGTAAAGGCGGGTTTGCCCGGCGTGATTCGCGTGGTCTGTACTGCGCCATCCAGGTGCCGGACGCGGGCGAGCACGTCAGTCAGCGTGTTTTCCAGTCCTGCGATCAGGATACTCTGATTCACGAGACCGTTGCTGCAGTGCACGGTCCAGCTGGTTATCTGTGCGCTCCCTGTGCTGCGCGCTGCGGGTGTCATGGTTTCGCTGCAGCTGTCGGGCAACAGCACATCCAGCCGCAGGCGCATGTCGCCTCGCATCGGCACCTTCCACAGCACACTGTAGGCGGCCGGTGCGAGTTCGGTGATCTCCAGGTAACCCGGGCGCATTTCGTGGGCCCAGGCCCGCTGCGCCAGCAGGGCAAGCAAGACGACGAGCGCGAACCGGCGAATCATCTGGAGCCCGTATCGGCCATGCTGATCTGCTGTGCTCGCTCGACGACCACCTCATAGCGTTCACGCAGTGTCTCAAAGAACGCCTGGTTTGCCTGCTTTCGGCGATCTGCCAGCACCTCGTACAGCACGCTGTCGCGGATTTCGGCCAGCGGTGGCAGCCAGGCCTCGGTTCGGTCTTTGATATAAACCAGGTGCAGGCCGTATCCGGAGGCAACAGGGCCGTGCCAGCTGCCGGCAGCAAGGCCAGACAGCGACCGTGAGAACTCGCGGCCAAACATTCGCGCCAGCTGCTCTTCGCTCTGGTCGTCGAACGCGTAGCCGAACATGAAGCTGTCGCCGGCAACGGCCGGATCGATCGCGTCCGATTCCTGCTTCAAGGCCTGCAGTAATTGCTGCGCATCGATTTCCACCTGCTCTCCGCGCCTGTCGGCGTTGAGGTAGACATGAAGGAAGGATGTGCGCGCCGACTCGGTGAACCTGTCGGCATTGTCAACACGGTAACGCTCCAGCTCCTGCTCCCCGGGTTCTGCCGCGTCGACCAGGTCATTGAACATGAACTCGACTTTCTGCGCCATGCGGCGGCGTACGATGGTGTCGTCCCGGTCCAGTCCCATTGCCAGGGCCTCGCGATACAGTATTTCCTCGCGTATCTGTGCCTCGACCAGGCCGTTCAGCTCCTGCTGGGTTGGCAGGCGCTGCATCTTGCGCTCGAACAGTGTCATCATGCGCTCGATGTCGGCGTCCGATATAACGATGCGATTGTCCGCAATTTCCTCCGGATCAGCCACCGTGTAAAACAGCGCAAACAGCGCTGCACCAATCAGAATAAAATGGAGCAACGGCTCCTTAAGCCAGCGTTTCAACTACAAGCCCTTCCTGTTGAAATTGGTTTTAACAATGCCCGGTATTCTAACCCGGGTGCCGGCCTGTACTGTTGCCAAATCGAGACAACAAAAGAAAAGAATTCAACATGAGGGTAAAACGACAGCCGCGCCTTCGCCCACGCACCACGGTCACGCACCCGTTGACGGCCCTGTACTGAAAAAAATTCCCGGATGTGACCACGAAAACAGGGCGTCGCAGGGCGCCTGGCGCCTGCCTGAAAGCAACCGCCTCGGCAGGGCATGGCGAAATTAGGATGCTCCGTTAGCGGACGCCAGCACGGAACAACACTGGATGAGAGGGAACGGTTAAAACCCTTGTCCTCAATCAGGCTTCCCCCCGATTGTTCTTCGCCCGGCAACGGATTGTGTTGCCCGGGCTAATGCCATATTGGCAGTCTTTAAGTGGGAATCTATTCCCAACCACGCCAAATGTCAAGACCTATTGAAAAAGTGAATGAGATTGCCCGCAATCACCAGGATCACACGCGCGGCCAGAAACATTGAAACAACAGCGCCCTGGCGCAGATGCTGTGATCCATTATCGCTTCGGCAAAATCCTTGTGCCGAAGAACAATTCCGGTGAAATACAATTCATATTGCCAGGTCGATCCGAAACATACCCCGGGCGTCGTTGCACAGGACTGACAGGTCATGCTTGACGATAGCTGCCTCACAGAAACCACAGGTACAACGCATTGCCTTTGACGAGCTGGCAGCCATCATGACCCGCCCCGTGAAAACACCATGGTTATTCCGGATTCTGTTCACTTGCGCGGGTATAAAATCCGGTTATCCGCCAGAGAACTTATGTAGAAGCCTGGCGGTCGAAATTTGCACCGGTAACCGGCCCATGGGGAAGCAACATCATGCACACTGAATCCTACGGTAATACTTCAGGCTACCTGTTCATCCTTGTCGGCATTGCGCTATCCGTCGTTTCGGCGCTCGTACCGCATTTCGAAGCCGGCTATCGACTGATGCTGAGTGTCTTGTCGGCGGGGATACTCCCCTACCTGGTCTACAGCGTCGCTGTACCGCTGCTGCGCGGCCATCTGACGACAGCGGTCGGTGCGGTCATCGTCGTTGTCCACGCCTGGCTTGTTATCAGCGAGCGCATCATTGGCGAGGCTGATTACAGCAGCGGCCGTATCTATTATGTCCCGTTGATGCTCGCTGTGTTCACACTACCGCTGGCACTGACGGCGATAAGGAAGGCCGCAAAATACTAGCGCCAGGCAAGTGGAAAACACCTGGCCCTGCGGGTCAGCCATCCGTCAATAGCTACGACTGCTCTCCCGCCTGAGGGAACCGGATCTCGACAGAAGTGCCTTCGCCGGGTGCACTGATAACCGCAATGGGCCAGTTGAAGCGGTCGGACAGGCGCTTGACTATAGTCAAACCGACACCGTGGCCGCGCGTGCTTTTCCGGTCACCGCGGTAATAGGGCTTGAAGATATCTTTCATCTCCTGCTGAGGCATACCTTTGCCGCTGTCCTTGATCACTACCCTGTTATCCCCGACCGTGACATCGACCCTGCCGAAATCGGTGTACAGCACCGCATTGCGCAGCAGGTTACCTATCATCACCGAAAGCACTTTCGGGGACGCCATGACATCCAGCTGTTGTGAGGCCTGAAAGCCGATATCGAGATCTTTGGCGTCATTGATCAACTGGACCCTGTCGATCTCTTCCTCGATGATTTCGTTGATGCATACCCGTTTGCTGGACAGCGCCTGGTCCGATTCCCGGGCCAGCAACAGGAAGGCTTCGATCAGCTCCTCCATGTCTGAAGCGGCGCGCTTTATACGCTGAAGTGTCTGGCTGGCTGACTCCGGCAGGTCCTGCTCGCTCGCAAGCATATCGATCGCAATGTTGATGACAGTCAGCGGGCTGCGCAGTTCATGGCTGGCATCGCGGGTGAAGTTGCGTTCACGCGCAATGAAGGCTTCGAGCCGCTTGCCGAGGTTGGCTATCGCGTCTGAAAGCACCTGGATATCGTCATCGACTTCCAGCGGCAGGTGCCGCGACCCGACGGAGGAAAAGTCGGGCGAATCGAAATCCACCTCGTTGACCTGGCGGGCAAGCTGGCTCACCGGCGAAATCATGCGGCGGCTGAACCGGTAGCTGAACCATACCGACAGGTACAGCACGACCAGCACCAGGGTCAACGGGAAAAGGCCGTAGAACGCTGCAAGCGAATCGACCTGGCCGCGATTGTACAGCAGGTAGAGCCGGCGCCCCTGCTGCTCGCTGATATGCAGCACGTAATTGCCGCCAGCCTCGTTGTAGACATGAAAACCGGATTGAAGCGGAAGGCTCGCGCGAATGCCGGCGGGCAGCCGCGCTTCATCGAAAAAACCCGTCAGGTTAGAGGTATCGGGCAGCGGCACCCCGGCGTCAACGCTGTAGTTCTGCCAGAAGTACCCGGCCTCCTGCTCGATCGCGCTTTTGATCAGGATCTCATCGATCACCGTTTTTGCAAAAAAAACACTGAGCACTGCCGTGATGCTGATCAGCATCCCCTGGAGCAGAAACGTCCGGTTGATTTTATTGATCAGGCCGCTGGTTTTCAGCATGGCTGTCCACAATTTTGTAGCCGCTGCCCTGTATGGTGTGCACCAGCTGTCGGTCGAATGGCTTGTCGACGATCTTTCGCAGGTTGTAGATATGGCTGCGAAGCGTATCGCTGTCAGGCAGGATACTTCCCCAGACCTGGCGCTCGAGGTCACTGCGACGGACCACAGCTGGTGAAGCTCGCATCAGCACGGTCAGTATCTTGAACCCGATCGGCGTAATGCTTAGCTGTTTGCCCGCACGCTGGGCGCTCAGGGTCGCGGTATCGACCACAAGATCTCCGATCGTCAGCACCTCCCGGGCAACTTCGCCCTTGCGACGGCGCACCATGGACCGGAGCCGTGCTTCGAGCTCCTGTATAGCAAACGGCTTGATCAGGTAGTCGTCGGCACCGGAATCGAGACCGGTGATCTTGTCATTCAGGGTATCCCTCGCCGTGAGCATGATCACGGGGGTATCGCTTCTCGCTTCGGTACGCAACTTGCGACACACCTCGATGCCGTCCATGCCCGGAAGCATAAGATCGAGTATGATCGCATCGTAGGTATTGCTCACTGCAAGATGAAGACCCGTGATGCCGTCGGCAGCATAATCCAGTTCGAACCCGTGCTTCTCGAGGTAGGCAATGACCATCTCGGCGATGTCCTTGTGGTCTTCGATCAACAGGACTGAGGCTGAAGTTTCAGTAGACATGCTGGCTGGATCGTTCTCGCGTTGATGACTGTCTTGAAGTGTCTGCCCACCATGATAAACCATCAACTGAATTCCTGCAGGCGCGACATGCGCCTGCAGGTCTTCGGACAGATCAGTTCGTCAGGACGATGACGTTGAAGTCATCGGGCAGTCCGGAATCGATGGGCTCGCGCGCGATCACCGTGGTGACGCTGCCCGCCGCCAGCTGGACATTGTTAGCGTCGATTGCGACCGCGCCCCCCGCTACCACCCAAATGTCATAGCTGTCGGGCGGCACCGCAACATATTCGGTAATCGCACCGAAGGCAAAATCACTCAGCAACGGGTCACCTGCGAGGCCGTTGGCGACATCCTCCGTAGTGAACGCTCCGGCTGGCGTCACGTAAACATCAACCACGCCGGCTGCGGGCGCTGCATGAACGACCTTGACGCTGGCCTGGGTGACGATCGACCGATTGTCGTCCCCGGTTGCAAGCAGGCCGAATGCCGGTGACGTGAGTACATAGCCCGCAGCGACAACCGTATATTCCTCACCCTGGCCCAGGCTAAGCGACGGCGATGTGTATACGCTGCCGCCGATACCACTGCCGTTCGGCGCCACGTCAAACACGTAATCACCCGCGGGAACACCCACGTAGCTGTCGGCAGCCGGGACGATATCGGTGTAGCTGAAGGCATCGATCAGCTCAGCCGGTGACGCGGGCAGCGCCGAACTGCTCGCCCAGACCTCGACCGGGCCCCCGGCCGCGGTTCCGGCATCCGGTGAAAGGTGAACGACGCGTGCAGCTGTCGTGGTCGCGGTATCGAACAGCGTCAGGGCCGATTCATCCGTAGCAACCAGCAGCTTGATCGGGGATGCAGCCTGCGTAGTCGAGTTGGTGGTGCTGATCGCAGATATCAGCAGCTTCTGGCCGGCAAACCCTGCGAGGTCGACCGGCCCTGAATCAAAAACCACCGTTTTCGTCGTCGGCGCCGTCACCCGTATCCGGTACACGCCGGCCGGCAATGCCCCGGCGTCCACCTGGTCCTTGAAATCGAAGGTAAATGTCGGGTTTATGGAATCGATGCTGTCATCTGCACCGGTGACATAGACATCAACCGTGGTAGCCGCGGGAGAAGCGTGCAGAACGGCAATGGCCACCTCATCGGCGGCCGGAACTGCCGCGGATTCGTCGACGACAAGCGCCTGTATCACGCTGGTATTATCGACCGCCATGATGGTATAGCGCCCGTTCTCCCCGAATTCAAAACCCGGTACGGTAATAACATCGGCATTGCCGCCGGGAATGATCGCCTCTACTGCGACATCCTGGCTGCCGGAATCGATTTCCAGAAAACCGCTGCTTCGCGCGTAATCAAGATCGGAGATCCTGACCCTGGAATTCAATTTGACGTTGACGGCGGGCGCATCCGGCGACGCGTGTATGACGCGCAGCTGTGCGGTCTCGTCGTCGTTATCGCAGCCGCTGACCGCGATGACGCCGGTCAGTACCGATGCCAGCACAGCGCTGCGTTTAAAACTGTTTTTTCTTTTCATGACCAACCTCCTGAGCGGGTATTTCTTTTGGATAAATGCAAGGCTTCACCTTTACGCCTTCAACTCTATGGCGGACGCCGTGAAACTCCCGTCAACCGGATGTGAAGATTGTGTCAAGATCGCGAAAATCGGGACCGGCGGGGGAATTTCATCCGGCTTTGCCGCGGTCGCGGAAGGCTTTCTCCCGCGTAGACGCTGCGCCAACCGTCAACCGGTGCATCGTGGCGGCCGCGAACCGTTGTAACAACGGGCCATAAGCACGGCAATTCCGGTGCCCGCCAACAGGTTGCGCCGGTTTTCGGCTAGAATAGTGTTTCCACCGGCTGTGCCGTGACGAAAATCGTCGCCACAGGAATTCTGATGCAGGAACGAATACGCGAGATCCCCTACAACTACACGTCATTCTCCGACCGTGAGATCGTGATACGTTATCTTGGCGAACCCAGCTGGGACCTGCTCAACGAACTGCGCCATCAGCGTAATACCGGCATCTCCGCACGCATGCTGTTCGAAGTACTCGGTGATATCTGGGTAGTCAACCGCAATCCCTACCTGCAGGAAGACCTGCTGGGAGACAGCAACCGCCTCAGGGCACTGATCGACGCGATGCACCACCGGCTTGAACAGATCAGGGCGCGCGCCGGCGATATCGAACGCGTGCTGGAACTGCACAGGACGGCCGTCGATGCGGTCGACCGCTTTGCCGAACAGTTCGAGATCGATAGAAAACTGCGCCAGCAGGTACGCAAGCGGTTCCGTCGAATCACGCGCATGGATAACATCGACTTCGGCGGTCTCGCGCGCGTGTCCCACGCGACCGATGCAACGGACTGGCGCGTCGAATTTCCATTCGTCGTGATCTCACCGGACAACGAGGCCGAAGTAGCCGCGATCGTACAGGCCTGCATCGACCTGGATCTGACCATCATCCCGCGCGGCGGCGGCACCGGCTACACCGGCGGCGCTGTGCCGCTGGATGCACGCTCCGCGGTAATCAACACCGAGAAGCTCGACCGGCTCAGCACCGTTGAACCCCGGCATATCAACGGCGTCGATCACCCGGTCGCGACCGTGCACTGCGGTGCCGGCGTGGTGACACGGCGCGTGTCGGACCTGGCTGAGCAGCACGACCTGGTCTTCGCGGTCGACCCGACTTCACAGGACGCTTCCTGCATTGGCGGCAACGTGGCCATGAACGCAGGCGGGAAGAAAGCCGTTCTCTGGGGAACGGCGCTGGACAACCTCGTCAGCTGGCGCATGGTCACGCCGGACGCAAACGTTATCGAAGTCGAGCGCTATCACCACAACCTCGGCAAGATACATCAGCAGGACGAAGTAACGTTCTGCATACATAGCTACAAGGCAGACGGCAAAACGCAGATCGGCCAGCCACGCATGCTGCGCATGCCGGGCGCCGTGTTCCGCAAGGCCGGCCTGGGCAAGGACGTGACCGACAAATTCCTCTCGGGCCTGCCCGGCATTCAGAAGGAAGGCTGCGACGGCATCATCACCTCGGCACGCTTCATCCTGCACCGCATGCCGCGCAACGCACGCACCGTGTGCCTGGAATTCTTTGACACCGACCTGTCCCATGCGATACCGGCAATCGTTGAACTGAAAGACTACGTCGAGCAGGCCGAAGGCGTGGTGCTGGCCGGGCTCGAACACCTGGACGAACGCTACATCAAGGCCGTACGCTATGCGACCAAATCACCGGGACGCGAACGCCCGCGCATGGTACTGCTGGCCGACATCGCCGGTGACGATGAGTCCGTTCTGGATGCAGTCGTCGCCGAGGTCGTGCAACGCACCAGGGCGCGCAAGGCCGAGGGCTTTGTCGCCAGCAGCCCCGAAGCGCGCCGGCACTTCTGGCTCGACCGCGCGCGCACCGCCGCGATATCTGCGCACACCAATGCTTTCAAGGTCAACGAAGACGTGGTGATCCCGCTGGAGCGCCTGAGCGACTACAGCGTCGGCATCGAGCGCATCAATATCGAACAGTCGATCGCGAACAAGCTGGTCAGCGTCGATACATTCATAGAGCACCTGGCGGGCGACCTGGATGAACTCAGGCACGAAGAGGACTACGACGACAGCGACGAGAACCGCGCGATTCTCCAGGCCAAGCTCGACCTCGCACGCGAGCACCTGCTCGGTGTCAGGCAGCGCTGGTCGTCACTGGCCGAGCACCTGGACGATCCGGCCAGCGACCACACGGAACTGCTGGATGACGACGAAAAGTCGCGCATCAGAACAGGCGACCGCATTATCGACCTGCTGCTGCGGCGTGACCTGCTCGTTTCCTACCGCAGGGAAATCAAGCAGCGCCTGCGCGAAATATTCCGCGGCCAGGAACTCGAGCCACTGAGAAACGCGCTGCGCAACAAGCACCTGGCGATCAAGAACAATCGCCTGTTCATTGCCCTTCACATGCACGCGGGTGACGGCAACGTACACACCAACATACCGGTGCATTCAGACAACTACCAGATGCTGCACGAGGCAGACCGGCTGGTTGAACGCGTGATGGAGCTGGCGCAGCAGCTGGGTGGCGTGATATCGGGTGAACACGGCATCGGCCTGACGAAAATCCAGTTTATGGAATCAGAGAAGCTCGACGACTTCATCCGCTACAAAAACGAGGTCGATCCCCACGGGCGTTTCAACAGGGGCAAGCTGTTGCCCGGTTCAGGCCTCGATAACGCCTACACGCCGTCGCTCGCGCTGGTACAGCAGGAAGCCCTGATCATGGAGCAGAGCGAGCTCGGCCTTTTGAACGACCAGGTCAAGCACTGCCTGCGCTGCGGCAAATGCAAGCCCGAATGCATGACGCACGTACCGCGCGCCAACCTGCTCTACTCGCCGCGCAACAAGATCCTGGCAACAGGACTCATCATCGAGGCGTTTCTTTACGAGGAACAGACGCGCCGCGGTGTTTCGATCCGGCACTTCGGCGATCTGAATGATGTCGCCGACCACTGCACGGTATGCCACAAGTGTCTCAACCCCTGCCCCGTCGACATCGACTTCGGCGATGTTTCCATGCGCATGCGAAAGATCCTCAGGGACCGCAAGCAGAAAAAATTCAATATCGGCAGCTGGGCGGCGATGCAGTTCCTGAACGTTACCGACCCGACCACCCTGAAGGCGATGCGCCTGGCGATGGCACAGGCGGGTTTCCGCCTGATCAATGCCGCGCACGGAATAGCCAAAGCCAGCGGCCTGCTCGGCAAAAAGGAGCGCATCCCGCCTTCGACCACGGGCGATACCCGCGTGACGCAGCAGATCGTTCACCTGGTCCGAAAACCGATGCGGGCAAAGGTTCCTGCCAGGCCATTGCGTTCCATCATCGACGCCGAGGATTCCAAACACGTCGTGATCATCAGTGACGAGGAAAAAACCGGCAGTGAATCCGATGCCGTGTTTTATTTCCCGGGCTGCGGTTCAGAACGCCTGTTCAGCCAGATCGGCCTGGCAACACTGGCCATGCTGAGCGAAACCGGCGCCAGGACGGTGTTGCCGCCGGGCTACCTGTGCTGCGGCTATCCACAGACCGCGGCAGGTGACGCCGATCGCGGACAGGCGATCAGCACCAACAACCGCGTGCTGTTTCACCGCATCGCAAACACGCTGAACTACCTCGACATCAAGACCGTGATCGTCAGCTGCGGCACCTGCATGGACCAGCTGCTCAAGTACGAATTCGAAAAAATATTCCCGGGCTGCCGCCTGCTGGATATACACGAGTACCTGATGGAAAAAGGCATCAGCGCCAGCGGCCAGGCGGATATGCAGTATCTTTACCATGACCCCTGCCACACACCGATGAAGACCCACCACCCGGTCAAGGTCGCATCGCAACTGATGCAGCGGGACGTGTTACTGTCTGCACGCTGCTGCGGCGAATCCGGCACGCTGGGCACGGCCCGGCCCGACATCGCGGACCAGTTGCGCTTTCGCAAGCGGGAAGAACTCGAACAAGGCCTGGTCCAGCTGACCGGGCAGCCGAACAACAACATCGGCAGGGTCAAACTGCTGACCTCGTGCCCGGCCTGCCAGCAGGGACTGTCGCGCTACCAGGATGACACCGGGCTCGAAACGGAATTCATCGTCGTCGAGCTGTGCAACCAGTTGCTGGGACCCGACTGGCAGGAAAAATTCGTAAACAGGCTCAACAGCAACGGCATCGAAAAGGTATTACTGTAGGAGCGGCTTTAGCCGCGAATGGCGTTCGGAACTGGTTGCTTCGTCCGTGATTATATTTCCCGGAACCGCAGGATCCCTGTCTCCGCAATGTTGAAATTACGAGGACTATATACCTGTTCGCACGTCAGGGAGGATGTCGCTGCCGGGACGATTGTTCGCGGCTAAAGCCGCTCCTACAAATACCGGAAACGAGTTTACTGGCCCCGTATTTCAGACGAGGCTGAGCTGCTTCAGCGCATCGAGATCGTGGATGGTCACGTTGTTGCCATCGATGGTGACGATACCCTGCTCCCTGAGGTTTTTTATGATGCGCGAGAATGTCTCCGGTTTGACTGACAAGCGCGCTGCGATCACGCTCTTGGCGATATCGAGATCGAAGCACTGGCGGTTTTCAGGTGCATGCTTCAACAGGTAGTTCGCTACCCGGCATGTGCCCGAATGCAGCGTCAGCGTGTCAATTTCATGGACCAGCTTGCGCAGGCGGAAGCTCATTTCACCGAGCAGCAGCAGACAGGTGTCCACCGAGTCCGACAGCATTGCCTTGAAGTCAATGGCATCGATTCCGAGCACGGCCGTTTCCGCCAGGGCGGCAGAACTGACCGGGTAATGCGGCCTGTCCATGAACATCAGGGCTTCGGCGAACGTACCGCCCTGGGGCACTATTTCGATGATCTTTTCCTGGCCATCCGGGGACACGCGGAACAGCTTCATCTTGCCGCTGAGCACCAGGTAAAAACTGGTGACGTTTTCACCCTGGTTGAACAACAGCTGACCTTCTTCAAGCTCGATAACCCGCGAATGCCGGTAAACGCGATCAAGCTGAGGTTCGGACAGCTTTGAAAACAGGTGCGACTGTTTCAGGGCCGATATGATTTCCTGGCTATGTCGACTCAAGAGCGATT
>Ga0180438_10007562_pt1 | contig 14112 bp, 12 predicted proteins | sample SS_ome_12_FD_132455 | JGI IMG/M metagenome (GOLD analysis project Ga0180438, IMG submission 132455) | Hypersaline lake sediment archaeal communities from the Salton Sea, California, USA - SS_3_D_2 metaG | ecosystem: Environmental > Aquatic > Non-marine Saline and Alkaline > Hypersaline >... | reverse complement strand
CTGACGCACCAGACGCTCGACCTGGCGGCCGGGCTGATCCGTTCGCTCCATGGCGGCCCGATCGCCGTGGTCTGCGACAAGCACGGCGGGCGCAACCGCTACGCCGGCGCCCTGGCTGAGCACTTTCCCGACGCCCTGGTGGAAATCTACGGCGAGGGCCGGGCACAGAGCGTGTACCGTTTCGGGCCGGCCGAGCGGCGGGTCGAGTTCCGCTTCCAGAGCCGCGGCGAGTCGCACCTGCCCACGGCCCTGGCCTCGATGCAGTCGAAGTACCTGCGCGAGCTGGCCATGCGGGCGTTCAACGCCTATTGGCGCCGGCACGTGCCGGGCCTGAAGCCCACGGCCGGCTACCCCCGGGACGCCAAGCGGTTTCGGCGCGACATTGCCCACAAGCTGGGCGAATTGAAGATCGCCGAGACGGTGCTGTGGCGAGCGCGGTAGCGGGACTATCCGCGGAGCCCCACGCTGGCAGCCAGCACGATCAGCGCGAGGTGGCCGAGGAGGCCCACGGCGGCTCCGGCGCGATCTGCCCAGGGACAGGGCACGTCGCGTGACTCACCGCCGAACTCGCAGACGAAGATGCCCACCGCGAGGAGCAGACACAGCGCCGGCAGGATGATCCCAAGAATCACACACAGGATCTTCAGCGGCGCGGCGACCGCGCTGCCCATACCCATGACAACGAAGAGCACGAGTTCAACCGCCGGGCTGCCCCAGATCCATTCACCGGCACTGAGCGCTTGCCGGCGTCCGCGCAGGGCCCATTGCACGATGAGCACCAGCAGACCCGCGATCGAGGCGCCCGCGGTGACGCCGGCGACCGACTGCTCCAACACGCCGGTCAGCACTGTCGACATGGGCACGTCCTGGAGACGCTCGCTCAGCAGAACCTCCGCTACGTGGACCAAAAAGAACCCCAGCCCGAGCCCGATCTGGAACAGCAGCAGGTCGAGGATCGTAAACCGCTGCCAGCGTTCGGTTCGGTCGTCACTGGGCCCGGTGCTCATGGGCGCCTATAATACCCGACGTGGCGATCGGACAGAAAGTCGCCTGCTGCCCCGCGGCAAAGACCGGAAGGGCCTCGAAGTGGGAGGAGGGCCATGGACCTGTACATCATCCGCCATGCCTGGGCCGAGGAGCGCGACGCCGCGCGGTGGCCCGACGACGGGCAGCGCCCCCTGACCGGCGCCGGGCGCAAGCGGTTCGCCGCGATGGTGGGCAAGCTGGCCGAGCGGGGCGTGGCGCCCGGCGTTTTGGCCACCAGCCCGCTGGTGCGCTGCCGCCAGACGGCCGAGATCCTGGCCGAAGGGCTGCCGAGCCGGCCGAAGGTGGTCGAGCTTGCGGCCCTGGAGCCGGGCAGCGATCTGGACGCGCTGGTCGCGTGGACCGCGGCCCGGGCCGAGGATCACGACCAGATCGGCTGGGTCGGCCACGCCCCGGACGTCGACCGGCTGTGTGCCGTGCTGGTCGGCGGCGAGGAGGCATGGATCCGCTTTGCCAAGGGGGCCGTGGCGGCCGTGCGCTTCGACGGTCTCCCGGAGACCGGCAGCGGCGAGCTCCGCTGGCTGGCCACGGCGAAGGTGCTGGGGTGCTGAGCTCGGTCAGTAGGCCGCCACGAGCCACTGGTATTTCCAGAGCGGGTTTCCGCAGCCTGGGCACTGCTCGCCATTGTCCAAGAGCTTGCCGCGGCACCGGGTGCAATCGGCAATGGGCGGATGGACGGTGACCTGCCCCCGGCGAACCTCCGCGGCCTTCTCGCGGTCGTCGAACGCCAGGGCCGTGGCCACTTGCACGGCCAGGGGGTAGAGCCTGAAGAGCACCAGCGGGGCCTGGCGCGATTCGGCCAGCGTGCGGCTCAGGGCGTCGGTGAAGGCCAGGCGCCGTTGCTCGGACGTCTGCGACCGGTAGCCGAGTAGCCGCGCGTCGACCGCTGGCTCCGATGCCTGCTTGCCCAGTCGCAGCCGGGCGAGCCACCGCAGGTACCACTCGCCGGCGCCGCTTAGGTAGCCGAACTCCCCGGCCGCGGCGGCCGACTCGGCCGTCTGGAAGACCTCGATCGCTTCGATGGTCCGCAGTTGGGCCTTGGCCTCGGAGACGGGCATCAGCATCGAGTCCAGCCCGACGGCCTTCTCCACGTCCTGGTGGATGCGGCGAAAGAGCGACTCGGACAAGAGCGTCAGCCCGTAGGCCAGGCTCTCCGCCACCCGGGCACCGTCCTGGCGCCCTCCGTGCCGGTCGAACTCCTCGGCCGCGGCGGCCAGTCGTTCGGGAGCGTCGTGGGCCATTGGCAGTCCCCTTTGGCACGCGCCGCGTGCCTGCTAGTTTGGAAGCTCGGGCCCGGTCAGGCGCAGCTCGACCGTGTCGTTTCCTTCCGGCGGGACGTCGACCTTAAGCCCGCTGGTGTCGTACTGGGTGTACTGCTTGGGGATGAGCGATTTGCCCAAGGGCATTTCGCCGCCCGAACCGCCGTTTGCCGCTTCCGGGTTTTGCGCCTCGAAGCAGGTTACCCTGACGCGGTTGGGTCCCACCGTGGCGCCGTCGGCCGCGCCGAACGTGCCCAGCACGAAGGAGCCGTCGGTCCGGATGGTTGCCCGGGCCGGCTGGCCGCTGGCGGGCTGGAACATGACGCTGCCGAACGGCAGGGGTTTTTCGTTGTAGAGGACCCGGCCCTTGACCGGCGCGAGCTGAGGCCCCCCACCGCAGCCCGAGCTTGCCGCCAGAAACGCCAGAATCAGCCCGATGACGAGATTTCGCATGATGTCGGCGGTTCGATCTAGCGGGGAAGCTGTGTGGGCTCGTTGCCGTTGACGGTGGCCAGGTCCCGAAACTGTTCGAAGTCGATCGAATCCGAGATGAACTGCACGCTTCCGTCGCACATCACGAAGCTCAGGCCCCCGGGGTGAAAGCTCCCCATGGGCAAGTGGTTGAAATCCACGCCGTCGGCGGTGCGGTCGACCTGCACGTTGGGCGGGTGCTGCATGACCTTGCAAGAGTAAGAGCCGTTGGCGGGCGTCCGGGTGCCGCCCATGATCCAGGCCCGGGTGTTGCCCGGCGCAATCTGGAACTGCCCCCCCTGAAAGTCTCGCTGCACGAACTCTCCCACCGCCAGCGTGTTGCTCGTGCCATCGCGGATCTCGAACAACGCGCGGAACATCTTCCAGCCGAACACGCCGTTCAGCGCGAAGTCGCCGTGGCCGGCCGGCGTGACCGGCTGGCTCGAGCTGCGAATCGTCCCCCCGTTGCCCTGATACGTCGTGATCGCCCCGTCCATGTGGTCGTTGGCCATGTTCCGGTAGATCGGCGGAAACGGATAGCTCGGACAGAAGTAGACCGCAAGGTGGGTGTAGCGATGGGGCTCGTCGAACGTGTCGCGGGTGGTGCCCTCCAGGTCGAGCTGGTCGTACAAAGGCTGCTGCTCGAGGTGCGGCAGCATGGTGCTGAACAGTCCGTGTTTCGCGTTGCCGGGACTGCCCACCGGCAAGTGCTCTTTGTGGGCCGTGGCGTACTCGTGCAAGGCCAACCCGATCTGCTTGAGGTTGTTCGTACACTGGGCCCGTCGGGCCGATTCCCGGGCGGCCTGAACCGCCGGCAGCAACAACGCAATCAGGATGCCGATGATGGCGATCACCACCAGCAGCTCGACCAGGGTAAAACCCCGCGGGAAACGGTGCCCCAAGGGGGTGGCCGTCGATCGGCGGCGTACGGCGCGTGGGGACATTGGCAGCCTCGGCATACCTCAGAGTCGCCACTCGTTGCGTGAGATGTACCTCCGTCTCGCGGAGCGAGACGGCTACAATGCTGCCCGCGCCAGTCGGTTTCTCCGCGGCGGGCCGCTTAGCGAAGCATATCCCAATTGCGCGCTTTTGCCTACTCGGACGCCCGAGTGGCGATGACCGCGAACCGGGCCAGTGCGGGTGATGGCCCGTAAGTTGTTATTTGACAAGAGGTTATGTCACTCTAAGGTCGCCCGGTCAGCAAGATCCCCTCGGACGGATAAGACAGTACGGCACGGCGGAGTGGTTCCCGGCTCGGCAGCAGCCCCCCAGGTCGCGTGTCCGCTGCTTGTCTTGCGCACCTTGCGCAATTAGTATAGATAGGGTGCGTGGCCCGGCGCCGGGTCGCCGGGGGACGTGCAAAAAACTCGTCCATCCCTACGCCCCCGCCCTGAGACCGTGGGATCCGTGCGGTGGGGGCGTGCCGGAAAACCCTCTGGAACGGGAGAAGGTACTCATGCGCTGTCTCGGACTGGGTTGCCGCCTCGTGCTGGCCGGGGCCGCCGCGGCCGTGGTCTTCTCGCTCTGCTCGACGGCCGGCGCACAGAACGTCGGTGGTCAGGCCGGCGTGGTCGTCGACGCCGACGGCGTGTTGCGCACCAAGGTCTACGCGGATCCGCACGGTCAGCTTATGCGCCAGCGCCTGGCCGCTGCGCGGGCCTCGCTGGACCGCGAGATCGGGACCCGCAGCGACCGGCGGATGGTCTCGCTCAGGCAACTCGAGGCGGCCATCGCCCAGCGCGGCGGCGTGCCGACCGACGCCATGCGCTACCTGGCCGGATTGCAGCGCATCGAGTACGTCTTCTTCTATCCCGACAGCAACGATATCGTCATCGCCGGCCCGGCCGAAGGATGGGTCGCCGACTTGGCCGGGCGCGTGGTGGGGATCACTACCGGGCGGCCGGTCGTGCAGCTTCAGGACCTGGTGGTCGCCTTAAGGGCGTTTCCCCCGGGCGGGCGGCGCACGCCCCTGATCGGCTGCTCGATCGATCCCACCCAGGAAGGCCTGGCCGCCATGCAGAACTTCCTGCGCCAGATCGGCTCCTACGCCCACCCGGCCGACGTGCAGCGAACGCGTTACATCGTGGGCGGGCTGAGGACCAGCCTGGGCCTGCAAGAGGTGAGCGTCAACGGGGTGAAGCCCAACACGCATTTCGCCCAGGTCATGGTCGAGGCCGACTACCGGATGAAGCTGATCGGCATCGGGCTGGAGCGGCCGCCCGTGAAGATCGTCAGCTACGTCGAGCGGGCCAACCCGGCCGCGGTCAGCCGCAACGCCCTGCAGCGGTGGTACTTCGTGCCCGACTACCAGTGCGTGCGCACCACCGACGACCGGCTGGCGATGCAGCTCGTCGGCGACGGCGTGAAGCTGGTGGGCGAGGGGGAGCAGGTCACCGCCGGCGGCGGGCGCCAAGCGGCCGGACGTCTCGACCGGGCCAGCCAGGCGTTCGTGACCGGCTTCACCGAGAAGTACCCCGAGCTGGCCGCGCGGTCGCCGGTCTACGCCGAGCTGCGCAACCTGATCGACCTGAGCATCGCGGCCGCGTTCATCCAGCAGGAGGACTACTACGGCCGGGCGGGCTGGAACATGCCCCTATTCGGCAACGAGGGGAAGTTCGCCGTCGAGACCTACAACACGCCCAAGCAGGTCGAGTCGGCCGTCAACGCCCTCTGGAAGGGGCATCGCCTGATGACGCCCATCGGCGGCGGAGTGACCATCCAGCCCACCCACGCGATTGCCAGCGCCAACCTCCTTCCCGACGAGACGGGCAAAGTCGCCCAGACGCGCCAGCAGGTCAAGGTGACGCTGCCCGAAGGACGGTGGTGGTGGGATTAGCAGCGCGAATTGCAGATTGACGAGCCGCACGATTCGGAGGGCCGGCATGTTGGTAGGCAGCCGGCTCTCTTTTTGCGCGTTGGGTAGGCATCACGCTCCGCGTGGTGTCGCTTGTTCGTCGCGCTTCGGCCATCTTGCGACACCCGCTGTACGACGGCCTTCCAAGGCCGTCGAGGACTCAAGTGCGACGCCGACGGCCTTGGAAGGCCGCCGCACTTCGGACGGCTGCACGCCGGGCATTGTTGCCGGAGGCCGCTCGCGGTAGAATTAGAGAAGGTGCATTACTCTCATCGCGCCGGCCCCCGCGTGGAAGAAAGGAAACCCCATGCCGCAGGCCATCGTCGATCCCGACGAAATCCGGCTCTTCGCCAGGAACCTCAAGAAGTTCAGCGGCGAGGTCCAGGATCGCATGACCACGCTGGCGGCCCAGCTCGGCTCCCTGGGCCGCACCTGGCGCGACCAGGAGCACCGCAAGTTCGTCGAGGTGTTCGAAGAGCACATGCGGGCCATGTCGCGCCTGGTCGAGGTCACCGGGCAGTATATCCCCTACCTGCTCCGCAAGGCCGAGATCATCGAAGAGTACCTCCAACAACGTTAGTCATTCAACGCCCCGCCGATGAGCCGTCCCGTCAAGGTCAAGTCGATCGACGCCGTCGAGGGGCTCTCTGCGGCGCTGGCACGATTTCAGGAAGAGGCCGCCGCGGCGCTTACGGACCTGCAATTACAAGTCCATCGGGCGGCCGATTGGATCCACGACGACCGCCGCAACTATTGGGCCGACCAGGTCCGCCGGGGATGGGAGCGGGTCGCCCAGGCCAAGACCGAGCTGGAGCAGGCCCGAACCTACCGGCGCATCGCCGAGCACCAGCCGGCCTGCCGCGAGGAGAGGAAGGCCCTGGAGATCGCCAAGCGGCGCTTGCAGAACGCCGAAGAGAAGGTCGAAGCCGTGCGGCACTGGACCCGGGTGTTGGACCGGGCCATGGTCGACTACCGCGGCGGCATCGCCCCCTTGGCCCGCTGGCTCGAGATCGACCTGCCGACGGCCACGGCCGCGCTGAAGCGGATGGGCCGCTCGTTGGAATCCTACGTGGCCCTGGAGACGCCGTTGGAGGAGACGGCTCCGGAGCAAGCCGCCACGGCCGAACAGGACGGCGCCACGCAGAACGGCGCTTCACAGGACGGCGAGGCGCAGGAGACACGGCCATGAAGAGCTGGGACTTGACCTCCGGGGCCGCCAAGCTGGAGCTGGCCATGCAGTCGCTCGTCGGGGCCGTGGCCGAGACGGAAAAGCACTGGGACGACGAGACCTACGAGTCGTTCCGGCAAACCTATCTGGTGCCGCTGGAGCCGAAGGTGCGGATGGCGCTCGACGCGATCCACACCCTGGGGGCCTTGCTCGCGCGCGCGGAGCGGGCGTGCCGGTCCGACTGAGCTACGTTGCCGCCGCGGGCCGGAGGAGGGCATGAACAACTTCGTTGTAGGAGGCGACTCCAGTCGCCGATCCGTAGTAGGCTTTGTCGGAAGACAGCCGTGGGTGCCAGGGGCAGCTTGCCTGCCCCTGCCGAATCCCGGGTCCCAAGGGCGGACAAGCCGCCCATGGCATTCCGTTCGCGACTTTTCCGACAAAGCCTGGACTTGATTCAGTCGGTGTCTGGAGACGCCTCCTACAGCGCCGATAGGACGAGAGCATGACACGGCCCGCACCAAGCGAGACCCTTTGGCCCCTGCGCCCGGCGAAGCTGCTGGGCGAGCTGGCCGGGCTGGTGCGCGAGCGTGCCCCGGCCGAGGTGGAGATCCCCAACCGTTTCGCCACGCGCAACGCCGCCGCCGAGGCACGGTTCGAGACGGCCCGCCGCCAGCTCGCCGAGCGCTATGAGCAGGAGAAGTCGGCCACGGAAGAGGAATACGCGCGGGCGCGGCGCGAGATCGTCGATCGCTGCGAGGCCGAGTACGCTGAGGTGCAGGGGGCCTATGACGCGGCACGGGGCGAAGCCACGTCCCGTTTCCAGTCGGCCGAGCGCGAGGCCAAGCAGGAATTGGACGAGACCCAGTGGGAGGCCACCACGATCTTCGAGGCGGCCATGGGCGGTTCGCACCGGCCGCTCGAAGAGATCACGGCCCAAATGGACGCCCGAGGGCGGGAGCTGGCCGAGATCGCCGAGCGGGCCCGGGACCTGATGCAGCGCCGGGGCCAATGGCGGGACTACGCGGACCCGGCCCCCTCGGGCAGGCCCCCGGAACGCAACCCGGTCCGCCTGGTCGCCGAAACCGTCACCCGCGCCGAAGCCCAGCTCCGCAAGCTTTCGGAACTGAAGATCCCCCGGCTCTTTGAGGGGGTTCGCCCCATGTGGCTGGTGCTGCTGGTCTGGGGGGTGATGATCCCGGCAACGGGAGCGGCAATCGGCTGGTCGGGGTGGCAGTGGGCCGCGGTGAGTGCCGTCGCGGCCCTGGCCGTCTCCGCCGTGGCCGGCGTCTGGCTCTTCAGCGTGGCTCGGCGATCGTCCGAAAACGCCTATCTCGGGCTGCGCCAGGTCCTGGTCGACGCCGGGTTGAATCGGCCCGAGGGGCTGGCCCTGGCCAAGCGCAATTGCGCCCGGCTCTACGAGGCCATCGCCGGGCGCCGGGACGCCGAGATGGAAAAGGCCCAGCGCCGGTTCGGCGGGCGCATGGCCGAGCTGAACCTGGAGAAGCAGCACGAGCTGGACCGTGTCAACAAGCAGTACCCGCCCAGGCTGGCCGAGATCGCCGCCCGCCGCGACGCCGAGCTCCGCGCGGCCGACGAGGAGTATCCCCGGCGCCTCGGCGAGCTTGAAGAGCGCTACCGGCGCGACGCGCAGGAGCTCTCCGACGCGCACGACCGGAAGATGCTCGAGGCCGACCAGGACTTCCGGCGCCATTGGGGTGAAATGGCCGATCGCTGGCACGGGGGGCTCGCCGGGTTTCAGGCCGCGGTGGCCGAGATGCACCAGACCTGCACCGAGCTGTTTCCCGACTGGAAGGGCCCGCAGCCGCTCGCCGTCGAGGCGCCCCCGGCGGTTCGCTTCGGGCAGTACCGCGTGGCCCTAAGCCGGATCGAGGGGGGCATTCCCGACGACGATCGCCTGCGTCCCGACGAGACCGACTTCGTGATGCCCGCCCTGTTGCCCTTTCCCGACCGATCGCTGTGGCTATTGAAGGCCAGCGCCGAGGGGCGCGATCGTGCGGTCGAGGCCATCGGCAACGCAATGCTGCGGCTGCTCACGTCGACCCCGCCCGGCAAGGTGCGCTTCACGATCTTCGACCCGGTGGGGCTGGGCGAGAACTTCTCGGCCTTCATGCACCTGGCCGACTTCGACGAGAAGCTCATCACGAGCCGGATCTGGACCGACGCGGCTCACTTCGAGCAGCGTCTGGCCGACCTGACCGAGCACATGGAGAACGTGATCCAGCTCTACCTGCGCAACGAGTTCGCCTCGATCCAGCAGTACAACGCCTCGGCCGGCGAGATGGCCGAGCCCTACCGGGTGCTGGTCGTGGCCAACTTCCCGGCCAACTTTTCGGAGACGGCCGCCCGCCGGCTCGTAAGCGTGGTGGCCAGCGGCGCGCGGTGCGGGGTCTACACGATCGTGGGCGTCGATACGAAACTCGGCCTGCCCCGCGACTTCCACCTGGCCGACCTCGAGGCCGAGGCCCTGATGCTCAACTGGCGCGACGGCCGCTTCACGTGGGACCATCCCGAGGCGGGCCCGCTGCCCGTCGATCTGGAAAAGCCCCCGCCGCCCGAGCGCGTCACCGAGCTGGTGCGCAGCGTGGGCGCCCTGGCCAAGGACGCCGGGCGCGTCGAGGTCTCGTTCGACTGCGTGGCCCCGGCGCCCGAAGAGCAGTGGGAAGCCGACAGCCGCGACGGGATCGACGTGCCGCTGGGCCGGGCCGGGGCCATGAAATCGCAGAACCTCCGGCTAGGCGACGGGACCTCGCAGCACGTGCTCGTGGCCGGAAAGACCGGCTCGGGCAAGTCGAACCTCCTGCACGTGCTGGTGACCAACCTCGCCCTGCGCTACCGGCCCGACCAGGTCGAGCTGTACCTGGTCGATTTCAAGAAGGGGGTCGAGTTCAAGACCTACGCGGCCGGGCGCCTGCCCCACGCCCGGGTGATCGCCATCGAGAGCGAGCGAGAGTTCGGCCTCAGCGTGCTCAAGCGCCTCGACGACGAGCTGAAGCACCGCGGCGACCTGTTTCGGCGCCTGGGCGTGCAGGACCTGAAGGGCGCGCGGGCCGCCGATCCGGGGCGAAAGATCCCCCGGGTGCTCTTGATCGTCGACGAGTTCCAGGAGCTGTTCGTCGAGGACGACCGCATCGCCGCGGAGTCGTCGCTGTTGCTCGACCGGCTGGTGCGCCAGGGCCGGGCGTTCGGGATCCACGTGCTGTTGGGCTCGCAGACCCTGGCCGGTGCGTACTCGCTTCCGCGGAGCACCATCGGGCAGATGGCCGTGAGGATCGCGCTACAGTGCAGCGACTCCGACGCCCACCTGATCTTAAGCGAAGAGAACACCGCGGCCCGACTCCTGGCCCGGCCCGGTGAGGCGATCTACAACGACGCCAACGGGCTCTTGGAGGGCAACCATCCGTTCCAGATCGTCTGGCTGCCCGAGGGCCAGCGCGACCAATACCTCGGGCGGGTTCGTGAGTTGACCGCCGAGCGCGGCTGCGTGTGCGCTGCGCCGGTGGTCTTCGAGGGCAACGCGGCGGCCGACCCGAGCACGAACGCGCCGCTGGGCAAACTGCTCCGCGCCGAAGCCTGGCCCGAGCCGTCCGCGGCGGCGAAGGCGTGGCTGGGCTCGGCCGTGGCCATCAAGGAGCCCACTGCCGCCGAGTTCCGCCGCCAGGCCGGGACGAACCTGCTCGTGGTAGGGCACGGCGAAGAGCTGGCCGAGGGGATGCTGGCCTGCTGCGCCGTGAGCCTGGCCACGCAGCACGCACCGGCGCGCGACCTTGTCGGAGAAGGGAAAACGCAGTTCTACCTGTTCGCCCCCCCGGCGCCCGACGCCCCACAGCCCGGGCTGTGGCAGCGGCTTGCCGAGGCGCTGCCCCACGCCACGCGCCTCGTGCCGGTCCGCTCGGCTGGGGAGACGATGGCCGAGGTCCTCGGCGAAGTCCGCCGGCGCACGGAAGCGGGGAACGAGGGCCTGGCGCCGATCTACCTCTTCCTTACAAACCTGGCCCGGTTCCGCGAGCTGCGGCGCGCGGAGGACGACTTCGGCTTCGGCCGCTTCGGCGACGACGACAAGCCGGCCAGTCCCGCGCAGCAGTTCGCTGAGATCCTTCGCGAAGGCCCGGCCGTAGGGGTTCATGCCCTGATCTGGTGCGAAAGCTACAACACGGTGAGCCGGTTCCTCGACCGCGCGAGCCTCCGCGACGTGGAGCTGCGCGTGCTGTTGCACATGAACGCCACCGATTCGAGCAACCTGATCGAGTCCCCGGCCGCCAGCCAGCTCGGCGTGTACCGTGCGATCCTCTACGACGACGGCCAGGGCTTCTCCGAAAAGCTCTGCCCCTACGGCCGACCGACGGAAGAGTGGCTCAGCTTCGTGGCGGAGCGATTGCGGGCCCGGATGCGTGAAGAGACCAGTTCGGGCGGCACGGGTCTTATTGCAGATTGAGAACTGCAAGTTTGGGACTGTCCTAAGACTGTATTGCTGCGGCGGGTCCCCGCTGAGGGGGGCCCTTGTGTGTGCATCCCGCCCGGTAGCGGCACGGCACAGGGAAAATCGGCGGGCCCACGACGGGTTAGAAGTTCATCCACAGGCACTCGGTTTCCCGAGCTTTCCTTCGCCCCCCCGCCGCATGATTGGCGATGTCAAATTCAACACGGCGCCAGTGCGAGTACAGCGCATCGTAGAGAGGCGATGGGTATCCGCTGAGAACGATCTTCGCTTCGCACCGCGACAAGACGGTCGCCAGCTCACGATGATCGGCATCGTTCATTTCAACCCCATACACTTTCCTTCCGCCTGTTGCTCGCGTTTCGTGCATATAAGGGGGATCGCAATAGATCAGCCCTTCCTTGTGGTCAAACCGGGGAATCGCCTCACAGGCAGGTTGGCAGATGATCTGGACCCTCCTGAGTCGATCTATAATCTCCGGGAGCATGTCTATCGCGGTCCACCACGCATTCACATCGCCAGCCATGCCACCTCTGGCGCGGCCTGTCGTGAAACTCCAGGACTGCCCCTTTCCGCCAAAGGATTGTCGCCAGCGGACAAAATCGCATACCGCACAATCCAGATCGGCGCTCTCCTCTGGGTATTGGGCAGCGTGTTCAAACTCCACCTGGGAGTAAGGAATCAACTGCACCTTCTTTATGAAGTCTTCCCCTTGGTCTCGCAGAACCCTGAACAGTCGCGTAATCCGAAGGTCCAAGTCGTTGTAGGTCTCTACTTCAACGGGCTCCTTGTTCAGCAAGACGGATGCGCCTCCGCCAAACGGCTCCAGATAAACCCGGTGTGGAGGAAAGTGTCCGATGATATGCCGAGCCAAGTAACGCTTACCGCCGTGCCACTTTACGGGGGGGCGAAGGGGCATGATTGGTGCCTCCCATCCTTCTGTGACGAAAGTAATTCCACCGCAATTATTGCAGGCTTTCCAGCACGAGTCAACCCAAGTCCTTTTATCACAAGGGTTTGCGCGACATTCGTGCTGCCATTGCTTTCGGCAAAAAGGGTATTGACTACGATACTAAATATGATACTATGTAATGATGCCCAAGTCAGCCTGCCGATTCTTAGTACCGGTCTGCTACAACGATGGCCGCCCCGTCGAGCCAGAGGTGTTCATTGAGATCAAGCAAGCACTAGACCGCCAATTCGGGGGGTATAGAATCATCCCTCCGAGTGAAGGGTCCTGGCACGGGCAAGTTGAGAACACACACGAGATAGAAGTCCTGGTGCTCCCAAAGCGTGTCAAAGAACTGAGGGAAGTAGTGATAGCCATTGGCAGGCGGCTTGGCCAGAAGGCGATGTTGTTCAACGCCCCCCCACCGACAGCCGAGATTATTGATGTGGAAACCGGTGAAGAATCAGCGGAGGAATGAGGAGACCAAAGGAAGGTGAACACAGTAGTAGGGGCAAAAGACACGAGGTGCAATATGTCTATCGAAGATAAAGCGAATGAGGTGTTGGAGGAAGCGAGAGCTTTGGCCTCCACCGCTAAGTCTTGGACAGACTTTTCAAACGCGCTGTTTGCCCAAGACAACGGCGTGGTCGCACGCGCCTTTCCGAGAATGACTGAGCGGCAGGCATTCTATGACCTGCCGCAATACGATGAGATCAACATGGTGTTGTTGGAACTCATCAAACGATTTGGCATTGCCCAGGGGGCCGCGCCGCAGAAGAGCGGGAAATTCGTTGTCCGCGTTCCCCGAACATTGCATTCAGCATTGGACATCGAGGCACAGAAAGAGGGAGTAAGCCTAAACCAGCTTGCTTTGACCAAGCTCTCAGTGCGATTGGAAGACTCGACGGAACTGGCAAACTCGTTGATTGTTCAAGCGTTCCGTCACGTATACGACGGCTATTCGTCAGACCGGATAATAGTGGACCCAAAGTACAATGATCGCTTTTTGCGTGAATGTCGCAAGCTGGGTTTAACGCAGAGCGACTACGAGCTTAATCACGCTCTCCAAGACATTCGCAAGAGCGGAAAAGCTGTCCTGCCTCCCGCAACAAAGAAGCCACAGATCAAAGACTATGACGGGTTCGTATTCGCTAGCGAAATCGCCTTTCGGCATATCCAGCGACAAGAGGGCGTCAGTTTGGATCAGGTGTTGTGCGATCCGGAAACGAGAGCCAGATTCGATGCGATAGCTCAACAGCTTGCGCCAGGGCGGTCTGTATACAAATTGAGAATGGGCGCACTCTACCTACGGAAGACTCACCGTTTGTCCCCCCGTGACAGCCTGAAGGAATCATGTGATCTTCACTCGATGGGCCGCGTGGACGAGGTAGACATTGCTCAGATTCCCGCGTTCCCCGGAATGTATGTTTTCTACGAGGCGATCCGACCGATTTTCGCGGGTGAAACCGCCCAGCTTCAACGCCGAATCACCTTACACATGAAGGCGTCACAGCATCTCTTTCTGCCGCGTTGGCTGGGCATTGGGCACGAGAAAGACCTTGAACTAAGACTGCTTGCGCTGCCCAAGATCACCCACACGGGTCGGCTGCAGTGGCTCAACCAGTTCATCAACCGAGAGAGGCCGCCCCTCAACTACCAAGCGCCTACTGCGGCCTAGATTCGCCGGTGGAAATACGGGGCATACGCAAGCGGCTCGTCTGGGGACAGCCCGACCTGGACAAGCTGTCAACGTCGTTCGCCGAACGGCAGAGCTTAAATGTCAGAATAGAATGGCACTGACATTTCCCTAACGTATTCTGGCTTCTTGCTTTCGGGCTTGGTTTCGAGGTTTGGTCATCAGTTTGTACGGCTTAGGCCTTCGTTTGCGTTGTCGAGGCTCGAGACGGTCAG
>Ga0180438_10007561_pt1 | contig 14112 bp, 13 predicted proteins | sample SS_ome_12_FD_132455 | JGI IMG/M metagenome (GOLD analysis project Ga0180438, IMG submission 132455) | Hypersaline lake sediment archaeal communities from the Salton Sea, California, USA - SS_3_D_2 metaG | ecosystem: Environmental > Aquatic > Non-marine Saline and Alkaline > Hypersaline >... | reverse complement strand
CAAGCCAAAATGCCTTATTGCTTGGGCTACATTATTTTGATTATTGCCTCTTTCGGTAGTGCCTGACAGCTTGGCAATATATCTGTCAGAACATTCGCATTGATTGTTTTTTATTAAACCAAAATGCTTGAAAACCTTGACTATTTCCTTAATTTCATATAAATCCTGGTTATTAAATTGTTTTTGCAATTCCTCGTCTGCAATAACCGCAATAAAAAAATTAATTATGGTTTCAATGCAATTCATAGCAGAAAAAGTAACACAAGCCATTTTGTCCCTGTCTTTCCTTTTTTGCAACTCGCCAACAGGCCGATAAAAATCCCACTGCATATCGGGTCTAAAAATAATTTTTGGCACAAACCCAAGCCTGGTTGGTTCATGCTTATAATCGTGCTGCTTGGGCTTTTGCGATATAAACCCATTATCAAGATTTGGGTTATTAAAAAACTTATCTTTTTTATACAAAATGATTTCAATTATGCGGTTTATAAAATTTAACATATATTTTTCTTCTTTTTAAATATCCTTTATTGTTAACGGTATAGGCTTCCCAGCCCTTGCCGCTTTTATATATATAAATTTCTTTTAATCCTTTTTCTTGGCAATGCCTAATAATTTCTTTAAGCATTTGTGTTTGGTAATAAATTTTAAAAAAGTAAAAAAGTCAAGCATTTGCTCGTGGTCTTCACAGTCTAACTGATTTAAAAATTTTTCTATCTTGCATAATTTACACATAGTTGAGAGGGCGAATTTGTGAGGCATCCGCCAGGCCTACCAAAAAGCTACATTTGTTTTTGGATTTTTAATCATAAATTTTTATCCATCCCCTATCTTCCAAATCAAGTAAAAATGCATCTACTATCATTTTGCCTTTTTCCGAAGAAACATTGCCAATTTGTAAATTTAAAATATGCTGGCTGCAATCAAAATTAACTACAAGCCCATATTCATTTGCCACCTGTTCAACTGCTTCAGCCCATTCTTCAAATTCCATATTTCCCCCTTTACCAAAGCCAAAATCTATTTTGCATTTTTTTACGATTTATCCAGTCTTTAATAGGATTAATTACATAAAAGTTAAATAAAGCCCATGCAATAATTACCACTATTACCCCCAAAATAAGCAAGCAAATTACAAAAAATGTTTTTATTATCACCCCCTATTTAATTTTCTGCCTTATTTCTGCCAGTAAACTTTCTATAGTGGTTAATTTTGTTTTTATTTCCACTAAAGTTAAATCCCTTTTTCTTGCATCAATATCAAGTTTTTCAACAACAAGAGCATTGTTTTCAGCCATTTCCCTTGTAGCTAAACAATCATTTTCTAAATCACTATAAGTTTTAGTCGCCTTGTTAGTCCACGCTATAACAGAAAGTATAACTATAATAGCAGTAGTAATTTGGACTTTAACACTATGCTTACTTAAAAATTGTTCCATAATCAATACGAAAACGATTAACTAATAATTCAGTTATTATCGTTAAAATAAATAAATAAATCATTATTTTGGCAGTGCAAAGCCCAAAAATTTCCATAAATTAAATATTTTAATAATTATCCTCTTGGACTTCCTGGCGGATATTGCTCGTGCCATTCATCAAAAGCCTTTTTTATAAATTCATCTAAACAAAATCTAGCATCTACTTCAGTTTTAAAACAATTACCAAGATTAAATTTATATTCGTGATGATAATCATCTTCCCAAGTGTCTATGGTTGGAATTCCTGATTCATGAATGTAATAATATTGCTCCCCTACTTTTGGCTTCCATCTTTTTGGTACTACACAATGCGGTTCAACTAATTTTTGAATTTCATTAATTAAACAATAACTCTCTACTGTAGGATTTTGTTGTAAATAAATATTTTCTATTTGTTTTGCTAGCAAAATAATAGCTTCTTTGATTTTGTTTAATTCGTTATCCATAAATTAAATATATTAATGATTATCCAGCCAATTGAATAATAAATAGCAAAAACTACACAAGCTAACATTAACATTAATGTTAAAAACTCGGTAAATTTCATTATTTTGGCGGTGCAAATCCCATTGGCTTGCCTTTTTGCAGGTTATTTAACGCTTTTGTAATCTGGGCTAACCCTGCAACGGTTAATACCGCTATCCATTGTGGCAGCCCCAAATCAGGAATGGCCGGAATAATAATGTCAATAAAATCAATAACCGCTGTAATGCCGATTGACCAATAAAAAGCAATAAACCTTGGGCTGATTAATAAATCTTTAATGTTTTTTAAAACTGTCATAAACTTTATATTAATTAATAAATAGTTGTATTTAATTTCATGCTTCCCTTTTGGCTTGCCGCAGGCTCTCCGCCGCCCTCTGTATATTCAATCGTTAAAAATGGGTCATAAGTAACATCCGCATATTCGTAGGTTCTGAATTTAATATAGCTATAAACACCCTGCGCTATCGCAATGTCATCAACATCATAGCCGTTTCTTATACCGAATTTAGTTGATGTGGCCACCTCTATCCACCCTGCGCCAGTTTCATTTAATGTAAACCTGTTCCAGGCATCGTCGGTTATATCCGAGCCAAAATCCAAGTCTTGAGTTGCACCGCTTACGGGGTCTGCCCCATCAGCCTGGCCTGCCATTTCACTGCCCGCAGGATAGCCTATATCGTCATAATCGGTGGTCAAAACCTTATCCGTTCTTTCCTGCCAGGTTTTAACCAATCGTATCATATCACTTGCCTGCCCCTGGTCAATAATATGCGTTACCCAAAAATGAAGAGTGCCGGAAGATACATCAGCGGCATCGGGCAAATCGGCTGTATCAATAGGCAATTCAACCCTGGCAATATTATAGTTATCACCTTTTGTTGTAAGAGCCACAACATCAGTTGCGTCATTTAATGCCTCTCCGGTAGCGGCCGCCCGGCAGTTGTTCCAACTGGCATTATCACCAGTAACACGCCCATCTCCAGCCTCGCCTTGAGCGGTGGTAGTGTCAGCAGAAGCCGTTTTCCCAAATATCCTGCTGACTAATGAAGCGGTAGTCTGTTCCTCCCACGCCTCCGTTGTGGTGGTGGCTATATCAACTTTATACCAGCTGTTACCTCTTTCAATAAATTGTTTACCGCCCCAAGCTTTCATTATATAGACATCCTGGCCGTTTTTCTTTTTATCGGTTTTAAAATGCAATGAATTTTCTGTCCTGCGGCTTAAATCTTCAGCATTTTTCCCCATATATTGTCGTCCGACCTCCTCGTCCGTAACGTATTGGTAAAGTATGATTTTATCTTCTTTTACAAAGTTTCCTGGAGCAGTTTCTTTTACAAAGTCTATTTCCTTAAAATATAATATATCTGATTCATCAGCTTTTAATTGTAAATCAGTGCGTATAGGTTGTTTTCCAAAATGCTGGTTTTGACAAGCTGGTAAAACCAACAATATAAATGCTAATATTAGTAATTTTTTCATATTATCTTAACTTATAAAACCAACCGCATATATTAAACTGGGTAACAGTTCCCGTAACGGCTCCGACTTCCAAAGTAATGCTTTCGCCTGCGGTATAGGTGTTATTAGCGGCAGTTGCTATTGTTCCCCTGGTAGTAGATGCGGTTATGGAAGTGCCATCATTTGTTCCTCCGCTATCGCTGAAATTCAAGACAACAGAAGTTCCGCCATATACTATTGCTGATTGCTGGTACATTTCAATAGCAAACGGCACAGCCCCCACCTCGTATCTTTCAGACGCTTCTATGGCTGAGCTTGAGCTGGCAGTAAAGCAAATAGCATGTGGTTCATTGGGAGCAAAGAAATCGCCTGATACGCTAAGGTCGCTGTTAATAGTAGACGAACCAGTAATTATATCGCCCGTATTTAAAAAGAAATCGTCATCAACATCCAAGTCGTCATCAGTTAGAGTAATATGGTCGCCTGCGGTTAAGTTGGTATTAGTTGATATGTCAATAACTACATTGGGTAAGCTAGTTATCATATATGGCGCTGTTGAAGCAATTTGTAGATAAGTTGTTGAAGCAAACGCTGAATAAACAAAGGAACTGCCCTCTAACCCATCTAAGGTGCCGGTCCAATTCCCGGAAGGGTCTAAAGTAATAGCTTCGCCAGTACAATCAATACCTGCTCCTTCTACATCAGAACAATCAAAACTTAGCGTGCCAGCCGCTTCATCTACGCCAGTGCCGCTTGTTAAATAGGTACTAACATCAGCATCGGTATAATGGTCTAAATCGCTAATTTGAGATTCTGTTATTGATAATGTAGGCATTGAAGTTGTGCTTAAAAAATCAGATTTAAGCAAATATGTACTGGAAGCCCAGCTTTGTTTGGTATAAAAATCATCAAGTCCTAATACGCCAGATGAATTACTAAGTCCCAAACCAGTCAAATCTGTAAATCTTTCGCTGTTAATAGTAAGACCAGTGGTTGTGGCTTCGCCCATCATAATGCCACCAATTATTTGTAGTTTGCTTACATAATCTGATGTGGTGGCGGTTCCACCTATTACAAATGGCCTAGTACCGTTATTATAATAAATTAAATTATCAGTTGATGTTGACCAGACAGAAGAACCACCGCTTCCCCCTGATGAAACAGAGGTGACACAAGTTCCTCCAGCCAAGCATAATTCATCCATATAAACTTGATACCAGGCTAAAGTGCTTGTCCCTAAAATATATGTGCTATCGGCAACGGGCAATAAATTCCTTTCATAACGGTTGCTTCCGCTGGGGGCGCCAAAACTCTGTTTTCCCACAAAATAATTATATATACTGATATAGGTGGAGCTTATGGCCAATACAATAACAACTATTATTAAAATAATATTTTTACTTGACATATAAGAAAGTAAGCGTCTGCCCTGTCTTGGGAGCATCAACTTCGCTAGTTAATGTTAAAGTCATATTTGAGGTAGTAAAATCCGTAGTCGGCCTGTAAACAATGGGGAATTGAGTGCCAAGCAAAGCGATAACCTTTCTATGTCGCGGCACAGTAAAAGACTTGGCTACCCCGTTGCATTGGCTTGTCAAATCTTCTGATAAAACAGCATTGGCGCTCGGGCCAGCCAATACTCTAGTGCTGGATTTGCCAATTTTGCTTTCCAGTTTTTCTAATTTTTTGGTTAGGCCATTAATTGCCGATATTTCAAGGCGTTCTTCGTCGCCTAGATATTCAAGCATATCCCTTATATCTTCCGCTGTTTTTTCCTTTGGTATTTTTTTTAAAACCTTTTTAATAATTTTTTTATCATCAGCGTCTAATCCGTCTTTACCGTCTTTGCCATCTTTTATCTGGGATATTCTAATGTCAAGTTCATCTATTTTGAGTTTATAAAGCTTTTCTAAAGTTGATAGTTGGTTATCAATCAGTTTTTTTAATTTATCCTTAATATTGGCAAAATCATCATTGTTTTTTAATTCCAATTTATCAGATAAATCTTTTAATTCTTTAAGTCTTGCCTCTGATTCCTTTAAATTCCTGGCATCTATTCGCTTCACAAAATCAACCACTTGTTGAAAAGCTTTTAAAAACTCCTCATTGGTCATGGAATCTTCATCCATTAAAGCCAATAGCTTTTTAATTTTTTTTTCATTTGATATAGGCATATTATTTAATTTAAGCTTTCTTCTAGCGCAACATATAAAAATATAATAAATAACAAAAAATACATATTATGACAAACCAGGCAAGACTGGTAGCTTAGGCAAGGCTGGTAATCCAGGCAAAGATGTAGTTTTTTCTCTTGTTTTAAACTGCCTTAGAACCCTAGGTGTTAATTCTGTTTTAAGTTGCTCTATGCCTTTATACCCTGGTTTTGTTTTATATTCTTCTAATTTAACAATATTGCTAATAGCTTCTCCTAAGTTTTCCACAAACGAAACTAATCTGGGAGCAGCCAACATTGTCTTGGTGTCTAATGCCCCTAAAATAGTCAATGCCTCTCTATATAACTTTCTTGTCAAATTGCCAATAAAACTATTATCATCCTCATTAACAAATTTATGTCCTAAAAATATAATAGCACCACTTATTTCGGCTGCTCTTAACACCTCCCTTAATTCTTTTGATGTTACAGCTTTTTTAAAATTCCCTGATGCTAATTGTTTCCCCAAAGCAGATAAATCTTTTGATATAGTTCTGAAAATAGGAATAGCCCAAGTTTTATATTGAGTTAAAATTTGCCCCTCTGCCGTACTTCCGATAATAGACTTGCCGCCTTGCAACATTCTCAGTCTGCCGATTTCTAATTTCATTTGTGCCAAGCGCTCTGCACTAATTTTGCCAAGTTTAAATTCTTCATCAGTCAAAGAGCCTAACAAATGTATTTTATTCGCTTCAACAGTAGATTGTTGAAATAAGCCAAACATTCCTTCCGTAAATTTATCCCCCACGTTTTTGCTTGGTTCTGCCAATTCCGACCAAACATTCTTGCCAATAAAATTTTTATATTCTTCAATAATTTTTTTGCCTTGCCTGGTAGCATATCTTTTAATGCCTCTTGTATATAGTCTATTCCCTATATTAACAAAAGTTGCTATTTGCTCACCGACCAATGAAGCAACCCCGACTGGCAAATTCATGGCTAAATCTTTAAAATAAAGAAATCCCCGAATAGTATTTAAAGCTATGTCTATTTTCCCACCTTGCTTAGCAATTAATTTTACTTTTCTGCCCCTTTTAGTGTTAAGCCATTCTTTAACAAAATTTCTCAATGTGGTATCCATTTCTAGTCCTTTTGGTGTTAATTTGCTTGGTGTTAAAGCGTCAACATAAATCATCAATTTTGGCACAATAGAATCTAACGCTTTTTTCTTTTCTAATGTTTTAAAATAAGTTGTTGCTGCCTTTGCTACATTTTTTGTGGGATTAATAGCCCCGTTTCTTTTTAAACTAAATTGGAAAAATTTTTCTAGTGGCAAAATATCCCCAGTCTTAGAATCTAGTATCTGAAATACTTGTAGGTCAGCTTTTTGTTTGTCAAATATTTCTTTAATTGCTTTTTTAAGCCCGTCATCTTTAATGGCTTCTAAAAATCCCCTCCTGACATTTGTAATATAATCTTCCCTGCCTTTTGTCAACACTTTATTTTTTACTAAATAATCCAATGCATCAGCAAATTTTACTTGCAAATAATTAGCAAGTTCCAATTCTTCTTTTGTCATTTCTTTGGCCAACTTAGTATTCCCGCTTAAATAATCAAAAACTTTTTTATCGGTTGGTATTAACTTTTCGACAAAACTTCTCGGCCTTGATTTTCTTGCCTTAATTACCAAATCATTTAATTCATCTTCTAAGTTTAAAAAGTTTTTTTCTGCATCCAACATTCCTTTATGAGTATTTTCAACCATCATTTTATAAAAATCATTTCTTTCGGCTAATGAAGTGTCAAATCTTAGTCTGTCTAATTCGCCCACTTTAATATTATCAAGTTTGTCTATGCCAATATTTAATTCTTTGGCCAATGCTTCTTTGGCTTCCCTAATAGTTTTTATTCCGGCCAAATCAGTTTTAGATACAGTTTCTAACTGCCTCTGTGTTAAAAACACATCCCCAAATTCGGCTTTAGATAAAATATCATCTAGCTCTCCTAATTGTTTAATAGTCATTTTATTTATTGGCGGCAATTCCATTGATTTTCTCAAATTATCTACTTTTTTTAATTCTAATCTTCGTATAGTATCTAGTACTTGATTTTTGGCTTGTCTTGTCTCGGCAAATTCAGCAGACTTTATTTTTAAATCATCTAAAAATTTCTTATATTCTATATTGTTCATTAAGCGAATATCCTTTTGAGTAATTTTTCTTAAATCAGCATCAGATAAGCCAAACTGTTTTTGCGTTGCCCTTATAAAGCTTCTTCGCCTATCCAATATATCTTTAGCTGACTTAATTTTTTGCCTGGCTTTTTCGGCCACAATAGCTTTAGTTTCTTTTGGTATTTGCGGTAGTGGCGACTTTTCTTTTTTTACTTTTGGTTTCGCCCCCTTATCCCATAGTTGTTTAAGTTGGGATTTGGTTTTGATTTGACTGTCTGCTGTTTGCCTAAAATATTTTGAAATTGGTTCATTAAAATCACTGACTACTCTCGCCCATCCTTGCTCTATTCCATTCTCAATTTCTCTTTTAACATTTACTAAATCATCTATTTTAGAAACTTCCCAGCCATTTCCTTTATCTATAAAAGAAATAACAATATTTGGTTCTTTCTTTAACATGCTTTGATATTGCTCTTGAATTGTTTTACCCTCATAATATCCCTCCCTTGTTCGTGGCAAAATTTCTTTTTGAAAGTCATCTATTGTTGGTTTTCTTAAAATTTGTTTATTACCAATTTTTTGTCCACCTTCTAAATTAGTTTGCCAAACAATTTTTGAATTATTAGTAATTTCTCCACCTTTTACAAACTCCTCAAAGCTCCTACCCTCTGCTTTGGCTTTGGATATTTGTTGCTCTAAAGATAATGCTGCCTTTTTTTCTGGGACAAACTTATCAAAATTAATATTTTGTTTTGGCTGTTTAACAACAAATTTATCTAGTTTATTGATATCTGTTATTAAGGTTTTAATTGCTTTTTCGTCAGTTTCTTTAACTAAGCTTTTTGCAAAAGGTTTTAATTTTTCAATATCCGTTTTTTTAAAAATTTGTCTTAGCATAACCAATATTTCGTCAGAGTTTTTTGACTTTGCAATACTTTTAAATACGTTCTTCCCTCCACCAATTGGAGCTAAATCGGCTGTAATCATCCCCGCTGTAAATAATGGAGCGATAGCTAAAGACATCCCCTGTACAGTAGATTCATTAAATCCAGCTTTTGCCGCCAATTCTTTTGATATTTTTTCTGCATCTTTTGTCTGCAATAAAACTCCCTTTACTGGTTCTTCACCAAAAATAAATTTTTCAAATTTTGTTTCTGGCTTATATATTGCTTCTTTACCAAGTATATCGGCAACTGGTTGCAATCCCACCGAAGTCAATGCTCTTTGTGGAGCACGCAAAATAGCTTTCCCAAATTCGCCAACAGTAGAAATAACTTTTTTTGTTGTAGAAACAACTTCCCTGGCAACATCTCTCGCTCTTACTTCTTCTGTCGGTTCAAAAAATCTTTTGCTTAAATCTTGTTGCGGAGTAGAGGAAAATGTTTTGGGTTGCCCTAAATCTAATTTAAAATTAACATTAGGCCTTAATGGTTCCGCCAAGACCGTTTCTTTGTTTTCGGCAATAAATTTATCAAAATCAATTTTCGTTTTTTGCTTAATTGTAAATTTATCAAAATCAATCATACTTAAAAATTATCATTTAACCATTTTTCGGCTACTGGGGGAATCGTGCCATAAGTGTCTTCAAGCTCTTTTCTAATTTTCTTTTCCCCCAATGGTTTCCTAGCCTCTAAACCAACTATTAAATCAGCTTCGAATTTTTCTCTTTGCTTATCCAATGCCGTCTTTTCTGTTTGGTTATAATATTTATCTTTATTAAGCATCTGGTCTAATTTATCAGTCGGCACATTATATTTATCTTTCATTGTGTTCCATGCCGTTCCCCAGCTTCCTCCGTTCGCTAAATATTCTCTTTGTTTATCAAGGTCTTTTTTAAAGGCAACTTCTTCTTCATTCAACCCATCACTTTCATTAAGCCATTCATTGTAAGTCTTACCAGTTCCTTCTAGTCCTCCAGCCAGAAGCCATTCTCTATAAGAAGATGGTGCTGCCGTCCTCGGTGCTTTTACAAAATTAATCCAATCTTGATAAGAGCCGGTAAATCCGCCTTGTTTGGCGAACTCATATTCTTTTATATCGCTAGTCTTTTCCATCGCTTCTGGCTGTCTAGCGTAAGTCCTTCCGCCTGCTTGCATTATCTCATAACCCTGGCTAATTAATTGGTCTCTTAAAGCTGGTGTATTAACATATTGCCAATCACCCTCTAGCAACCTACCTGCGACAGCAGTTGCCTCCTCAATGGTGTCGGCATTATTGATTATATCTGCTATCGCTTTATCCTGTGTGTTTTGCAATGCAGTCAAGGCAATATTTCTGATAGCCTTTTCTTCAGCTTCTTGTTCCTCAATCTCTTTTTTGTCGGCTGCTACTTTAGCGGCTCGTTCTTCTGCTCTGTCTTTTTCTTCTTCGGAATATGCCTCAGAATCCCTAATAATAGCAAGATTTTCCAAAAGCAAATCCTTTTCTTCCTTTAATGCTCCGTATTTTTCTGATACTGCCCTATCAACTTTGTTTCTGGCATCCACTAAATCACCAGACAACATATCATGCTGTGCGGCTAAATTTAATACTTGATAGGCATTATCTCTTAACTGCTGTTCTATTGCTCTTGATTTTTCCGAAACTCTAGTAACCAGACCAGCTTTTGTTACTCCCTTGCCAACGACTGCCCCCATTTCCGATTCAACCAGCCCCTGCCTGTCTATTCCAAGCACCTCGGCTTGCCTGTTAAGAGCATTTATTTTGTTGGAAATTTCGCTTTTTTGAGATTCCAGGCCAAGCACGCCAAACTCATCTTCTTGAGTCCGCCTGTAAGCCCCCTCGCCTGTAAGCTGCCCCTGTATTTGCAATAACCTGTCAGAAAAAGATTGTGATTGCTCTTGTGTTGGCGACAAGTCTACATCAGTGGGGCTGTATCCGCTTCTAATATCAGTAATATCAGAAATAGCAGAACCGCCACTTGGCTTGAAAATGCTTGATTGTCCGTTTAAAATATTAGAATTAATAATATTACGGCTTTGAATGCCAGAAGCTCTATCATCGCCTGCAAATTTTGTTAAAACACTTGTGGTTGGATTATATGTTTCAAATTTGGGTGTAATCCTTAAACCGGTAGCAGGGTCAATAGGCAATCTTGGTTTTCCAGTTTGCATATCTAATGGCCTATTATTTTTAGTTGTTATTGGCATATATTTTTAAATTATATTTCAATTTGATAAACTTCGCCTGCACTACCAGCATTACCACTAGCACCACTAGCCCCGTCAGCTGCGTCTGTGCCGCCCGTACCACCATTATTACCACTCCCTGCTGCCCCTGCCGCTGCTTCTATTGTACCACTATCAGTTAATGAATTGTATATAAGACACACAACACCACCAGAACCGCCGCCGCCGCCAGCGCCTCCGCCACCACCACCACCGCCATCTCCTGTTGCTCCATCATCCCCATTGCCACCTTGTCCACCTGTGCCGCCAGCGCCACCATTAGCCCTTATTGTGCCTGTATTAATTATTGTTTTAGCGCAAATAAGAACAATACCACCTGAACTACCAGCGCCACCGCCACCGCCGCCACCGCCAGCGCCACCAGGGTTGGCACCGCCAGCAATAGAGCCCCCGGTTCCACCCGACCCCCCACCAGCACTTGAACTGCTTGCAAATTTTCCTGGAGTTGCATCATAAAAACATCTCATTAATATTAAATCAACAGGGCTTAAAGTGTCAGCGTTTGTGGCTGTAACCGCCCCTGCACTACCAGCCGCCCCAGCTGTATTTGTAGCCGCACCACCATCACCTTGTCCACCCTTACCACCTTTTCCTCCAGCACCAGCTATTGCCACTAAAGTGTTTGTTGCGGCTGTCCCTGCACTACCAGCACCACTAGCCGCACCTGGATTACCACCGGCTGTTCCTTCACTTCCAGCACCACCAGCCGCACTACCAATTAAAAATTTATCGGTTAAAGCAGCTCCGGCTGTTCCAGCGTTCCCGCCATCTCCGCTTGTATCACCGCTGGCGTGTCCGGCACCACCCCCATTGCCCCCATCATTGCCACTCCATTCTATTGTTCCATTGTTAGTTAAAGTTCCTTTAACAAATATACGATAGCCTGCTGTTGTTAATGTTTTTGTAGCATCCACCGTTAAATCATTATAATACATATCTGATGTCAATGTAGTATCACCAGAAATTGTAACATCACCATCCGAACCATCGCCTCCGTAAGCAAATATTGAAAGGGCATCCACTGTGTCCTGTGTTACATATTTGTTTGAACTTGAAGGAGTGCCAGAACCAACTAGGGCGTCTTTTTGATTAACTGTTGGCATATTTCCATGAGTATGCCTTTCTATTTTATCATTTAGATTTTCTAATGTTAATTCCAACATATTATTCTAATATTATAGCTTCTAATGTACTGTTTTGGTTTAGAATTACCTTAAATTGAATATTTTTAATATCGCTTATCGGTGGCATAGCTCCTTCTTGAAAGCCTACTGTACTTTCCACATAATGCTCTGTCCAGCCTCCATTTAAAGCTTCACGATAATAAACTTTTAAACTATCGCCACTTGCTAACGGTTGGCTAAGTTTAATTATCGGATTATTAAAATTATTTTCTTTTCCGTCATAACCAGCCTGATACCATTGACTTATAAAAAACGCTCTATCACTTGTATATCCAGTAGAACTCAAATCATCACACCCAAAAGCACTTCCATTTGCATCATGCCAAGATACAATTATATTAGAGCTTGAACCGCCCACTGCCACGCCACCGCCTAGCCACACCTTATCATTTACACCCGTTTCATTAGCTGAAATTATATGTTCAAAATTAACTGCTCCTGTTTTTATATTAATGCTATATAAACCTAAATTGCCTATTGCAGTATCACAACCAACTGGAAAATAAATTAAATCACCCACATTAAACGCCTGTCCAAATCTAACTAAATTTATGCTAGTTAAATCTAATAAAGATGTTGGGATGCCTCCTAAATAATTTACTGAATGCCCATTAGTTACATACCACCTCCCCTTTCTACCAGCACGAAAATAAGTTAAATTGTCAATAGTCAACATATCCCACACACCCTCCTCTGTTATTTTAAGCACTCTTTCAACTGCTGTAGAGCTTCTGTCCCAAACATAAATATCTGCTGATAAATAAGCATTGGCTAATGGCCCCCTATAACCGCCTATCAGCATTTTATCCTCTAGTTCTTCCATACAATGTATATTAAAATCAGCAGGTAGAGTAAGCTTTGCTTTGGTGATTGTAAAGCTTGCCTCAGTCGCTGGAACAAAAGTCGTATCTTCTTCAATTTTATCAATTACATTGTCTGCAGATATATATAAATAATCATCTTGAGCATGTATTGATGCTTTTCTGTCCGCACTACTTCTTGTTGTTAATTTACCAGCTCCCCAGTTGTCATTACTATCATCTGATATTTTATACCAACTAATAGTATCATTTTGAATAATACCAACATATCCTTTCCAAAATGTAATCCCATCAGCTCCAGTATTATCGTGTCCCGTTAACTCTGACCAAGTACCATTTGTTGCCCTCTTAAATACATAGTTATTATTTTCCCTAGTATATCCCCAAACCTCGCCTTCTGATGTTAATACAAACCACTCAATAAAGTCATCTACGGTTGTACTGCTTTCTTTTGTCAAAGCTTTATTTGGATATACTAGGCCTGGCTTATCTGTAATATTTAAGCCTCTAAATTCCTGAAAGCCCAACAAGGGTGATTTTGCTATTCCTGTTTGAAAATCTTTAATTATTATCATTTTACCGATTTAATATTTTCTTAGTTGTCATTTTTTTAGATATATCCCTTTCTTTATTGCCAAAATAGGCCATTATCATTTTTTCATCCTCTTTGACTAAAGTGGCATAATCATATCTTTGAGGCAATTTTTTATCTATCAAATAAGACAGGGAAGCTGCTCTGGCTAAATATCTAAAGTGGTCATATATTGGAGGAATGCCTGGAACTTTGCTGGCTTCAATAAAAGAATGTTCGCCCGAACCAGCATCGGAAGTATTGATAGCCGTGCCTCCTTGTGTTGATGCTATTGAAAATGTATCCGTGGCTACTGTTGCAACCACATAATAAAGAGTATCTATTGCTAAGCTTGCTGGCAAATCATCGCCAGTAGAATAAAAAATGACAGTATCATTTGCAGCCAATCCATGAGCTGTTGCAGTAACTACCGCAGGGCTGGCCTGTGATATGGTACATCTTGTATAAGTATATTTAGAAGATGCTCTGTTGCCATAAACCAGCAAAGAATTGGCTCTAGTATAATTAGGGTTAGGTCTGACATAAATATAGTCCCCATAGATGCAATAATAAGCAGGCACGCCAGAAGCTACACT
>Ga0180438_10007559_pt1 | contig 14114 bp, 12 predicted proteins | sample SS_ome_12_FD_132455 | JGI IMG/M metagenome (GOLD analysis project Ga0180438, IMG submission 132455) | Hypersaline lake sediment archaeal communities from the Salton Sea, California, USA - SS_3_D_2 metaG | ecosystem: Environmental > Aquatic > Non-marine Saline and Alkaline > Hypersaline >... | reverse complement strand
GGCCATCAAGCTACAGGAGTTCGTGACGGCGTTCCACAAGACTCTGGAAGACTACCAGATACCGGAATGGTCGATCAAGGAAGTCAAGAGAGAACTGTCCGAGAAGTACCCAATCGGTATGGGCAGGGGTAACGTCAACGTGATCGGCAACATCAGTTTCACTGACGGGGAACCGGGTGTGCCGTTTGTCAAAGTAAAAGACCGTTTATGCAGAGAAGGTGAAGAATGAGTTTCAAAGACAGCGGACAACGAAGCGAGTTTTCCACAGGTGCCCACCGCGACTTGCAGGAAGGTAAGGGCCGTATGGACCTGATGCCGTTCCTGGCGCTGATGGAAGTGTCCAAGGTGTACGAGGAAGGCGCGAAGAAGTACAGCGACAACAACTGGCGGAAGGGCATCCCGCTCTCACGCTACGCTGACTCCGGTATGCGTCACATGGCCAAGTGGATGGCCGGTCGTCGCGACGAGCCTCATCTGCACATGGCGGCGTGGAACTTGCTGTGCCTCATCGAGACCGAGGAACTGATCAAGCAGGGTCTCCTGCCTGAGGAACTCAACGACCTCCCGTACAACCCGCTGGAGATCGAGGACAACCCGCACGACATCCCGCCGCTCGTAGTTCACGAGAAAGAGGAAGTCGAGAAAGCATCACCCATCGATCCTGACCAGTTCAACTACGTGGTGTGCAGGTTCAAGGACGAGGAAAAGTTGCCGAGCTTCAACGACAACCCGCACAACATCCCGCCTCTCGTAGTTCACGAGAAAGAGGAAGAAGTCGAGCCTCCATGTCCCGAGCCCCGTCCCGAGTACAATTTCACTCTCGGGAACGCCGAGAGGTGTGATGCCTTGGACGAGGTCATTAAGAAATACAACGACTGTGTCATCAAAGACATGTGGGGCAAGGCGCTGAAGGAGATGAACAATGAACCACCTCAACGGTAACATCCTGGCCGCTGTGGACGTCGAGACCACTGGTGTGATCTTCGGCTACAACGAGATCATCCAGATCGCCATCGTGCCGTTGGACTTCGACCTGAAGCCTGACGACAGTAAGCCGGTGTTCTATTTGCCAGGGATGGCCCCGGCGTACCCGGAGCGGCAAACTAAGCAGGCCAAGATGAAGCATCACCTGGATGCTAAGAAGCTGGCCGAAGAAGGCATACCCCAAGACAGGGCTGCCGCGTTGCTAGACGAGTGGTTCGTCAGGTTGAACCTTCCCATACACCGAAGGATAATTCCTCTGGCGCACAACTGGGCGTTCGAGCGTGGACACCTGACTCACTGGCTGGGGATTGAGCAGTTCGATGACATCTTCTACATCCACCCGCGAGACACGATGACCTTTGCCTCCAGTATCAATGATGCGGCGGCATGGGCTGGACATCAGAAGGTGTTCAACACTTTGTCTCTGACGGCGATGTGTAAGAACCTGGGCATCCCGTTAGAGAACGCTCACAACGCGTTAGCTGACTGCATCGCCACCGCTGCGCTCTACCGCGAGCTTCTCTCGATGTTCAGCTAGATTCCGCATCTTTGCTTCACGCATCTTTTTCCGTCGGGCTGCAAGCAACGAACCACGGGGAGGTCGCTCAGGCGAACTCTCCATGTTTCGTTTCTTCTTTTCCCTACACTTGCGACATGTCTTCGCCATAATGCACCTGCACGTTTATCCCTGAGTGGTTTAGGTTGCGGGTGGTTGAGAACGCTACCAGTCCGCAGCGGCTGACGTAGACGCCATACTGGCGAAGCTGCTTCCTGCACTTCTCAGTGAGTTCCTTCTCCACCTTCTTATACATCTCAGACAGAAGATCATCATGGTCCCACGAGCTTACCACTTCGGCGATCACCGCTTGCGTTATGTCGGTGGCGGTGTTCTCGGGAGACCAGTTCTGTTTTCCTATAGCCTGGACAACGTCATTTATGTGGTAGACGCAGACGCCTCCAGCCACGACCTCACACCCGTCGCGGGTCTCGAGCGGCTGGGTGGGAGTGTTGAAGGACTGCCGCGCCACAACAACGATCTCGATGTCTGAGATGAACGGCCACCACACCCGAAAGCCCGGCTTCATCTCGCGGGGCTCACGCCACAGACTCCACTTCACACCAGCCTCAGTGGCTCGCACAATCACTCGGCGAGGAATGAACTGAAGCAACGCTTCGAATATCTGGCCCAGCCAAGCGAATGCAGCTTCCATTACCACTTCTCCAAGGGACAGTGCTCCGTAGCCATCTTGATCTTGTTAAGAACCGCCATCGAACTGGTCGAGACTTTGCATCCACAACCTTTGCAACGCTTCTTCTCTGAGTCATACCATGCACAAGGTTCCCCAGGAGGGTTGCAGAGCGTCTCGTGGATTCTCTTGACTTCCTCCTCGCTCCGCGTCGGACGCCCGGCACGCTGCCATTTAAGAAGGGCTTCCTTGTACAACCAAAGTTGCAGGGACATGGGAGGATAGTCAGGCGGCAGTTCGCCTTCGGCCACCGGCTCGGTGTCGAACTGCTCGAGAGCCATGTCCATGCCAGCTTCGCTGAGCATCTCGATGACTTCTTCTGATGACCCAGTTTCTACGTGGGTCTCTTCTAGTGCGCGTGCCGTCGCTTGCTTACAACCGGGGCACTCCGAGCGGACGTAGTTTCGCACTGGGCACAGGGCGCAGGCTTCCTCTTCTACTTGCTGTCCGCTTGCTGGGCTGTCGTTGTTGATACATCGCAGCACGGTGAGGCCCGTGCTCCTATTGACGACTGTTTGCCTTGAGTCGCAGGGTATCATGATTCTCTCGGGTATGCCTCGTCTTCCATTTCGTCGTGAGTAGGTTCATTGCCAGTGAGTCCAACAGGAATCTGAGACTCTCCTACGGGGAGAGTTCCATCCGGGTTGGGAACATCAGCGTCGTCTAGGTCTTCGCAGTCCGCTCCATCGTTTGTTGTGTCACCGTCGTGCGTACCGACGCCAACCCATACGGCCACGATTCTGGTCTCTCGACAGTTCCACCAGTCGTTGGCGCGTTTGCCATAATGGCTTGCCCAGTATAGGGCAGCTTGCTTGGCGATGTTCGGACTGGAGTAGGTGTAGCACACATCCCACACCGGGCCGAAGCACGTCGGGCATCCACCCTCACATCCACAAGGGCCACCGCAGGGACCGCCAGGAGCGGAGCCACCGAGGACAAGGGCGAGGCCTTGAGCGGCCGACGTGTGCCATTGGACGGTTACCTTGTAGTTGCAGCCGGTGCCTGTACCACATTCATCCAGGCCGCGCTTCTTCGAGTCACCACCGGAACCTCCGCTGGACGGGTTGCCGCCACCGGATTGGTTGGTCTCGACTGCTGCCGCCCGGTTGTTGGCTGCTGATGCCGCAGCTTCCTTGGCGATGATCTTCGGGTCCTGCTCGTTGTTGAAGCCCAAGTAGTTGGACTGCTCACACACCACCACCGGCAGCGTGTCGTCCAGGTCGCTCGGGTTCTCGTCACCCGTGGTGATCACTAGCTGGTCCTCGTGGTGCGCACCGCCCAGCAGGATGTGGCCGATGGGAGGGGTGACCTCGAAGTTGTAACCGCCGCCGCCGTTGTCGTCTCCGGGGAGCGGCCACTTGGCTGTGGCGGCTTGCGCTGCTGGCCATGCCCAGTAGTATGGCTCGCTCTCGCCAGATCGGATCGGAGTCCAGCACGTAACGTCGATGGTGTTTGAGTCTGGATCGACCAGCATGGTTTCGATGATGCACTTCACCGGGGTGGTGGAGAACTGATCAAAGTCCAACTCGATACAATCCAGCACGTCCAGATCGAGGTGCTTTAGAGGCAGGGAGAACCGCACCTTCTTCCATGAGTTGGCCTTCCTGATGAGCCAGAACGTGGCTGTCTTCAGGTTGGTCTCATAGAGATTGTCGGTGTAATAATCCCACTCATCCTCAACCGTGCCGTACTTTCCGACGTTGTACTTCAAGATGATCTTGCGCTCAACGTCCTGATCATCGCGAACCGTCGCCCCACCCTTCTGCCACTTGATGTTGTGCGTGGTGTAAACTTCCTCGGTGTCACTCAGGGACTCCTCGAACGAGCCTGCCAGAATGTCGGACTTGGTGATCGTGCGAACCGACGTGGGCTCTTCGGACAGGTACTTGATGAAGATCACGCCGTTGCGAATGTACACGGCACATCGCGACTGGTACGCGATGTCGTTGATCAATTGGTACACGTCCGGTCGCTCGGTGATGTAGAAGTTCTTCGGGTAGTTCGTCAGCTTGGCTTTGACGTCTACGAAGCTGGCCGAGTCAATCGTCAGGTCTGTGTACTTGTCAACCAGCCACGCAATCGTGTCGCACGGGTTCGGACCTACGAGCGATGTAAACGACACGTAGATTTCGTCTTCCCACTGATCGTTGTAGAGGGTCAGGGATTTGTTCATCCCGATCTCAACCACTTCGTAACCATCGTAGTCGGTGTTGTACACGGTATAGTAGCTGGCAGGAACTTCGGTCAGGTACCGGAAACCGTTCGGGGCCGTGCGGTACGCGCAGACCTTGTCCACGGTACCCAGGATCAGACTGACGATATACAGAATCTCTGACTCGGATTCCATGTACACTTCGCTGCCAGGAGGAGCCCAGAAGAACGAGCTTGACTCGAGAGCGTTGTAATAGTCCCACGACGTCTTCGGACCACCGGACATTCCAGTGGTGCTGCCGAGGGCTTCGTCACACGAACGGAACGCTTGGTCGTCGTTCTGATTCGGAACCCAGTATTGACTGGTGGAGTTTGGGTCCCATGCCGATTGCCCGGTCGTGTTACCTTTGAGGATCAGGTCCTTCTCCAGAATGTTGTTCGTGATCTTGTGCGTGCTCGGCACCTGCGTACGCTGATTGTTGTTGTTGATGTGTGCAGGGGCTTCCACCGAGGTGTAGGCCAGCACGGGCACGTTGCGACAACGCTGGTGTGCATACGTGCTCGCTTCCGGGTGGATGCGGCTGTAGATGCGGAAAGAGTTCCCGGTCATCCTGCCGACCAGTATGGCGTCGTCAACGAACAGTCTCAGGTTCTGGTTCTGCGGGAAGCTAATGCCATTGTAGATGCTAACCGTACCTTTGACGTATGCCTTCTGCTGGTTCAGTAGATCACGCAGCTTACAGATTTCACTGAACCGCTGGTTGACGCACGAGAGGTCGGGGCCGACTGTCTTCTGCTCGGGTGCAGACTGATCCCACTGGTTGTTCCAGGTACGCACGACGTACGTGTTGTTGCCGGTGGAGTTGCTCGGACACTGAATCTTCACAGCCTGACAGATGCGTTCGTCCAGGGTGGGGTCTACGATGCCCACACCCTGTTGCAAATAACCTCGGCGTGGCGCTCGTACCTTGACGGCGGGCAGGTGGCAAACCTGTCCAAATACGAGCGGCCACGCCTTCCCCAGCGCCTCATCTGGGATGTTCGGGAAATCGCCTTCTTCCATTGAGAAGCCGATCTGACGTTCGTTTAGTTTGGACAGGACGTTGAAGGACATTGTCCGTTGCTGATCGTCCCATGAGAGAGGCGTGACTACTTCACCTTGAAAGATGAGGATTCTGTCTGAGGAAGGATAGCCCTTGGGCTGGAGGTATGCGCGAGCCGGGCGCTTGTGCATATCGCTGCTGTTGTAGATTGCTCGAAGGTGCTCATCCACGTCGTCCAAGGTGAAGTTCAACTCTTGCGAGTCGCCCGAACCAGACAACTGCATGGAGCCGTCGAACCCGCCCATCTCTACGATGACAGGTTTGGCGTCCTCGAAGTCTTGGTCCGAGTACGTGATGGTGTTGCCGTCAACCCAGTCAACTTCCAAGAGTACGATCCACTCGCTGCCCATCTTTTGGCTGAGCACCGCTGCTGCATTTGCCGTTACAGTTCTCATGATCTTTCCTCAAATTCTATGATGACCGTCATGGTCTCGCCACCGGGCCAGCCGTCACCTGCCCGACCTGAGCCTGCGAATTCAAACGGGTTGCTTCGCAGATAGCCTATCCACTCATCGCCATCATGGTCGATGACTTGAATCAATTTACCGTAGTAGGAGTTGATGAACGCGCGCAACTCCAACGCCTTGTGGCGGCTCAATTCGAACTGCCAGTTGAATTTCTTTCGTCCGTTGCGAGACTTGACGTAGGTGTAAAGCGTGCCGTCTATCGCTCGCATGTCTGTGATCGAGGCTGTCAGACCTTTCGAGTCGCCGAACTCTGGGCTCGGCAGCAAGGTCGTCGTTCGCACCGAAGGGAACGGAGCCTTCATTATGAAGCTCATACTATCACCGCCGTTGCTGAATGTGTTAGGTTCAATGTCATGCCGTCATCATCGCCGCCAGGGTGCTCGGCTGTGTCCATCTCTCCCTGGAACTCCATGGTCACTGTCCATCTGTTTTTGCCGTCTTGGGTTGCCACCTCTTGCGGGTTAGTGACGAACCCCACCCAGATGCGACCTTCCCAGTCGGTCAGTCCTACTTCCATACCAACGGTGGCCTGGAGGAAGGTTTGCAACTCATCGACCTCGGTCTCGGTCAGGCCGATGATCGTGACAGCCAAGGTTCTCACGGCGGGCCAATCAGGGTCAGCGAACACTGAGAGCTTACCACCACGGGTCTCGCGGTTGACGCGGGTGTACGCGTTCCGGTCGCGGTTGTCAAGCTCGGGTGCTCGCAAGGTGACTTCGTAGGTCCGTCCGCCGACGGCCGGGTAGTACAGAGAGAACCGATCCGTCAGGCTGCCTTGCGGAGTCTGAAGCTCGTTAGGCGGCGGCGTTGTATCGGTGTTGGATGTGATGTCGCCCTGGAACGGAGTGTACTGCTTGCGGTTGCAGGGTGAGTCGCTGTAATACGTCAGGGAGTGGCCGATGCCGGTAGGGTCACCAACGGATCGAATCCAGTTGCTCAGCACTACGTTGTTGTGCGTGATGTTGATGTTGCTGGTGACGTCGAAGCCCTTGCCGACTGAAACAGCCTGGGTGATGTTCATCGTGCTGACCGGGCGAATCATGTCCACCAAGTCAGTCATGTTGATCGTATTGGACAACGCCTGCGGGATAGGAGTACGAACCAGATCGGTGATGCCAAGATTCTCGGTGAACCACGCGCGGTGAGGTGTACTGGTGTGATGACCCAGCCCGAGGAAGTGGTTGATGGCAGGCTTGATCGGGGCCTGCACCGCAACAGAGTCAGTGATTCCCAGACTCTGTTCCAGTGCTATCCCCGCCAAGGTCTGAACCGTTTGGGTCAGGTTCAGAGAGTGACCGACAGGCTGCCGGTCGCCAACGTAGTTGAACTCGCTGACAATCTGGTTCATCGAGATGGTGCTGTCAGCGTTCACCGTGTAGGCGCGCGACGCAACATCCGTCAAACCTAGATTCTGGCTGATAGATACGGGACGCGGACGGCTGTACGTTACAGCGTCGGTCACGTTCATTGACTGGTTAACGGTCTCGAAGACGTTGGAGGACGCGGCCCCCGACACCTTACCCAGCGTCATGTCGGCTGCGAGTGTGGAGGTAGATACTCCAAGCGTGGACTTTTGAGCCATGTCAGCCTCACTTAATCAACGAGCCACGAGCGGAAGTGACACATGTGGTCGTCGCTGCCGTCATGATTTGCGTAATAGATGCCCAGTTCGTCCGGGGCAGTTGTAAAGAAGTCGTTCTGAGCTTGCGCTGTGCCGAGGGTCTTGTAGTTCTTTCCGTCAGCACTGACACCACACCAGAGGTTGGTGCCGACTCGCGTGAAGTAGAGCCACATCCCGTCGGGGTTCCACTTAAAGCTGAACGAATCGTAAGAAGCTGAGAACGAAGTTGCGCTCCACCACTTGTACCACCCGATGTCAACCGGGTGGCGAAGGGTCACAGACAGGAGACGGCCGGTGGAGTTCTCTCGTAAGAAGATTCCCCAGTGGCATCCAGACAATGATTGCTCTGTGATGAAGCTGGGTCTTACGTGGCAGAAGTAGTCGAAGTCGCCTGCCGGGCAGTTCTGTGTCAGGCATCGGAGACTGTGCGGGGCGGACGCTTCCGCCTTGATCGTGATACTGCCGCTGCTGTTGTCCACCGCTGACGAGGTGCCTTGGTTGACCCAGGTGAAGTCCGACACGTTCTGTGTCATGCGCTTCGGGCCGGGCTCGCCAGAGGTGCCCCACCAGACCGGGTTCGGGCCGAAGGCGTCTCGGATCAGGTCGTCGAAGCTGGCCTTGGTGGCGATTGTGATAACCGGGCTTGAAGTGGCGTGGGAAGCAGGTGTGGTCCCGTCCGCGCCACGCTCCACTGTCAGGGTGTTCGCGCTACGCTCGGTGACGTTCATGATCTCCGATTCGATGGAGATTCGGAAGTCACCAGTGGAGGGCAGATCGGTGCCGTCGCTCACGTTCAGTGAGGTGACGGCAGCGTTGATCGTGCCGTTGAGCGTCATTGTGACGTCGTTGCTGTGGCGGGACTTTCGTACCATTATTCTTCAATCCATGCCAGGAGGTGACAGAGTTGGTCGTCTTCACCACCGCTGCTGTTCCACGCGAAATAAATCTCATCCGGGCCGTTGCTGGTCATGAAGGCCCCTCGCAGGTAATTGGCGGTCTCGAAGAAGTTGATCCCGTCAGAGGAGATTCGGAAGAACAGGCTGGTGCCGTCGTCGTAAATCTGGAGCCACATCCGGTCGCTGGAGAAGTCCTGCACGTCCTGCTCGGAGTTGTAGCTCGTAGGGCTGTTGTACCGCCGCGTACGGCAGTCGCCGCCGATACGGCACTCTATGTGGGCCAGCTTGCCCGTGTCGCTCTCACGCACGCCTAGAGCCCCGTACGAGCTATTGGAGCCGCCACCGTCATTGTAGCCGGGTCCGAACAGCATGAAGGCTGTGAGGGTGTAGGGAGTGCTCGGGGCCGACTTCTTCAGGATACGGTGGTTGTCGGAAGACTGATTCGGAATGTCCATCGTCATCCCGCCCCAGGTGTCGTCTGTGATCCCGGCTGTGCCTTGGTTGACCCAGGTGAAATCCGAGGACGTCAGGGTGTCGCCATCGATGTCAACCAGCCGCATCGGGTATCGATCAGTCCACCCGCCAGTGACGTCGTCCAGCATCTGGTCGATGGCCGCTGCGGTCAGGACTGGCGTAATGGCTGTGGAGTCAGCGTGGGAGGCTGCTGTGGTGCTCTCGGCACCCCGCTCCACCGTCAGGTCGTTCACTGTTCTGCCGGTGACGAGAACCAACTCATCCTCGATCAACATGCGGAAGTCGCCGTCGGACGGCAGCACTGAACCATCGTTGACGGTGATGGTGGTCACCGCAGCGTTGATTGAGCCGTTCAGCGTGAGGTCAACGTCGTTGACCATTCGTTCGTATCTGACCATAGCTATCTCCACCAGCCAGGGGCGGTGATGCCCGCCCCTGGCCTAATTCGAAGGTGATTAACCGCTGATTGTGTAGGTCACTTTCAGCGTATCACCATTGGCCGTCGCGACCACGCTCGAGAACGCTGCGGTGCTCCACAGGGTGCCCGTGTTGCCGGTGGCCTTGACGTTGTTGCTGGACACGAAGATGCCCTTCAAGTTGCCGCTGGCGTTGATGCTGAAGTCGGCAGTCGTAGTGTTGGCGATTGATCGGCTGGAGGCCGCGTTCTCGTCCCACTCGACTCGGTTCGACTCGGTGTAGTCGGTGTTTTCCGACCAGCCAGCGTGCGAGGACAGGGTATCAGCGTCATTGAACTCGGTCCAACCGCTGTTATCCACGAGGCCGATGTACCATGTGCCGACCTGCGATGAGCCGTGGAAGCCCACGTCCAGCAAGTGGTTCATGCCTTCATCGACGATACCGTTCGGGAATTCATAGACTGCTACTAGTTTGTCTTCGGCGTCCCGGTGCTCGACGACATAGCGACCACTGATGTTCAAACCGTTCATAGGTTTCTCCAAGTTAACGAAGTTTGATGTTTCCGCGTTGAATCTCGCGACGCAACGCGCTGCCGATCTCGCGCACCGTTTGCTGCGACGAATCGCCACCGTTTACCGTGACGTTGACATCACCAACATTGGTGACTGGGCCACCCTGCTCACGGTAAACAGGTTGGCTACCTTGGTTCATGGCGTTCAACTCAGAGAAGAATCGCCGTGAGTTCTTACTATTGATGACCGTCTCTCCAGCGGAGAGCATGGTCGGGATCGTGTCTTGTCCACGCGTCGGACCGCCGTCAGCGAAGTATCGCATGTGAGCACCGTGGTATGCTGTAGCTCCACCGGCTCCGGCTGCTGCCGCCGCCCTGGCGGCTCGCTCTAGCTCGTCGGCCAGTCGAGATGCCGGAACGATAGCTGCGCTGATGGCTCCAGTTGAGGCAACCATACCCTCGTTGAGAACCGTTGATGCTTCAGCCGAGGTCGTCATGGAGTTAGCCGTGTTCGCGGTCGCGGCTGCCGCATTACCCATGTTGGTTCCCATGGTTGAGGTGGCTGTCGCGGCCTGATTCGTAGCGTCCTTGACCGTTGTCGAGCTAGTGGTCATGGATTTGAAGAGTCCCTCGTTATTCTTCAAATACTGATGGTGCTGCTTGGCTGCTTTGACCTTCTCTTCTGGCTGGGCCTTTGCTTCAGCGGTGTTGACTGCTTCCTGAGCCTTGACTGTGTCTGACAAGACGTTCAAGACGTTTAGAGCTAGGTCCTTCTTCTCTTGCGTGAACTGCTTGTTGGTCTCTGTGGCTTCAGTCTCTTCGCGCAGTTTATCGATCTGCTCCTGAGTGACTTCCTTGCCTGCCTTGAACAGATTGATGATCTCAGCATACTTGGCAGCCAATGCGTTCAGAGGGCTTCGCTCCATCGCGTTGTTGATGCCTTTGCGGTACTCCAACTCTTCGCCAGCTTTCGTGACGTTGTCCGAGTTGAGCCTGTACATTTCTCGCCAGACCTCACCAGCCTGTCGTAGTGCTGCGTTATATGGCGCGAAGGCCGCTATCTGCCCTTGAACGGCCGTCTTAAGTTTGGCGTTAAGATCGACGTTGGCTTTCTGTATCTCAAGCTGCTCTTGGAAATTCTTCGTGAGAGTTTCCGCAGCTTCCGCTGCTACGTCCTTGGCGAACTGAGACTCAGACTTGCCTTCTCTCTCGACGCCTAGTGCCTCTCCGGCTCGGTCAATTTCGCCGAACGGTTGGATTTTGGCTTTGATGTCAATAACCTGTTCGTCGAACGCGGCCTGGGCTCGAGCCACTTCAGCAGCCCAGTCTTTATGGGCGTCGTTCATGGACTGAGTCAAACCAAGGGTCAATGTGTTGAACGTCTTGTCCAGACCCAATGACTCTAAGAACTTTGTGCCGTTCTCGGCCGAGGCAAAGATTTCGGCGATCTCGGTTTCGATTGCCTTTAGCTGCTTCTCTGCGCCTTCTCGTACTCCTTCATCCTTACTTTGGATGTCGTCGCCTGCGCGGATCGCTGCACTTTCCTTGAGCAACTCTTGCAGTCGTTTCTCGTTTTTGAGCCGCTCTTCGTACTCGGCTCCTACGGCCTTGTTGGTGTCCTTGATCGTCTTTTGATGTCGTTCCTCGGCCTTGATCTGCTCGTTCATCTGGCGCAGAATGCTTTGCTCGAGGGAGTCGCGATCACGTTGAGTCGGAACCGTGTCCTTCAGACGTTCGGATAGATCGATTACTCGCTCAGATGCTTCCTTGAAATTCTCGACGGTTTCCTTGTCTGCTCCGACCTCGGCAAACTTTTTGTTGGCGTCTGCTTTGGCCTTGGATAACGCACGCTCGAGAATCTGCCTCTCTTGGTAGGAGTTTCTGGCAGCATCAAGTTCGTTCTGAAGACGTCGGTCTTCAATGCTCTGACGAATGTCAGCGACGTTCTTAGTCGAGTCGATCAGGCTTTTGTTAGCTTGATCGATGAACTTCTGCAAGTCTCGGATAGACTGAGAGTAGACATTAGAGATGTCCTTCGACTGAGCTTTCAGGACGTCACCGGCTCGCTCAATCGATGCTTCCCTGATAGCCCTTAACGCGTTCTCTTCTTTCTCTAGCTCAGAGTAGTATTGACGCGCGGCCTGGGTAGCCTTGGTGTAATCGGGCGGCTGGGATGCGATCTTGTTGAGTCGCTTGACTTCTTCAGAGGCCTCTTGTAAGTTGTCCTTCAGTGTGTTGGCCAAGTGATCGCTCAAGTCAACTTGACGCGCCAGCACCCGTACGTTCTGTACGAAGTTTCTGATCGACAGGTTGATACCTTCGATGGCGTAGTTAACGAGCGGAAGAATCTTGGTGCCGAACTCAGCGAACTGGTTTTTGAATTCCTGAGTGGATCGAGTCAGCTTCTGGGCGTCGGTCTCAGTGAACTTTCTCCACTCTTCCGCAGCACGCCCAGCCGATGCTGAGATGGCGTCCAAACTCTTGGTGAGTTCGTTACCTTCGTCGGCCATGGTACCATAGAAACCAGCGATGGCTCGAACACGTCGCAGCAACTCAGCCAGTTCCTCGCTGCTTCCGCCGGTCTCTTGAGCCAACTTGTTCATTAGCTCAGGGAATCCGCCGAACGTAGCGATGGCGTCGGTGGCGTCTTCAACACCCCAGCGAGCGAAAATCTCTTGCAGCTTCTCGGAGGGACGGATCAACTGCTGTACGATGGCTCGCATCTGAGTCAGAGCGGTATCAGCCCTAACACCTTGACGAGTCATGGTAGCGAGTGTGGCTGCGACCTCTTCCCACTTGATCCCAAGCTGGGCAGTAAGAGGCGTGACTCGACCGAGGACGTTCCCGATCTCACTCAAACGCAGACGACCGACTTCGATGGTCGTAAACAGAGTATCGGAGACGCGAACCGCTTCACCGGCCTCGAGGCCGTACGAGTTCATGACAGATGACAACGCGTTGATCGCGTCGGCAGTCTGGGCACCTGTGATGGTAGCCAGTTTAGCTGCTTCAGACGTAAAGTTCAACGCGTTGCCAGCTTCGACGACTTGGTTCGACAAAGTCTGGTACAGACCTTCAGCAAGGTCAAGAGGTGCTTTGCCGATCTCGTTCGACATGTCGATGATCGACTGAGTAATCTCTTGATTACTCATCTCCATGTCAGAACCAATGGTCTGGACTTCGGCAATGGCGATGCCAAGCTCGCGGGCGGCTTCTACGCCTTCACGCATAGCCTGATTGAGCTTGTTCATACCGCCCAACAGGACCTGCGTCTGCGCGACGCGGAACATGGTCTCCCATGAGAGAGTCATCTTTTTGGTCTGGTCGTTGGCCTTCTTAATTTCTCTGGCAAGCTCTTCCATGATCTTGACATTGGTACGCCCGCCAGTATTACCGGCTTGGCTGTTGAAGAAAACCAACGCTTTGTTGAGCTTATCAAGCCGCAGCTTGAAGAAGTCCATGGCGCGGAGCGCCTTAGTGGCATCAAATCCTAGCCTCTGTGTGATTTCCGACATCAGCGTAACCTCAGCTTCTTAATGTAGTTACCAGGGTGAGGAGGCTCGAACTTTGTTGCTACTTCCTCCCAGGCATCGCGTGCCCGGTTCTGGAAGTTGTACGGCGTGAACCCACGTTGTTGCTCCATGGCTGGGGCTCTGGCCCAGGCACGGCTCGATTGTATTCGTTATATGCCAGATAACGAAGATCAGTCTCGTAAGCAAAACCGATGTAGACATTGTTGCCGTCCATCTTTCTTACGACACCGCTACCAGCAGAGGTGGAACGTCCTAGTGCCCGTCGATCTTTGTACGATCTCTGAGGACCGTACATTACTGACGTTCCTAGCTCGCTGGCCAGTTTTTCAAAGGTGGCTCGCGACGCACCCGACCAAGTAGGAATGGGCGTGTTGTCGATGGCCTCTGCTATCCATGCTTGGCCAGCCCGTTCGTTGACATTTTCCAAGGCGTTGAGATATATCTTGCGAAACTGCTTCTTCTGAAACATTATCAGTTCGACTTTGGCTCTGAATCTCATCGTATGCCTGGAAGGCCGGTCTTGGCCTGTTCGTATTTGTACGTCTGTAAGAACCCAATCATCTTGGCTTGAGTGATTGCATCCATCTCAAGCCAAGAGTCCTTTATACCGGGAGGCCTGACGTTGAATAGAAGACAGGCCTCCCATACGGTATAAATGGGTGTGCGGAATGTTGGCCAGAGTATCTTGCGAGCTACTCCCCCTGACCACG
>Ga0180438_10007555_pt1 | contig 14119 bp, 16 predicted proteins | sample SS_ome_12_FD_132455 | JGI IMG/M metagenome (GOLD analysis project Ga0180438, IMG submission 132455) | Hypersaline lake sediment archaeal communities from the Salton Sea, California, USA - SS_3_D_2 metaG | ecosystem: Environmental > Aquatic > Non-marine Saline and Alkaline > Hypersaline >... | reverse complement strand
CCGGGAAAATGGAAAAAAGATCGAGGGTTTTCCTTGCCTCCTGTTTGTCCATGGGTTGAATAATTTCCACATCCGCCCCGGAAATAAGATGAACAAGACGTTCTTTTTTAATCCCAAGGGAAACTGCCCGGTCATATAGCGCCCTGCATATCACGGTAACAAGGTCTGCCCTTTTCGGTACAAACTCCTCCAGCCTTGTCTCCAGTTTCTCATAACAGGATAATACAAATTTTTTCAACTTTGAATATCTGGGATTGTTTTCCCGGTAATACCTGATCATCTCCAAAAGACCTCCTTTTCCCCACCAGTCGCACCAATCGCTGATGTACCAACTTTTGCGAAAAATCCTGGAAAGATACGCTGGAATGAAATCCACCGGTTTATGGGAAAAGGCATAAATCACATCGTATTTGCTTCGTATAATTCGCCAGACCCGGTACAAGGTTCCCAAGGGCGACCATCCCTCGTCATTGTTTATCATAATCGAATAACTCGGAGTTTCTATGATCCGGATATTTCCCCTTGTATATTTTCTTGGTTTATACCACCTTGACGAGGAGGGCATCAAGGTTACATCGTGCCCCCTGGATGCCGCGTATTCAGCCAGTTTCTTTGCACGAAAGTAATTCCCGCGATCTATTAAATTATGGCATAATAACAATATTCGCATGTTTTTTCGACTTCAGTAAGTGGAAACGATTCTTAAGGCTCCTTATTTGTATCAAACCTTCCCCATTTCCGCATAACGCATCATCCTCACGGTTTGTAAAAATACAAAAGCGCAATCGTGGATATCAGCCATAGAACAGTATTAATAAGGAGTGATCGGTCTTTTAGGAGCGCAATCTCGGGCGCGCCCCCTTCCTCTTTTCTATACACCAGGTACAGATATCGAAATACACCGTAAAGCACAAACGGGAGCGTTACAATCATCCGGTAATGCGCAAATTTCCCGATTGTGCTCCATAAGGCATAGGACATCACCGTTGCCGTGGTGGTAATCGCCACCATCTGATCCAGAAAGGCGGGGGAATATTCCTCCAGCACCTTGCGGTGATTTGTGGCGCCGTGGTTCAAAAGAAGGATTTCATGGCGGCGTTTACAGATTGCCAGAAAAAGCGCCAGAAAAAGCGTGCATGCAATAAACCAGGAGGTAATCTCAGGTGCAAATCCCGGCGTGGCAATCACCTCTATCCCTGCAATTGCTCGAATTACAAAGCCCATTGCCACCAACATCAAATCCAGGATAACGTAATGCTTCAAATGAAGGGAGTACAAAGTAACCAGAATAACATAAATAAAAGCACAAATACCGAAAGCCAGGTTCAGAAAAAATGAAAGCACAAGTGCCGGAATTCCGATTACAAAGATCGCAGCCAGGGCGGTTCCGGCAGAAATCTCTCCCGAGGCTAAGGGACGCATCTTCTTTTTCGGGTGATTTCTGTCGCTCTCAATATCTTTTAGATCATTGATCAGGTAAACAACGCCCGATAGGGCGCAAAAGATCATAAAACCTGAAAAAGCCCGCCCCAGCATCTCCAGGTTGTTCAGGTTCGATGTGAAGATCACCCCTGCAAATAGCAACAGATTCTTGATCCATTGTTTTGGTCTTAAAGATTTTACCAATGAATAAAGCAAATTGTGCCCCAAAAGATCGATTCGTGATCGGATAGAAAAAAAAATTCTTTAATATTCAAGCTGTTCTTGTAGACATTTCAGGCTCCTCCTGTAAAGTATTTTATTGATCCCTACACGATTTTTCCGGTATAAATGCATATGTTTTATAGAGTTAAGGAGAAAAAAGAAATGTCTGCCAACCAGATTCAACCAGCTGAAAAACTCAAACATGGCGCTGATCTTATAGCTCGCCTTATCCTTCATTCCGATCTTCCCTGGGTGGATATCGCCATTGAGATCGAGAAACTTCGCGAGCTTTGCCGGGAAATCGATCCGGATCATCTCGATTTCTTTGAGCGTATTTACGACTCCCGCTTTGCCCGGCTCTGGAAACAATGGCGCAGCAATTGTTAACACTTCTCCAACCACGCCCTGATCCCACCGGACTTTTCCCTTGACCACGTTTGGCTCCTGTCAATATCTTTTGAAATTATTCTGCCAAGGTATCATGCAAATTACCTTTTATAGGGTGCCGGAACATCCTGGTATCCATCAGGCAATCGAATGAAAACGGATTTTTATATTTATGGCGTTTGCTCCCTCTAAAAAAAATGCTCGGATTATCCTTGCCTCCCTCTCTCCCAGGAGGAGATTTCTGTTTAAGAAATTGGGATTCTCCTTTGAAGTCGATCCCAGCGATATTGATGAATCCCGAATTCCCTACAAAACCCAAAGGGAATTTGCCCTTAAAGCAGCGCTGGCAAAGGCTGCCAGGGTGGCTGAGAGGTATAAAAGCGGGCTGGTGATAGGTGCGGATACCATTGTTTGCCTGGATGGAAATATCCTGGGGAAACCCCGGGATATCGATGAGGCTAAAGCCATGCTCCTCCGACTTCGGGGGCGGTGTCATACTGTTATAACAGGAGTGGCGCTGGTTCAAGCGGGAACCGGTTGTATACAGATGGATGCTGAAAAAACAGATGTCTGTTTTAAAAGGTTTCGGAAAACCACGCTCGAAAATTACCTGGCAACCGGGGACTCCCTGGATAAAGCGGGAGCTTACGGAATCCAGGGGGAAGGGGAATGTTTGATTTATCATATTGAAGGGGATTATTTCAATGTTATGGGATTGCCCTTGGATTGTTTGTTTCGGCTATTATCTCATTATATGGACATTAGCTGTTACCGGAAGCGAATGAAAACCCTACGGCGTCCTTTTTGAACCAAGAAATTACTCTTTTTCCCCGGAATTTTTCTCTTCGTTGATTTTTCCCTCCTGCATGGCGGCAGCCTGTTTTTTGGCTTTTTCCCTCTCTTTTTGTACTTTTTTCTTATACATAGTACGGAGGCTGTCGTTGATCCGTTCCATAATGCTGGTTTTGGATACTCCCCGAACATATGATATCTCGTCGCAGAGGAATCGCCTTGCCTGATCCATGATTTCCCGTTCTTTTCCTTTCAGTTCATCCGCCTGATCAAGAGTGTAAAGGTCCCTTAAAAGTTTGGTAATTTTCTGGGGCTCTCCGCTTTTCATAACATTCCGGTAGCTCATGTACTGGAGCCGTGCATCGCTCCGTGTGGGAGACACCGGTATTTTCAGAAAAGTAAATATCTTTTTAACATCATCCCTGCTCATGGGTCTGCGAATTCCGCGCTTGTCGATTTGGGACTTGGGAACCAGAACACGCGCGTTAGGCGCCTTGAAGATATAGTAATTCTCCTCAATTCCGTCCACCTTCATTCTACGAATTCCCTCGAGCTGGCAGATACCCACAGTAGGCTCCACAAGCGTTTCACTGATCTTGAAATTAAACACGGTCTCTTTTGTTTTCTTTTTCCTTCTGGGCATTTTTTTTCTTCCTTTTGTTTGATATTATAAAAACCTTACTTTTTTTGCCATTCAATCTGGGGCGCATCGCCCCATAGACGTTCTAAATCGTAATATTGCCTAGCTTCTTCTGTAAAGCAATGAAAAAGCACATCCCCGTAATCCATAACACACCAGGAATTTGCTGCCAAGCCATCGGAGCCGAAAAGAACAACTTCGGATTCCCTCAGCTTTTTATTCACTTCTTCGCATATAGCGCGTAGGTGAAGCGTGGTTTGACCGGTTCCCAGGACAAAATAATCTGTAAAATTACATACCTTTCGCACATCAAGAACAACAATATCCTCGCCTTTTTTCTCGTTGGCGATCCGTGCTATCTTTAGCGCCTTGGTTTTTGTTCTCAATAGATTTTATTCATCCTCCTGAAAATAGAATTTCCTGGCTGAAAGGGAATCCTGGTGAAGAGGTTTCCCCTTTTTTATTACGTGTTCGATTTTTTTCTCAAGAATCGCTTTAAAAGCTTCCTCCTTGTCTTTAAAAGCAAGTTCCCGGAAGCGATTCACACCCTTGAATCGCCGCGTAGGTTCTATATAGTCGGCAATAAATAGCAATTTGCCGAGATCCGACATGTTCGGCGCTCCTGTGGGATGCACCCTTATTGCTTCGCTTATTTTCTTGCTTTTTATCCCGAACATGGTTCCTGCCATAATGGCTCCCCATCGCGCATGCCATAGCTTCGGGTATGCCAAAACTTCCTGTTCCAGGCAATATCCCTGTTCCTCCATTATTTCCTGTATCCGGGGGGGAGGGATTCCCTTGGCACAATCATGCAACAAACCCGTTATTGCCGCCTCCCCCGGATCATGACCGTATCTTCCTGCCAGAATTATCATTGTATGATAGGTTCCCAGGGAATGATAAAATTTCTCCGTATCCAGGGATTTATTTAGTTTGTTTATAATTGCTTCCAGATCATGAACCTTATTTAAAAAAATATCCTACGAATTTCAACCAGATTTTCACAGATTTTCAAAAAAAATACTCCTTATGGAAATTATTAACGCCTTTTTTGATTTTTTTTGCTTGCAAACATCTTGTTGATAAGTAAATAAACTCATTTATTGAGTTGAGTAAAGAAAAAAATATAACAATCAGGGAGAGGTGGCCGAGTGGCTGAAGGCAGCTGCCTGCTAAGCAGTTGAAGGGGGTAGACCTCTTCCCCGGGTTCGAATCCCGGCCTCTCCGCCATTGTCAATTTGTAGTAGGAAAGGGTGAAAAATGAGTTCTAAAAAAAAGAAAAGGAGGAGAAATATGGAAGAAAATGAAGGAACCAACAACGCCAACGAAGAAAAACAAGGCCACGTTATGAGCAACGAAGATATTATCGCCATGGTCAAGGAGAAGATCGAGGAAAAAAACGAGGTCATAAAGGAGCAGCAAATGCAGATCCAGGAGCTCCAGGATAAAGTTTCCCAAATGGAACAGGAAAATCAAAACCTGAAAGAGAGCTCAAAGGAGCATGAAAACCTCGTAAAGAAAATTTCCGAGATCCTCGAATAGGTGTTCTCCCCTTCTTGGTTCCGTTTCCCTATCTCTCCTCTTCTCCGGTTATCATACCGGGAAAAGGAGGTATTTGCAAGTTGATGGCTCATTGTGTCCGAAATTATTTTTTTCTCCTTCTCTTCCCTGTCTTGATCGCGCTTGCCTGTTCCGGTTGCAGCAGGAAAAATGATATTCTTTTGAATCCGGATTTCTCCGTCAATATGGGAACACCGGGGAAAAAATTTCCCAAGAAAGATAACCTTGCCCAAGCCAAGAGAGAGGTTTATGAAATGTACGGCGTGCCGGATTTTATCCGGCTCTGGTGGTCCAAGGACGGCAGAATCCACCGTTACCTCGAGGTGGATCGTAAACTCAGAAGCCTTAAGATCCTGGATGAATTAAAACACTCCTGGATTTATCTGGAAGATAACCTGGAGTTTGTCTTTGATTCTGACACCACTTACCAGGAAAATCCCCTGGACGACAAGATTCGTACAATCTGTTCATACGGGGATCCAGAAGACATCAAACGCATCACAACAACGGTTCCCTATAAGGAAACATGGAATTACTATAGCTTGGGTCTTATCCTGAGCTTTTCAGATGGTAAACTTGTCAAGGAACAGCGACATCACCCCATGGGGAATGTTATAAAACGCTGATTTCTTCAAACGCTTAAAATCCCTATCATTAAAAGCAACGAGTTATGTTTTCTGATGTTTTGGAATATGTTCTGATTTCCGAAGAGGATATTCAGAAACGCGTGGAAGAACTCGCTTCACGCATAAACCGGGATTATAAAGGAAAAGACCTTGTCCTTATCTGCATCCTGAAGGGAGGGGTTATGTTCCTGTCTGACCTTACTCGCAAAATTTCCCTTCCCCATTCTTTTGATATGGTGGGTGCGGAAAGCTACGGATCACAAGTAGTAAGTTCGGGGCACGTAATGATTACCAAGGATGTGGATATTTCCCTGGAAAATAAGGATGTTCTCCTGATCGAGGATATTTATGATTCGGGCAGAACGCTTAAAGTTGTCAAAGACCTTATTCAGGTGCATTCTCCTGCAAGCCTCCATATTTGCGCCCTTTTATGGAAGGAAAAGGAAAAACGTGCTCATAACGTTCCCATCAAATACATTGGTTTTAAAATCCCCGATCTCTTTGTTGTGGGATATGGTCTCGATTTCAATGAAAAATTCAGAAATTTACCTTGCATAGGGATTCTTAAAAAGGCATTGTATACCTGAGAGTTCTCTTCTTACTCGGGGAGATTACCCTCGAATACATTTTTTGTGAAGTTGTCACGATGAGAATACTAGGAGGAGAAAAAAAAGGATTTTTGCTGAAAACCAGAAAGGGTAGTAAAACCCGTCCTCTTTCCGCACGCGTTAAAAACTCCCTTTTTGAAATTATGGAGTCCCTGGTTTTTGGGTCCCTGTTTTATGACTTTTTTGCCGGAGGAGGCTCTGTGGGACTCGAGGCTTTGAGCCGGGGAGCTCACATCGCCCATTTCATCGAAAAAAACACAACCTGCATACGGATTATTCGCGAGAATCTGAAAAAATGCGGCTTCGAAAAAAAAGCTCAACTCCATCAAAAAAATGCCCTTAAGCTGATTCCTTTGATTGATTCATCACAAAGAGAAAGATCGCTTGCTTTTTTGGGTCCCCCTTATGGCGCCGGTTTGGCGCATCTTTGCCTTTCCCTGCTTGCCGAAAGGGGCGATACACCCCCTTTTTCGCTCGTAGTGGCAGAGCTAAGAAAAGGGGAGACTCTTCATAAAGAATATGGTTCTTATAAAATGGTTCGGGAACAATTTTACGGCGAAACAAGGCTTGCCTTCTTTAAAACACGAGAATTTTCTTGAAAAATTTGTTGCATATGATTCATATCTCAATAAATAGTTGTTTTTGATTCTCTTGGGGAAGTTATCCTAGTTGGACTTTTTTGAAATTAAGGGGTGAGAAAAAAACATGAAAAAAGTATTCCTTTTTTGGTTTGTTTTTGTATTTGCGTTTTCTGGTTTTGCTCAAGAAATCATTATTGAATCCCGGGCAGAAGGCAAAAATCATTCATGGTATCGGGAAATCACGGGAAATTGGTCGGATAGCGTTGCCAAAAGCCTCGCGGATGACTGTTCACCCGAAGAAATCGGCTCCCGCTTTGTTATTATTGATGGTGGACCCGCCAAAGCTCAAGCCCGGTTCACACCTGTTCTTCCCAAAGAAGGAAAATATGACATCTACGTCACATGGGGAAGAAGTGGTAACGCGTATAACGTGAAATTTGTCGTTAATACAGGAACAGAAAAAATTGCCAAAAATCTGGACCAGGCGGGTTGGGGGGGCGAAACATCTCCCAATCCGTACGAATGGATTTTTCTGGGAACCTATGATCTTCCCGCGGGAAACAAAGCCTATGTAACCATTGATGCATCCGAAGTGACAGGCAAACCGAGCTCCGAAAACAGCGGCCGTGTTTATTCCGATGCTGTTAAGTTTGTTCCTTCTGATGGAAGCGCACCTTCTCCGGCAAAAACTTCCAGCCCTCCTTCACAATCAACAGCTCCTCAATCTCCCCCTTCTCAATTTGCGCCTTCCCAACCCACCCCTTCCCAGCAGTTTCCTGCCTCTCCTTTCGCTCCTGCTCGTGCAGTCCCTTCGGCTCAGCCTCAGCAGCAGAAAAAAACTGCGTCCGTGCCCTTTATTCCAATGACAAAAACCTCGCCGTCTCCCTCCAGACCCTCCTCGCCTTTTGTTCAACCTGCTTCCACACCATCTCCCTTTCAATCCGGACCTGTATCTCAATCCTATCGCAACCGTGCGACGCCCATAACCCCCTTTAAATCCTCAACAACCATGTCTCCCTTTAATCCCCAAATGGCGTCTGTCAAATGGTACACCACTTACAATCAGGCTGTTCAGGCTGGCATTGCAAGCGGCAAAAGCATTCTTTTATTCTTTCGTTCCGCAATGGGGCGCAGCTCTGCCAAAATGGAAAATGAGATTCTAACCGATCCCCAAGTACAAACTCGGCTTGCACAATCTTATATCTGTTGTAAATTGGATATCGCCCAGAATCGTCAGATTTGCGATTATTACAGTATTTTCAAGGCGCCGGTGTTGGTATTCCTTGATTCTCGCGGTTATTCCAGAGCCAGAATTGATAACCTTTTGGATCCTGATCAACTGGCTCATGAAATGGATAAATATAAATAATTCCAGCGCCCTGCTTACTCGGTTTTGCCCATCTTTTTTAATTAAGCGGTTGACCCACAGGAAGAATATAAACAGGCTTGTGAGCTTCAGGGAGAGATAAGGCTTTGGTTACCTCCGCTTCACGAAATGCTCCGATGGGAACCGAACCCAGGTTCAGGGCTACGGCTTGTAAAAGAAGATTCTGCGCCGCGTGACCGGTTTCAATATGGGTGTACATTACTCCTCTTTCACCATAACGGGAACAGATTCGTTCATATACGGCGCAAATCACGATAGTAAAAGGCGCCTGCGCAATATATCTCTGTCCCAGGGCAGCCTTGGTCAAGGGCTCTCTCAGGTCCTTTTTACTGAGCCTTTTCAGCGTGTGATCGTGTGGAGTGTAATGATAAAAGCCCTCGGATTTAACCGCATAAATTTCAAGGGGATAGAGCGCTCCTGCGGAAGGAGCCGCACGAAAACCGCGTGTTTTATCCGTGATTCCCTGTAATGACCATAAAAGCTGTGATATCTCCTCCCTTGTCAATTCTTTCGAATCAAAACTTCTTTTAGAACGCCGTTTTTGTATACATTCTTCAAGGGATAGAGCACCCTTTTTCCTGGGTTCCGGCAGCTTTTCCAACTTTTTCTGGTTTTCTTTTGTCATTTGATCGGTTTCCTCCTTCCCTGATAAATAAGAAGATATAAAAAACAAAACAAGCAATCCCAAGCACAGGGAACAGAATTTATTCTTCATTTTATCACCTCCCGGAAAATTCGGCAGGATTCGTGATCCAACTTTTTTTTAACCTTATCCGTGCCCATGGGAACATTTTTCTGTGAACATCATGAAATCTCTCCCTACAACCCCTCCAGATGGTGATACTGTAATTCATAAAGCCTTCGATAAAGACCGTTTTTTCCGAGAAGTTCCTTGTGGGTGCCAACTTCGTGGATGCGCCCCTTGTGAAGCACGATTATTTGATCGGCGCTTTTTATCGTTGAAAGACGGTGAGCTATCACAATCGAGGTGCGGTTCTTTAACAGCTTTTTCAGGGCATCCTGGATCAGCAGCTCCGTGGCGGTGTCTATACTGGAAGTGGCTTCATCCAGGATCAGTAGCTTGGGATCAAACGCCAGAGCCCGGGCAAAAGCCAAAAGCTGTTTCTGTCCTTGGGAAAGGGTGGCTCCCCGTTCCCTTACCTCTTGTTTGTACCTCTTGGGAAATTCCCGAATAAAATCGTCTGCATTTACAGTGCGTCCCACCCGCATGATATCTTCATCTGTTATGGAATCCCTTCCTAAACGAATATTCTCTGCAATGTCGCCGTAAAACAGAAACACATCCTGCAGAACCAGCCCTATAATGGAACGAAGTTCCGGAAGCTTATATCTGTTCAACTCTAATCCATCGAGCGTGATGCTGCCTTTATTATAATCGTAAAAACGGCAAAGAAGATTGATCAACGAAGTCTTGCCTGCTCCTGTAGCGCCTACAATTGCCACGGTTTTTCCCCTGGGCACGCAAAAAGACACATCCTTTAAAACATAATCGTCTTTTTCGTAGGCAAACCATATGTTTTTGAATTCAACGGCATGTTTTAGCAGCGGAGCGGCAGCCGGTTCTTCAGGGCTTGTGATCAGGGGAGAGGTGTCCATAAGCTTGAATATCCGCTCAGAAGAAGCCATGGCGGATTGAAGAATGTTGTATTTTTCCGATAAATCGCGGATAGGGTGGAAAAACCTGTTGATATATTGTATAAAAAGGATCAATGTGCCTATAGAAACCAGGTTTTTTATCACTCCGTTCCCTCCGTATAACAGAAGGATTGCAAGACCGATGGCATTGATCATCTGAACGCTGGGGAAAAATACCGCGTATCGATAAATCGCCTTTAGATTTTCCCTTCTGAATCTATCGTTTAATTTTTGGAAATCCTCCAGATTCCGTTGCTCGCGATTATAAACCTGTATGGTTCTCATGCCGGAAAGATTCTCCTGGAGATAAGAATTCAGGCGCGCCAACCGAAGCCGGATATTTCGATAAATCTCTCGAATATGAATTCGAAAGTTCTGGGCTACACCAAACAAAAGGGGGATTGTGATGAAAACCAATAACGCCAGCTTCCAGTTCACAACGATCATTAAAACAATTATTCCCACAAGAAGAAAAATATCCCCCGCAACCGCCACAACCCCCGAAGCGAATAGCTCGTTCAACACCTGCACATCGTTTGTGATCCGGGTCATGAGCCTGCCTACGGGATTTTTGTCAAAAAACTTGAGAGAGAGAGATTCCACATGGGTAAACAACTCAATGCGGAGATCACGCATGGCTTTTTGTCCCAAAAGGTTTAAAATATAGACCTTTGCATAATCCACTACAAAAGTCCCCAGTAAAAGTACCAGGTATAATAGCGACATGTGGAAAATCCCCGTGTAGTTTCCCGTTGCAATCGGAACATCCACTGTCCATTTGATGATCAGTGGCAAAGCCAGCTCCATGCCGGATACTACCAGAGAAGCCAGTATCCCGATTGCCAGGAGATGACGGTACGGCTTTACATAATGCAAAAGCCGTTTCATAAGCCTGGAATCATAGGCTTTGCCGAGAATTTCCTCTTCATGATAATAATGCGGCGACATGATATCCTTTAAACGGGATTTAAACCCTGTTTATATTTCTATGGGTAAAATATTAGGCTATGTACGATAATTGCCATTTTCAGGTTATTATTGCTCGGACGAGACCGAATTCTCTATATCCCTGATAAATTCCTGCATGAGTCGCTTCACAGCTTTATTCATGGATCTGGCAAAATTTTCTGCATTGTCCTCTTCAAGCGGCTCCCGGGCTGAATAACTTTTTTTGAATACTAATTTGTCTTTTTTGGGGTCGTATATCTCTATTTCGCACACACACAAAGCCGTGGAGGGCATGGTTGTATGATCCTCCTCGAACCGCTCCAGCCTTCCTGAAACAATCCGGGAAAAAGCGGACACCGGGTAATGTTCCTCCCTTACCGCCATTTGGAATAAACCGGAATCGGTTAATGCCCCCACAAATGCCTGGGTTAGCATCTCGCCCGGAGGTTCCGCCCATCTTTCAAATTCGTAATATCCTATCTGCACGGGTGATGTGCGATAGAGCATTCTTGATTCAATGGAGGAAGAACATTCAAACGCCCGCACCCCAAGAATAAGTGAACTCTTTGGTTTCGAGGGATTTTCAATGATTCCCTTCTGATTTAACGAATAGAGCCTTGTGTCGACCACGGGCGGAGGTTTTATACACGAGACGCTCGTTAAAACAACCGTGATCAATATAATCCAGCCAAATCTGCGATGACACATCTATTTACTCCTTTGGATCTGCCGTTTTTCCGGTTTCCGTTCTCCGTGAATGATCACGGAAGGGTCCCGTTCAAGCTTCTTAATCAGGCTTTCCGCAGCTGTGAGTGTGGAATGCAGCTGATCCAGGGAACGTTTCATGCTGTATTCCAGGGAAAAAAGACTTTGATTGGAATTGTTGATAAATGCCTCGAGGGCAAGCGTTGTTGAACTCAGCTGATCCGATAACATGTGAACCTTCCTCTGGGTTGTGGCGAGATCGAGTTCCCCCATCCGTTGATCCATATTCTCAACAGTTTTCTCCAATACAACAAGAACCCGGTTTACCTCGATTTGTGTTTGTTTCACACTGGAATCCAGGTTGGAAAGCAGCGAATTCAATCGCAGGGAAACAGACCTTGTGTGGGTGCTGGCTTCATCCGCAAAATCGCTCAGGGAACTGGATGCGCCGTTGATTTGATTGATAAGATTTTCCACATTTTCCCGGAACGCTGTATCGGAATCTCCCATAGCAGTGTTTAGTTTCACCAGGATATCATTCAGGGTCTCCAGGATAAGGGGGAAATTGGTGGTAACATTGCTGATAAAGGAAAGTTCTGTTGGGATTGTTCCCATGGGGGGGATGATCTCGCCCGTGCCGGCTCCGGAAAGTTCCACGTAAGCAATGCCTGTAACACCCCTGATCGCAAGCCGGGCTATCATCCCCTCCCGCATCGATGAAAGCTTGTCCTTCCTGATTCGAAGAATCACTCTCACATTCCCTTCTTCTCCTATCAGAATATCTTCCACTTGTCCCACTAAAACCCCGTTATACCGAACCTCTCCCCCTTTGTCTAAACCGATAACGGATTCCTGGAAGATTGCCTGGTAAGCTTCCGTGGGGTATCTTTCCATTCCGGATATCAGAACAAGGAGTATCACCAGAAACGCCATACTGACGAACAGGAACACCCCAACCTTGATTTTTTGCGCCCGGGTAGCCATTCATTAAATTCCGAGTCGTTTTGGATTTATCCTGATCTCGGACAATATGATACAGGAGAATAGAGCCAACATATGGTTATTTTTTTCAATAATTCAAGATAAATAATGGTGTTCGTTCTGTTCGAACGGGCAGACCTGCCCCCTATCGGGTTTTTTTACTGGAGGAGAAGGTCCCTTTCAGCTTTTTAAGGAACTCCTCCACAGAGGCAATGCGCTTTTCGGGTTTTTTCTCGCTTGCTTCTGATATCAGCTTGTTGAGCTTGGGCTCCCGGGCATTTTTGTATCGATTCAGGGGAGGAAGATGTTCATAGATACTATACGCGGCAACAGCAGCTGGAGAGAGATTTTCAAAAGGAAGCTTTCCTGTGAACAGATAATGCGTCAAAACGGACAATATGTAAACCTCTGATGCCGCGCTCAATTCCCCGGCGCGCAAAAGCTCCGGAGGAAGGAATTGAGGCTTTCCGTCAAGGTACCCCAACCTGATGATCTCGGGATATTTCGCCAGATTCACCAAGCCGGTATCAAGATAAACAATCCTGTGGTTTTTTGGGTTGATCAGTATAAGGTCCGGTTCCAGCTGAAACCGGTGAATCCCCAGATCAAAAAGATGTGAAAAAATATCAGCCAATTGTTCAAGGAGGCTTATTATTGTTTTGGGCTTAAGCGGATTATCTTTGTGGATATATTGATATAAGCTGGGAAACGAAGGATGATTGAAAATCGCGATTAACCCTTTATCGATTCTATTAGAGTGAAAAGGCGGGACAATAACCTTGGGGTCTCTTTCCTGTAGCGCCCTGGTTTCCTCCTCCAGTGTGTGTAAAAGATCATGGGATAACTCTTCCGGTATGGTGGAGGGCGGTTGGAAGATTTTGATCATGTGTATTTCCTCGGATTCCCGCGATTTTCCTATTGATATTTCACCAAGGGGATACCGCAGCATAACATTTATTTTACTGTATTTTTCTGCAAGATTCATGGCGTTTTCCTGCTTTCCGGGATCGATTCCGATCCCACTGGTTTTCGGTTAATGGCTTTTTATCAGTCAATGATCCTTTATTTTTCTTTACCCTTCTGCCCGGTTCCTTTTCAAGCATGGAAAGATTCAATCTTTTTTTCCTGGCTATGAACGAATAGAGTATAGACGATCATCAAGGCAAGCGGCGCAATACAGAAGAAAACACGCCACGGAAGTTTTTTGGCACTCGCAAAGCCCAGGGAAAAAATTCCGCAAAACACAAAAGGCAGAAAAAGAACACGCAAAACCTTTGTATGGCTCCAACCCTTTTTCAAAAGCCTCTGGTAAAGGTGCGTTCGATGCGCGCGAAAAATGTCCTCTCTGTTTTTCATCCTTCGCAATAGGGTGTATAATCCGTCATAGAGAAAAGGAAAAAGAAGTATAACGAACGATCCGAAAGGGTAATGAACCGGATCCCCCTGGTGAAGAGAAAGCGGAATCACTGCCAGGAGAAAACCAAGGAATTGACTCCCGGAGTCTCCCATAAAGGTTGACGCCGGTGTCAGGTTATACACCAGAAAACCCACACACGCACCCGAAAGCAAGGCGATCATACAATTAAAAGGATACCCCGCAGGTT
>Ga0180438_10007552_pt1 | contig 14124 bp, 12 predicted proteins | sample SS_ome_12_FD_132455 | JGI IMG/M metagenome (GOLD analysis project Ga0180438, IMG submission 132455) | Hypersaline lake sediment archaeal communities from the Salton Sea, California, USA - SS_3_D_2 metaG | ecosystem: Environmental > Aquatic > Non-marine Saline and Alkaline > Hypersaline >... | reverse complement strand
TAATTTTTTGAGAGATACTCGAGAGAGTTTACAGGGTTTGCGTGTGGCCATGACGGAGGCTGCTCGGACGTCTGGTCCGTTTAGTGAGGTTGTTGGTTTGTTGTCACGGACTCAACAGTTGGGAGCGTTGGCGTTGCTTCCTGCTGGATTGAGGGGTTCGGCTATAGCTGCGGATGAGCTTCGAGGTCAGATCCGTCCATTGGTAGATGCTTTTACTACGTGGGGTGGTGTGGTAGATACTGTTTTGGCTGGAATTTCGATATTTGCTACGAGAGTTATTACGACGTTTGGTTCGCTTAGTCGTCGGGCCAGAGAGGCTGGGGAAGAATTAAATGTAATGGAGGGTTTGGGAATAGCATTAGATAAGGAATCGATTAGATTTGCGGATATTTTGGTTGGGTATATTGATGATATAGAGAACTTTGTTTTTCAAGCTGTGAATGCTTTTGCTGCTTTGGATTGGAGTAAGCTGTTCGAGACTGGTGAAGATGGCGAAGGTCCTAAAGGTGTTATGGGTGCTCTTAAGCGCGTTTTGGATCGTTTGGGAGATATTGATTGGAGTAGTATTTGGGGGTTGTTTAGGAAGGGATTGGAGAAGCTTTTTGAGCATATTCGGCCGTGGTTAGAAGAGAAAGTCACGCAGTTGAGAACTGTTGTTACGGATAGGATAAAGGAATGGTGGCAGGGTATTAAATGGGCTGAAGTTTTTGGTGAGATAGGGGATTTGGCTGGTGGTTTGTGGGATGCTTTTCAACCTGCGTTGTCGGAATTAGCTTCTATGATTGGTCGGTGGTTCAGTGATAATTGGTCTAGTATTCTTGTGTGGTCGACGGTAGCTTTGGCTGCGGCTGTTGTAGCGGTATTTGCAGGGGCGATGGCATTGGGGTTGGGAGCTATTGCTGGATTTTTTGTAGCTCCTTTTGTTTTGGGTGTTGCTGTTGTGAAAGAGGTTGTGGATGGTTTTGGGGAAGATATTGGTATGTTTTGGGAGGAAATGGTTAATGTAGCTGAGCAATATATTTCTGATATTGTTGATTTTTGGAGCGAGTCCTGGCAGGGAATGGAATCTGCTGTTTCTGATGCTGGTACTGGGATAGAGACTGCGTGGTCTGATGTTGGGGATTTTTATGCTGAGTTGTGGGCGGATATATCTGATACTGCTTCGGATGTGTGGGAGGGTATAAAGAACACTGCGGGTGAATTTGTGGATTGGATCAAGTCTAGCGTGGATGGTTTTGTTAATTGGTTTCGAAATACTTTTCCAAAGACTACTCAAGCTATTGAGGATGCTATTTCATTTTGGACTGGGCGTTTTGAGATGTTTTTAGGATTTGTAACGGAGACTTGGAGCAGGTTAACGGAGAACACGGTAACGGCAATATTGTGGTTGAACGAGAATGTGTTACAGCCATTTTTCAGTTGGATGGGTGAAAAGTGGGATTTGGTGGCGACTACTGTTGTAGGTGTTTGGACACGAATTAAAGAAGGCGTGGCAGAAGGTTTGAATTGGTTGCAAGAGAATGTGTTTCAGCCGTTTTTCAGTGCACTTTCATTGGCGTGGGATCGTATTGGGGAAGTAGCTTCTAGGCTTTGGGAAGGCATGGCGAGTGTAGCTACGACTGTTTGGGAGGGTATTACTGAGGCCCCTACAAAAATACAACAGGCGTGGCAAAGTATAATTGGTGTTTTGCAGCCTATTTTTCAGCAAATATCTGCGTTTTTACAGCCTGTTGTAGGTATGTTTAATAGGCTTGCGGAGGTTGGTACTGGTGTTCTGGACACTATAATGTCGCATGCGGTGGGTTTGTTTGGTAGCTCTATAAATACGGTTGTTGGAGAGGATATGGCACAGACTGAGGAGGTTATGACGGAGACGGCTCAGAGAGTGTCTGATGTTATGCAATCGGTGCTTCATGATGCGACGGTTCGTGCGATAGTTGACGGTTTTTCGGAGGGTTTTAATCAAGTTGTTGAAAATATGGATGACTTTTCGGATCGTATGTTGGAGGCATTTAGAGATTTGAGTAGTGGTATTTTAGAGATTACATCGAATTTGTTTTCGACTGTGATTGATCAGTCTGTGGATTCATTAATTGCAACCGGTGTAGCTGTAGAAGGAATTATAGGTCGGTTGAGAACTCTTACTATTGCTCAATCTCGATTGGCTGCTGCGAGATCTGAGGCTGTGTCGGAGTTATCACGTCCTGCTGATGAGGAGGCGATGCGCAGGCGGATGGCTCAGTTGGAGAGTAGTCCGGTTCTTCAAGCGATTCATTTTCCTGATTGGTGGACTGGTCATGGTCATCGTGGGGGTTATAGGGATCTGTTCGAAGCGAAGATGAATGAGCTTATTGTCACTGTCCAAGGTCTCCAAACGGCACCAGTTGGGGGTACGGTAGAGGAACGTGTACGTACGTTGAGATCGATACAGGCTGAGGTTAGGCGTGCTGGTGTTGGTGGGCATACTGGTGTGCCTGGTGGTCCTGGGAGGTAGGTTGTGGCTGTAGCTGTGCATAGGGGGAGCCGTTTAAGGTTTGGGGAATTGGTTTCTGTGGATGGTGTGGAGTTTTGGGACGTTTTGGATATTCCTGAAATTCCTTCTCAGATTGATGATTTGATTCATTTGGTTACTGGGGTAGATAGGATTGATTTGTTGGCTCACAAGTATTATCAGGATTCACGGTTATGGTGGGTTATTGCGGTGGCTAATGATTTTGAGGATCTCCCGACGGAGTTAAATGTGGGGGATGAGATTCGCGTACCTGCTCCGAGGTATGTGCATCAGGTATTATTTAAGAAGGCATCGGTGCAAAGGCGGTAATGTAGGGTGGCTGAGTTTGATTTTTCAGCACCGTTTGTAGCGGCAAGAATTCGTCTTCCTAGTGGGGATGTGTTTCCGCTTTGGGTGAATGTTGGGGGAGCGGAAACGCTTCGTCCGCGTATACCTGGTACTGAGGATATTCAGGCGTTGGCGTTTGTTCAACAGGTAGAAGTGCAGTTGAATTTATCAACGCTTCCTAAGATTTCTGTACAGATGAGTCCTCCGTTTGAGGATGGAATGAAATTTTTAGATTCTCCTTTGGCTGATGGTAGAATTACGAATGCTTTGGAGGTTCAGCTTGGTTATGCTGGTGGTACAGGAGATGGTGGAGCTGTTCTTTCTCCGTTGTATGTAGCAGGGTTGACAGCTCCGGAGGTTTCTATAGGTAGGGATATTCAGATTACCCTGAAAGGGCAGGGTTTGGGACGGAGTACTGAGATTCAGGGGGGTCGAGTAGTAGCGGAGGATAGGGATACGTTAGAGGACATCATTCGTAGGTTGGTCCAGGGTGCAGGGAATAGGACAACATTGGAGGTGGATTTTTCTGCTGTAGAAGCTACTTCCAGAGCTGGCCAAGCTCTCCGGACATCTGCTGCTGGATATTGTCAGGGTGGGCGGTCTGATTGGATAGCGTTGTGGGATTTGGCTGAGCGGACTCATTGTTTTATGAATATTGTTGGACCGGCTAGGAATGGGCAGGCGTCGAAGTTGTTATGGTTGCCAAAGTATGAGGCATTCACTGCGCCTCCGTCGAGACGCTATAGGTTGTACCATTATACTGGGGGGTTGCTCACAGAGGAGGAGTGGCCGCTGATTTCGTTCCAGTGTAATACGGAGGCAATTTGGACGGCTGTGGCGTATCAGGATATATTGAATCATGGGGCTGTTTTGCATGGTGTGAATGCGGATTCTGTTAGTGCTGAGGAGCATTCGACTACGGTTGAAGATCAAGCTGCACCTGTGTTGAGTGGAGAAGGTGTACAGACTACTGAGGGAACGGATGAGTTGCCGGATACGGCTCTCACTCTTCCTGGGAGTCCAGATAATTCCGAGGCTGTTAGTAGGGCAGGGGCGGAGGTGGCAGCTGGTGGGCCTATGAGCATACAGTGTGAGATTGAAACATTGGGAGATCCTCGTGTTCTTCCTGGGGATGTGGTAGCTATGTCAGGTTTGGGTCGAAGATTTGACAATCGTTTATACGGTGTTTTTAGTGTGACTCATACGATAGGAGTTGGTGGTTTTTCTACTAATTTGGTTGTGCAGTCGGATGTTGATCCTAATATGGTGGAGGGTCGGACTCCTACTGGGCCTCGAAACACTGCCGATGTGCGGTCGACGTCAGAACATGTGGCAAATGTTAGGAGTTAATTGTGGCTATAACTGCTGAAGAAATTTTGGATAATATTACGAGATATGGTATAGAGTTTTATCGTGTTTATCCTGGTTTATATCGTGGTGTTGTGACTGCTAATGATGATCCTAAGAAACAGGGACGTGTTAAGGTGCATGTCCCAGCTTTGCAAGAAAGAGCTTCTCCGGTGTGGATAAAAGCTGCTATGCAGGGTGCTGGGGATGGTCGTGGCGTGTTTTGGCCTCCGGAAGTTGGTGATCCTGTTTATGTGTCATATGCGGAGGGACAGCCGAGTAGACCTGAGTGTTATTTCGGGGGGTGGTATGGGTATCGTGATAATAGTTCGGATGTGCCGGATGAGTTAGGGTATTCTTCAACGTATCCTGATATCAGAGGGTTTAAAACTCGGATGGGACATCATTTTATTTTCAGTGATAGTGATGGGGATGAGCGTGTTGAGATTGTTTGGAACAAGGCCAATCCGAGTGATGTTGCTAAGACTGATCGTACGAAGACCGCTTCTCAAGGAAGTAATGTTTTGGGGGGTGGTAGTGCATCGATCAAGTTTACTTCTGATGGTTCTATAGAGATTACAGATAATGCTCAACCGAATCAATCTGTTAAGTTGGATGCTCAAACGGGTCAAATAGAAATTGAGGATAAGTCTGGTAATAAGGTCACGTTGAGTGCGTCTGGTGTTAGGGTTGAAACTACTTCAATAGATTTGGGTGGTTATGCTGTGGAACCTGTGATCAAAGGCCAGTCGTGGTTAGCGTGGGCGATGGCTCATACTCATTCTACGAGTGTTGGACCGTCTGGGCCTCCAATTGTGGTACCTACGGCTTCGTTATTATCGCAGGTTGTCAAGGTGAAGTGATGGCTACGCCTGTTATATTTCGAGGGATTAAGTATCCGTTTCAGAAGGGGACAACATCATTCCCGGCGATTTCTGAAGGGGATGATGTTATTAAGGATTCGTTGCTTCAGTTGGTTTTGACTATGAACGGGCAGCGAATTATGAGACCTACTGTTGGGACGAATGCACTCTCGTTTGTTTTTGAAAATAATGATGCTGTACTGGGAAATTTGCTTCGTGCGGAGATCCAGGGCGTGGTGGCAAAATACGAGCCTCGTGTGCAGGTGTTGGATGTCATTGTGGAACAGAAGGGATCCGAGATCATAATCACTGTGGGATATATTGTGTTGGCTACGAGGCGGCAGGGTTCTGTTGGCATTTCTGTCCCCCTACCGGTGTGAGGAGTGAGTTATGGCAAGTGAGTTGGCGTTAGGATCGTTGAATCGTGCTAGATATGCTGGATTGGATTTTGATACTCATAACGATGATTTGTTGGCTAGATTACAAGTGAAATATGCGGCGGAGTTTAATGATTTCTCTGTAGCTAGTTTAGGTATTATGCTTTTGGATCTCACTGCGTATGGTTTGGACACCCTGAGTTTTTATTTAGATCGTAGAGCTACGGATATGTATTTGTCCACGGCGCGTACGCGGCGGAGTGTTGCGAGGACTAGTCGTCAATTGGGCTATAAAATGGGTGGTGCGGTAGCATCTTCGGTTGATTTGCGTGTTGTAGTTAATGATGTTCATACGTTTGATGTGCCGATACCGGCCGGGTTCCAATTTGATGGTCCGGATGATTTGATTTTTGAAGCTGCTGAGGAAGTTCTTTTCACTCCTTCTGAGCAGGGACTTGATAACTTCAAATATGTTCCGTGTTATGAAGGGGAGACTATTCAGGAGACGTTTGTTTCTGATGGAACGTCTGCTCAGGTGTTTGAGTTGCGCAGGGTGCCTTCGGACAAGTATGTTGTTCAGGGTGCCGTTGTGTGTACTGTGGATGGTGCTACGTGGGAAGAAGTATCGCTTTTGGAGTACGGTGCAACTGATCAGGTTGAGGTTGGCTACAACGATGTCCCGGCTACGATTCGTTTTGGGGACGGTATTTTTGGTAATATTCCAGCGGCTGAGACATCTATAGTTGTGACATATGTAGCTTCTAGGGGGAAATCTGGGCAGGTTCAGGCGAGTACTATTGAGTCCGAAACGTCTAGTTTGGTGGTGTCATTCACGGAAATAGCTTTAACGGTTACTAACCCTGAAGGTTCTGTTGGTGGGGATGATTGGGAATCTATTTCTAGTGCGAAAGCTTTTGCACCTAAGGTTCGTAAGTCTGGTGATTCTGCTGTAGTGGGTGAGGATTATGAAGCCCTGGCTGGTTCTTTTAGTGATCCTCTTTTTGGTAGAGTGGCTGTGGCTAAGGCTTTGTCGTCTCGGTCGGCAGCGACGGATCTCACGGTTCAGAATTATTTGTTAGATATTAGAAATGGTGTCGATGTTCTGAACACGTCATTGTTGGCTGCTACTACTGCTATAGTGAGTGCTCTGGATTCGATTGATAGTTCTGTGATTACTCTTAATAGTGATGTTGTGGATATTACTTCTCAGCAAAGTACTATTGATACGGAAGCTACTTCTGCGCGTTCGAACACACGCACGATTAAGGATTATACGGGGGAGATTGGTGTTGATGCAACAGATATAGGAAACTTTGTTACAGATGGGAAGTCAGCTGTGGATGCTATTGCGACGCATGCTACTACTAGTCAGCTTACAACTGCTGATAAAAATTCATTGAAAGGCTATTTTGATTTGATTCAATCTGAAGCAACGGCAATAGGTAGTGCTGTTGTTAATGCGGAAGCTTTGGCGAATGCAGCTATTAGTGATTTGAATTCCGTTTTGAGTGAGTCCTCGGATTTGAGTGTTTCTATTGTGTCTATTAGTTCTGTGAGCTCGTCTATTAATACACAGAGTGCGGCTATACGAACTGAGGCAAGTGGTATTGATACTGATAATGATACGCTTGTGGATCTGGTAGATCCTACATTATCTTCGAGTGCGGTTTATGGCATAAATACGCATTTTGATAGGATTTTGGCGAATGATTGTAAAGCTAACTTGGTGACTGTTCCTATTTTGGTGCGAGATTCAGGAGGTTTCTATACGGCACCGTCTAGTGGGTTAGTAAGTTCTCTTCAGACTTTTTTGGATGGTAGGAAGGAAGTTACTCAAACCGTATCGGTCACGTCAGGTGAGAATTTTCTTATCAGTGCTGTAGTTCGAGCTCGAGTGGGTGTGTTCAGTGGGTATTCAGAAGCTGTTATTCAAACTTCAGTGGTGTCTGTTATTGAAGGGGTTCTTCGAGATAGAGATTTCGGTGTTTCATTGTATGAGTCTGATTTGGATGATGTTATTTTGGATGTGGTTGGCGTGGCTTTTGTTAATACTAGAATACAGGGACATTTAGATACGGATGGTACTACGATACTGACGTCTCGTCTTGATTCTGATAGTAATCTTATAATTTTAGATAGTGAGATTATTAGTAGAGGGACGGTTACGGTCACAACTGAAGTTGTTTCTGAATGAGTTGGTTTTTGTGTCTTGTATTGGTAATCTTTTTACTTTTAGTGCTACACTGATTTTGTATGGAACTTCACTCGGGGGTATGAGAGAGGTGGTATGACACGGACAGCTATTCGGCAGGACCCCCAGCTCCAGTCATCTGAAACTTACGATGATAGTATAGCTCCGTCACTTGCGAATTATGTTACAAATGTGACGGATGGTGAGGATGATTTTAATTCTTTGCGTTCGTTATGTCATACGATAGTGAAGCGGAGAACTGGGAATTGGTATGATGATCTAACTACTCCGACGACGTTCACTGGTGAGGGAGAGACTCAGCGGGGTGTTGATGATCTGAATATAGATCTGCACGAGTTGGAGCGGAAACGAATACTTAATCGCCGGCCTGTTGTTGGTGCGAGTGTGGGGCCGGTGGCGACGGATGCACAGCATATAATTTTGGATGCGGCAGGAGAGCTCCCTGGAAATACTACGGCTGCCGTAGGGGCTGTGACTTCGTTAGGTACTGTTGTGGCGTATGCTTCGACGTTTGATAGTGCACAGCTCACTGAGGTATCTGGTGGGAATGCACTTCAGCCTAAAAACCTTTGTAAAATAACGGATGCGGCATCTGGTGACCCTATTCTCACATCTACTGGCAGAGAGGTGTATGGTTTGCTGCAAAGCGAATCAAATACAGATAAACACACGATTACAACAACGACTACTACAAGGGTTCAGATTAGTTTTGTTGTACGGAATTCAACGAATGATGATTTGGAGTTGGCTGCTACGGGTGAGATGGACGCGAAGACGTTCGACTATGCGCCGGTAGAACGTTATGCTTGGGATCCTCTTCCGGAAGAGGCGTTTTTGGGTGATGATTTTGTGGATGTTGGTGCTGCTAATGTAAGTCGGCAATCTGGTTATGATAACCAGGGAACAACGGCGGTTGATCTGACAACGAATGCTACGTTGGATTTGGAAGGTGCTGGGTTAGCTTGGAGAATTCGTGATGATGCTGAAGCGAATCTTTTCAGTGTTATTGAGGGTTCGGCTGGAAGTACGTCTGAGGTTGAGTTTGGAGCGGCTGTTGATGTTTTTGACAATGATGCGGTTGATAATAATTTTGCGGGTCAACTTAAGGTGGCCACAGGTGGCACTGAGATTGATATAGGTGTTACGGCTGGGCATGTTGAGACGACTGGTGCGAATGATTTGCATATTCAAGCGGCGAACGAGTTGTACTTTGATGATACGAATCAGACCGGGTCGACGTGGGCACAAACAGATGGTATTAAGCTTTCTGAGGATACAACAGAGTGGGATAATTTCGAAGATGAATTCGGTGGTGAGGTTTCTCTTTTGAATGCGATAGTACAAGCGGCGCAGTCAGGTGTTACGAGATGTAAGGCTGTTGCGCAGGTTAGTACAGCGGATATTACGGAAAATACCCTCATTGAGGGTCCAAATGGTCCTGGAACTCAGAATATATCAGCGGATCTCTGTGACTACAGGAATCTGACTTTCACGTCTGATGTGGATTTGTATATTAATGGAGTGTTGCAGCGGAACGGTGCTGATGCTGCTGCGAACCAAGATGTGTATCCAAGTGCGGTTACGGCTGAGCGACAGTATGGTTGTTTTTACTGCGAGTATGAGCTGAATTATCATGCTACTAAACCGGATGTCATTACGATGATAGCGTGGGGTGATCCTGTTCCGTAATAGCACTTGAATTTGAGAAGGGGGTTTTAGATGAATGTTGTGAAGTCTAGGATTATTATAGCCCTTGCAAAGGCTTGGGGGGCTAAATGTGCCGGTATGGTAGAGGCTTCTGAGCGAGATGTTTTAAGACAGGAGGGAGCTCGGGATGCTTTACGACAAGCTATGAAGCATGTGGGGGATCTCGGGCTTCATGTTGATAAGGATCTGAAAGAAGGGGTTTTGAGTGCTTCAGATCTTAAAGATCCTGTCAAGGTTGAAAAATTTATAAAGCGTTTTATTAAGCGTGCGGTGGGGGCTATTGATAGTTTGGCGACTACTGCTGAAGTTCATCGGTTGAAAGCTACTGGTAGGATGGATGGTGTTTCGGGTGTGGAGTCAATTCTTCGAAAGGCTGCTGAGTCGGAGGTATTGAAGCTGGAAGAGCTTGAGAAGCAAATTGAGAGTGGTGAGGTTACATTGGAAGATGTTCAGCGTGGTGGTCATCCAGGGCCTTCATTGAAGCATCGCAGATTGGAGGAGAAGGCACGCCGGGAAGCTGAGCAGTCTACCCAGTCTGAAAGTGCTCCTAAAGAGTCTGCTTCTGATAATGTAGAAGTTACTTCTGAGTCTAGTTCTGATGTTGTGAAATCCGTTGATTCTGTAGTTTCTGAAGGTGGTTCTGGTAAAGTTGTTGATGTGAAAAAATCTGTTTCTGGGAGTCAGAAGAAACCTCCGGCGAAGGGATTGCCCAAGCGTCCGAGGAAGAAGCCTGTTCCCAAGAAGAAGTGAGTTATGGGTCGTACTCCCGATCGGTTTCATGGACCTTCTTTTGAAGAAGGTGTTATTTGGACTGAAGAAACTTCTTCTCCTTCTGAAGATCGCAGGCAACAATATGTTCAGAATAAAGGTCTTGAGATTTTTGAAGATGGTGTTGCGCGTGGTCTTGGAGAGTCTCGTGTAAATATTTTTCAGTATCCGTGTGATGATCGTGATGTAGATGATCCTCCTGATAGTCCTGCAACAGGATATAGAGTTGTTATAGGGGCCTCGCCTACGGGAGATTTTTCGGGACATGCTGGTGAGGTTGTACAGTGGAATGGAACTGCGTGGGTGTTCACTACTCCGAAGCAGGGTATGTTGGTATATGTTAATGATGAGAGTAATCCGTACAAACAGACATCTGCCTCATCTCCGTGGGTTTGGGTGAAAGCAACTTTAACTGAGTCAGAACATCGTGTTCTTCGGCAGCTAATACATTTCATATCAGAAGGGCCTGCGGAAGGTTTTGTGTCGGGGGCGTATAAAGAGACACTTCCTTCTGGGAGTATTTTTCCAACTTCTGTAATATGGTGGGAATCGTCATCGAAATTGAATAAAATAGTTGAGCGGAATCTGACTTGGTCTGGGGTGAATGTAACTGTGGATGAGTGGAAAGGTTATGATACGGATGGTTCTACAGTGTTGGGTACTGTTTCGGATGCGATATCATATTCTGGTATTGTAGAGACCTCTAGAATTAGGACGATAACGGTGAGTTGATATGGGTAGTTTATCGCCGGCATCTGTTCTTTATGATGGTAGTGGGAATCCTGTTTCTATTATAGCGGATGGAGGAGTGTATCGTGTTTCTGGGGTTACTAAAGTTTTGAATGCGAGCAATAGCCAAATTAATCCTGCAACTCAAGAAACTTTGTCCGATGTTGATAATAAATTGGCGACTATAGACAGTGTTTTAGATGCTATAAAGGACACTGCTGGTGTGAAGAAGATTACAGATTCATTGCCGGCTGGAACTGCTGTTATAGGAAAAACATATATCACAGATGGGACTACAGATGTAGATGTTGTTGTGGATAACACAATAAATCGTCTGGAGTCTCGTTCATCCGTTGTAGGGCAGACTGCTGGTACTGGTTCTGAGAAGAAAGTATGTGTGATAGATGATATTGAGGATTCTAATGTAAAAAGATTACAAACTCAAGCTTTGCTTGCTCCAGGTTCTATAGTGAATATAGGAACTTCTATTCCAGCGGATCCCGCGAATCTTACAATAGAGTTTTTAGAAGATAGTGGTGGGAGTGAGGATATGCTGGTAGATGGTTCGGTTACGCCTGTTGAATTTAGTTATTCACCTGCTGCTGGAATAGTTATTGCTGTTGAATCGGTTTTGGTTGTTTTTACATCGGATGATTTTGAATTTGATGGGGCTAGTTTTGGACCTAATGCTGCTTTAACTAATGGGTTTGACTTTAAATTGACTATCGATGCTTCGACTACTACATTGTTCACGATTAAACAAAATGAGGATTTTTTAAGAGTGCCTGGTAGAATTCCAGTTATTAATAATACTGGTCCAAAAGATTTATTGTCGGCAGCGTTTGTTTTTGGAGGGCTAATTAAGCTCGATGGTACAGAGGGTGATGAGATTTCTGTTGTGGTAAATGATGATATGACGAGCGTGAAATTTAAATATTTGACGGCCACAGTATATGGAGCAGAGGTGTGATGTGCCGGTTCATTTAGCGGATGAGACGAATGTAGGAACGAGGTTGCCTTCGTATTCGCGTTGTGACAAGTTTTCTCCGAACTTATGTGATCCTACCTCATGGTGGTATTCTGCTACTGAGGTTGTCGGTGGTACTTTAACTAGACAGTCCAGCACTGTATATACGTTTTCTCATACTAATATAATTGATTTAAATCATGGTAAAATATCTGATGAGGATGAGTTGTTTGAAGATTTTGGTTTGGTGGTGTATGTGAATAGTGTTGAAAAAACGATAGATACTCCTTTCACTGCTGGAGGAGATGCGGATTATTCTGTGAATTATGCGACGGGCACTGTTACATTCAATAGCGCTGTGTCTGAATCAGATTCTGTGACCGCGGATTATCATTATGAAAACGGAAGTTTATTTAAAATATTACCTGCGACGGATAAAGTACTTACAATTATCGGTGCGGAGTGTCAGTTGTCGTCTAATGTTGTGTTGAATGACACTACTATATATGAAATATGGGGGCGACCTTATGCAGGTGGTACTTTTATGAAGTTGAAAGAAAAAAAGTATAAACATGCTATTGATTTTCTGAACGAGTCTAACGGTGCTTATCCGGCGGTGCCTGCATTTGGTGGTACTTATAGGGGGACACAACAATCTACATTAATTTTTCCGTGGAACTATAAAGTTCGTAGTGACTTGCCTGAAGCTTTAGATTTCGAGATTCGTGTGTATTTAGAGAATGATACTGCACACACAGGTGAATTTGGTACTGTGACGTTTTATTGTACGTCTGTTGATGCCTGATTAGGTGGAGTGTTTTGGGAATTGCTTTATGTCTAAAGGGTCAGAGATGGAAGCTCATGATGTTGTTGAAACTCCTGATGAAAAGTTGACTGTGGCTACTCCTTCCTTGGATACATTTTCTTCATCTGAAGATGTTACTATTGTTGCTTCTGAAACTTCTGTGTGGAAGGAAATTTGTAAGATATCCAAGCACCTACGAGATCTCATCCATGTGACAAACAAACAGGCAGAATATGTGGAGCAGATACCTGAAGTAAAACATGATGTGAAAGAGTCAAAGAAGTTGTCTCGACAGGCATTGCAAGCGGTAGAGGTGATTCGTATTAGGTTCGAGACACGATTGAGTGATATGAATCGTCGTGTGGAAAAGGTTGAATCTGAGAAGTATGAGTGCTCTCAAGGTGATGTTATAAAAGAGTTGAAGAATTTCGAGGTGGCTACAAGGGTCAAGGTTGATGAAAATGTTCAGGATACAATAAGAGTGTCGGAGAAATTGGATGGGATTGTTATGAATATGCGTTCTTATATAAGTGCGAGAAGGAATTTTTTGTTAGGTTTGATAGGTGTTTTTGTATTTGTTGCTACGTCATTGGGTTCTCTTATATGGTTTTTGTCGTCGCTTTCGACCGAAGTAGAATTGGAGCGTAAGGAGTGGGTGAATAGTCATAAGCGATTAGAAAAGCAAATGGGCGTTGTGAGTAAAGGAGTGGATACAACTTCAGTAGAACGCGAGCTTCGGATTCTTGCGGATGTGGTGCGTTCTTCTGAGGAGTCTGAAGAGTCTGTGGATATTGAAGTTTTTTGTGATAGTTTGTCGGATAGTACTGTGCGTAGAATGCAGAGAATGGTGCCTAGAGATGAGTGGCCTGAATGTAGTAGGTTTGTTCCTTGAGCCAACCGACTTTTGATATTCCGACTGGGGCTGTGAATGGTGTTAATCGTATTTTTTATGTTCCTGTGGATTATAAGTCTGGATCTGTGCAAGTGTGGGTGAATGGTTTGCTTCATGTTAGGCATGGTCAGAATGGCTGGTCGGAGATGGGAGGACGGAAGATACAGATGCATGAGGCTCCGAAGTCGGGTGATTATCTTACAGTGTATTATATTCCGATTGTCTAGATAGACATATGCATCAATTTTGATGTATAAAGTAGTATGGCGTTGCCACACTTCGAAGTAGCTTCAGGTACGATTGACGGAGTCAATGTCATTTTTAATGTGTCTATGCCGTATAAGCCAGGAACAACGGCTGTGTTTTTGAATGGGTTGCTGCTTCGAGAGGATTATCCTGATGGGTGGTTAGAGTCGGATCCTGTTACTGGAGAAGTTACTCTCAAAGAGCCTCCTAGAGTGACAAAAATTACTCCAGATGTGGTTCAGGTTTTTTTCATTGATACTTCACCGGATGTTTTGGATGCGGTGATTGTTGAGCGTTTGGTGGGTTATTTGCGTGGTGTGGATGTTTTGGACGGTCGATTATTGGAAGTTGTTGAGCTTCGAGGTGCTGTGG
>Ga0180438_10007551_pt1 | contig 14125 bp, 11 predicted proteins | sample SS_ome_12_FD_132455 | JGI IMG/M metagenome (GOLD analysis project Ga0180438, IMG submission 132455) | Hypersaline lake sediment archaeal communities from the Salton Sea, California, USA - SS_3_D_2 metaG | ecosystem: Environmental > Aquatic > Non-marine Saline and Alkaline > Hypersaline >... | reverse complement strand
TTTTTTAGGATGCATACCTGTCCAAACGCTGCCTATCCCTTTAGCATGTGCTGCTAGGAGTATATTCTCAATCGCAGCTGAGCAGTCTTGAACAAGGAAGCCTTCTGAATTTTCTTTTTCGAAATCTCCACATACCAAAATAGAGAGTGGAGATTCTCTACACATATCAGCATATTGATTAAGTTTAGGTATTTCATCTAAGATTTTTTTGTCATCAATGATAATAAATTCCCAGGGCTGTCTGTTATGAGCTGAAGGTGCACTCATAGCAGCGTCTAAAATATCTTTTAAAGTATTTTCATCGATAGGTTTGTTTTCGAATTTACGGATACTTCTTCTCGTCATTAACGCTTCATAAGCTTCCATAATTTATCTCCTAAAAAAAGTAATAAAATTTACGATATAGAAAACAGAGGCATTTTTGCAAGTTGCAATATGTTATTTCGCGGATTTAAAAATAAGCCAGTTTTTGTCTTTAAATCGAAATAAAACGTAGATCCCTTTTAGTTTTTTTCCTTGAAGCAATAGTTTCATTTTTCCTTCTTTAAGAGCGGTCTTTATAGATAGAGGTTTGCCGGATTTTCCGACCGCTAAATTTTCGTATTTTCCTTTGTCATATATTTCTACTTTTCCTGCTCCGTAGTGACCTTTTGGAATTGTTCCTTCAAATTTTGCGTAAGCCATAGGATGATCTTCGACTTTTACAGCCAAATGTTTTGTACCTTTAGTTTTGGGAATACCTTTGGGTATAGCCCAAGATTTTAATACTCCACCGATTGCTATACGAAGATCAAAATGAGGTCTTTTTGATTTGTGTTTGTGAACAACGAAGCTTCCTTTACCTTTGGTTTTTAAGACTTTAGCTGCAGGCTCTTTACTTTTCTTTAAATCCCGCTTTTTCTTATAAGGGGCTAATTTTTTCATTGCTTTTCTCCTTGTATTATTAATTCTTGTAATACTAAATTATTATTTTAAACTCAAAAATAATAGAAAAGGCGCTATACTGTTAATTAAATAATAAAGGAAAATTTTTCATGCAACAGGCGATATTGACCGAAACCAAAAAAGAAACTCTTTGGCTGACAGCTGTCATGACTTTTTTGGGATTTATCTCTTGTTTTTCTGAAAATATTTTTTTAGAAAGTACAATTATAGCTTTTTCTGTCTTGATTTTTTTCCGAAAACAAACGCTCCTTTTTCCTTTAGCGACTTACTTTTTTATTTGGATGTTAGAAAAGCAGTTTAGCTTTTTTCAATCTAATGTTGTTTATTGCATACTGCCTTGGCTGGGTACTATTTTTATAAGTAAACTTACTCATGTACCTTTTCCTACTTTTCCCATTGGAAAATGGAAAAATTTATCCACTTGGCATTGGATAAGACTTGGTGGGATTATTTTGCTATCTTCTGTAGCTTTAGTTTTTTGGTATCAACGTTATTATTGGTATGATTCTAGTACTCTTATTAATTATTTAAGATCTTTGAATCCTTATCTTCTTTTTGGTGGTATAGTTCCTCTTTTTGCTATTTTTAATGCTGCCTTTGAAGAATGGCTCTACAGAGGCGTTATTTTTCAAACCCTTCTTTCAACGTTGAAAAAAGTATGGCTAGCTATTCTTATTCAAGGGATATGGTTCGGAGCGGCTCATTTTCTATACGGCTTTCCAAACGGTATGGTAGGCTTTGTAATGGCAAGCTTTTATGGCATCGTTCTGGGCCTCATAGCTTGGGAGACAAAAGGCATTTTGGCCTCTTTTCTTATGCATGTCTTTGCGGACATTACTATCGCAATACTTTTGCTCTATTAAGAATATTAACATTTCTCAAAAAAGAGCTATCTTCCTATAGTTGCATTTTTTTCTTAACCTACACGCGAGGGTATTATGAAATTTATAGGTTCTTTATTCTTTTGTTTATTTTTTATTTTTTCTGTTTTTAGTTATGACTTTGAAGGTTATTTTCATAGAGTTGAAACGGCTGAAAAGTATTTAAAAAAGAGAGTTCAATCTTCTCCTAAACTACTTATCGTTCTAACAGCTGGTGTAAAAGGACCAGTTGATGAAATGGAAAATGTCGTCGAAATCAGCTCAAAAGATATACCTTATTTTCCTATTGCTAAAGTAAAAGGGCATGAAGGAACACTAATCTTTGGCACGTTAAATGGACATGATATTGTCTTAATGAAAGGAAGATATCATTTCTATGAAGGTTTAGCCGCTCAAGATGTGGTATTTCCATACTTTGTTCTGAATGCTCTTGGTGTTGAAAATGTCATCACCATGAATGCAGTTGGGGGAATCAGATATGATCTAGACGCTGGAGATATCATGCTAGTTACTGATCATATAAATTATCTTTGCGATAATTCTTTAAGAGGCCTTGCTGTTCAATTTCCTGACAAACAATTTACTGATATGACAGATGCTTACAGCATAGATTTTCAAGAAATCGCAGAAGATGTAGCAAAAAAGCAAAACCTTGATTTAAAGAAGGGTGTTTATATTGCTACAATGGGACCAAATTATGAAACGAAAGCAGAGATAAAAATGTTTAGAAAGTTTGGAGCAGATGCTGTAGGTATGTCTACAATTTTTGAATCCTTAGCTTGTAATTTTTTAAACATGAAAGTTTTAGCTTTTTGTTGCATTGCTAATCCTGCTGCAGATAGGCATGCTGGAAATATGAGTCACGAAGAAGTACTTGAAGCCTTAAATGCTACGGGTCCAAAAATATCTAAATTAACAACGTCTTGTGCAAGAAAAATTCTAAATAAAAAATAGCATTAAAAAACCCTTTCTTTGCTTCAGAGCTTAGAAAGGGTTTTTCCGAGTTTAGAAAAAGTTATTCAATAGTAAGAGCAACTGCAACAGCTTTTTGATTATTCGGCATTGTGAAATTCCAATATAATTTATTAGTATCACTTCTTGCTTTCATAATCGCTTCTTTTACAGGTGTTATCATATTATCTCTTTGAACTTTAACGACATTATTGCATGTGGCAGTAACGCCTCCTTGCAGAGATACTGTCAAATAACGAGTTACAGGTTCAATTACTTTTTTCTCACGTTTTCTTGTTCCATACCATTTTTTTCTCTTGATGATTTTTATTCTTTCTTTATCTTCTGTCCATTGATAGGTCTTACTTGGACTTACGAAGTGATACGGCATTTTAATATTTAAAATGGGTACCTCTTCATGTAAGGTAAGATCTTTTTCTTTAATCCAAGTTGCAATTTGAATTACTTTTACAAGATAAAGATAGTTTGCCCAATCTGTGTAATCTTTTGCGTAATTATCGAAATTTGTAGAGAGATGGGTCGCAAAGTGAGAAACGTATTCAGGGTGTAGTTTCCTGATTGTTTGTTCTTCTGCTCTTGTGTCTATTTTAATATCAGCAATCATAACTACATCATCTAAAGAAGATGTAATAAGAGAAACTTTTGCCGGTTTTAGTGACACATCAAAAACTTTGGAACCGCTCATTTTCTTATTTAAAAAGAATTGAGCAAGACTGTGGTATCCAGGAACATTAGGCGTGATTTTTTGGTGAAGGGTATTTTCTTCTAATGCTAGAGCAAATAGTAAATCACCAGCTCTCTTTACGACATTACCCATATAAATATGAAGAGGTAAAGATTGTGATTTACTTGTCATCAAAGAAACGGAAGGATTTTGCTCTGAAAGCATTGTTTGCATGGTTGAAGAAAATATTTTGTAAGATCCTTTTGGAAGTGATGAGTTTTCATAACCGAATAAAATTACTTGGTTATTTTCTTCATCATAAACAATGCCTTGAGGATCATTAATTAAAGCAACGGCTTCTTCTAAAGAAATATCATCTAGTGGTTCTTCCTTAGGTTCATCTATAACTATAGGTTTCTCGTCTTCCTTAGGCTCTTCCTTAGGTTCATCTACAACTATAGGTTTCTCATCTTCCTTAGGCTCTTCCTTAGGTTCATCTATAACTATAGGTTTCTCGTCTTCCTTAGGCTCTTCCTTAGGTTCTTCCTTAGGTTCATCTGTAACTATAGGTTTCTCGTCTTCCTTAGGCTCTTCCTTAGGTTCATCTGTAACTATAGGTTTCTCATCTTCCTTAGGCTCTTCCTTAGGTTCATCTGTAACTATAGGTTTCTCATCTTCCTTAGGCTCTTCCTTAGGTTCATCTGTAACTATAGGTTTCTCGTCTTCCTTAGGTTCTTCTTCAAGTTTCAATTGTTCAATTGGTAGTCTAACAACATTTCTTATGGGGTCCTTGTTGTAAGTAATGTTCATATTAAAATCGATCCAATGACCCGTCTTATCGAAAAGAAGGTGAGTGATGGGATCAACGTATAAATTGTTCGATAATGTAGAAACATGCAGCCTTGAATTCAAAAGAGGCTTGTAAATAGATTCTGATTCCTTGTCATACCATATTTTTTTATGTTTATCGAAGAGATATAAAACATCCCCATCTTGTTTTGTTAAAAGGTAAAAAAGAGGATTGTTTTCAGCATAACAATGTAAAATACCATCACCATAAACATAGCTTGTTTCATCTGTGTCTTTGGCTCCAAATAAATGATAAACCGCTTGGGCAAGGTAGTCATCCTTTTCTGTGGACTCATATAGCAAGGACGGAATAGGAGCAAATTGATCTTTGTAAAACCTTGTTTCAAATCCATTTGCAATTCTAGTCATTAAAAGATTATCAGCATTGTAAAGATACTCAACTGTATTCTCCTTGTCCTCATACTTAACTAGTCGATTGTTTGCATCATAAGTTAAATTTGCCCAGTCATCTTGTGATTCGACTCGGACAATGTTTCCAATATCATCATAAAAATAATTGATATTACCAGCTTGAAGAAGAAGCCCATTCTCGTCGTAATAGTAAATTAACTCTTCATTATTTCTTATTTGCTTTAAGATGCGACCTTCATCATCGTATTGAAATTCTAAAATAAATCCATTGGATTCTTTCCGTTGAATTTTATCCTCAAGTGTATACGTTGTGTCAACAGTGGATGAAGGAGTAATTTTTTTCTCGTTGGTAAGATGGCCTTTTTCATCATATTGATAATTAAATCCAATAATTAGCTTTTCATCTTCTCTTTTATGTACCGTTGAAAATATTCTTCCATTTTCATCGTATACAAATTCACTAATGATTCCATTGGGTCTAATTATTTTAGTTAAACGATCTTTTTGACTATGCTCTAGTTCTGTTTCACCTGAAGTGTCGATAATTTTTCGTAAAGCATTTCGATCATCATATTCATATGCAATTTGTTTACCATCAGGATAAGTGATGGTTTGTAATTTGCCTTTCTCATTGTATGCAAAAGAAATCTTTTTTTTGTCCGGAAAGGTTATTTTGCAGATTTGATCATTTTCTTCGTATTCATATTTGGTAATACCTCGAAAATCCTGCATAGCTAGATATTTATTATTTTCATCATAATAGCAGTACGAGACTTCTTTCGGATTAAGAGTTTCCTTCTCAGAAGTATGTGTGCAAACGTTTTTTAAATTAAAAATTGACAAAATTAATAAAACATAAAACAACTTTTTTCTTCTCATAATCAATTTTCCCGCTGTTAAGCTTATTTAAAAATGAGGGGAAGAAATTAATCATTTTCAGAAAAAGATGCAATTTAAATTTTTAATTTTAATGAAAAAACTATCTCCCGAAATGAATCCGGGAGATAGCAAACTTTTTTTATTTAAAAGTGGCAAGTATCGCTAAGAGAAGAAGCGCTACAATATTTGCAATTTTGATCATGGGATTGACAGCAGGACCTGCTGTATCTTTGTACGGATCGCCTACTGTATCGCCAGTAACAGCAGCTTTATGAGCGGCTGATCCTTTTCCACCATGTTCTCCTTCTTCGATAAATTTTTTGGCATTATCCCATGCACCTCCGCCGCTTGTCATCGACAGAGCAACGAAAAGTCCAGTAACAACAATACCAAGCAGCATTGCACCTAGAGATACAAAAGCTGCTTCTTGACCACCAACTAAATGAATAAGAAGATATAACAGCACTGGAGAAAGTACTGGCAGAAGGGAAGGAATAATCATTTCAATGATAGCTGCTTTTGTAAGAAGATCGACAGCTTTACCATATTCAGGAGTGGCTTTACCCTTCATAATGCCTGGTATTTCTTTAAATTGTCTTCTTACTTCTTGAACAATAGCTCCAGCAGCACGTCCCACGGATGTCAAAGCAAGTGATGTGAAAAGAAAAGGCATTAATCCTCCCACAAAAAGACCAATCACAACGTATGGATCTTGTAAGTAGAACTCACAATGTATCGTAGGGAAATAATGTGTTAAATCTTCAATGTATGCAGCAAAAAGAACAAGCGCTGCAAAACCTGCTGATGCAATAGCGTATCCTTTCGTGACAGCTTTTGTTGTATTTCCAACAGCATCTAATGCATCCGTTGTATTTCTTACTGTTTTAGGAAGACCTGCCATTTCAGCAATACCACCAGCATTATCAGTAACAGGCCCATAAGAATCGAGTGCTACTACCATACCTGCGAGGGCTAGCATACTTGTCGCTGCGATTGCTATACCAAAAAGCTCAGCATTTAAATAAGATACCATTATTCCAGCTGCAATCACTATAACAGGAAGAGCTGTTGCTTGCAGTGAAACAGCAAGCCCTTGGATAATATTAGTGGCATGACCTGTTTTAGAAGCTAAAGCAATACTGCGTACAGGATGATATTTTGTTGATGTATAATATTCTGTAATCCAAATCAGAAGACCTGTGACCACAAGTCCTGTCAAAGAACAAAAAAATAGATTACGTCCATTAAATGCTGTTTTATCAATCACATAAGTTACATCCGTCCATCCTAACCACAAATATGTGAGATAAGCAATTGCTAAGGCCCCTAAAATGGAAGTAACTAAAAAGCCTTTGTATAAAGCTCCCATTATGTTTTTCTTACGTCCAAGACGTACGAAAAAGGTTCCAACAATCGTTGTTAAAATACAAACAGCTCCTATACCTAAAGGATAGAGCATCATAATTTCTTGATAGGTATTTTTAAAAAGAATAGCTCCTAAAAGCATGGTTCCTACTGTTGTTACTACGTAGGTTTCGAAAAGGTCAGCAGCCATACCTGCACAGTCACCAACATTGTCACCCACGTTGTCAGCTATAACAGCTGGATTGCGAGGATCGTCTTCAGGTATTCCTGCTTCGATCTTTCCAACTAAGTCAGCTCCTACATCAGCACCTTTAGTAAAGATACCTCCTCCAAGTCTTGCAAAAATAGAAATTAATGAAGCACCAAAACTTAACGCTACGAGTGCCTCTAAAATCTTTCTTATATCTATACCTAAATGACGAAGTATCATGTAATAGATAACAATACCTAAAATAGCTAATCCTACAACTAACATCCCGGTGATAGCACCAGATTTAAAAGCTACAGAAAGGCCGCTTCTTAAGTTTTTCTTAGCTGCTTGAGCTGTACGAATGTTTCCTCTTACGGATATGTTCATACCGATATAGCCTGCTGTTCCTGAAAGAATGGAACCAATAGCAAAACCTATACCTACTAATAATCCTAATTTCCAAATCAAGAGTAAAAAGATTACAGCGCCTACAATAGCAATAACCCGATATTGTCTATTTAAATAAGCTTTTGCACCTAATTGGATTGCCTTTGCGATTTTCTGCATTTCTGGTGAGCCCACAGATGCGGACAAAACGAGACCTATAAGTATCCCACCAAAAATTAACGCAGCAATACCACAAAGAATAACAAAGGTATAACCACAAATCATTTTAAATTTCCTTAGCTAAATATAATTTCAATAGAAAAGTAACTTATTGGAGAATATACATTCTCTTTTTAAAAAAACGAAGGAAATTATAAAAAGCTAAGTGATTCTCAGCTAGTGAAATCTTTATTTTTCGCCTTTATATGTGACTACAGTGGTTGGAGTATTAGGCCCATCATTCCCTTCATATCTTAAGAATAAATAGGTCTTGGTATCAAACCATATAGTAGCACTCCAAAACATAGATTTAAAGCCAGTAAGAGTGATATTAATTTTCTGAGCTTGATAAGAAGTTTTACCGATAACTAAGGTTTCAATAGCATCTTTTGTAGCTACCATAGACACAAGTTCAAACTTATTGGGATTGACAGTTTGAAAATTCCATTTACTATCTTTGCTTTGAGCAAATGGTTGTAGGCCATAACCAAATTGTTGGATCCATTTTTTTCTGCCTAGATGCAGTTTGGCTTGCATTTGTTTGCCTTTAACCTTTCCACCGCAAGCTAAATTTCCATCTGTGCGACTAAAAGAATAAGATGTATCTTCTTTAGCAGATTGAAAATCATATTTTTTGATAATAAAAGTTTTAGTGCAATATAGTTGAGTTGTTCCTTCTTCATCTTTTCCTTCTATAAAAAAGCCGCCTTTTTTCTTTTGTATAGTCCATGTGGTATCGTAAGTTTTACCATTTGTTTTGTTTGAATATACGTGAGTAGTCTTCTTTGAAAAAATATCTGTAAAATCAAAAGAAAAAATTAGAAATGTTAATGGTAATAAAAAAAGCCACTTTTTCATAAAAAACCTGCCATGTCTTTACAAAATTTTTTATAACATGGCAGGCTTTTTATTGATTAGTATTTATTTTGTTTTATGCATTTTAACTATAGGCATACCGTAGGCTCTGTCACCAGCGTCACCCAGCCCTGGTACAATAAAACCTAAATGGTTTAAAACAGGGTCCACAGCTCCCACAAAGATCTTTATTTTAGGATTATGGTCAATTATTCGTAGAAGGCCATCTTTTGCAGCAATCGTTCCAACCACAATAATTTTTTTAGGTTGGAAGCTTTCAATAATTTTTATAGCTCTAAGTAGGCTACTAGAAGTGGCTATCATAGTATCAGCAATGATGATGCATTTACCTTTGAGACTAGGAAGTGAGTAATAATCGAGCTCAATGGGTAAAGATTCTGGAGCTTCATTTTTATTAAAGTTGTTGGGATCTTCTAGTCTTTTCATTCCAAAAAACCCGCTAAGAGCTTTCGGAAAAACTTCTTGCATCCCTTCATATAGGGGGAGACCTGCTCTGAAAATCGTTATGAGTACAATATCCTCATCAATAAAATTGTGTTGAGCAACTTCATCCAAAACCGTTGTGATGCATTTAGTTTTAGTATTAAGGTGTTTTGCAACTTCTAGCCCCATATATTCACCCATTTTCCTAAGATTAAAGCGGAAAGCTTCTCTACCTGTCTTAGGATCTCTTAACTTATAGACTAGTTGATCAATAATGGGATTATCACCGCAGATGGTGCAATTAGGAAGATTTGTGCTAAAGAGAGCAAAAGGAAAAATTAGGCAAAAAAAAACTGTGAAAATTTTATTTTTTTTCATGAATAACCTCGGTTTTTTTACATTGGGTTGAAAACAAAAAATTTTCAAATTCATACAAGATAAATTTATTTTTTGCAATGTAAAAAACCGAAAAAATTTTCACTCTTTTTATTTTATTTCTATCACACCACTAATTGCTCAACCATTTGCATAATGACGTAGGAAAGGATTTCTTTTGTTTTCTCATCATTTTGTTGTAATCGAATAAGTAAACCTTCCATATCTGGAATTTGCATTTCCCAAAGTAGTGTTTGAATTTTATCCTTTTCAGCTTCAGATAATCTATTAAACCTAAGAATGGATTGAGATCCATCGTTTATTGAAATACTTTCTGCAAGCTCAACTAAATTTACTAGTGAATGATGATAAATTTCCTGTAAAGACAAGTTGCTTTGAGTGCTCATATCTTGTTTCATGTAAAAAGCAAGCCATGATCTTTGATAAGGAGATAGCTCAATTTTTTTATTTATTAGATCTTTTGCAAAATTGCTATGATAAGAACAAAGAGAAAGCTCTTCTAATATCGGATAGGCTATTCGAAATTTTAAATGATGAATCTTTTGAAATGCATTTTTAGAAAATGATGAAATATATCTTTCGTTATATGCTTTTTTCTTAGAAAGGTTTTGCCATCTTTGCATTAATAGATCACATTTTTCCTTGATCTCTTGTGGAGATAACAGATCAAATTGAATAGCTACTAAATCAGCATCTGTTGCTAATTCATCAAATGCTTCTACAAGATGAGCGTCATCTTCTATTCCTTCTCTTTCATATACTTCTAGTCTGTCAAAAATAGCTGCCCTTTCAGCGGCAACGTCAGCTGTATATCCACTTTCACATAGCGCTTTGTTGGCAAATATTTTTTGAGATAGTTGACTGATCTTTGAAGCAAATTGTTCTGCTCTCTCTGGTGTGACTGAATGTAAATCTAACTCCTTTTGAAACTTTTGTATTTCACTAAAGAAAGTTCCAAAAAGAGGAAATTGTATAGTTTTCATCTTATTACTTTTTTATTATATTATTACCCTTAGAAAGCCCTTTGGGCCTAGTATCATTATACCTCAATAATATTAAAAATTCAATTAAAATAATTACTTTACATTTCTTAATGTTTTTAGTTCTGGTAGTTAGGAAAATTACTACCAATAAATTCAAAAATATTTTACTATATTATCCCTTTAATAATATGTGGAGGATACTATGCGGAAAATATGTCTGATCTGTTTTTTATTTGTTTTTTCTATTTGTTTTGCCAAATCGACTGAGTGGGGTAATGGCTATCCTTACGATGAAGTAGGAGAGCATCAAGAAGGAACATATAAAATACTTACGTTAGACGGTGGAGGCATCCGAGGAGTATTTACACTGCAACTTCTTGCAATGTTAGACGAAGAATTAGATTTTATAAAAAATGTAGATTTCTTTGCAGGAACATCAACGGGCTCAATGATCGCTTACGCTTTAGCTTATGGTTTTACACCTCGTGAACTTTTAGATCTTTACATTGAATATGGGCATCTTATTTTCACGCCATATTCATCCGTAGCAATAGATCCTTTAAGTTTTTATCCTACCTATAATAATTCAGAACTGAAAAGATTTTTAAAAACAGTCATTAAAGATGATTTAACTCTTGCGGACCTTCCCAAAAAAGTCCTAAGCGTTTCTTTTCAGCTTTATAATGAGACAACCGGCACCTGGTCTCCTTGTCTTTTAGATAATATGGATACTGTGTGTGCCAAGAATATTCTTGTTTTAGATGCTGTTTTGCGTAGCGAAGCTGCTCCAATATATTTTCCATCTTACCAAGGTTGTATAGATGGTGGTGTAATTGCCAATAATCCTTCCATGGCAGCTTTGGCAAGAGCTTTAGATAAAAATGGAGCTAATCAAAAATTAGATAACATTCGACTTTTCTCTTTAGGAACAGGACTCAATACTAGCTATATTGATGAGGATGTAGTATGGGGAGCTACTCAATGGATGATTTATTGTCCTTTAACAAATCCAAATACTCCTAGTCATCCACTATTGGAAATATTATTTGATGGTACTGTAGCTATGCCTCATTACCAATGTAAGCAAATTTTAGGACATAACTATTATCGCCTTAATGCAAACTTTTCTAAAACAGTTCTATTAGATGATTGGAAGAAGGTTGATTATTTAATTGATGAAGCGAAAAACTTGCCTCAAAGCGATCCTGACAAATGGGCACAATTAAAAATGTGGATTAAAACGCATTTCTGCAATTAATAGAGGAAAAAATCGTAGAGTTTATTTACAATACCCTAAAAATGGATCTAAAAGGAAAAACAATATGCATATTTTTAGGGTTTTTGTTGTAGTAGCTATAGTTCTTTTAATCTTTTTTTCTCCTCAAATCCGCTCTATTGTTAAAGGATATAAAGAGACATCCATCGATAAAGCCACTCATTCTCAAGAAAAAGTAAAAGATTTCTCTACAAACTTAGAGCAAATGAAAAAAGAAAAAGAGGAAGAGAAGATCGACGCTTTTATTGAAGATAGCTTAGAAGCTGCTGATAAAATCAAATCTAAAGATGGCAAAATTAAAATCCTGCAAGAGACTCTTTCTTATTATCAAAGTAAAAATGATCATGAAAAAATCTTAAAATACACAGATGATTTGTACAATTTAGCAACAGACGAAAACATCTATTCTCTCCAGGCAAAATCTTTATATTATTATGTTTTTTCCCAAATGGCTCTTGCGCAAGATGAACAAGATATAACAGGTAAAGATTATAGAGTTGAAAATGCGAAGAAAATTTCGTTAGAAGCTTTAAAAATAATGGAAGAAAAAAAGATTAAGGATTCTAATTTAGAAGGACAATTTTATTACCTTTTAGGGCTCACATTAATGGAGTCTTCTTCTTCAGATCTTTTTCAAGCTGAAAAAATGCTAGATGTAGCAAAAGAACGTTTTGAAAAAGTAAATGATCAAAAAGGCATCATTCAATCTATAATTAAATTAGCTCATATTCAGTTTTTGCAAGGGGAAATTAAAAAAGCTGAAACGATCCTTACGCCATTAAAAGAAAACAACCTTGAGATTTCAGAGCAAATACAATTTGATTATATGCTTTCTCAAATTGAAGCTGCTAAAGGGCAAATTAATAAGGCTATTAGTTTGGCAGAAAAAGCCACTGAAAAAGCTTCAACAGTTGAAAAGAGAAAAATCAATCAGCTGCTTTTTGAGCTTAAAAAAATAAGAGAAATGCACAAAGAGCCTTTTTAAAAGAGGCATTTTGCACCTTGTTTTGTTTTTCTTTTGATCAAGGTATCTACAGTAGCTTTAATAACTTCATCTTTTTTCGAATAAAGCCACGTGGGAGCAATTGTTTTTAGTGGATGTGCTCCTCCTGTGATTCTATGTATAACGTAATTTGCAGGTAGCCTTTCTAAAATATCGCATACTAGCTGTATGTATTCTTCAAATGAGTAAGGATGCCAATGAGCTGCATTATACAGTTTTTCAAGCTCAGTGTTTATGCACGCTGTAAGAAGATGTATCTTTACACCAGAGATATCCATCTGAGCTAGACGATCAGCCGTTTGGAGTTGCATCTTTGTTGTTTCATTAGGAAGATTCAGAATAATGTGAGCAATAACATCGAGACCCATTTTTTTTGTCATCTCTACTGCTTTTGTAAATTCTTCGTGTGTAGAACCTTGATTTATGGCTTTTAGAGTCTGGTTATGACAGCTTTGCATGCCATATTCAACGGTTACATATGGAAGCTTTTCTTTATATGACGCAATGAGATTTAGCTTTTCTTCATCAATACAATCAGCTCTTGTGGCTATAGATAATCCGATTATATTTTCATCAGCTTTTAGCGCTTCGTCATATTTCTTTTTTAAACTATCGATATTGTCATACGTATTTGAAAATGATTGAAAATATGCGATAAATTTTTCGGCACGATATCGTTTTTTCCTTACCTTGATATTTTCTTTTATTTGGTTGGTAATAGATGTACCCATTTTATTGGTTTTGGATGAAGACCCGCTGCCATCGCAGAAAATACATCCTCCCACACCTTTTGTTCCATCACGATTGGGACAAGTAAATCCTCCGTCTATGGAAATCTTATAAACACGCTTGTTAAATAGCTTTTTCAAATAATGATTGAAACTGTAAAAAGGCAAGTCATTTGGCATAATTTTTTTGAAAATTATTTCGTAATTTGATTAACATACTAAGGTTAATTAAACATTAAGTTTTTGTTAAGAAGAAATTATGAATAAATATTTGAAAAAATTATTACTTTCTTTGACAGTTTCTTTTCTTGTTATTGGCTTAGTTGGGTATTATTTTCTTTTCCCGACAGTTCTTAACTTTTTAGGAAAACAACATCGCGACAAAGTAGCGAAAGAGCTTGATTTATCATGCAACACATTAAAAGTGGGTGAAAACGTTTTTGAATTTTTTGAAGGAGGCAAGGGAAAAGAAGTTATGATACTGATTCATGGCTTCGAAGGAAATAAACTCTCATGGCTTTCTTTTCTTCCTAGTTTAAAAGAACATTATCATCTAATAGTATTAGATCTACCGGGTCATGGTGGAAGCTTTCTTCCTGAAAATCATCAGCTTAATATTTATGGTTTCGCAGATGATTTAGAGACTTTTATTACAGCTAAAGGACTTAAATCTTTCCATTTATTTGGTCAATCCATGGGAGGGGGAGTCTCTTCTCT